>Ga0325402_1004335_pt1 | contig 13044 bp, 12 predicted proteins | sample PopdelMetagenome_22_FD_207212 | JGI IMG/M metagenome (GOLD analysis project Ga0325402, IMG submission 207212) | Populus deltoides microbial communities from Bellville, Georgia, United States - Xylem-PdKOR-R3 | ecosystem: Host-associated > Plants > Phyllosphere > Stem > Wood/Secondary xylem... | reverse complement strand
ATCAAACATAGACTGCGGACAGTTATGTTTTCTTGATTAATCAACTTATCTAGTTCTTAAGGCTGCCATTAAATTAAATTACTAGTGCGGACACTATGGTTGTTTAATGGTTAGGGTTAGTTATACGACGGATCCGTTAATTAACCAATGTTAAGAAGAGATAAATATTCAGAATATAAATTGATGTTTCGTTTCCATGATCAGTTCTGATTTCTGTAGGTGGATGTGTGCTTGTGACCAAGGTTTGTTCTCTTGATAATTTTCTGATTTTATTAAATTTCGTTTGATAGTTTTCTGTTTTCTTTTGCTTTAGCCTAGATAACGTCCAGACCCCCCCAAATTGTATATCATCTAGCATAAAAATCTGACTTGAACTTCCTCGTGGGATCGACCCCTTGCTTGCTATATACTATCTTGTGTGTTGTGTTTAAAGCTAGGGTAATAAATTTGTGCGACCGCGACATCGCAACATCAACTCTATATTTGTAAATAATATTTATATTTATCAAAAGATCAAATCGCCCGCAAGTGAACTTGATAATAAATAAAAATACCGGTTTGAAAGGATGAAAAAGCCACTAAATAACAATTTTTATTTTTATTTTTAAGAGTAATTTAGTCTTTACACTTTACTTTTAAAATATAAAGTAACTGAATTATTCATAATCAATATTTTAAAAAATTCTGCTTTATATTAAAGACTGTGCATATAAAATATTTAAATACCGAATTGTCACGGGTAATTTCATGGTAATCAATGGAACATGGGGGGAAAATCGTTTAAACCTAATAACAAAATAATTGATTTTTTTTATTAAAAAGGTAAAATAATAATTATACTGTTAATAGTTATCTATATATCTATAAACACAGTGTATCCTGGCAGACATTTCAGTTTTTTTAATTTCCCAAGGTCATCATTCTATTTTCCCACCAAAGCACGTACTGAATAGGACTAAAAAACAAAAACACACCTCCATTGTTGAGGAAAGAATGAATCAATCACGGACTTGTTCATATCCAATCATCATTTCTTGAACCACATAAGATTCCTTCTTAGTGGTCACTGTCAGAACAAACGAAAAAATATTATCATGCAATTATTATTTATTATATCATCATCATTCTGATGCTTTCCTCTCCTCTCGTTTCCCCATATATATCCATCACGGGCTGCTAGAAAACAATGTCTCTGCTTTTTTTCTTTTTCTTCTTTTATAGTTATTAATAATAAGAACTCTCTTCCTTTTTCTATATAACACAGCACTTGTTTGCCCTCCTTTCTTTAACATTTGAATGGCCTCATTTTGTTCCCAAAACAGAGTACCTAAGGTCTCTGTTTTTCTCTTCTTTTCCCTTGTCTGCTTCTTACTTTTTTCTTCTAGCCATGTAGTTTTGGCACAATCATCACCAGTTTTTGCCTGTGATGTTGTGAGCAATCCATCATTGGCCAGTTTTGGGTTCTGTAACACGTCGTTAGGGGTGAGTGACAGAGTTGTAGACCTGGTGAAAAGACTCACATTGCAAGAAAAGATATTGTTCTTGGTGAATAGTGCAGGGAGTGTGAGCAGACTTGGGATACCTAAGTATGAATGGTGGTCGGAGGCTTTACATGGAGTTTCTTACGTCGGTCCAGGCACTCATTTCTCTAGTGTTGTCCCCGGAGCTACAAGCTTTCCTCAGGTCATCCTCACTGCTGCTTCCTTCAACACCTCTCTCTTTGTAGCCATTGGAAAGGTAATATCATATCTCTATATTCTTTGTTTCAATTTGCAAATTTACTCTCTTTTTTTTCCCTTTCATGTTGTTTGATTTTCTTTCCCCTTCAATTCTTCCTCTTCTTGACTTCCTAAATCTTAGCAACGAAGACAAGTCTTTCTTTCTTAATTATAGTTTTTTTCTTTTTATATTGTTTTGAAATATGAGATAGATTTGGTGGAAGTTGTTTTCTTGTCGGAAAAAAAGAGGTTTGAACTCGAGACTTTGTAGATTCTATCCAAATGTAAAAAAGAAGAGAACCAGATGCTGGGAAATATACACTCAGCCATTGTAGGAAATGCCCAGAAGAAATTTTTTTATTGTTCCATTGGAACTTCACGGTGAGGATTTCGGTGGCGCTACAGTTAATCAATAGAATTAGGTCCAAAAGCAGAAAATCTTAGGTACATTATGCATGTGATGCTGAGTCAGAGTAGGTGGAATTGTAATTGTAATTGTATCCCTTGAAACAACTTTCAGATCCGAAGACTTTTTTGTATCAGTTCGGTACACCTTTTTCTTGTGGATTCCAGCTCGCATGTTAGCGAGACTGAAGTCGTCGGCAACGTATGGAAATTAATTGACGGCCACCAATCTTATTTTGATCCCACCTATAATCATTGTGAAGAAGATTCTTCATATTTCACCTATATTTTATTATTTATAGCACTTTTTTTTTTGCAATTTTTGCTAACCGAATCATGTTGAAGATAAACAAGGATAATTTACTTCTTTTGACTAGCCTTTGGACACCACTACTGCTCTCTTGACTTGAAAGGAGGATTTACCTTGTTAAATAACTGAAAAAAAAAAAAGAATTGAAGAAGGAAAGGAGTTCTGGTTTTCATGTTTAACGAGCTCCCTTTTGGTTGAATCCATTGATTCTGGTGTCCCTCTATGGTTGTGTTCTGCAAAACTCGAGTACTACATTCTTATGACTGAAAGGATTATTGAGTCTAACCAGAATTGTGTGGTGGAAAATGCTTTCCCAGATGGTTAAAGAAACCAATAAGTTTTTTATTATTTGAAGGCTATATGTTAAAACTCTCAAGGTTTTCCAGGTTGTTTCAACGGAAGCAAGAGCAATGTACAATGTGGGATTGGCAGGATTGACGTTTTGGTCACCAAATATCAACATATTTCGAGACCCCAGATGGGGAAGAGGCCAGGAAACTCCAGGAGAGGACCCCTTGCTCTCAAGTAAATATGGATCAGGCTATGTTAAAGGACTGCAACAAAGGGATGATGGCAATCCAGATGGACTTAAGGTTGCTGCATGCTGTAAACATTACACAGCCTATGATTTGGATAACTGGAAAGGGGTTGATCGTTACCATTTTAATGCTGTGGTAATGTTCATTTATTTAATCTAACACCTGTTTTTTATTAGGAAGGTCACTTTCTCTCTCAATTATAGTGTTTTCTCTTTAATGATTTCGGCTAAATTCGTACAGTTTGTTTATGATGAGTTAGGTGACAAAGCAAGATATGGATGATACGTTTCAACCACCTTTCAAAAGTTGTGTTGTTGATGGGAATGTTGCTAGTGTCATGTGTTCTTACAACAAGGTTAATGGTATACCCACCTGTGCTGATCCCGACCTCCTCTCTGGTGTAATCCGAGGGGAATGGAAATTAAATGGGTATGTATGAATTTTCAAAAATGTTCACAATTTGATTGTGTTTATATCATATGTTCTTTCCTGGAAACTAAACCGGGCATCTGCAGGTACATTGTTACCGATTGTGATTCCATAGACGTGTTCTACAATTCCCAGCATTATACCAAAACACCAGAAGAAGCTGCAGCCAAAGCTATATTGGCAGGTATTCGTTCTTGGATTTCTAGGTAGATTGATTTTACTTTGTCAACAATGGTCAAATGAGAATTTGGATATACCTTACTGAATATTTCTCGTTTATAATAAAATAAATTATATTTTATTTTATTTAAATATATATATTCAACTTAATCGAACTCAATTATATAGTTACAAGCTTGGAAGATGTCTGAAGAGAGATGTCCAAATCCATGCCTTTTTAATGTAGAATGACATTTTTAATAATCATATATTTTGTTGTATATTAAGTGGTTCGAACCACTCCTTTGCAATAACAACAATAGAAAAGACAACACTTTTGGACATATCTTGTTATATTTTTATGATTTGTTTTGCAATTTCTTTTTCTGATTTCCATTGGGATTCAAGGAATTATGTTGCTAAAATGTTTCGATTTGATAGGGTTGGACCTCAACTGTGGATCTTTCTTGGGAAAACACACTGAAGCAGCAGTAACAGCAGGACTCGTGAATGAGTCGGCCATTGATAGAGCTGTCTCCAACAATTTTGCCACTTTAATGCGACTTGGATTCTTTGATGGTGATCCCAGCAAACAACTCTATGGGAAGCTAGGACCAAAAGATGTATGTAAAGCAGAGAATCAGGAGCTGGCCCGTGAAGCTGCCAGGCAAGGGATTGTGTTGCTTAAGAACACCGCAGGATCACTTCCTCTATCTCCCACTGCCATAAAAAACCTGGCAGTAATTGGACCAAATGCCAATGTCACTAAAACAATGATTGGAAACTATGAAGGTAAAACTTCAATTATTTCATCCAATTTCCTTCATATTACTTCCAATGTTCATCAAATCAACTTGTTAAACGATGTGTTTTGATATGATTTAGGTACACCCTGCAAATATACAACCCCTTTACAAGGACTAGCAGCTTTGGTTGCAACAACATATCTACCTGGCTGCTCAAACGTAGCCTGCAGCACTGCCCAAGTAGATGATGCCAAGAAAATAGCAGCTGCAGCTGATGCCACGGTGCTTGTAATGGGTGCCGATCTATCTATAGAAGCAGAGAGTCGTGACAGGGTGGACATTCTCCTTCCAGGGCAGCAGCAGCTTCTCATAACAGCAGTTGCAAATGCATCCACTGGACCCGTAATCCTTGTTATAATGTCTGGGGGAGGCATGGATGTATCATTTGCGAAAACTAACGACAAAATCACGAGTATCCTATGGGTTGGCTACCCTGGCGAAGCTGGTGGAGCTGCCATAGCTGATATTATTTTTGGTTCCTACAACCCAAGTACGCACCAACCATCCCATAATTGTGTTTTCTTAGTTTTTCAGATCTTTTCATTTGATTCTAAATCTGTATAGGTCAGCTTGTCGGTCGGCTTGTATATTATAGTAGAATATGAGTTTGAATTTAACCAAGAATCTCTTTCCAGGTGGGAGGCTACCGATGACTTGGTATCCACAATCATATGTAGACAAAGTACCAATGACAAATATGAACATGAGACCAGATCCCTCCAATGGCTATCCTGGCAGAACCTACAGGTTCTACACCGGAGAAACTGTTTACTCATTTGGAGATGGACTAAGCTATTCTGAATTCAGCCACGAACTAACTCAAGCACCTGGACTAGTATCTGTTCCTTTAGAGGAAAATCATGTCTGTTACTCTTCAGAATGCAAATCAGTTGCTGCTGCTGAACAGACTTGTCAGAACTTAACCTTTGATGTGCATTTGAGAATCAAGAACACGGGAACAATGAGCGGAAGCCATACAGTTTTCTTGTTCTCTACTCCCCCATCAGTGCACAACTCACCACAGAAGCATTTGGTGGGTTTTGAGAAGGTCTTCCTGCATGCACAAACAGATAGCCATGTGGGATTCAAGGTGGATGTTTGTAAGGATTTGAGTGTGGTTGATGAGCTCGGAAGCAAGAAAGTTGCCTTGGGAGAACACGTTCTTCATATTGGAAGCTTGAAGCACTCCATGACTGTAAGGATTTGAAACAAGACTTTCAAGTCCTCTGCAGTGATTTGATTTGTTGTTCTTGTATTCCCTTTAGAAAGGCATTTCAAAATGCAATTATTGGCCTATGGATAATAAACAGGTCGGGAGGTTATGAAAAATTCACTCAATTATTTCACGTAAAGCCTTATTACTCAGAATTAAGATTTGAAACCCGAAGGAATACAAAGTTTGGCTCCAAAAGAAAGGCTGAGCTTCATTTTTCCTATTGATCTTTGCTTAAATTACTGCTATCGCTTTCGTATCCGAGAGAGTGGATTGATGAACTCTACTCTATACTTATTTATTTTTCCTTTTTATATACCTATTTATTTTTTATTAAATAAATATTGATAATTATTCTTTGAGTATTTTAAAGGTTTTAGGAACGGAATAACACTCATCATCCAATGATTTATACTAAACTTAAAAAAAAAAATATTAAGGCTTTGAAAAATGGACTTAAACTTGGAAAAAAAGGGAGAATTAACCAATAAGTTAGAATATTGGGGTGACGTGGACTGCATGGAGATATGAGAAAAGATGTTGTAGATTTCTTAGGTGAAAATAAATACTCAACATGTGATTTTATTTTTTCAAAAATAAATTAACCTTAAAAAAATATAAAAAATGCAAAAAAATAATTTCTAAAACACATTGAATCCAAAATATACTAAAAAGGAAATTAAAGTATGAACTTCTTAAGATTTTTTTTTTCGTCTAGCACACTAAACCCAAAATATAATAATAAAAAAAGAAATTAAATTATAAATTTCTATTTATATATAAACTTGAATACTCATGCATAAATATCTATCGAAGTAATAATATATTAAAAAATTAAAAATTTTCAAAAATATTAATCTATAACAATTAGATAAACATAATAATCTTTTACTAAACTAGAATTAAAATAAATCCTAAATGCATAATAAATAATAAATTTCAATATATGTGTATATATAAAACAAACAATAAGGTCAACATAATATTAATCCCAAAAAAAAAAACAAATACTACAAAAAATAATAAATAATAGATTCAAATATAAACTTGTAATTGAAATTTTCCCAACATAGCATGTTATTATAAACAACAAATTAAAATAAATACTAAAAATGTAAATATACCATAAACAAAAAAAATACAAAAACAGAAAACTAAAGAATTTTGGCGTTTTGTTATCGGGTCCTATACTCCTTGTATATATTTATGTAATTCAAATTATTAATTCAACATACATGATTTAAATTCAATTTTAGAGATTAATTAACTTCAAATTATACAATATAAACAAAATATCAAGCATCTAGATGCAAATCTAGAGGGCAAGAACCCTAAAACCCATAATCAAGATTGAACACAACCCAAGAAAGCTAAAATCAAGTTGAAAAGAACATGACCTAATGATCACTTGAACAAAAGAACCATAATTATTGGATGCAAACTCATGTTCGTTGATTATAAGAAAATCAAAAGCTGAAAATATAAGGATGAATGCCACAAAAAAGTAATCTTTGGTAAGTTTTTAAGAGTTCAAAGAAGAACTAAGAGTATGAGCAACCTTGCACAATATAAAAAAGCTAAAATTCAAGTTTGGATAAAAACATTTATCTAGAGATAACTTTGTATCTAAGAACCAAAGGTGTTGAAAATTAAACTTGGACCAATTGATTATAGGGAATTAAAAACTCGAAGTATACAAAGATGTCACATGATCAATTATACCTTAATAAGTCAAATTTGTTCTTTGTCACGACAAAGAGGAAAGTGTTACATCATGACTGTAGAATTTTGCAGTAAAGAAAACAATATATAGTCCTTCTAAATAACCCTAATGGACCCTTATTGGGCTGCAAACCAATGAGCTCAAGCTAATAATCAGCTAACATAAACTTAATGCCTAAAAACAAATCCTAAAACATTGATTTTGGGCCAAAACAAACCCAAATTAAAACACAAGCCCTAAAATGAATGTAAATATCCAAATAATAAAATAAAAAAATAAAATCTTGAAATAATTTAGATGAATACAAAAAAATAATTTAACCTGATAGTAATCCAAAATTAAATACTTCAGCCGTTTTTTCCTTGAATAACTAGAATAAATAAAGAATTCTTGTAAGAAAAGGATTTTGAAATGTTGAGGAATCCTTATCATACTTGGAAGCTATGTTACTGCCTATTAAAGATCCTTATAGAACTAAAAAACTTTCAAAAATAAGTTGTTAAATATCCTTGTATCATGAGAAAAAGAATCATCTCTAAATATAAAGTCCACAAGTCAAAAGACACCAAATAACAAAATCTATATTGCATGTGATGACCTATATCGCAAGACTTTTTCAAACTTCGATTGACCTAAAATTTTAACCCAATATACAATAATATGTCTAGAAACTTCTAGAAAATTCCAGCCTGATTAAATAATTTGATTGATATTTATACTTGATAGCATAAAACTAGACAATAAGCACAATTACGCTACAATCCAAATTGTTTGTTCAACTTTTTTTGGATCATATCATTCATTCTCTCTTCAAGATGATGCAACCTTAATCACCAATAGGTATAATGAATTTTTTGTAGGCTTTTTTTTAGTCTTCAAAGCTCTTTCATCGCTAACATTCGCCTCCAATAACTTCGTATAAAAGTAGTTGTCCTTCTCTTTCTTCTTTTATCATTTTTGTGTTATTGCTCCTCTCTCTCTCTCTCTCTCTCTCTCTCTCTGAAGCTTGTTATTCATAGAATTGTTCTTATAACTTATCAAATTCTTGCCACAAAACCCCAAACATATAGGATAGGTTCTTGCATTCTTAAGCGATAACCTTTCTTTGTTCCCTCTTCCCCAGTGAATACATGACACAAATAGGAAAACAAGATGAAAGACAAGCAAGATATGATATAAAAATACTATGGAATAGGAATTTTGATCCAAAATTTCAAATCTCAAATTATAGGTACCTAACTAATTTTAATAAGACTAAACCTAAGAACTTCAATTTACCTTGTTACCCAAATAAATCACCCCTTGTAATACCTAAAATTACAATCTTGTTGATTTCTTTTTCTTTTTTTACTATAAATAGATATTCTCAATAAAATTAAATGTTGAATATTTTTCTCTCTTTTTTTATCATAAGATCCAACAATGCAAAACTTAGACAATAATGAAAGAAAACAAAACAAAACCGACTGAAGACAACTTTAACTAAATCATACTTGAAACAAAACACGAAGAAAAATAAAAAGAAGATATATGTAGAAACAAATTTAAACAACGAAAACAAAAAGGATGTAACCAATGCGAACCCCTATAATAGCAAACTAGAAACCCACAACGAAGTAAATAAACAACCTCAGAAAGCTAAAAATCATGTTTGGATAGAAACCTTACCTTAAAGATAACCATGTACCTAAGAACCAAATGTATTAGAGATTGGACTTGATCTTGTTGATTATAAAAAATCAAGAACCTGATGTGTGCAAAGTTTTCATAAGGTGAATTATACCTTGATAAGTCAAATTTATTCTTTGTCACAGTAAAGAGAAAAGAGTTGCGTCATGCAAAATACAAGTTTATTCAAAACATCATGGTTGCTGAATTTTATAGCAATAAAAACAATATATAGTCCTCTAAAATAACCCTAATAGAAACCAATGGGCTTAAGCTAATAATTTGCTAACACAAACCTAATGCCTAAAATAATTCTAAAACATTGATTTTGGGCCAAAACAAACCCAAAATAAAACACAAGCCCTAAATTGAACGTGAATATCCAAATAATAAAATAAAAAACAAATAAAACCTTAAAATAATTCAGATTAATACAAAAAAGTATTTCATCCCAAAATTAATTTGCCATTAAATACTTCAGCACTCATTTTCTTAAGTAACTAAGATAATAAGGAATCTTTATGAGAAAAGTATTCTGGAACGTTAAGGAATCCTTGCCACAATTAGAACCATGTTACTGCCCATTAAAGATTCTTATCGAACTAAGAAAATCCTAAAAATAAATTGTTGAATATCTTTGTATTGTGAGGAGAAAAAAATCCTCTAATAGCAAGTCCATAATCTAATTGACTTGAAATTTTAAATCAATGTGCAACAATATTTATAGAAATTTATAGAAAATCATGATAAAATTCCAACTTGATTTAATTATTGGATTAAGAGTTATTCTTAATAGTGTAAAACTAGACAGTAAACACAATTATGCTAGAATCTGAATTTCCTTGTTCAACCTTTTCTTGGATCGTATCAATTCCTAAATCAACTAGGAAAATATTGCAAATCCAAAACTGTAACTTTTGGGCTTTATCACAAAGTATTTCTTATGATTGATTTCTATAAAATTTTAACTCTATAGGAAACGAGACCTTCAAAATATTTTTTAAAAAAAATTCAACCTGATCCAACAGTCATATTAAAACTTGTGTTCATTAATATAAAACTATACATTAGAAAAATAAGTTCAATCTGCATACCTCAAGCCCAAGAACTAGCTCCTTCCTATGCATGTATTACATTGACTGAAGTTTGATCATCCATTGTTGTAATCTTGATGTTTGTCTTGGACCAAATATCTTGAATTAGCCAATTGAAAGTTTTTTTTTTTATCTTTTTAGCCATTGATCTTGTGATTGGCCCAACTGACACCTCTAATAAATCCTTTAGTGATGCTTATTGATTCTCATCATTCCCTTTATCCTTAAAAGTGTTCAACCTTGAATTGTCACATACATCAAATAAATAAAGATTAAAAACATTAAAAATAACATTAATGCTATACTCATATGGAATATCCACTTTATATACATTGTATTGATTTTGTTCAAGAACTTGGATTGAACTATCTCTTCTAAAATACAACTTAGATCTCCCAAGGTTGGAAATCTTTCCTTCCTCATATACACCCAACCTAATCATTTGGTTCAAAGATAATATGTCTATGACCTCTACTAGCTTTAGATGCATGTTCTTTTTCTCATTATATTGTCAAGCATTATCATAAAGTGTCTTCACCATCTTTACTTTTATAATGTCATCAATACTACTAACTTTTTTTTATCAACAGGTAAAGGAATCAAATCCAAAGAGGTTAGTGGATTAAAATCATAAACAATCTCAAATGGTGAATAATCAGTAGTAGAATGAACACTTATTAAATGCAAAATCTATGAACAATAAACATTCATCTTAATTTTTCAAATTATTTTGAATAATAATATGTAATAAAGTAGTTAAAGTCTTATTTACTACTTTCATTGACCATCCATTTATAAATGACAAGTTATCAAAAACAACAACTTAGTTCCCAACTTTCTCATAAGATCTTCTAAAAGTAACTAAGAAGCTTAACATCACAATCAGAAACAATACTCTTAGAAACACTATAAAGTAGTATTATCTCTCTAAAGAACAAACTAGGAATATTGGTTACATCATCAATTTTATGACATGATATAAAATATGTCATCTTAGAAAACTTATCTACAACCATAAAACTCGAATCCCTATCCTTTTTTTTTTTTTTTTACCTAGGTATACCTAAGACAAAATTTATGGAAATATCTAACCAAGGTTCGTTAGGTATAGGTAAAGGAGTATGTAACCCACACAATAAGATCTTAGGTTTACCTTACCTACATGCGATACATCTATCACACACTCTTTGTACATCATGTTTCATTTTAAGCCAATAAAAGTGTTCATGCAAAACTTTAAAAGTTTTCTTAACACTAAAGTTTCCCATTAAACCACTCTCATGAGCTTCACACACAAGCAATTCACGTACAAAATTATCACTCACATAAAGTTTGTTCTTTCTAAAAAATAATAAAGTCAATGAAATTTATCATAGCTAACTTGTCACAAGCTTCATATACATTAGCAAAATTACTATAATTGGCATATAAATCTTTAACATAATCGAAACCCATTATTTTTATATTAATAATAGAAAGAAGGACGTACCTCCTAGATAGTGCATTAACCACTACATTATGCTTACCTTGCTTATACTTAATAACATATGGAGAGGTTTCAATGAATTCTATCCACTTGACATATCTTTTATTCAACTTACCTTACCTCATCAAGTGCTTTAGGGTTTCATGATCCAAATGGATAACAAACTCTTTCAAGCACAAGTAGATAAGATTATACAAACCTCGTAATCACATGATCACGCAACCTGTTGCTACCTAATTTTTGACTCATGTTTCGGTAAATTTTCAGAAAAATCCAAAAATAGCAAAAAAAAAACATCAAAAATCCAAAAAAATATGTTTTTTAATATATTTGCATCGTTTTTAGCATTTTCAGCGTCGTCTAAAAAGAATTTAAATTTTCAAAGGTCTTTCGAACGCATTCAACTTTTCACGCGTCATTTTTAAAAGCATTGATATTGCTCGTTTTAAAAAAATACAAAAAAATTAAGAAAAGTCAAATTTACAAAAAGAAAGAAGTTGAGGGACCAAGTTTGGAAACCTAGCAATATTTTTGCCTATAAATACTGGTCTTCAACACACACAAAAGAAGGGGGGCAATTTTGAAACATAAGAAAAATACAAAAAAGAAAACCTAACCCTAAACCCATCTTTTTCAAAGGAGCGGCGCCCCCCTCCCTTTCAGCCGATTCCTCTTCTTCCCTCTCAGCCGTCCCCTCAATCTTCAACCCTACAGCCCCCACATTTTGTTTTCCTTTGGACAGAATCCGGGAGGTAAACCTTCACCCCCGGTCAATTTCATCTTCTCCACGCAGCCTCCACACCGTTCCCCATCTTCTTTTCCTTTTCCAACCAACAACACAGAGCCCCTCCCTTTTGATTTTCTTCTCCCCCACAGCAGCCGGCAACAAAACCAGCTTCTCCATAACCAAGAGCAGCCCCGCAGCGGCTCCTTTCTTCCTCGGCCGACTACCAAGAGCAACGGAGAAGCAGCACCCACGGAGCCATCAGCACCGTCCACACCGTCAGCCGCAGCAGTGAGCCCAGCCGCCGCCGCTACCACCGACATGAGTGAAGACTATCCAGCCGCACACACACAGAGCCATCAGCGCCGTCCACACCTGGCCGCAGATTCACCGCCGCCCTCTGCAAATGCAACGCCGCCCAACTGCCGGCCACCTGAAGTGAAGAAGATGTAAACAAAAGAAAGATCTACGGTGAAGCAGATCTGAAAAAGAACCGACCCGAGGAAACAGATCTAAAAAAGAGTAAAATCTACTGTTGTGTGCGTTTTTGTTGTTGCAGGTCACGGTGGCCTTCACCGCCGGCATGGAAGGGAAGAGGGGATGAAGCCGCTCTAGATCCCCCTGCTGCCTGAAGTTTCTTGCGGCGGCGCGTGGGTTCACGCGCCGCCAGTGACGGTGGCGCGTGGGAAGATGCGCCACCACTGTTCTTGCTGTTCTAGAATGGCTTCCCAGCACTGTTATGGAGTGTTGAGGGTTTATTTTGTAATTTT
>Ga0325402_1004330_pt1 | contig 13049 bp, 9 predicted proteins | sample PopdelMetagenome_22_FD_207212 | JGI IMG/M metagenome (GOLD analysis project Ga0325402, IMG submission 207212) | Populus deltoides microbial communities from Bellville, Georgia, United States - Xylem-PdKOR-R3 | ecosystem: Host-associated > Plants > Phyllosphere > Stem > Wood/Secondary xylem... | reverse complement strand
TTTTTTAAAACGTTTTGACTTCACAAACAAAACAAAACCATGGAGAAGCCAATTGGAATATGAATTTGAAACAAAAGTAGAATAAAGAGTGATAGAAAGGAAAGAGACTGGTCGGCCAGCAAGATCGGCCTCTTTGTTCGGAAGCCGAAACAAGCCAAAACAAGACGGGTACATGTCAACAGACCGATCTTACGTGAGCCATGACGATTAAAGAAAAAAAAGAGATCCTTTTTCTTCTTTCTTTCCTATATATCAATATTCATAGAAATTGAATTCGTATCATAATCATGACATGATGGAATATTTAATTGTTTTTCGTCATCGAAAATGATAGGTGGAAATATTTATTGGTATTTCTACAAGAAGGACGACACTGGACTCTGTTCCACCCATGCATTCCTAGCAACATCACAATTCCTCCCTTTCCTATCTTGCAACACTACTAATACATCCAAGTATTTATTAGTGGAAGCGAATTTACTCTTATTTTAGCCACTAAAAATTAATTTTAAATTTCGTTAAATTAATTGAAATATATATAAGTGAACTGAATATTCATATTAATAATAATAAAAAAAAGTATTTAACAACACTGCAGCATCACTTTCTCTCTGAAATTCTGGTTCCACTCCGTGTCCTAAACTCTTAACACAGTGGGAGAGACCTCAAAAACTCTGAAATGGAACATTAATAAATCTTGGCTTGTAAAATTTAGGGTTTGGTGCAATTTTCAGGTTAGTCTTCTTATTCTTTTAAATTTTATCCATGTGTGCCATATTGCTGGTTGAATATGAATGCAAACCTGAATTCTTTTATTTCTTATGAACTCAAGATTGGCTGACAAGCTTGTTTTCTTTAATTTAATTATGATAATAAGGTCCAATTTTTTATAATATCTCTAGCAAGACTTGCTTGTTAAATATTTTTGAGGATCTCACATTGTCTGTTGGTCATTAAGAAATACTATTTTATTGTGTATTAAACGTGGACTTTTGTTTTTGCCCAAAAAGAATTGGTAATGAACTAATGATGAAGTTTTTATCTTTTTGTAGGGTTACTTCTCTACCTTTTGTTTCTCCTTTCTTGCTTTTTTGTGATCACATTTTCTTTAATGTGTAGTTCTTTGTGAGTGATGGTACTTATCATTGTGGGGTGTGTGATAATTAGCTAGATATTGTTAGATGGTTTTAAAGATTTGATTAATTGATGGTTTTTCTTGTAACACAGAGCATTGTTCTCTTACATTGTATGCCAAAGCAGGAGTTGAAAAGTAAGCAGGAAAGGAAAGATAATGGAAGACCTGTGGACGTTGTTTTGTGGGGAATCTGTCAAATCGGATACAAGTGGAAAGCCATCTGGTTCTAGCTTGCTATTTCAACCAACTTCATGTATCAATCACGCGCTGATCATTTGCTTCGATGTTTTGCTTCTAATCGTGCTCTTATTCACTTTCATGCGAATATCTTCAGCATCTTCAAAAATATATAAAATAACACCTCGATTTAGAGGCTATTCGAGTCTGCAGATAGTTTCTGTTATACTTAATGGTGGTATCGGATTTGTGTACTTGTGCTTGGGCATATGGATTTTGGAAGAGAAGTTGAGGAAAAACCAGACTGCCTTACCATTGAGAAGTTGGTTAGTGGTGCTGTTTCAGGGATTTACATGGCTTTTGGTGGGTTTGACCATAAGCCTCCGAGGGAAGCATCTTCAAAGAACGCCATTGCGGCTATTGTCCATTCTTGCTTCCTTGCTTGCTGGTATTGTCTGTGCTTTGTCCATATACAGCGCCATTTTAGGTGAAGGAATGTTGGTTAAGATAGCTTTGGATGTCCTCTCCTTTCCAGGAGCAGTATTGTTATTGTTATGTGTTTACAAGGTTTATAAACACGAAGGGAATGAAGAAAGGGACCTGTATGCTCCATTGAATGGTGAGGCCAATGGTGTAAGTAAAACCGATTCCGTTGACCAAGTTACTCCATTTGCTAAAGCAGGATTCTTCAATAAAATGTCATTTTGGTGGTTGAATCCAGTGATGAGAAAGGGTAAGGAGAAAACTCTAGAAGATGAGGATATACCAAAGTTGCGAGAGGCAGAACGAGCAGAAAGCTGTTATATGGAGTTTTTGGAGCAACTGAACAAACAAAAACAAGCTAAATCATCTCAGCCATCTCTCGTGGACAATTGTATTTTGCCACTGGAAAGACATTGTAATTTCAGGATTCTTTGCCATGCTAAAGATACTTACTTTGTCAGCTGGGCCTCTGCTTCTGAATGCCTTCATTTTGGTTGCTGAAGGAAAAGCAGGTTTTAAATATGAAGGTTATGTACTGGTTCTGACGCTCTTCTTTTCAAAGAACTTAGAGTCCTTATCACAAAGGCAATGGTATTTTAGGAGCAGGCTTGTTGGTTTGAAAGTCAGGTCTTTGCTCACGGCTGCAATATATAAGAAGCAACAGAGGTTATCCAATGTTGGTAGGTTGATACACTCGGGTGGTGAGATCATGAACTATGTTACTGTGGATGCTTACAGGATAGGGGAGTTTCCCTTCTGGTTTCATCAGACATGGACAACAAGCTTTCAGCTTTGTCTCTCTCTTGCAATTCTTTTCCGTGCAGTGGGGCTAGCAACACTTGCTGCCTTAGTGGTTATAATAATTACTGTGCTATGCAACACTCCACTTGCAAAGTTACAGCATAAGTTTCAGTCTAAGCTTATGGTGGCACAAGATGCGAGATTGAAGGCTTGTAATGAGGCTCTGGTTAACATGAAGGTATTGAAATTATATGCTTGGGAAACGCATTTTAAGAATGCCATAGAAAATTTGAGAAATGTAGAGTATAAATGGTTGTCAGCAGTGCAAACGCGCAAAGCATATAATGGTTTTCTCTTCTGGTCTTCTCCTGTTTTGGTCTCTGCTGCTACCTTTGGAGCATGCTATTTCCTGAAAATTCCTCTGCGTGCTAATAATGTTTTCACTTTTGTGGCGACTTTGCGTCTTGTTCAAGACCCAATTAGATCAATCCCTGATGTTATTGGAGTGGTTATTCAAGCAAAGGTAGCTTTTGCACGTATTGTGAAGTTTCTTGAAGCGCCAGAGTTGCATAATGGAAATGTTCGGCACAAGCGCAACATGGGGAGTGTGGACCATGCTGTTTTAATCAAGTCAGCTAATTTTTCATGGGAAGAGAATTCTTCAAAGCCTACATTGAGAAATGTGAGTTTTGGAATTCGGCCTAGTGAAAAGGTGGCCATATGTGGAGAAGTTGGCTCTGGCAAGTCAACCCTTTTAGCAGCAATTCTTGGAGAAGTTCCACATACACAGGGAACTGTGAGTGTATCCATTTAGAACTTCCAGTTTAATCTTCTTAAATGTATCTTGCCATGCTCTTCCAGTCCTTAACTTTTTGGAGTTTCTTAAGAACAAATGTGCCTTAATGTAAATTTTATTTCCTATTTCATAAGTAAGCCTTTTTTTGGTCTTTATGACCTGCAGATTCAGGTTTGTGGTAGGATTGCCTATGTTTCGCAAACAGCTTGGATCCAGACGGGATCGATACAAGAGAACATTCTATTCGGTTCGGAAATGGATAGGCAACGATACCATGACACACTTGAGCGATGCTCTTTGGTAAAGGACCTTGAGTTGCTTCCTTATGGTGATCTTACTGAAATAGGTGAAAGAGGAGTCAATTTGAGTGGTGGTCAAAAGCAGCGAATTCAACTTGCCCGAGCTCTCTATCAGAATGCAGATATATATCTCCTGGATGATCCATTCAGCGCTGTGGATGCACACACAGCTACAAGTTTATTCAATGTAATCAAATTTTCCTGATAGAAACCTCTGTCTCCACTCTTAGTTGCTAGCCTTCCCTCAATTCCAACTTGATTCTTTACAGGAATATATCATGGGAGCACTTTCAAGGAAAACAGTCTTGCTTGTGACTCATCAAGTTGATTTCCTGCCAGCATTTGACTCTGTTATGGTTAGTATCCTTTGATTCAATCACTTGTGGGAAATAATTAGTTACTTGCTACAATTCTATGGCTGATTAAACTTCATTTTCACGTTAATGCAATTTTTCCATAAAATTTGTTTGTTAAAGCTTTCACAAAAGAATTACCTTGAGACAGCTTATCTTTGTAAACAGTTGATGTCAGATGGAGAAATCCTACAAGCCGCTCCTTATCATCAGTTATTGTCGTCAAGCCAAGAATTTCTGGACCTTGTCAATGCACACATAGAAACAGCTGGTTCTGAAAGGCATACCGAGGTTGACGCTCCGCAGAGACAGGGATCATCTGTTAGGGAGATCAAGAAGAGTTATGTAGAGGGTCAGATTAAAACCTCTCAAGGAGATCAACTGATTAAGCAGGAAGAAAAGGAAGTGGGAGACACAGGGTTTAAGCCTTATGTTCAGTATCTAAATCAAAACAAAGGATACTTGTACTTCTCCATCGCTGCTTTCAGTCACCTGTTGTTTGTCATTGGTCAGATAACACAGAACTCTTGGATGGCAGCTAATGTTGATGATCCTCATGTCAGCACATTGCGTTTAATTACGGTCTATCTGTGTATCGGAGTTACCTCAACACTTTTCTTGCTATGTAGATCAATCTCTATGGTTGTTTTGGGTCTTCAATCATCGAAGTCATTATTTTCCCAGCTACTAAATTCTCTTTTTCGTGCACCCATGTCTTTCTATGACTCCACACCTCTTGGAAGAATACTGAGTCGGGTAAGCATCTCACCCAGAAAATGTTGTTTCCTTCATGAGGAATGATGTGTAACTGTTGATCTGGACCTGTGTTTATTTTATGTCTCATAGGTCACGTCAGATTTGAGCATTGTCGATCTTGATGTTCCTTTCGCTTTGATCTTGACCGTTGGTGCAACCACAAATGCTTATAGTAACCTGGGAGTACTAGCTGTTGTGACCTGGCAAGTCCTGTTTGTCTCCATACCAATGGTTTATTTGGCTATTCGCTTACAGGTAATTATGTTATCCACTTACATGAGTGGTTTGGAATTATAATAAGTTCAATGCAATGAAACGTAACTAATCATTTTTTATAGAATAATTTGATGTTTAATGTCTTAAATTGCCACACGTAGGAATTTAGATTGTAGGCTTAAAAAAAGGCTAAAAGTTTTCTTGCAGTGAGCTTCAAATTGACCAAATTGCCTGGAGTTTGTAATTCTTCTGAAACTGGTTATCATCCCAACTTTTTTTAGAACAACTTTCTTACTACTTGTGAAGAATCAATGCAATGTAACACAAGTAATCATCGTGTACAATTTAACATATGAACTTTCAATTGTATTAGTAATGTTTATATGATAGGTAACCAGTTTAACAAATCAAGGCATGTATAGTGTACAAATTCATGAGGGAAATCTTGTTTTCAAGATGAGAACAAATCTAAAGATTACAGTAGTATTGGCATAACTTCTACAAGAATGGACGCCTCAGTTAGTCTAACAAGGTGAACTGCTCAAATATAATGCATAAATTGATTATATGGCTGGAAGTGGCAGTATGCTGTTATGATCTCTTTCTTTTGAGGACCACTACCATTAAAGATGATTTTACATTTATAAAGTGGATTTAAGGATTATCTCATTCTTATCTGCAGGCATATTACTTTGCCTCTGCTAAGGAATTGATGCGGATCAATGGCACAACCAAGTCTTTAGTGTCAAATCATCTGGCTGAATCTGTAGCAGGAGCCATGACAATTAGGGCCTTTGAGGAGGAAGAACGTTTCTTTGCAAAAACCCTTAACCTCATTGACATAAATGCTAGTCCTTTCTTCCACAGTTTTGCTGCAAATGAGTGGTTGATTCAACGGCTTGAAATATTTAGTGCAACTGTTCTTGCCTCTGCAGCACTCTGCATGGTTTTACTACCTCCTGGAACTTTTAACTCTGGTGAGCATTTATGCTTTACTTTTCTTCAACTTTTTTTGAACACATAATATTACGAGCTTCCCAATCCTGACTCGTTCTAATATTTACTTCCATTACTGTAGGATTTATTGGAATGGCACTTTCTTATGGACTTTCATTAAATATGTCGCTGGTGTTTTCTATTCAAAACCAGTGCACATTAGCAAATTACATCATTTCTGTTGAAAGGCTTAATCAATACATGCACATACCAAGTGAAGCCCCTGTGGTGATTAAAGATAACCGACCTCCATCGAATTGGCCGGAAAAGGGTAAAGTGGATATTTGTGATTTGCAGGTTAGTCGTACTCCTATGATTTATTGGTGTTTAATGAGACAATTGGTGAAGGCTAGCAGACTGAAAAAGTTTAGTATCAAACAGATTAGATACAGGCCTAACGCACCACTAGTTCTTCGGGGAATCAGCTGCACATTTGAAGGAGGGCACAAGATTGGAATTGTTGGTCGAACCGGCAGTGGGAAGACTACACTTATAGGTGCTCTATTTCGACTTGTAGAACCAGCTGGAGGAAAGATCATCGTAGATGGAATTGACATCTCTAAGATTGGACTTCATGATCTGCGGTCACGACTCGGAATAATACCTCAAGATCCTACTCTCTTTAACGGGACTGTGAGACACAATTTGGACCCCTTATCCCAGCATACTGACCAGGAGATATGGGAGGTAACTTTACAAGATCATTTGACATTTTAATCTAGTAATCATTGTCTATAAACCAGCGGAACCGTTGTTTTCTACCTTCATGCTTTCTAAATTAAAACTTTGTTCCTTATTTTCAAGGTTCTCGGAAAGTGTCAGCTTCGAGAGGCTGTACAGGCGAAAGAGCAGGGTCTAGATTCTTTAGGTATGCTTTCTTCCCCTAAATGGAAAATAATGAGTGTATGTTTTCGATTATAATAGTCAGAGAATGATTAACAACCTGCTACACAGTGGTGGAAGATGGATCGAATTGGAGCATGGGGCAAAGACAATTATTTTGCTTGGGCCGTGCCCTTTTGAGGAGGAGTAGGGTACTGGTGCTTGATGAAGCAACCGCATCAATTGATAATGCAACTGACTTGGTTTTGCAAAAGACTATTCGGACTGAATTTTTAGATTGCACTGTAATCACAGTAGCTCACAGGATACCAACAGTGATGGATTGCACAATGGTACTTTCCATTAGCGATGGTAAGTTTCATTTCTTTAATTCTTATCTAAAAAATGCATTTATCTATATCCTGCACATCGTGACTTTGAGGATTTGCACTGATTTGTCGCCACTCCAAGATAATCTCATGTAGCTGATCATTCATCCATGCCATCCAACATCTTAGCAGAGGCTTATTGTTCTGGAGTGACCCCAAAATACCAGAGCTATAAGGCAATCTATTGCCAAACCTTGGTTTCCATTTGAAAAAAAAGAAGACAAAAACACAGCCTAACACTTGAGAACGAGAGACGACTGTAGCTGCAACTTCAAGGAGATAAATCTCAGAAGAAATTCCAAGATGTATCACTGAGCTGTTTTTGTTCTATTTCAGGAAAACTAGTCGAGTACGACGAGCCGGAGAAGTTAATGAAGACAGAAGGTTCACTTTTTGGACAACTTGTGAAGGAGTACTGGTCTCATTTACATGCTGCAGAATCACATTGAAACTGAATATTATTTATCGTGTATCCCACTTCTCATTTCACCCTAGCTTGGCACCAAAGAAAAGGATGCCAGGACCAGGTAGTAAGTATGATGTATGATATTGCCCATGGGGATTATGAACTTAGCAACCTATGCCCATGGGGATTATGAACTTAGCAACATGATCATATATAGTAGCAAGTTACTAGTTAATAATATATACCAAATATAAGAAAATTGTAAAATTAATGAGATGAGAATATTAAGCTGTACATAAAAAAAATTGGCAAACCTCAAATATACCATAAACTATTAGGGTAATATCAATTTACCTTAAAATTATTTTTTATATCAAATTTATTTTTGAAGTATTTTGATTTCTCAATTAAGAACTTTTAGAGAGAATAAGAGAAATCTTTTAAGCAAGAGAACATTAAATCAATTTTCTTAGAGTATGTTTGTATATGCTTGTTAAAGTATTTGCATCCAAAATGTTAAAATAAATTCCAAATTGTCCTAAAACATAACTTAAAATTATAATAAATTCTCCACTAGTATGGATTGGTGAGGTAAAGGGAAATTTTTTATACTGAAATTATCGTTTAGGGTAGACTGACAATTGATGAAGGCAAGCAGAGCTAAAAAGGTTCATATGAAATAGATTAGAAATATACCTGACACACCACAAGTTCTTCGAGGGATTAGTTTGGTATTGTTTGTCGAATTGGAAGTGGAAACACTACTCTTATCGGTGCTCTGTTTCGGCTGGTGGAACCAGAGGGAGGAAAGATTGTAATGGATGGCGCTGACTTTTCTGAGATTGGACTTGATGATTTGAGGTCACGATTTGGAATAATACCTCAAGATCCTACTCTCTCTAAAGGGATAGTGAGATGCTTTTTGGACCCCTTTTCTCAGCATACTGACCAGGAGATGTGGAAGGTGCTTTCCAATTCTTGCTCATATATAGTTTTTAATCTGTATATAATCATCATCTAACCAGTGGATGAAAAACACTTTCTACCCCCATGCATTTTGTATTTGTATTAGTACAAGTAGGTTGTATAGTATTGCAACAATACTGTAGGTCTAGGGAGGGAGAAATGTGGAGGAGGAACTGAAGTTCCTACCATCAGTTTTGAATTAGATTCAAATATCAAGTTCCGCAAATTCTTCTTGGCAATTCAATGAAAATGGCCACTTTTTGCAAGAGCATCAGGTTGCAGGCCTGCTGCCACTCCACTGTGATTTCCCTGTATCTATCCGCACTCTTGCAACTAACTCATTAGTGTGGATAGATACTGGGAAATCACACTGTCAAAATCATCAATGATAACTATCATCTGGAGTTGAATCCAGGAGCTCTACGAAGAATACAAAAGGTGGTGCTACTGAAACTTGAACTATAAGCTTTTTGCTTCCTTCCTTCCTTTTTTGCTGCTGCTTTTGTCCTGAAAAATGATGCAGAAGTTGTAGATTTTGATAGCCTAATAATATGTTCCTCTGTTTTCCAACGATGAATGGTGAAGCAAAAAGAGAGTATACTTGATCAATACCAGAGACCAAAGACGGATGCATTTATCAATCATCAAAGCCCATTGAGAAGGAATTGGACAACTTGGGATACATCAAAAGAATTTTTTTTATATTTTTTTTTAAAAAGGAGAGCGTATGCTTAGAATGAGGATATAGAATGAACACCATGCAAGTCCTATGAGATATTCCCATGAATAAACAGTGAGACCATTCAAAAGATAAAATGATCACTTTCATTTTCTTTATGGTCCTCCAAGAGTGGCATTTTCTATATCTTCTCTGCTCAATGCGTAACTGAATCTCCTCTCCACATCCTTTTCAAGATTCCCTGGTCCATTCTTCAAGTACCTGCATCACAAGATACGGTCTGTTTAGCCAAGCAATAAATCTAAAAGGATGAATTGTGTAACTGAGTATAAGACTTATTTCCTCCCTTTTACGTCAAATTAGCATTTCAGAATCCATCTCCAATGGTAAAATCTAACTACCCTGGATAAACAATGATATCTTAATTTATGCAATTTGATAAATTGATAGATTAGTCCTAGCAGGTTGAGAATTCAAAATTTGAATAGCAAGGGAGAATAGGGAAGAGTGAACTCTCAGGCAAGCTGCAAAACCAACTAAACCTTGTTTCCCACTTAAAGTTATCCAGCATTCTCCACCATTCCTTTCCTTTTATTGAATCCCAACCAAGATTCAATGAGCACAATGCCATCATTGCATTGGTCTTACTCTTGAATAGGTGCCATCACCTTGATATTTTAGAAGATTGATGGTAGAGAAACTTCAATTGTACATAGTTCAAAGAAGGTCTGCACAAACCATTACAATAGTAAAAAAAAAAATACATATATAAAATATGGAAGCTGCTGTTTAAAATGAGAAATCATCTTCTTAAAGAACAGAACATGATATGAAAACCACAGCTTATGTCCCAAATTTCAGAAGGGCACTGACTGACTAGCCCAAACTGAATCAATCTTAACCAATTGATCTGCAGGCTATGAGCCTATAAGCTAGTCCAAAATTTCTGCACCAATGACATTAGACCCATTGATATTTGCTGGAAGGGCTAACCTTTCTGTTAACTTTCCTATTGTCATTGATCACACGACCTCAACTTCCCACATATTGGTTACCAATTTCCTTCACGCAATCACTAATCCATCTTGACTTTTGATCATGCTTAAATCCTTTTATTTACATGATCTATTAGCATGAAACTGTTTTTCTATATGATCATGAAGAAGAAGCTTGTGATGGCCCCATAACTTCTCTGCATTGTGTAGGTATATGCCATGCAATCATTTATGTAACTCTGTCTCCAGTAGCACTATATCTTTCAATTCTCACACACACTATTTATCCAAAGCAACATAAGCTCATCACGTTTATGTATCTCTGTCATCAATTATTCCCTAGCTACTTCCACTGAAAAATGAATAGATACTCTTACAATTGCTAATTCTGAAACTCTAATTTATACATAACTGCAGCATTTTTGATCTTATCAAACCAACTACAATTTATTAATTCAAATCGTCTATAAACTACTAATATTTTGATAATATTGCTCCACACCATATTATTTTTCTTCCCCAAATGCAAACCTCATATGAACACAAACCTCTTGACACACTTGCTAGATTACTTCTCTAGTGTACAACATGACTAATTAAGGAAATATGGATGTGCTCTTTTTTTAGGTAAAATGGAAAGATATTAACACTGATTCTTCAGCCTTTTGCTAGTCTAGAAAGGTTTTCGTTACATCAACCAAAATTATCATATCATAGAAGCTCATCTATTCATCGAACCTCACTAAATCCCTAGATTCAAACTAGTTGGGATCAGCTAGATCCTTTTTATCAATTCTTTCTTAGCAGCAGAGTTCTCATCACTAACAAGAATAATCTCACTTCCATCATTATACAAATATTTTTAATCGGGATTGTGTAGCCAAAGATTGACAAACAAACTTCGAGCAATAGCTATAGCAAAGCACACTTGACTTGTCAGTTTACAGTAAACGCCATTAAAACTCTCCAGCATAATCTAATGGAAGCTATGATACATCTAACAACAATATTATCTGTTGTTCACTAATTCAAATTACCAATTTTTCCTTGCCAGCTCAAGTTTCCTTCTTTTCTAAAAATTCCAAATTACATGTAGAAACCACTCAACCTAATAATAAAAATAAATCCAAATAATGAACATCATACAAAAACACAGTAATCATTCACAATAAAAGATAACTCAGGCAGACTACATCATGACCACACCAGTAGCAATTCACCCAACCACAATGATCGTATGCAAAGTTGAAAACTTGATAGCAATTACTCACATACACTAACAAACAAAACAACAAAAACCCAGATGCTAAAACAACAATAAAGAACCAAAATTTACCTTATATAAAGATCAGTGACATCTGTTGGGATATTGTCACTTATGTGGCAGCATTTGCAGCCCTATTCTAGGAGAGGGGTGCCATTGTCAAAAGGCTATTATGGTAGTTGCACCAACCATTGACAAAATGGTGCAACGCATGTGCTGCCACCATTAATGCAGCCACCATTGTTGAAGAAGAGCTGGAGCTGATGGCACCATTCTTGTTTATAAATAGGCACCGAGAGAGAGCAGTGAATTTTGAGTGAGCAGAGAAGAGAACAAGAGAGAAATACGTGAGGAGAGAAAGAGGGAGTAGCTGCCAAGGGCAGCAGCCCTGCTGCCTTGTGCAGCAGTGTGTTAGAGCAATGAGAGTTGAGTTTGAGTGAAGTGATCCTCCTCCTCTATGTATGTTGTAACCCTTTCTCTATCTATTTCTAATAATATGGACTTCTCCCGTGGATGTAGGCGGTTTTGCCGAACCATGTTAAATATTGTATCCCAGTGTGCTTAGCCTCCAATGGGCAACTATCAGTACATCACCGGTCCGTGCATAGGGGAGCCAGAATCCCCAATAATTGGTATCAGAGCATATTGTTTAAAGTGGTGTTTGATTTTTGCTCAAAAATAAAAGTTGTCAAAATTATGTTTTGACCATACCACTGTATAGAGGAGGAAGAGACGAAGCCACTGGTGAAAACGACGTCAAAATCGGATGTCGGACATGCCCGCACACGCCTACACATGCCAACAAGGTGGTTGTCCACACGCGCAGACGCGCCCCACGACTCTTCTTCACCCGGATGGGCTGACCCGACCTGAATACTAGTTGACCCGACCCATATGACTGACCCGGATAAGGATGACGTTAGCATGATATAATTGTGATGTCAGCATGCACAGTAGGCATGCCCAGGATGACATTAACCTGATGTAATTATGACATCATCATGAACAGTTAGAATGCCATGTCAGCGACCAGTCAGCTGACACGTCAGCATAGTGGGACCCATTTTCCACGCCGCGAGATGAGCTGAGCCGAGCTAAGCCGAGTCGAGAGGAGCTGAACCGAGGTATAGGATCCAGTGTAGCTGATCCTACATGTAACCGGATCTGAGATTGAATCTCGGCTTTTCATCAGGCTAGAATTGTTTTGATCAAAGTTTAGCTGTCTGAAATGCGATTTGGACGATTTCAGACTTGTTTCTAGCTAATTTGATCGTTCTGGATGTAATGGTATGGTCCGGTTGTTGAGATTTGAGACCGAAAGTGGTGGTGGTGAATTATTAAAAAAGATTGCCCGATTAGGAGGCATCTAAAGGTCATGATGGTGGTCGATGGAGATGAAGAAGAAAAAGGTGCACATGTTTACCCAATTACATGTGCTGAATTGATTAATGGGGATTTTTTAGTTGCCTTGAGGGAAGGCAAAATTGGGACACTCTAGACACTCGATCATATGGACAATTTGAGGTGGAGAGTGGAAATTGACGAAGACCAATCTTGACGAATCTAAGCACTGGTA
>Ga0325402_1004327_pt1 | contig 13052 bp, 6 predicted proteins | sample PopdelMetagenome_22_FD_207212 | JGI IMG/M metagenome (GOLD analysis project Ga0325402, IMG submission 207212) | Populus deltoides microbial communities from Bellville, Georgia, United States - Xylem-PdKOR-R3 | ecosystem: Host-associated > Plants > Phyllosphere > Stem > Wood/Secondary xylem... | reverse complement strand
GGTTAGAATCGGAAGACACAATGGCAACCAACCCATCAATGGAGGTTGGACTGGATTTCATGCGTGAAGAAATGGAAGAAGGTGGTGTGTTACACAACACTGGCCAAATTGAGATGACTTTTCATGTGCAGTCTCTCACCGGCATTCTTCAAGCAATTGATTTGGACCATCCTGATGCTCCTAAAATTGTTAATCTTCTACTGAAGGCTTTGGAAAGCCTGTCAAGGGCTGCCAATGCTAGTGAGCAATTTCTTAAATCTGAGGGTCTGAACAGGAAGAAAACTACAGGGTCAATTGGCAGGCACGATGAACAGACAGCTGCGTCAGCTGCAGAGACCGTAGAGCATAATCAGAATGATTGGGGGCCCACCACCTTTTGTTCGGCATTCCGAGGATTCATCCATCATGGCTAACTCCGGGGCCTGGCTCTGATACCACTTGTAAGGATTATGGACATTACCTATCTCCACATTGGTATGATATTGTCCACTTTGGGCCTAAGCCCTCATGGATTTGCTCTTGGGCTATACCCAAAAGGCCTCATACCAATGGAGATATTTGTTCATAATCCTTACAAGAGGGCCTTACAAGTTGGATCCGCGAAGCTGTGTTCGGGATTAAGCCTCGTTCCATAAAACCAGCTCTGATACCATGTTAAAATAATTAAGCTCAAAAACACAAAAAGGAGGCTAGAATTCTGAATAATATGTCTATTATGAGTCCTTAGTCTTAACCTAAATACAAACAAAGTATATATAGGTTAAATTGAAAGTACTATTCTACCCTTAATAAATAAGACTACATAAATATTATTTAACATTTTTCACTATGGTTGGCTATCACTATGAATCTTGTGGAAAGAATCAAGAGAGGCAATGTTCGAAGATATTTGTTTTTTTAATGTTCGAAGACATCTGTTTTCCCGGAGGCTGTGTTTGGAAAGCGAGCAACCTGTGTTTCTAACATATTTAATTTTTATTTTATAAAAAATTAATTTTTTTTATATATTTTAAATCGTTTTGATGGGTTGATTTTAAAAATAATTTTTAAAAAATTAAAAATATTATTTTAATACATTTCAGTAACACAAAAAACATTTTAAAAATAATCACAACTACATTTCTAAGTATTCCAACAGGAAATCTATCCTGTTTCTTCCCCACTTTTCTTTGGCTTTACAAAACATTTCAGCAATGGGATAATGGCAATGAGAAAAACATTTCACCCAGAGATTATGTTTTTGTCTTGACATGCATCAGAAAAAAACCTCAAAAAAAGTGGAAACAAAGTCAAGAATCAAGATTCCTGCTCCTCTAATTTAAATTTGAAATCATACTAAAATGGAAAAAATTAATATTCATAAAGTAGCTGGTTTACAAAGAAAATGAATCACGTTGATGAACAATAAAATTTAAAGGTGTGTTGGGGAGTATGGTTAAATTGTTTTTGTAAAATAATTTTATTTTTTTAAATTAAATTTTTTAGTATTTTTAAATTATTTTGATGTACTATATTAAAAATAAAATTTAAAAAATAAAATTCATATATTATTTTAATAAATTTTCAAATAAAAAATACTTTTAAAAATAACACTTAATACACTTCCAAACATATAATGGATACCGACCCCATTTGGAATTAAAGTTCAACCAACTTTTCATTAAAATTCTAATTTTTTTATTTTAATTTTATTTTAATAATTTTAATATAATAATATTAAAAATAATTTTTTTAAATAAAAAAATATTTTAAAAAACACTTCTACTATTCTTATCCGCCCACCATAAGTCATGAAACTTCAATTTTTTTTTTAAGGTCCCCACCAACAATTGATATCAATTATAGTTCCTGCGCAGTACTGAACAAGAAAAAGTGCCATCTCCATTCCATATTATGGAGTTTAGACCCGACCCGACCCGACCCGACCCTAAAAGTACCTGAAAAAAAACGGCTATTTCAACAGAACGGACACTCCTAGATCTGGTCCCCCCTTTCGAATCTCAGTTCTGCTCTCTTCTCTCTGTTTCAATGTGCGGAGGTGGTGGCGGTATATGTTTTGTTTTTTAAAATATTTTTTATTTTAAAATATATTAAAATAATATTTTATTATAAAATTTTCTTTCACACCCTAATATATTATTAATTATACTTAACTAGTTTGATGTTATTTCTTATTTTTAATAGATATTATATCTTTTATTTACACAACTTTTTTTTTCCCAACACATAAATCATATTTAAATTAACATTTGTGTAGTCATGGAGATTTTCTTCACCATGTTAGAAAATTAAATAATAGTCAGTTAACTAAAAGTCTTGAATATTAATAAGTAAAAATTATCATAATCATTCTATAATTTAATTATTTTTATATTTACTATTTGTGTTTGAGAAAATTACAGTTTATATCTCTAATAAATATAAAATAAAATAAATTATTTAATAATTTAAGATGTAATTATCACGAGCTTAATAAAATTTAAGATATTAACTATAATTTAAAAAACACACATAAATATAAAAATAACTAAATATTAGGGTAATTTTCCCTATTAATAAATTAATATTTTTTATTTGCATCCTCTAACAAAACACCACATTTTGATTATGATATTTTTTTCAGTTTTTTTTTAAATTGATTTTTTTATTTTAAATTGATATTTTATATGTTTTAATATAATAATATTAAAAATAAATTCTTTTAAAAAGTTAAATATTATTTTATTATATTTAAAAACAAAAATAACTAAGAAAAACACTTCCACGTTCTTTGTTGGCTGTGCTCTGCTTCCACAGCCTCCTCTCTCTAACAGATCTCATCTCCTTCTCTCTCTAAACATCACACCTCTGAAGCTTCTCTGCTTATTTTAGTTCTTCTCTATCTCTTTTGTTTCTCTCTCTAGAGTTCCAAACTTCATCTCTCTCTAGAAATAAATTCTGTTTCTCAAGTGGGGTTTTCAGGACTATCCTTTTCCACGAAAAGCAACACTCTGCTCCTCGTGAATTGCATGTCAAGTTGGCAACTTTGAGGGAGACCATTAAAGAGTCTGTGAGAGAGAGATCTAATCTGGAGGCCTTGCCTTCATGGCCAAAACGGGTTGTTTTTGCTTTTGGGGAATTTTCAGGTGAATGTAGTGTTTCTCTTGTTACTTTTTTTAGTGCGTCTTTCTTCTTCTTCTTCTCTCCTCTAGGCCCCATCTTCTTTTAATCTCAAGCTTCTTTATTACCTACCCATTTTGTCATAATTGCAAATGGGTTTATACCCTTCAAAAGCTTCTTTTTTTCCTGGGGGAGTTTAAGTTTGAAGATTGACATTTGTCTTGTCGGGTCTATTTTTTAGCGTCCAGGTGGTGAATGATTTACATGTTGAAGGTAAAAGGAGTAGTGCTTTTGGTCTTCTTGAACTGAAGCTGAGGGTTTAGCATGGGAGTGAATGTAGAGTGATCAATGCAGTTTGGGGCCTTTAACAAAAGCTTGAGATTTTGAGTTTGCTTTCATGGGTTTGGGTTAGTAAAATGTTTTTTTTTCTGGATAGTTTGTAGTGGTGATTCTATGCCCTACAGGAGCACATACTGATTGTTTTGAAGAACTTGTTGTACATGGAGGAAGGTTTCGGGGATTTGGTGTTATCATGGCGAATTGGTTTGTTACCTTTGAGATGAAAATGAATGCCTTGTGTTTAATGGAGGATCTTTGATTGCTTGAGTTTTGGCTTTTTCTGTGGGTTTTGGCAATCGGTTAGTTGGGTATAATTACTTACCTTTTCGAAAGCAATAGTGTCATATTTAATTTTTGGGGTGGATAGAGTTTGAAAAAAACCAAAAAAAAAAAATGCTATATAGTTTGATCAGTTTTGTTAACCCTCTAGAAATAATGCTATCATTTGCATTTATGTTCTGATCATGACCAAGGCAGTCCGCACTAGGATTCTCAAGGATGCAAATGGTGATATCGGCGATCATCTCCGAAACCATATTCATTTGACCAATTGTATTCATCTGAAAAACCATATGCTTAAGCAAAGCCCCATACTGGCTGATAGGTCATTAATGCGGGACCTCATTACCCTTCAGAGGTCCCGATCTTTGAGAGATCCTTCGGCCAGTCCTCCTTCATGGCACTCACCTTCTGTAGTTGATTTACTTCCCAAGAAAGGTGACCCAGATGCGGCCATTCGAGAAGGTAGAAGCTCAGTTGGTACTGAGCGTCGAAGGGAAGGTAGGAGGTTGTCAGGTACTTCTCCACCCTTAGCAAATTTAGCACCATCAAAGGTCGTCCCAAGTGATATTAGTTTGGGTATTGATGGGGTAGCGGCTATTAGTGATCGCAGTGTGAAGAGTGGAATTAGGGATGGTAGGAGAGTTGTTACGAGAGAAGAATTTAGTAGAAAAAGCAATAGGGCTGATCTATTGGGCGGTGATGAAGACCTTTTACAAGATCACGCTGTTAATAGTTTTATTCATGAAGCTGTTTCGGGGAATTCAGAATCAAAAGATAGAAAGAGTAAACATAAGGGGAAGCATAGTCAGGATATGCATATTAAGACCCTTTCAGAGCAGCTAAATGAGATTCCAAGGGGTAGCGATGTGGCATCTTCCAACATGCATCTTCACGGAAGACACACACAACAGCAGAAAATACGTGAGCATGAGACCAGTGTTAGTGGCTATAGTGGAGTGAATAGGGTGAAAAGGCGGAAGTTTCGAAGTGCCAGAAGAACTCGGGCTGCTGCTCCAGCTTCAAGGGATGCTGGGGGACAGAAAGAAATGTCTGTTGCTTCTAATTCATTTGCTCAAGATCCAGCACAGCCAAGGTATCACATGGAGGAAGAAGAATATGGGGACCAAAACGTCACAAGGGCTCCCAGAAATGGATGTGGAATTCCATGGAATTGGTCAAGAATTCATCATAGGGGTAAGACATTCCTTGACATGGCTGGAAGGAGCTTATCTTGTGGTTTGTCAGATTCAAGGAGAGATGGCACATTTTCCCATGGAAGAGATTTTCCTGGTATGCCTGTGGCATCCGATCATTCTACTTCATCTACTAAATCTGATGCAGAGGCTTTGCCTTTACTAGTGGAGGCATCCGGATCCCATGAAAGCACTGATAATGCTGGTTGGGTGCATGACTATTCAGGAGAGCTAGGTATATATGCTGATCACTTGTTGAAAAATGATGTTGATTCTGAAGCAAGATCCAGTGAACAATGCAAGCTTGGGCGGAACCACAATGGCAGGCATCAAAATCTGACACAAAAGTACATGCCAAGAACTTTCAGAGATCTAATGGGACAGAATTTAGTAGCACAAGCTCTCTCTAATGCTGTTTCTAGGAGGAAGGTTGGGTTGCTATATGTGTTTTATGGGCCTCATGGTACTGGGAAGACCTCATGTGCTAGGATATTTGCCAGAGCTTTGAATTGTCAATCTCTGGAACATCCAAAACCTTGTGGCTTTTGCAATTCTTGCATTTCACATGATATGGGTAAGAGTCGAAATATAAGGGAAGTTGGCCCAGTCAGCAATTTTGATTTCGAGAGCATTATGGATCTGCTTGACAATATGATTGTTTATCAGATCCCATCTCTATATAGAGTTTTTATCTTCGATGACTGTGATAGTCTGTCTCCTGACTGCTGGAGTGCCATATTGAAGGCCATTGATCAAGCACCCAGACGTGTAGTTTTTGTCCTTGTCTGCTCAAGTCTTGATGTTTTGCCTCATATAATTATATCCAGGTGCCAGAAATTCTTTTTCCCAAAGCTAAAAGATGCAGATATTATATATACTTTGCAGTGGATTTCATCCAAAGAAGATATAGATATAGATAAGGATGCGCTGAAACTTATTGCATCGCGGTCAGATGGATCCTTGAGGGATGCTGAGATGACACTCGAACAATTAAGTTTGCTTGGGCAGAAGATATCTGTTCCTCTGGTTCAGGAATTGGTAAGTGCTTTCTGATTCTTTGGCTATAATTAAAATGTTAAAAAGATTTGATTTCATTGTACATTGGTTAAAAAAATGCATATTCCAATACTGTCAATGTTATGATTGCCTCTTTAATGATACATCAAAGTAATATTCTATAGTCTATACAAGTCTGCAAGGTATTGACGTTGATGTGTATGTTAGAAATATAATTATTGCAGTTAAGTTTTTCAAACAATTAATGCTTTGAAATGTACTTGATCATGCAGGATGTGCTAATTTTCACTTTTTTGACAAAAGTCACGGTGCTTTTATTTTCTGTGTTAATGATGGTGGGATAGTGCTAGCATGTGAAGGAAGTTATAGTTCTATGTTTGGACTCCAGATTATCCAAAATTAGAAGTTATATTTGTGTATATGTTATTTTGCTGATAAAATATGAGCCTAAGCCTTATCCTGATCTCAATTCACCACTCGAGCTAAATTATGAACGAACTGTTGTTCTTGTTGTTTTTCATATTTGCCATTTCCAAACATGAGATCATTTTTAGGCTTATAAGGCTAAGTAGTTACAAAAAATAGTGCTGCATTGTTGTAGTGATGCCTAAAAGAATGTTTGTTAACCGCTTGATGTCTATAGATTAGATTGAAGAGCAATTTGCCATTCATGGCTTGTGGCTGAGTTTCTGTTTAGATGCAGTACACTATATGCACAAACTTCTCGGAATATCCATATCCATGGATATTGGATATATGACACTTAATTGAACCACTGTTAAAAAAAAAAGCACATCTTGGTTGTGATTGTATGTTTATTAGTATTCTGCTTTGTCAGTTGCAGTGTGCAGCTGCAGATTTTTTGATGACCATCATCTCAATATGATGATAATCTTCTGCAGAAATTCTGCTTTGCTAGTTTCCCTAACCCATTGAGAGCTCAATAGCGCTCATGGATCCGTGATTATGAGAAGATCCGTGATTATGAATCTCTCATAATCACTGTTCTTGCCTCTTCATTATCCATCATGGGCTATCATCTCACTGAACACCCACTTAGCCTGTTTGGTTGCTAGTTTTTTTTTTGCTTTGGTCTCTTAGATGACTCTTCTCAGGCTCTGATTAAACTGCCCCTTACTGTCTCACTTGATTAAATATGATATGCTTCTATTTATTTGCTCTAAACTCTACGAGTCTCTTACAGGTTGGGCTAATCTCTGATGAAAAACTGGTGGATCTTCTTGATTTAGCATTATCTGCAGACACAGTAAACACTGTGAAGAATTTGAGAGTCATAATGGAAACTGGTGTGGAACCATTAGCTTTAATGTCACAACTTGCTACAGTTATCACTGATATCTTAGCTGGTAGCTATGATTTCACAAAAGAAAGGCCTAGAAGAAAATTTTTTCGACGAAAGCCATGTGAGTTCAGTAGTTATTTGATGCTTTGTGTATCAGTGACAAGTTATTGAATAATCTGACTTCTTAAATTTGGTCTCTGTGACTATGGTCCCTCTCACCTGAAATTGCTGGTTTGTGATTTTCCTTCCAAACTTTGGGATGTTATGGATATTTTGACCAGTTTGGTGTTATTAAGAATCGTTATGTTTTTGGTGTCTGAAATTTTATCTTTTGTACCTCTGACATGAATTCCCTCCCCTTTATTTTCATCAAAAACTTGATACTGGGTTGTATGAATCAGTTATTTATACTTTGGATATTTATTCACAAAAAATTGACCACAAATTTATTGGTTCTAGTATCCAAAGAAGATATGGAAAAGCTGCGTCAGGCCCTCAAAACTCTGTCAGAGGCTGAAAAACAACTTCGAATGTCAAATGACAAATTAACATGGTTAACAGCGGCCTTGCTTCAACTTGCTCCTGATCAGCAGTATCTGCTCCCTAGTTCGTCCACAGAAACTAGTTTTAATCATAGCCCTCTGGCCCGAAATAACATGGGTGGAAGAGATATTTCCAGAAAAGGTGGTGAACATGAGATGCCCAATAATGGGAGAGATTTGCCAATGCATGTCAGATTGGAAAGTCTCCCTGGTGGACCTTCTGCTGATTTCCGCAACAATGGCTCAACAAATGGTATTAGCATTGACAGAAAAAGAAATGTTGCGTCTGGGATGGCTCCTCAATGGACACCTGTACGAACTTCTGATGCAATCCGGGTGAACAGCAGGCAGGTTTCTGGTAAAAGCCATAAGGGATATGAAGAAATTTGGTTGGAGGTGCTTGAGAAGATTCAAATTAACAGTATGAGAGAATTCTTGTACCAAGAAGGAAAGCTGATCTCTGTCAGTTTTGGTGCAGGTGCATCTCATTTACATATATTGTGTCATTCGAACTTGCATTTGCACATAGTTGTGGTTTCCACACTTGTTTTATAATCTAGATGCTTTACATGCAAACATATACTGAACCACAATATATTTACTCAAAACATTGAGTGATGGTAAATGTTCACTTGAGGGTCTCATGGTGATGGGGACCAGCTATATGGATTATTTATCAACTGCTTGGGACAAAACTTTCCCTGTTTGATCATGCTTTATTTGTTTCTCGATTTGATAAATAGTCCTTTGATTAATTTCACAAAGTCACAGTTCTTCCTTTGATTAATGAACCTTAAAACATTCCTTGTTCCATATAAACAACTGGTTTCAAGTGCTATGCTCGTCCATATTCTTAGATCATTATCCTGTCCTGTAAAATTGACAAACCAGGCAAAGATTACTCAAATAATTCATTTTGTAGGAGCATGCTCTTTTTAGTCCTAACAAATATTCTCCAAATTAGTGTTTTCTTTGTTCATCTCCAACTGTCCTTTATGTGGCATGCTTGGGAAATAAATATTCTCTATACATTCACTTGAAAATATTTAATCAACTCTTCAAATAAATTTTTACCTTTTGCAGCCCCAACTGTGCAGTTGATCTTCAGTTCACATTTCACCAAATTGAAGGCAGAGAAGTTTAGGGCACATATTTTGCAAGCATTTGAATCTGTTCTTGGATCACCAGTGACAGTTGAGATCAGATGTGAGTCGAACAAGGAAACAAGTGCAGGGTTCCGTGTGCCTCTTATTTTACCAGCTTCTAAAAATGGTTCATCTCAGATGGCTATAGACCCAGTGCTGAATGCTGGGAGCAGAATGCCTAGGACAGGAGATTATCTTGAAGGGAGGAGTGAAATTGTTGAAGTACCGACTTCTCCAAGAAAATATGAGGGTAATGAACCAACTAACCACAATGTAGAATCCAGTAGAAGAGGTTTACAGCACACTCGGGCAGGAGAATCAGTTTCGAATAAGAAGCCAGCCATGGGGTCTTTGGTGGAAAGAAGAAAGATTGGGGAAACAAGTCAGAGTAAGAGCATTGTGAGAAGCAAGGTTTCCCTTGCGCGTGTAATTCAGCAAGCTGAAGGATGTACACAGCAAGCTGGATGGTCAAAACACAAAGCAGTTTCTATAGCTGAAAAGCTTGAACAAGAAAATTTGTACGTATTTGAAGAATTTTTTGTTCTTTTTACCTATTATCATGCCAATCTAATTATTATCCTTGGTTGGCATAGAAGCTGGAACCACCTTTTAGCAGTGAACTTTATTTTACTAGAAAAGGCCTAAACTTTTGTTATAAAGTGGTGCCTGGTAGCTGTATTAGCTATATGTGATGAACAGAAAGGAGGGCTTGGTCATAGGGCTGGGTTTCAATTTTTTTGTTTCTCCAAAAATCCTAGGGATTCCTTGACAGGAAGGGTAATGCACCCTTCTTTTATCTCTGATAAAGTAGATTCAATTAGCTATTTATCAGTTACCAATGTCAAACCATATATAATCAGTGAGTAGGGAGCTGATTTTATATGAACTTGTGCATAGTAAAAAAAAAAAAAAAGGGTTTATATTATATCTAGTTTTTCCAAAGAAGCCTGAGCATGTATTTGTAGGTGCTTGGTAGCACAATGGCTAAGGTCTCTTCTTGGCATTGCACCAAACAACCTCACACCAGGAATAAGAAGGATTAAGGGAGGAAGAAGGTTAACCTATGTTGTAGTCTATGGTCCTATCAGCCTCGTAATGCACAGAAAAAAGTAACACTCTTGACAAGTTTGTAATTAAAATTTGGTTGAGCCGAGAGGAGAGCTCTTCTGCACATTATATTTAAATTATATTTTGCCCTCTCAAATTGGCTTTTGTGCATTTGTAATTTTACAGGAGGCTGGAACCTAGATCAAGATGCTTGCTTTGCTGGAAAGCAACTAGAGTGACACGGCGGAAGGTAATTAATTCTAGATCTCTGATGATATTGATGCAAACTTATGCACCTTTGACCTCGTAAAAATATTCTCAAGGGTGATTATATCCTGCATGTTCTCCCATAATGCTGAAGTAGAAAGCAACCATAGCATACCTTTAGCGAGATAGGTTAATTTTCATGTTTAATGGTCAATATGCTTGCCAACGTTTTTGCAAATGTCATCCAAACCTTCATAGCATGCCAGTCCCTTTTCTAGCTTCTTTGTTTTAGGTTCATATAATTATCTAACCAAACAAAATAGTAGTTGGCCGGAAAGGTATGCATCGCACAATAGTGTAAATTGCTTTGTACACACTGGCTGGAGCTCCCGTTGGTCATTGACTAAACAGTTATGTAAACCAAAGCTACCATAATGATTAAAACATTTCCTAAGATGTAAGTTTTGTCTGAGGGAGTGTCCCATTTTGTAAACGAGTAGTTATTTTGATGTAATCTGTTTTGAAAATGTACGGTTATGTTTGTTCTTGCAGCTTTCTCGTTTGAATGTTAGGACACGAAAACCACATTCATTGCTGAAGCTTGTCTCGTGCGGAAAGTGTCTCTCTTCTAAATCTCCACGATAGAACAAGGAAAAATTTCCAGTGGCTTTGAAGGATTCAGACTTGTACTTCATCAATACTAGCTAGTGTAATTAGCCATTTTCTTGCCATTTACCGAGTCAATTCATCTCTTTCATCGAATAAATGTAATGGTTATTTCTGATTAGAATGTAGTGAAAAATTATCCAGTGTAGCTTCCTTCATGCAATCATTAAAATAATAGTCTTAGGCTTTCTTCTCTTCGACTTTTAAATTTTAATTGCAGTGAGGCCCGACTTTTCTGATGCCATACCGGGACGTTTCTATATGTTAGAAGTTAGTACAGGATAACGAAACAGAAGGGCATCCATTGTTCATTGATGAGCTTTATCTGGCAGATTAGAATTGGGTCACTCTCATGCCGAGGCCTAGGAATGACCAGGACCAGAGAAATCACGCCCATTTTCTCCTTCCTTTCACGTGTTTCTGGTCACTTGAGAACTATGGCGGTGCTTGTTTCACTGTATGTTACTCCCTTTTCAGAATAACACTTCCCGGATTTTCCACTTCATATGCTTGCTCAACAATTTTCTAGTATTCTTAGCAAATTATCCCTTTGTGTTGGTCGTTTCTATTGAGAATTCTTAGAATATTGAAGTTAAGGGTACATTACAATAACCCTCTTGAGGTATGTGCGTGCCGTGGGTTATGGTTAGCATCCAAAAAATTGAATATTTTTTCCGTAGACTCTATTTGCATTTGAATAAAAAAAGAAAATACTACAAACCCTTTTTATTCCCAAAATGCCCTTAATTACTGCTAGTAAAAAACGTAATATTACAGAAGCCCAATTAAATCAAATCAAAGTTTATAAAAAATAACCCAATTAAAAGCCCTTGAATTAAATTTAACCTATTGGTGTTTTATAATGTAAAAGAGAAGTGAATTAAATCAATCGATTAGGTTTAATTATTTTGTTTGATTTGGTTTAAACTTTTAAAAAAACTAATTTGGTGGAATTTTTTAGTCCTAATTCCAAAAGATTTTTTTAATAATTTCTCATTTTTATATGCCTTTATATGATCATATTTCCTCTTATATATCCTTTCATCATTTTTTGGGAAGAAAATGTCTTGACAACTACCAACAAGAATTAATTTTGAAAAGTTTAAAAATGAAAATTGAACTTTAAAAAAATGAAAGAAAACATAAAAATCCTGGGGAAAAGAAAGAAAAAAAACTAAATCCTTTGTAAAATACCAAAAATAAAAAAAAATCATGTTCATAAAACCTCATAAATAGAAAAATATCTATGGTAATCAAATAAGTTTTCAAATTTTCATAAGTTATAACTATTGTTTTATTATTAGTTTTAGGATTATTTTTAATTTGCCAATTTGAGGTTGGAGTGGTTTCTCAATATGGATAGAGGAAAGAATTGAAACCTAGACGAAAGTTTAGGAGGGTAATCGGTACGAAAGAGAAATTGAGAAAAGAGAAAATTAAAATTTATTCAAAAAACAATATATGAGGGCTAAAATATTTTAAAAAAAAAAACTACAAGGACTAAAATAAAACTTTATAGCCTCCGTTATATCACTAAAGATCGAAACAGCCAAACAAAGAAATGTAACGATACATTCTTTTATAATTTTATTATTTGATTATATTATATTATATCATATGAATATTAATTTTTTACAACAATTGAAAAATTAACTCCAGAAAACCTAAATGTGATAGCACAAATAATTATCTACTAGCCAACATACTGCTTCGAATAGGATAAAAAAAAATACAAATACAAGCATTGTTTTTTGACATCATAAAAAAATTTAATTGTGAACTAAAAAGTTAATGAATATGTTTAATAAAAAAAATAAAAAAAAATTATGTATATATATATAGATAAATATCAATAAATATTAAAAAGAGTTATTAATGCTAAATAAAAACTAAATCTAATTGTTTTTAAGATATGTTATTTATTTCATAAAACTAATAGCAAATATAATAAATAGCAGCCAAAAAAAATAAACCATTTGATATAAGGATGCTCTTTAATTAAAACCTCTTCATCTTTTTAATATTCTCCATTTTTATGATATTTTTTCATCAAAATATTTATTTTTTCAATAATAATTTTAATAAAAACAAATATTGTGATAATTTTAATGTGAATGTATTAAAAAAATAAGAATAATATATTTTTGGCACCTTAATTTGTGGACATTCTTGGAATCTATTTTTCAACTAATCATAGCATGATAAAAAAAAA
>Ga0325402_1004326_pt1 | contig 13053 bp, 5 predicted proteins | sample PopdelMetagenome_22_FD_207212 | JGI IMG/M metagenome (GOLD analysis project Ga0325402, IMG submission 207212) | Populus deltoides microbial communities from Bellville, Georgia, United States - Xylem-PdKOR-R3 | ecosystem: Host-associated > Plants > Phyllosphere > Stem > Wood/Secondary xylem... | reverse complement strand
TCCCTATAGTTTTTGGTGTTTATATCTCATTCATGAACTTCACATTTTAATATTCTATTCAGTCCTTGTGAGCTTATAGAAGTATGTGAAAGTCGCTCACAAAAGAAATGAGAAAGAAAACTTTGGGTCAATCATATTCTAGTTGCAAAAAATATTAATAAATTTGATGTAGGTAGTTTTGTTCTTTAACCATGCAGGAAAAAAAATAGATTAAAATCTATGTTTTTATTCAATTTTGATTTTAAATTGATCGAAAGGGGTTTTGATATTAGATATAAGATAATTGAGGCTTTTACAACTGTTATAGGTGTTTTTAAATAAAAACATATTTGAAAATTGAGTTTTAAGAATTTCAAAACTCGAACTTTGATTTTTTAATTATGATCAGAATTTGAATTAGTAGATGATATATTTTTTATTAAATTTTAAAATAAATCAAGTGAACAAAGTGTCATTCGCTAAAAAAAAAAAAATCATGCCTCGACTTTTAAAAATGGTCATTCAGCCTTTTTTTTATTTTAAAATAAATTTTTTAAACAAAATTGTTATAGTAAATTTTTAAGAAGCTATCATATTATGCCCAGTTTTTAAATAAGGTTAGAGTTTTAGATGGTAATATTAACAGTCACATAATGAATAATTATGTATCAACTTAATATGTGGAATTAGTTTTTAAAAAGATTATCACAAATATTCAATGAGAATAAAAAATTTATTTTTTTTTTAATTGTTAACTTTTTATTTAATATCATCCAATTAATTATCCTTTTTATTTTTCATGCATTCACTTAAAATTTATTGAAGTACAATTTCTTTCTTTTTTTATTGAAATTTTCTTTTTAAATCATGATATGGTTTTATTTTAAAAAAAGTATTTTTGATAAAAAAATGTTTTTTTCATAATAAAAAAACTTACATTAATAAAGAAAGGGAGTTTTGATTAAAAAGGTAATTTTTTTTTCTCTTTAATTAAAATAATTGAAAGTTCTTATGAATATTTATTTTAATTACCTCTATTTTTTACTAAAAAAACCATCCTGCTAATTAAAAAGACGTGAATAAGAAAAATGGATTTTGACTACAAAAATATAATTGTAAATTTACATCACTATCCTTAAAAGAAATAACTTTTTTAGCTTATACGGAGGATTACTTTGGTATTTTCATAGTAATAATGCATAATAAAATAACATATCTATCCTTGGAATAAAAAATATAACTGACGATGAGGAGCTTTCTTGTAATTTTAATTTTTGGTGCATTGTAAAATGAACTTGGTGTCCTTGATGTCAAATAATTTAACTCTTAGGTTAAAAGGTATTTATGTCATTTTGTTGTTGGGTATTTGTAATTAATGAGTTGGGGTGGGGTCATTTAAGTCCCGGGATTGTGTGTTGTGCATGCGTCAGCCATTCCACCATCTTAGGATGGCACGTGCGACTGATTTAGGAAGCCAAAATTATATTCCCGGGGTTGCTCCCAATGCGTCTCAACATGTTCTCCATGAAAAAGCAGTGCGTGCATGAATAAGTTCACCAGCTTGTCGTTGACGACCATTCATTTTTTCTTCTCTTTTCTTTCCTCTTTCTTTCTTGGTCTTTGCGTCTGGCCTGCAATTTTTTAGATCATCCATTAAACTTCTCTTTCGTTTTTATTTAGTTCATGTTCTTTTGGTTATTGCTTGCTTTATTTTAAATAATTTATGAAATTAAATTTTATTTCCATTCAAGTTCTTGCTCCGCATTTAATCTCCAGTCTTTTAATTGCTATTTATAGAATTTGAGATGATTTTTTATATATATTTTTTTCAGATTTCAACCTCCATTTTTTTTTCCTATTAGATATTATCCTCATTATCTTGATTGTTTTTTTTTCTTTGCAAAGTTTTTAAAATTGATTTTTTTACTCGATTTCATCATTCAACTTTTAATTTGTTTGGATTTTAGCTTCTTGGTCAAGCTCGTATTTAGAATTTTCTGAGTTGTAAGTTTTTAAAATTAACCCAACTTTAAAGGCTTTGCTCGAGATTTATTTGTTTTATTTAATATTTTTATAGCTAATGTTTTTTTCTGTTTTATCATTTGATATCTATTTAATTAGAGATTCAACTATAATTTTTTTCAGCTTTTTATGTCCTTTGTTTTTTTTAATGGATTGAGTTCTCTCATATTTTTTTATTCATTGCTTTTTATTAAGTTTATTTTTATAGATAAATTTTATTCTTGAATTAAATAGAACAGATTGGTTGAATATAGACAGATGATCATTCCTTAGTTTTTTTAGTTTTTTTTTCCATGATATTGTTCTAGCGACCCATACGACTTCTTTTAATGTCATCATGCACTCTTTTATAGTGGGGTTTGAAGCATTTCAGCAAGGTTTTTTTGGTGGTGAGCATTATCCACAGTGAAATGACGATAAGTTTCCAATGATTTTTTTATTTGTTTTTCAATTATAATATTAACATCTTATTTATTTTAATTAATTATTACCAAATATTTTTTTATATAATTTGTCTATTATAATTGTCTATGATTTAAATCAAACTATTATGTTACATCATCTTATTGAATTCAGTCAGTTTAGTAACTTGAACGTCGAGCTTTTCTTATTTCTTTACTAATATTACCGTTGCTTAAACATCCATATTGCAAGTTATTATTATTATTATTATTATTATTATTATTTTACCCGCTGCGTATCACGGGTCAGGAGTATCGTTATCTAATTCTCGGGAGGCATCTCTTCATGATTAACCGAGGCTTGTAAATAACCACCGAACCTGTGGGCCCCCAACTAGACTTTAAGATGTTGCTCTAATCGTGAGTCAAATCGAGCTCTGTCCAAGGTTTATTTATTAATTCAGAGTTAACTCGAGTCGAAATAAATAATAATTAAATTTATTTAGAATGGATTTATTCCGGGCAAATCCCATACGTAAAGTGTTTCTTTTCTAATATTCTGCCCATTTCACTGCAGATTTAATGTTAGTTAGAAGTACTCATCATTTTCCTACCTGCTAAAGCAAGCTACCCTACGAGCTTGCATCACTTTTTACTCGAAAACTTCTGTTTTAAAAATATATTAAAATAATATTTTTTAAAATAATTTTTGATATTAATATATTAAAATGATAAAAAATAAAAAAATAATTGTTTTTTTAAAAAAACATGACTTCTGCAATTTTCTGGGAGAAAATGGTGAAGCAAAGATAACCAATCATGTCGAAGCATGATATCCAAAGATGTTGTCTCGGCACGGAGTTCAGGCAGCCTAACCCCACCATGTGAAAGGCACTGACAAAAGGTTAAGCCTGTGAAGACAAAATTGAGTTGCTTATTATTTAGTCCCTCTGAATTTTAAAAACCATTTATTTAGTCCTTTTCATTAAATTTATGCTATATTTCCATTTATTTTTCACTTAAAAAATAAGAACGAATATATATATCATGGAAAGGTTGATGGGAAAAAGACTTTTTTTTGCTATTAAATAATATTAAATTAAGCATGATCAATGCTAATCAGGGACTAAATAATTGGTTTTTAAAATGATGGGACTAAATTATAATTTACTCGATAACATTCAATCAATCTTTCAAAACATAAACGAGCCCAACTGCCTGTCTCCTGAGAGTCTTGAGACCAAACGACGTCGTTGTTCTTGTTAAAGTAAAAGCTCAAAAACAAAAGTAGTTCTTGTTAACCTTAATAAAGTAAAAGAGACTGCAAACTGTTGGGAGCCGTACCCGTTGATAATGGGCATCCCTAATCCCTTGCCTTTTTTTTTTTTTTTCCTATTACAATTAGGAACATTTTTTTCCAGAGAAACAAAATTAATTAATATGAGAGAAACTAAAATATTTTTCCGATGCAGCTTTTTATATATGATTTACAGCTATATTTAGCATTACTTATTTTTAATTATTACTGTAATAAAGGATGAAATTAGAAATGTTTTTCTTGATTGGAAGGGGAATATGAATATAATTACTATTTAATTCAAAACAACAAAAAAATTTATGTTTTGAAAGGTTGGTTGAAACATAAATCCTTTGCTTGGAAAACAGCACAATTTATGGACTAAATAATATAATTAACTTTCTTCTTCTTCTTAAAAAAAATAAATGTAATAAATAAAACTATAGAAAAAGAGAAATTAAAGGGGGAGTGTCATTAAAGCCCGCCTTGACACCTTCACTACAGTTTACACAGTACAAAAGACTTCTCTTTCTCTCTATCAATCTCTCTCTATCTTTCTTTACTCAGTTCTCGAGCTCTGCATAAGCGTACAGTGGCGATGTCCCCGTGTTTCACGGTCCACCGTAGCCTATGCAGAGCCCCTCTTGCAATCGGCTTCCTTTACCTCTCTCTGCTTCTCTCCTCCTTCTTGATAGCTCATGCACAGGTGCTTGCATCTCTTTCTTTTCTTTATTTTTATTTTTCATGATCTGTACAATTTATAACAGAATTTCGAGTCAATCCCATAGGTGTTACAATCCTGCACAGAAGCCACAAATTGTGGGCCAGGTCTTTATTGTGGAAATTGCCCTGCTTTAGGCAAGACTCAACCCATTTGCACCAGAGGCCAAGCTATCATACCTAATTCTTTTGTATGTTTTTTTTGGTTTAATTTTGTGTTTTTGATTATGGGTTTGGGTTGTTTCTAGCTAAAACACTGTAAAGATTGTGTCTTTTTTGTGTGTGCGCTTTTGCAGATAAATGGGTTGCCTTTTAACAAGTATACATGGTTAGTTACTCATAATTCTTTTAGCATTGTTGATGCACCTCCTTTGCCTGGTGTTCAGAGGCTTACATTTTATAATCAAGAAGACACTGTGACAAATCAGTTGAGGGTATGTGGTCCTTGTTCTTCTTTTTGTTTTTATTTGGTTTCTATTTTTTCATTTTTCCTTGTTGACTTGTTTGGCTACTCAGAATCTGGAGGCGAGAGAAAAACTGAAATGAAAATTTTGAGCTTTTCGATTATTCAACTATATACTGGTGCTAAGTTGGATGACAATTAAATGATTAATTTTATATTTCGTTCCTTTCTTGTGCTTAATTTCCTGGCAATTAGGCAAGCTAATCGATTCTTTTTTTTTTTCGTAGACATTGATGAATATTTTACTTATCATTAATTGCCCTCTTTTTTTTTCATGGTTGTTTGTTAGAATGGTGTGAGGGGGTTGATGTTGGATATGTATGATTTCGAGGGCGACATCTGGCTCTGCCATTCATTTCGAGGGCAATGTTACAACTTCACTGCGTTTGTATACATCTTTCCATTTTACCAATTTAACTAATTTGAAATTTGTTAATGGTTTTTGTAAATTGGTTTTTGATGTGCCCATCTGCATTTTTTGTAGCAACCTGCAATAAACACTTTGAAGGAAGTGGAATCATTCTTGAGCGAGAATCCAAATGAGATTGTGACAATTATCATTGAGGACTACGTCCATACTCCAAAAGGCTTGATAAATTTGTTCACCAATGCTGGTTTGGATAAGTATTGGTTTCCTGTGTCTAAGATGCCGAAAAAGGGAGAAGATTGGCCTACTGTGACAGAGATGGTGCAAGAAAATCACAGGCTTGTGGTATTCACTTCTATTGCTTCAAAGGAAGCAGAGGAAGGAGTTGCTTATCAATGGAAATATATGTTGGAAAATGAGGGTAAGCATCATGTTCATAAATATCTATTGGTTTTATAAAGTTTGCTTGGAGGTGAATGGTCCAGTAACAACTGCATGATTAATTGAATTTCAGCTGGAGATCCTGGGGTAAAACCAGGCTCGTGCCCAAGCAGAAAAGAATCAAAGCCACTGAATTCCAAAAGTGCATCGCTTTTTTTAATGAATTACTTCCCAACATATCCAGTTGAAACTGAAGCTTGCAAAGAGCATTCAACTCCACTTGCTCAGATGGTTGGTACCTGCTATAAAGCAGCTGGAAATGTGATGCCAAATTTTTTGGCAGTCAACTTTTACATGGTATTAGTACTAGCATGCACTAATAGATGTGAAATAAACATATCCTATTTAAGCATTCTAACTGGGATGAATATGGTGCAGAGGAGTGATGGTGGTGGTGTTTTTGATGCTATGGATAGAATGAACGGACAGGCATGCGGTTGTAGCACTGTGACTGCTTGCCAGGTCTATCCATTTTACCTATGTCATATTAACTGCCTTACTTCCACACTGTGGTTTAGCTGTTTCTGGAAACAAAGAATAAAAAATTTCCAATTCTGACATATTTCCAAATGCATGCCTAATTGATTTCGTTTGAATATTAGTCTATTTAATTTGGGGTGCATTTTTCAATCTAGACTTGGATCACAATTAGCCAGTAACTTGTGAGACTTGCTTCATATCCCCTTCCATGGGAGAGTGATTCTTGTGCCATAATAGGATGATGAGTAGGAGTTTTGAATAAATGTTTAAAACATATTCATCGTGTATTGTCACTGTGACAGGTTAAAGGATTTAATATGACTTGCCATGACATAAGTTTTGAACTTGACTCTTTCCTTGCTTTTTTACTTTCATTCAACAAAAAGCAATGGATTCTTGTTTTTGTTATGGCTTGGACAATATAGTTTGATCACTTTGAGTCTTGGGGTTCCATTTGTGAAGGGCTCTTGACTAGTTATGGTATTAGAATGTGAATAAATTTGATTGCTAAAGATGCCATATTATGGTCTTTTGCAGGCTGGAGCACCTTTTGGATCTTGCAATAATGTAACCATACCTAATGTAAGTCCTGTAACAAATACCGCGGGAAGTACAAGCCCACTGTCAAATACTGCAGGAAGCTTTACTGGATCTGTTCAATTCTCGAAATCTGCATCAAAAATCCAATCTCCAAATAGCTTTGTTTTGTTCTTGATCTTTTCTATTAGCAGCATCTTGATCATATTATGGATACAGTGAATGATTTCTGGATGGAGGTTAGGGATCCGCTCTTTTCCTTAGATGGTTAGGGAGTTACTTCTTTGGTAGAGGTTTATAGTTTCTGTATGTATTCTCCAATAATAACTGGTATACCATGTCCCAGCCTTATTGAGAGAAAGGTAAAGGAATACTTTCCAGAGATATGAAATGTGATTGTAAACAAAGAACTTTTGAGATTCTTATATTGAGGCTAAAAAGTAAGGAGTTGCACAGGAATCTGAGGTAGATAGTGTCCAGAAGTAACCAGAATATGTCATGAAAAGGTTCAGGTATGCAGTGGCCAACAGTTACCAGAATATGTCATGAAAAGGTTCAGGTATGTAGTTTGCTTCACTCTAAAGGTTTTGTGGTTCTTAAAGAATTGCCATTATTTTACTTTTAGCAACATTAAACATCTGTGTTCCTGATCTTTACTTAAACATGATTTAGATTTCCATAAACCTTGTAATAAAAGCCTCAAATAAGTGTACAAATATCTGGATATATTGCATTTTGAAGCATGCCAATATGAGGACTTTTATCTGAATTTGCGTTCTTGTAATTGCAAACCAAGACTTTTGCCATACTCATTAAATTCTGCAGTCTGCATATAATAATTATTATTATTAACCATAAACTTAATCTCCAACTTTCAAAATGTTTTTCTAACTTGTCATATACTTGCTGTTCTCCCTATTCATCTTCATGGCTATTAGCAATTGCTTTCAGTTTGATATGGTCAAATACTACTCGTATCCTGTCAAAAGTTCATTAACCTTGTAAGATTTATGGGTTCTACTGATAGAAACTGAATTACCCTGAATTTCAATTTGAAAATGCTAAAGAATTCTAGCAAACGATGCCAAGTGGTAGTCTCTTCTTTATTATTCTTAAGGACTTTGGGTGTTGGTTCAAGTGGTAAAGGTGTTTGGCAGGTTCTAGGTATTATCTAGAAACTTACCGATTAGAACATGGTATATTAATCTCTCTCTGGTAATCTGCATTCTTGTTCTTCCCTGATTCAGTATATACTTTATTTCTAAGCACTAATTTTATTTTGTTCCTGGTTTCCTACAATCTCTTCATTTAAACACCTAATGTCCTTAAAATATGCGCATGGGCCCTTTAAACTAATGAGGAAATAGATAGGCATTAACATTGTAGCAGCTCTGCAAGTACTGCACACTCTCTGTACTGCACACAGTTATGGAAAAATTCATGTGTTAAAGGCTCATATTCTTCTTTGCTTGTAAGAAGAATTCATGTTTATGTTTCTAGTTTTGACAGATTTTCTCTTCATGTTCTTCAGGTTGTCTGTTGACCATAGTATTTACCGGTTGGGGTAGTAGAATGGAGCTACTGTTGAAGTTTTTCCATTACATTACTAGTTTCACTCAACATTTTCTTTTGGTTTGCTTGCCCACTTATATTTGGGCCATTATTATCCTCTGCATATCATCATCTGAATAATGTGGAACATGTAGGCTGTCAGGAATAGGAGTTTTTCGAGGGCTTGTCTTCTAGAATGAAATAGGTCATGTTGTTTCACATGTTTCAGTGAATTCTAGCAATTGGAATAAAAAAGCATGATGGCTTGGTTCTTGAGAATTATATGCAAGGGATAGAACAATACATAATAAGCACAACGACAGTTAAGAAATCAAAATATGAACGCATCAGCAGGGCAAAGCTGTTTTGTTAGTTCTGCCTTGTTATTTTTTGCAAACAGCAATCATAGCCTGCACAGATTGAAAAACCAGAAGATTCATTTGTATAAAGCACAAATCTTGACGTATCAAAGCCAAATTTCATAATTTACAGATACGAATAATTAACTTAATTGTTACAGAGGAAGAATCTGAAGGATATTCCCAGCTGTTTATTGGATCCATCGGCTCGTGATAATGATTGAAAGATAAAGCAGAAATAATAATCCATACAAGAGCAATGAGCACTGTTTAATAGTGCTCCTGGGGGTTAAATTTGAAGGGCAGGACTGGTGTCACGCAAATCAATGAAGAAATTTACAGGAATTCTGGTTCCCCATACGTTAAGAAAGAAAGAGACCGATTTCTGTGCATGGCGGCAGCTCCATATGGCAACAGTCTAGAAATAAGGAAGATGCAAGGTCATTTCCGGCTACAAATAATTTTGAGAATTTTTTAATAAATTTCATTTAAATATCAATTTACTTGAAGGATCAATATTATGTTAAATATTGACTAACTTATCATGTATTCAATAAACTACTTATTAAATTTAAAAAATACATAAAAAAATATTTTTTAAATTTTCATGTATATATATAAAAAATGCTAAATCATACAATGTATTTTTTATATATACTTTTAAGCTAAAATGTGATTTTTATTTTTTTGAGAGACATGACTGGATGTACACCAAATAAAACACACACACACATATGAAATGAAAAAAGGTTTTAAAATTTTGGAAATTTTTGAGATTTTGACGAAAAGCTAATATTTTAATATTATGTCAATATCTTATAGTTAAAGTTTACAGTCCTGATATTAAATAATATTGCTAAAAAAACATGCGAAAGATCCATAAATAATCTTAAATTGATTCTTGAAATTTTTTAGAATTTAATTAGGGCTTGTTTGGTAAAAACTCATTTTTATTCAAAACAAAACTGTCAAAACAGGCTTAATAGCGTGTTTGCCAAACATGTCCTTAAGTTTAAATTCCTTTTATTAAAACAGTGGCAAACCAAATAAAACCTTAGTCATTGACCCAATTAGATTGACCTAAAATTCTTAGTTTTACAACAGACAAAACTAAAAATCTTGGTTTGACTTGAAAAACAACCCAAAACAAAACCAAAGAAAAAAAAAGATTAAACGCACGAAAAAAACACAAAAACTAAAAAAAAGACTTGAGCAAAACAAAACAAACAAAAAAAATTAAGAGCACGAAGAACATTTACAACAAACCTAGCCATATGACTTTCAACTCAGATTGGATATGGACAACCCAAGGACACAAACATGGTTGAAATTAAGCAAGGATCAATACTCTAGCATTCATTCACTTCGATTATTACTCAAAAATCACAATTTTATTAGAATGAGGTTCAGTTCAAAACTAAAACCTTATGATTAAACCCTCCCAAAACATGTTATTGATGTAAACAAACCCTAGATTATTAACTAATCAAGTAAGAAGGTTTCGTGCAAAAAAATTGACCAAAATTGGTCTCAATCCAGGGGCTAAGTCAATGTTCTTGCTAAGAAAATAAGAACATTGCCCAGAAACCTAGCAAAAACCCTGTCCTTGCCTAGGAATCCCTAGAAATGGGCATTGTAGGCCCTTAAACACACCACTTTTAATCCTCAGAACTCACATTATCAATACCAAGCATAGTTGAATGAAAAGAACTAACAAAAAACATTAAATCATCATAAACATGCATTAAATTTCAACTTCATAATTACAACCCTGATGACAACCAATAAAAACATCAAATTTCAATTAAAAAATAACTATTTAAATATTTGAAATCCAAACCATGCATAAGAATCAAGAACATACACTAACAAAATAGAAAATGCATCAAACATTCGCTACCATTTTTTGGTAGAATCAAAACCAGTCACAAACATATTATCTTGATACTTAGTAACATCATCAACAACTCTAAACAAGATTTAAACAATAAAAACAATATTTTTAAGTATTAATCAAAACAAAATTAGAAACATCATAACGCTACAACAAGTTCAAAAAACATCAAAAGAGGTTTAAACATTAAGAAAGCATGAATGAGCATGTCATCAAAAGAGGTTTATACCTTCTTTAAGCTTGCTGCCTATAGGCTATTGTTTTTCCTTCTCTTTTCATTTTTTCTTTCCCTTTCACTCCTTTTTTTTTTCCAAAGCTTGTTAGACATTCTATGTTAGGCTCTTGAACCTTCACAATATGGTATATTAACAGAGTATTTCCTCATGTTTTAGGCCCTGTTTGTTTGCTGGAAAATAGTTTTTTTTGGGAAGCGAATTCCTGGAAAGTGAATTCCGAGAAAGTGAATTATTTTCTGATGTTTGGTAATGTAATAGAAAATAAGTTGGAAAACACTTTCCAGTATTTGGTTATATCATGAAAAATGAGCTGGAAAATAATTTATTAATGTTTTATTTTTCTCAAGTTTATTAAAATAATAAGGAACAAATCTTACAAATTAAAAAGTTGAATGAGAATAAAATTGAAAAAAAAACATAATTTCATAAATTATCTCAAATAAAATAAATAATAATCAAAATAATAGAGATCAAATCTAAAAAATAAAAAAAAGATGAAGAAATTAAAATAATAATAATTAAAATTTCATAAATTATTTTTTTTAAAAAAGTAACAATCAAAAGAATGAGGACCAAATTTGATAGATAAAAAATTTCAATAAAAAAATGATAAGGAAAAAGCAAATAACAAATATAAAAATGAGGATCAAAGTTAGTATAAAAATTAAATTTTAAGAGATGAAATTGAAAAATAAATATTCAAAATATATATATATATATATAACAATCAAAAGTTTGAGGATCAAATTTGATATAATCAGCAAATAATATGACATTTCTAAATTTTTCATACCTTCCGGAAAGTGTTTTCCGCCCAAATTTTCTAGGAAAACACTTTCCTGGAAATTAAGCTAAATTTTCCTTTAACTGGAAAGTGTTTTCTGTTGACCAACTTTTCTAATGTCAAACAAACACAGAAAAGTTTGGAAAGTGGTTTCCCGAAAAGTGAATTCCGGGAAAGAAACACAGCCTTCCTTCTCTCTTTTTTTCTCCTATGATTTATGAGGTTTTTCTAGTGTTTTTTATAGATTTCCTCAAAGATTGATTAAAGCTTAACCCATTAATCAAAGTGAGAGGATTCTAGATATAAGCGAGAGGATTCTTTATAAAAGCTAACAGCTAAAAGCTCTTATACTATATTGGTTTTGCAATGATGATTTTGGTTTTAAGGGTACTTAGTGGTTTTGTTAGACTTGAAGGGCAATAAGCTATTTTTGTCCTTTTGATCTTGAAATTGAGGTTTTAAAGCCATTGATAAGAACCATTTGAGAATCTGCAATTAAGTTTTGAGAATCTACAATTAAGTCATTAAATGACTTCCAAACTTTAATTTTTTTCATAGTTAAGCGCCCCTGATTTAACCAATTAAACATTTCAAAGTCTAATCTCAATCCCCAAACTTCAATTTCTTCCAATTAATACCTAAATTGACTCTAAAAATTTATTTATTTTTCTTGTAATTTAGTTCTCAATAACATTAATTAAGCCTTTTAAAATTTTTATTGAGTCCTTACCCATTCAAATTTGTGTTTCTTTACCCCAAATAAAAATATTTGTAAGTCATAATTGGGTTGCCAATTTTGCCAATCTTATACATTTTAGTCCTTCAAATTTTTCACTTGTCATCTTGGTCCTCCACCACCAATCTTGGACAATCTTCTAGGCTTTCTTCATGTATGTCCTTTTGTATTTTTTTTTGTTTATATATACATATATGTGTGTGCGTGTGTGTGTGTGTTTGTGTGTGGTTAAAAATGGGTAACAACACTAAGAAAACTATAGGTTACAAGCAAGGTTGTTAAAATCGCGTTTTGACTCGTAAAATCGTACGATTTTACGATTCAAAACATGCATTACGGGTTGAATCGCTTGAAAAAATAAAAAATGGGTAAAATCGGGTTGAAATCAAGTGAAATCGCAAAAATCGGATGAAATCGCGCAAAATCATGATTTCAGGACCGATTTTGCGATTTTGATAAAATGAGGCCCTGAAACAAAATCTCCCCCTCTTGGACAGCTGTCAGATGCTTTGGTAAGAGCAAAAGCTTCGCGGGCACGATTTGCTTTCCCTAGGATTTGGTTTAAGAAAAATACAGAAAGCCGTTCACGTTTTGGTTTCTTCTATGCATATTGTACAACATGCAATTATTAACAAAAATATCTAAAGGTGTTTTTACTGTATACTAGGAGGTATTAAAAGGAGAAACAACAATGTTTTTTTTTTTTCCCATCCTTTAATTTTTTTTCTGTCCTTTAATTTTTTTCTACCATGTTTATTGATTTATTTTTCATTTTTGTTATTCTAC
>Ga0325402_1004325_pt1 | contig 13054 bp, 5 predicted proteins | sample PopdelMetagenome_22_FD_207212 | JGI IMG/M metagenome (GOLD analysis project Ga0325402, IMG submission 207212) | Populus deltoides microbial communities from Bellville, Georgia, United States - Xylem-PdKOR-R3 | ecosystem: Host-associated > Plants > Phyllosphere > Stem > Wood/Secondary xylem... | reverse complement strand
GTGCAAATTCTGAGGGATTTATTCAACCTTAAAGACCAGATAAAAAAAGAACGAATTTAGCATTATGAAGACTCCTGATCAACCTAAGAGAACCTGATGATTTTGGTAGTAAAGGGGAAGGATAAAAGGAGCAGAAAACAGCTCAAACAAGGTTTCAAAAAAAACAAAATATTTCTTTCTGTGCTTTTATCAATCTTCTGGCGAATATGAGCTAAACTCCTACACTCTGTTTAAAAGAGGTATACACCGTCTCCAGCACGTGGGGTCCAAAATTAAGTAACAACACCGTGGTTAAAGCATTTTTTATAGGAAAAAAACTTTGGTGGTCAAAATTTGTTTGTTGGTGGACAAAATTAATTGTTGATGGTCAAAATGGACTTTATGTGTGTGTGTGTGTATTAAAAATTTATTATTGTTAACGTGGCAAGGTGGTGGGAAGAGATGTGATTAATCACATCCCATTAGTTATGGATGGGCGATGCACTAGTTATAAAGCACCTTTCATTTTCTCTTTTTCAAAAATTTAAGAGAAAAATTCAATTCTCCCTCCACTATCAAATTTTCCACTTTTCTCTACTTTTAAGAAAATCTAAGGTCATTGAATAGAAAGAAAAGAAAGAAAAAGGGAACAAATCATAGTCGTTGCATTCTATTACCCAATCATCCTAACCATTTATCCAAAGAGTAAATATAGGCTCACCCATACTCGATAATAGTCCAGAAAAAACACAATTGTTAGATCCATCCTTTCTAGACATTGATCTAAAGGCCAAAATAGGTTTACTCGCACAAGATTAGAACCTAAACAAATTGCAGTCTTTGATTTGGTTTGAAATCATTCAGATATATATATTATTAGATCAAATCCAAAGTGATCTAAATCATTATATCTAGCAAGCTCACGGATCTACCATAAACCAACCCATTCCAATCCCCAATCCATATCTCTTATTCTTTCCCCAATCAACAGTCAAACCAGTCATCAATTCTTCTTTGTTCGACCACCAAACACCTTAAAACTACCAAATAAAGATTCTCTCCTCTCCTCAACCAAAACCTAAGGCATCTTCATCATCAATAACATCATTAATAACTAAAAAAAGTAAGAAAACCATTTAGCCAAATCTGAACTTTCTCACCACCAATCCCCCTCTCTAGTTGGTTGTGAAATACAAGACCATTAATAATAGATAAACGAGATTGGGATCTTCCTAGTAAATCTATCTACATGCCAAAACCTTATAGGATGGTCAACAACAGCTACATATAAGGCTCATGTGCCGAGTGAACATTATAGGGGAAAACAATAATTTCATGACTTGACCTCAGGCATTTTAGTGATTTTCAAATCTATTTATTTATTAATTTATTTGTGTTTATGTTTGTAATTAAAAATAATTACATTTGTATGCATGTCTATGTATACTCGATTGAATAAAGTGTTTACGACACTTCAAAACGCGTCAAACCTAAGGTAAAATCGACCAATGTTCCATAATGGAACCGGGAGGACATAATTGTGGTTTGATTTTTTAGGATTATCCAAGACAAGTGTTGGTTCTGGTATTTACTGAATTGAAGCTTAAATGATTGATCGACCATTGAGTTACATGACTTATGACTTAATTCATTATTGTCACACATGATTACCTAATAATTTATTCACTGATTATGTACGGTGCTTCTTTGAAAAATATTTAGCTAGGTAAAATCGTGAATTCTTTATTATGATTATGAATGTATGATTTAAATTCTAATATGAGAGGATTCGATAAATATCAATCAATATCAGTTGTGCAGGTCGATTCCTAATATGAGATGACTTGGTAAATATTGATTGCTTGATTATTTTTGTGTTGTAACTATTGATATGAGATGAATTTTGAGGATTGTCAAATTGATTTCAAAACTTGTGTTTTATGATCGGTTCACCTATGAGCGATTTATTTTTGACTAATCATCTACTAAATGTTATGTTTAACTGGTTCATATATGAATGGTTTATTTTGACTAGTTGATTTCAAAACTTGTATTTTTTTTTTCAATTTCTTTACCCATGAGCAGACATTTTTTTACTAGTCCTTTTTAAAACCTTTTGTTTAATTGGTTCACCTATAAGTGATTCGTTTTGACCACTTGATTTTAGAACTTGTGTTTTATGATTGGTTCACCCATGAACGGTTTGTTTTTTACCAATTCTTTTTAAAGTATTTTGTATAAGTGGTCCACCCTTAAGTGGTTCATTTTAACTAATTGATCTCAAAACTTGTGTTTCCTAATCAGTTCATCCATGAACGATTTATTTTCTATCGATCCTTTTCAAAATATTATGTTGAATTAGTTCACATATGAATGATTTGTTTTGATCAATTAATTCTAAAAACTTGTGCTTTTATGATCAGTTCACCTATGAGCGACTTGTTTATAATTTATCCCCTTTTAAACTTGTATTTTCTAATTGATTCATCATTGACAGTTTGTTATTAACCAATGATTTGAAAATATATTTTTCTTATCATATTTTTATATACATTTTTTCCTTTTACATAATGATGCAATATATATATATAATGAAAATAATAAAAATCCTTCAGGGATGGTTGGCCAATGAAAATGATATTTTATGTGTAGTTTATGTTTGATTCCATTAGGTTTGACATTTCACCTTATGTTAAAAGGCAGATAAAAACCAATAATTCATCATTCATGTCAATAATTGGAATCTTATTTGCTTATGTGCTTCTATGTTTATTTTATTATGTACATTATCAAGTTATGAGGTCACTATCTTTCTAAGAAGGGGATCTTTTGTGCTATTTTATTTTATTTTACTTCACTTTTTTTTTAGTATGTGTATTGTAATTAAGGATATTTTTTTATGATTAATGTGTGTATTGCAGCTGACTTTAGGCTAGACATTGAAAGGGTATCGTTAGTTGAGTTCATCTTTCCTCCACGTAGCCACCCCCTTACCCAGACTCTTGTAGGTTAGTTATTAGGTTCCTGGGACCACTAACTTTAGATGGCGACTTCTTTATTTCATTATGTGACGTGTGATCATTATTTATCTCATTTCATGGAGGATTTCTATCCAAAATGCCATCAGACGAGCGTGCAAGGATCAAAGTTAAGTCGTAGCCAATAATATTATGTATGAAAAGAAATGTAAGAGAGATATTCATCGTAAGAGAAAATGTTTATGGTCTATGGCATGATAGGCTTTTATGGTCTAGAATGACATGGTTGGCTTTAACTAGTTTTTATATCTGACTTATATAACTTAGGCCTAGAGTGACATATCTAGCTTTGTATGGTTGTATGTTAGACTTGTATTCCTAGGAATTGTTATGTCATCGTACTTTGTGACTGAGTGTATTTTTACATCCAATCCCTTACTTTGTAATAAAAGAAAATACATTTATGAAAAATTGAATCATGTTTTATGCTTTTTTGGATTATGTGTTATGCTTTTTTGGGTTAATATACCATACATCATAGTGGCTAACTGTTGTGGATATGGATAGTAGGGTGTAGCAATTGATGTAAAAACATGGTATTGTTATGCATAGAAAAGTTTATATGTACCAAATAAGATTTGTATGTTAGGTTAGTGTTGGATGTCGAGTGTCCTTAGGCTAAATTCAGTCTAGAATTCCAGCCATTCAGGCTACCTAAATAGCTAGAAAAATTCTAGCTGTTTAGGTGTGGCCCAAACGATTTCAAGGCCAACTATTTGGGTTTGGCCTAAACAGTTAGAAAAGTTTGTTTTAATAAAAGAAAAACTAGGTGTTATCATTTGACTATCAAGTCTTTTAAATAATTATGTTTGAAAAACTTTAACTAACAAAAAAAGAAGAAGAAGAAAAATACTTATTATATATATGTTATCTTTGTTTGCATGAAAAATGTTATTGACTATATTTGCAAGAAAAAATTTACCTTAGTGGCTTTTGTCAACATGAGAGTCTTTTCTATAAGAGAGAGAAGATTTTATCAAGTTCTAGTAGAGAGTATTTTTATCTAGAAAATAAAAAGTGCTTTATGATCAACAAAAGCATTATGTAATGAGATGTTGTATAGATATGTAGAGATTTGAATGAAGATCCCGATGAAGATTTTTCATGGAGTTATGATGATTTCAATGGAGACTTGAAGATCTTATTCTGGAGATTTTCATAAAGATGTGTTTAGAGGCATGAAGATTTTTCATGGAGTTATGATGATTTCAATGGAGACTTGAAGATCTTATTCTGGAGATTTTCATAGAGATATGTTTAGAGGCATTAAGATTTTTCATGGAGTTATTGAAGACATGAAGAAAGTTACTAGTTTTATTCAAAAAGTTGAAAAAATAAAGATACAATTTTAAAAATTATTTAATCTTTAATAGTGAATCATGAGGATTTTTTTCTTATTTGTTCATGTTGAATCTTATTCTTCACAAATTATTGAAGGTTTTCTCTAGAGATTAATCTTTCAATCTCATTTTTCAGGGCATAACATTTTTTAATGTCACAATAGTGGTCATAATGAAAGTGATAGAACTTGTTAGGATTTTTTTTATGTTCTTGCCAATATTAATTGGAGGTGGATGTAGTATGAAATCTTTTTCCTAAATGACCATACACCTTAGTACATTTAGTGGTAAGAGGTGTTATTAGAAGCTCATGGAATTTCTTATACATTTTCATCTTTTTTTCAATAGATCACATAAGAGACTAAAATGAAATTTCTTATACATTTTCATCTTTTTTCCACAAATACCACCCTCTTTTAGTGGCTACTAGCTAGCTGAAATGCACTCGAATGCGGGTTGGATAGACATTGTTAACCTTTTTAGCATCAAGAAATTATTAATAATGAATTTGAAAAATTGATGCATTGGTTTAATAACATTAATTGAAAATCAAATACCTTAATAAAATATTAAAAAAAATTGTTAATAGGATGATATTCACCCCTTAGACACAAGGGAAAAAAAAAAGGGTTAGTTATGTTGCGGCTTCACAGGCCTCTATTGAGTTGGGTGCTAGGTTTTGAACCCTTTGTATTTCTTTCATTTTTTTATTCAAATTTAAATATATTATAAGAAAATTATTATTATATTTAAATTATTATTTAATTTTTTCATGTGTATCAGATAATATTGTAGGCATTTAGGAGAATGTTAAGGTTTTTTTTTCCAATTATTATATTACTAATATGAAAAAAAAACTCGTGAATATTCAATTAACATAAAATTTATATTTTGATATATAATATTATCAATTTTTTCTCCAATCATATACAAAATTTTGAGAATTTATTTTAATATTTTATTTAAATTTTCTTTTAAGATCATAATGAATTTTTATTTAAAAAACAATATTTGGAATTTGCAAAATTTCTCAACATTTGGTTGGTGCTCGGAAAACCAAGTATTTTTTTATGATAGAAAAAAAATTTGATCCTACTATAGTGTTGCATAAGCGAATGAATTTAGTTAAAACTATTAGCTCTAAAAAAATAAAAGGAAAAAGTCTTGAGCCTTCATCCAGTTAGGATATATTTATTAATATAATTCAAATTATTTTTTAAAGTTTTTTTACTTGAAATTGATATTTTTTAATAATATTTTTTTGATAATTTTAATATGATAATATCAAAAATAAAATAAAATCTAAAAAAAATATTTTAATATATTTTTAGGTTAAAAAACAGCATACCGAACATATACTTAATCCATAATTGAACTGAGCATAGCTGTTACAGTCGGCCTTGAAGTTTCCGGCGATAAGCCCAAAGGGCTGAACACTTATCTCAACCCATAAGACCCATCGCACGAAGCTTTACCCATAACCGGAACTTCATTTCCGCGGACATGGGCCGGGGACTTTCCGGGGTCTCAAATCATGACCCAACCACTATTTAACCGTAAACTATTTTCTTTTCACAACAGAAAAACAAACCACCGACTCTTCAGTTTCTCACTTACCATTCAATGTTTACCTCTCTCCAGGTATTCTCTCTCTGATTCTTGCTTGTCTATTTTTTTTTTCTTGTTTAGTGCATTTGATTGATTGGATTAGCTTCAGTTTAGTTGCTTAGGGTTTCGTTTTGCGTTTTTATGAATCGTAAATTATTATTTGGTTAAAATAAGTCTTCAAATTCTCAATTGTCTTACAGTATTGTGGAGATGAAAGAAAGGAATAGTAGTAGTTCGACGCTGAGACGAATTTTAGTTAATTGTGCTGCCCAGGTTTGTTTTGTTTAGAAGATACAAGTTTGATTTATAGCACGGTTTTGGTTTCTTTGATAGAAGTGAAGGAAGTGTTCTTTTGGTAGGCAAAAGAATACGGAGGCTGTGTTGCGGCAAAGGTTCCGGAAATTGAGCGGGATATGTGTTTGAAAGAATTTCTTGCTCTAAAGAATTGCATGCAGAATACCGTATGAAACTCAAATTTTTCAAGAAAATGAAAACATTCTTGCTTTTCCCATTTTTCTAAGGATCTGATCGGATTTTTGTATTTCCTTTTGCTTGGCAGATTAGAGGAAAGGCTTGAGGTTCTCTATCTTGGATATTTTGTGGGCAGACACTGAATACTGCAAGCGTAAGTTTAATAGCTTAAATTTGAGAGGTGAAGGATTTGGTTTGGTTATGTCTGGGAAAGCATCCATCTCGCAGCTTAGTGTTAGTTCAAGTGGGTCTGCTGGGTTGTCACATGTTTATATTCAGCACCCTCCTTTACGATGTAATGTTCCAGGATCAAGGGGTTTATTTTATGATGATGGGAATAAGCTATTATGCTCCCCCACATCTGATCGGGTAATCTGATGTTAAAATCAGTTATTCAAAGTTCGTTTGCATTATCATGATTTTTTAAAAGTGATTGTTGGTTATTTGTTTCAAAATTGATTTGTTTGTCCTTAATTCAGGTTTTTTCATGGAAAGTTGCTCCCTTTGATCCTCTTGTTGCACCTACCTCTGATTTGATAAGTGAAGGTCCTATCCTATCTATTCGGTATTCTTTAGATGTGAAGATCATAGCAATCCAGAGAACCAGTCAAGAGATCCAGTTTTTTCATAGGGAAACTGGACAAAACTTTTGTCACAAATGTAAGCCAGAGTCAGAGAGCATACTAGGGTTTTTTTGGACTGATTGTCCACGGTGCCATTTTGTACTAGTAAAGACCAGGTAAGAAGAAACTTTTATTTTGTTTTATGTGGCTTTTAAAAGAAGTTAAGCATTTTTGTTGGTCTTCAATTTGTTTGCTCTTCAATGTGTTTATTTGCCTTAAATTCTTGCTGAGGCAAAAAAAGAAGGAATCAATTGAAACTTGTGTATTGTGACAAGGAAATGGATTTTGTCTTTATGTTCTATTTGAACCTCTATCCAAAAAGTTCTTGGAGAGTTTCAACTTTCAAATCTACCCTGATCCTATTTTGATTCCTACACCTCGCCACCTCAGCTAATGACCGAAAGGTGGTCATTTTTCCTAGTTAGGCTTTTAACCTAGTCTGATTTATACTTGCGACAATAGATGACTTGCTTCATGTATTTTTCTTGGATAATGAGTTTGTGTTGAATATAATAATAATGACCTGGTACTTGCATATCCTCAGAAAATTTCCATACCTCACTTTCTACACATTTGATGGGTTTGTTACAGCAGAGATTGGGAAATTCTGTTTTCCAATATACTAAAGATTGAGATCTTCATCGCAGAATTCTCTCATATACATAGAAGACCCCTGAATATGATTCGGAGTTTTATCTATATTACGGGCGTTGTATGTCATGGAGATTTCTGCACATGACCATCTGTTAAAAAAAGAAGAAGAAGAAGAAGAAAAAGGAATAGAAAGTTTCTCTAGTAATAGCGTCTTTAGTAACACTCCTATTCGATTTTCTCCAGGCTTGATTCAATCTTTTTTATGCCATTAAGATCTTCCCTTTTGATTTCACTAAAATGAAGTCTTAATCACAGTGGGCTGGATTTGCTTGCCTATGATGCTGAATCAAAATCATTTCAATTGGTAGATACAAGGAAAGCGAACGTGAGCTGGTATGTATATACACATGAGAGTCGCTTGGTTCTTCTTGCTTCAGGAATGCAATGCAAGACCTTCAGTGGATTTCAGGTATGCCAAGAATTTTCATCACTGGCTTCAACTTTAATTGGTTCTTGGCTGAATTTGTTGGGCTGTACACTTGTACATAACATTTCTGGAAATTAAAATCAAGCATACTGCCTTGATTTCATATGCAATGATTTCTGGAAAGAATGTCAAGAAGATGCTACCTTATTCATATCTTAGGACATGTACAAGAAGAGCTTATAGAATTGTTGATGTTTTGAGATTCTATCAGTTAAAGCTGATTGATGATTGTGGGCATCTTCTTTAGTTGAAGCTTCTTCTGAAACTCTGACAACATTGTATTTTATTTTGTTCAGCTTTCATCTGCTGGGATTGTTTGCTTGCCAAAGTTTGAGATGGTAATGGCAAAATCTGAGGCTAACAGTAAGCCTGTCCTAGCAGCTGAAGATGTCTATATTGCAACCATGTAGGTTTTTTGGTAGTTTGATTGCTATTAGATTAATACATATAACTTGGTCATCTACATTGTTCCCAAGAACAGAATGATTTGTTCGCTTATACTAATGTTAAAAAATCTCAACATTGTCAGCTATGGGAGGATATACTGCTTGCAAATTGATAGAGTTGCAATGCTACTTCACTCGTATAGGTTTTATCAAGATGCTGTTGTGCAGCAGGTAATTCCTTTCTCTAATTTCCTTTTCTCTGTTACTGATAACCTTGGATATTGCTTATTGTTATGACACAATTTTTTGGGAATAATAATTGGGTTATCTTAGTTTCACCTAATTTGCATTCAAGAACAGAACTGATCAAAGTAGAATTTTGGAGGTAACTATAGAGCTGAGGAGCATATGCTTTGTTGCACTCTATTAAATATGTGAAAGATTGAACTTGGGACTTTCCTGTGAGTTAGCAGTTGCATGCATGAGTGTACCAGCACCTGACTTGGCCCTGTTTAATGTTTGGGTACCTTTTCATGGATCATAGCATTCAAATAGTGACGGCCAACTTTATGAAACTCTCAACTCATCCAACTATTTTGTGCCTCATCATGTCAACTAAGTGCTAGACTTGCTACAAAATCAATACACAAATCAGTTTCTAGAATTGAAATGGTAATGTGCCTTTTTTGCAGGGTTCCTTGCCAATATATTCAAGCAAAATTGCTGTTAGTGTGGTTGATAATGTACTTCTTATCCATCAAGTGGACACAAAGGTTGTTATACTCTATGACATATTTGTAGATTCTCGAGCACCCATTTCTGCTCCACTGCCTCTACTATTTAGGGGGTTCCCCAGGTCTAATGCTTCCTCCTCTCGATCTACCATAAAAGATGGTGAAAGTCCAGAGGCCAACATAAGTGATTCTGAATCAAACATTTATGGAGATGACTGGACATTTCTGATTCCTGACCTTACATGCAATGCTTCCAATAAGCAGTTATGGAAAATCCATTTAGACTTGGAGGCAAGTTAAATCAGTTTGATGATGAATTTTTTTTTTTCATGTGTTATCTTCTAATTAGATTCTTTTGGTTGCAGGCAATTTCTGCATGTAGCTCTGAAGTTCCATCAGTGCTTGTGTTCTTGCAACATAGGAGGTTGGAAGCTAGTAAGGTGGAAGCCTTTCTTACATTTTGATAAGCTCATTGGTTTTTATAAGGGACACATAAGAAATTTTGTTTCCCGAAGAACATGATAAGTGATTTTGAAAAGAATAACATATATGAGAATCACTTCAAGAGAAATAAAGTGGATATATCTTTTATGCCTTATATAATTCATTCAACAGCCTTTCTTAAATTTGAGCACTTACTGATTTGCTGGAGTTGATTGTTGTATTTCAGGCTAAGCAGCTGTGCTTGGCAATTACACACAACCTTATCTTGGAAAGGAGACCGGTCTTAATGGTTGCCAAGGCAGTAGAAGTACTGATTGCGTCTTACTCCCAGTCACTCAAAACAGGAAGTTATCTCAAAGGAATTAAAGGTGAGAAAACCTCACATTGTTGGGGGACACAGATTGTTAAACCAAGATTTGGTGCCCATGCATCTACAGGAGAAGTTTATTGACATGGAACATCTACCAAATGCCAATCTAGTGCCTTAGTTGACAATGAATCTCTGAATAGATCTTTATATTTTTCTATGTCAGACACTGAAGACAATGTCCAATTCAAATCAATAAAAACAAACCGAAAAGTGAACAAGGAGAAATTATCAGGTGGTGCTGAGAGTTCTAGCACTGAAGTTCACACATCATCTTCACAATCGCAGCATCTTAGACCAACTAACAGCCCATTAAATGCTAGTGTTTCTGAAAGGCAAGAGTCTCAAGTTACTTCTCCAGCAATTTCACCCTATGAGATGTATAGCCTTGTGTTTGCTCCAGTTGAGGAAGAGATGGTGGGAGACTCCTCTTACTTCGTTGCCATCATTGTTGAGTTCCTTCGTAGGTATGTCAATTTTATATTTGATTCACGGCTCTGCAATGTTTCTAGGCTTGGACTCTTACATGTGTTCCTAATGATATTCTATTTTAATCAACCTTCGCTTTTGCGCTTGTGCAAATCTTCTTTATAATATGGAAGTGAAGAACTTTAAGCCACTCTGGTTTTGCAGCTGTTGTGTTAGCAAAACTTTCAGGCACAACATGAAAGAATGACACTGCCCCTTGCCTAGTATGGGCGAGCTCCTGTTACAGATATATATATATATATATATATATAAAGAATTAAATTGAAATGAATAATGGAGTTTAACACTAATGCAGGTATATTTGCTATTATTATATTATAGAATACATAAAAAATTGTTGACTGAGTATCAATTTCTCATATGGACCAGTCCAGAAAACAGTCAAATTGGTGGCTCTCTTTCATCCATTGGACTGGGTAACTTTGGTTTCTCAAATTCTGTTATTAAAATGATTCATGTACCTATCAGGTAACTTGTGCCAGGAAAGTGACTGGAAAAGATGAACTTGAAAGTATTTAGGAAATGTTGATATTGTTTTTTTTTTTTCTTTTTATCGTGCATGTGTTCATAACTGCTTGTGTATATTAGGTTCACACCCAATGACATGTTTGTTTCCAATGTTGCAGTGCAAGTTCAGTAAAGAAAAAAGTTCAACCAAACATCTATGTGTTGGCAATACAACTTCTAGCACGCAATGAGCGATATGCAGAACTCTCACAGTTCATCATAAACAAGGTTTTGAAACATCATCTAAAAATGTGCTTATGAAGTAATGAAATCTCCTGGATAGTAATGAAAGCTCTCTATTTTATTTTTTAGCCTTTTTTGTCTTAACGAGTGCAACTATTTCATTACAGGTTCTTCAACCCTCAAAAGAAGTTGCAATGCAGCTCCTAGAAGCAGGCCGTCAAAATTCCCAGGTTAGGAAGCTGGGTCTAGATATGCTGAGACAGCTCTCTTTGCATCATGACTACGTGTTGCAACTAGTGCAAGATGGATATTATCTTGAAGCCTTGCGTTATGCTAGGAAGCACAAGGTAATTTTTACCCTACCAACTTTGGGTATAGATGTAAATATGATATTATATTTTTAACTTAACCAAGGTATCGATTTGTACTAGATAAGTAGTTTTTCAAACCTTTGGTATGGATGCAGCACTCATTTTTGCAGTCATGATCATGCTATTTACATTCTGTTCACTTTGTGGGTGCTTTTAGTGTTCAGTGAATCAATTATTGTGAGAATTTTTTTGTGTGCTCTTTTTTATTGAGAAGATATGGTGTCATGCTGAATAAAATCTGCAGTGTTTTTGTGTGCTCTTTTTTATTGAGAAGATATGGTGTCATGCTGAATAAAATCTGCAGTGTATTTAACTGAACAAAGTGAAAATGTCTTTAGTTGCTATTTTTCTTAATCAATTTTATCTTAAACCACAATGTTAGATGGAATGATTTTTCAACGTTCCTAACAAAACAACCCATTCATTGTCCAGGTTGTGACTGTCCGCCCCTCGTTGTTTCTGGAAGCTGCTTTGGCTTCTAATGATTCTCAACTCCTTGCTGCAGTGCTGAGATTCTTTTCAGATTTTACTCCAGGATTTAAAACCACTTCCGACTGCCATACCTACAATCGGATTCTCAATGAGATGAACTCAGCTGTAGCTGTTTGAATGTCAACCTGGTATCCAGTTGTAACTCTTGAACGTTAAAACAACAATTACCAGAGGATAGCGGCAGGAAATACTTTCATGTTTACCTTTTCTGTTGACCCTGCGTCTTTTTGTTCGAAACTTTGAGATGAAAGGGGTTTTGAATTTACAGTTTGATGCATATGCATAAGATTTCATACATGGCCAACAAGATTTTCTTGTTCTCTCTTTTCTTTGGGTCTGAACTTTTTGAAGGTGTTCATGTTCTGATGGATAGGGTGTCCAAAATCCAAATTAGGGCATTGGATACTTTTTGATGCTGTGTGGGGTAAAAATTGCTTTGACCTTGCATCCTCAGAGCAAGAGAAATGTTGGAGCTCGTCACCTAAGAACCATTATAACAATCTTTGCTGAAGCAACTTCATTTTCAAGCTTCATCAACCGACTTGTAATTAGTTGAACTATCCAGCCATTGATGAAGCTCATCGTATATCTAAAAGCATTCAAGCCTGTGCTTTGTCTTTGCTTGATCAAGATTTAATAATGATGATAGTTATTACAATTACGATCTCACTAAAACTGATTGCATCTTTTTAAAAAGAAAAGGAAAAAGAAAACTGAAAGCATCTTTAAGTTAAGAGAGGAGAAACTGTTAGGGCCCATGCCTTTAGCTTATTCATGTTCTAATCCATACAAAGCAACATGATGCTTGCAATTCATTAAAGAGAAAAAAAAACCCATCATGCTGAGCATTTCATGTTTGTTGAAAATATACATTTTAGTCAGTTTTGTTCAAGTAATTGGGAACCAGATTTCATTCAAATATGCAAAGATAAGACTGCTTT
>Ga0325402_1004323_pt1 | contig 13055 bp, 10 predicted proteins | sample PopdelMetagenome_22_FD_207212 | JGI IMG/M metagenome (GOLD analysis project Ga0325402, IMG submission 207212) | Populus deltoides microbial communities from Bellville, Georgia, United States - Xylem-PdKOR-R3 | ecosystem: Host-associated > Plants > Phyllosphere > Stem > Wood/Secondary xylem... | reverse complement strand
AAAATATGTGATTTGAAGTTTATTTTGAAGTGTATTTTAAATTGAATAAAAAAATATTAACTCAATGAAATTCATTTATTTTTTAAAAACAAAAAATATTATTATTTTAATGAAAAATAATTAATGATCATCAAGTAAACCGCATCTTTTTAAAATTATTTTTCAAATCTTGATAATTGTGTTTTATAATAATAAACTCTTTGGCTTATCCATCTACATATTAATTTAAAAGATATATTTTTAAGATAATTCAAAAATAAAAAATCGGTAAAAGAAATTTAATAATTTTTTTAGCAATAAATTTAAGATTGAAATCTTGAAAATCAAGAAAAAAAAAATCTCCTCAGAACCATTCTAGCCCTTTAGAAGTAAGACAAATTTATTTATAATATCTTTATTTATTGAATAAAAAATAAAAAAAGCAAAATTAGTAGTTTATTTATTGCTTTTTTAGAAAAGAGAAGGGAATTTTAGGCATTATTTCTCATAAAATTAAAAGATAAAAACAAAACAAATGGGGTTGGAGGTTGCTTGTAATCAATTGTAGTATACATACTCTTTTGAGCCTCTCTCTTTCTTCCTCGTGGGAGTGGAACGACTACTTGTCCTTGTAAAAGATCTCCCCTTTTAACTCAACTTGATTTTGTTGTTCTCTTTTTTTTTTTTTTTTTTTTCATTTCTCTTGATCTCCCGTTCCTCCTCCTCCTCCTCCTCCTCCTCCGTGCTTAATCCTTATTTTGTTGAAGATGCTCCCTTTTTGATCTTTGAAAGCCAGAGAAGAGAAAAATATGGGAGCATGTGTGTCAACTCCAGAGGGGTGTGTGGGTGGCAGATTGAAGTCTTCAAAAAAGATGAAGACACGCAGGAAAGGCAATAAAGGCACTGCTTTCAAGAGAAGATCAGTGCCGCCATCTAGAATGTTATCTGATGACAATTCTGATGGCCCTGCTTCTGCTGCTCCTCCTCCTCCTCACCTCCCTTCCTTCACCAACCCCACTTTTCAAGGTCCTTCCTCCATCTTCTATGCCAAAAATCTCTCTTCTTTTTGACATCTCCCTCCCTCCCTCCCTCCCTCCCTCCTTATTGATTTCATTTCCCAGCATTTTACTGTTGATTTTGTTTTCGGGTTAGATTTGTATGGTGTGATCTCAGTGATATAATGATTCGTTTGTTGCTGGTTGCATTTTGGGTTTGGAATTTGTATTTCTTTTTGGGGTTTAGATTGCAATAATGATTTAGGGGTGCATGGCTAATCTGTTTGCATGAAATGTAGGCAAGTGGTCCATTTCATTTTCCTTTTTTTTCCCTTCAATATCATGATGCGTGTTATTGGTAAATGAAAATGATAAAAGGACAATGTTTTTTATTTAAACTTGAAGTGAGGTTTCTGGCATACATGGAAGTAATTCACTGCTATTTTCCTATCCTGATTTCATCTTTTAGGCACTGCAGATGAATCCAAGCTCAATTAATCTGGAAATAATAGATATTTTAGGCACTTCAGATGAATACAGGCACAATTACTCTGGGAATAATAGGTGTTTGAAATGGATTTTTTATTTTGCTAATTCTTTTGATGATTAAAAAGTATGTAGTTTAGTAGATCTTCATAACATTAGAAGAAGAAGAAGATTGACAAATGATCTAAGCTTGAAACTGCAGAGCTGATTCGTGTCTGATCTCTATCTAGTTCAGATGTTGCCAGTTGATGATTCTTGACTACATTGCAAATTGGGGGCTTCCCAATAGACCCTTCCAGTGGTTTCTTTCTGATTAGTACCATGCTTCATCTGTTGCTCTACTTTTTTGACGAATGCATTTGTTCTTACACAGAACGGTCATTTCCTTTAATCTCTAAATATCCAAATGTTAACCTATTTATTAGGTCCTAGTTGATCATGATTCAACATTAGAAGTGTCTTTGGTCCATAAAATATTTCTTCAGTTAACTGGTGCTAGCTTATTTTCTTCTAGTCGTTATGCTGTAGTGGACAGAAGATGGGGGAGGATTTGCAATGTTATTCAGTTGCATTCTAGATTGATGATTTCGCACAAGCCCAATGATCTGGTTAATAAGTATTGATAATTCTCTAGTTACTGGGGCTTTCATGGATTTTTTTTTTAATAATATGATAATATTCATATTTCAAGCTTTTACATTTTGATAAGTTGAACATTCATTTCTGGTAACTTGTCTAATCATGATGTGATGTTGTTATCTTCATTGTGGAATCATGTCTAATTGCGGATATTGTTTCCTCCTTTTACCTGCTATAGATATGTGCCTGATTTTATTAAACTGCAATTTGAAGCAGGAAGTAAGGAGGAAGCATGGTTTGACTCAGCTGCAATATTGGAGTCTGATTGTGATGAAGATTTTGAAAGTGTTCCAGACGGTAAAATGAGGATATTGATTTCTACTATACATAAGCATTTTGGTTGTTAATTCTTCATTTGCTGATTAATCAGAGATTTATTTTTGCTAATTATGGATCCACTTATCATCTACAGATATCTTATCTCTAAATGGATTTGACGGTGTATCACTCTCAAGCACTGCATCTGGCAGAGTTGCCAATCATGGAGACTGTAATGTCAATATGCAACATTCCTCATTCACTGATCAGATGCAGAAGGCAGGGGATTTATCTGCAGGAAATTCCACACATGACTCCGTTAGTGAGGCTACTGAACAAACAAATATTCATGTCTTCAATTTAGATCATGTTGATTCTGTATCCAAGTCTGATGGATCTTCAAATGAAGTAAAGCAACCTGTGTTCCTCGATGAAATCACCTCTGCAGATGAAAATGCTGGAGAGGAAGGATTATTAGACAACTGTGGAATTCTTCCAGGCAACTGTTTGCCTTGTCTTGCTTCAACTGTTCCACCTGTTGAAAAGAGGAGATCACTTAGCTCCAGTCCACCAAGTGCAAGGAAAAAGGGTGCCTTAAAACTCCCATTCAAGTGGAAGGAAGGGAATTCTAGTAACACTTTATGTAAGTACTGTATCTGTCAACTTTTTACAGCTGCAACGTTATTTTGGAGGCAAACAAAATAATCACAATTTATGCTCATTGTTGTTATTTATCATTCTCGCTAAACCTTGATCATATGAGAATGTGATTGTCATTCTTATAGATTGGATCCCTTAGATTTCAGCTTTTGGGATCAAGGTTTAGTTGAGGATCAGCAAATTTGAACTGTTTCTTGCTAATATGTCTATTTAATTGCTTAATATGCTACTACTTAAATTTTCAAAAAACCATGGTATCAAGTTGTAGGTGGATCTAATAAATAGCAGATGCTGTACCTAATATTTAGCTTGCACATGTGGGAGTTTTTGAGATTTCTCTCGCCTAAAAGATGTATACTAGGTATCTAATCTCTTTGGTCGTTTGTTAGTTGAATAAGTGGTGTGAATCTTAGCTCACCAAGGGAGTTTTTACCTTACATTCCACCACATTGCAAATCTTGTTTGCAGAATAAAAGCAACACTTAGAAAAGTATTTTGGAGAGGTGACGTAGAACAATTATTCCAAGAGTTTATGGACCAGATTAGCAAGGCCAAGCTTGAAAAGAAGTCCGCAAAGAAACCTGGAAACATTTGATATGAAGCCTGAAGTTATTGTTTTCTTGTTTTAATTCCTAGTTAATTTTGGATTTTAATTATTTGTTTTCTACTGAGCTTAAGATTTTTTTTAATTAGTATTTTACTATTTAGAAATCCTAATACTAGATTAATTCTATTAATTTGGTAAGTTATAATTAGGAATCCTTTCCTATAAAGGATTTTAGTACTAATATAAATAGAGATGTCTAGTTTATTTTATGAAGATCAAGATTATTATTCAGATTCAATAAAAATACCAGAGAATTTTCTCTACAGTTTGGTCTATCAAGAAGTGTCAACTATTGATGTTGTTTTCCACTTTATGAAATTGCTTTCTGCTGATACTTGCCAAAAGTCAAAAGTATCATTCTATTTTTTTAAAATTTCATTCATGGTGATATTTTTTAGTAATTATATAATTTCAAATTTGGTTTTGTTTTGACATGGACAATACTTCCAACTATATTTCTTCTCACATGTTTGTAAACCTGTTTCATTCCTTGCAATTGTTTTGGTTCTTTTAAAGGAATGAAGGCATAAATGTTGATGAAACATGGAGTCTCATGATGAGCATTAAGGCTTATACATATGAGTGTATGTAACAAAATACCATATTGCAGGAGGTCAACACTGTGGATTCTTATAGCCTTTTACAATATTCCCAGTCTACTCACCTATGTTACTCATGAAGCCTGATTTGTTGATATGCTTGATAATGTTGCTCTACATGCATTCCTTCATTTGAAAAGTTCATTTATTTCTTAAAATGCACTTTCATGAAACTCTGTCACTGTGCTGTGATTTACGGTTGCTTTTGATTGTTGGGATTAAGAATTGAGGATTTGATGTTAGAGATACATTACTTGAGAAGGATATAAACTAAAACTGCAAAGAGCAGTAAGTTATGTGTGGTTGTGGTTTGTTTTCATGGGACAAAGGTAAATCACTTAGTATATGAAGGTCACGATGCTTGTCATGTGTGCTTGAGGTTTATCCCAAAGGAATTTACAAATCTACGCTGCTCCTAATTTGTATTATTAGAGGTAGTGGGTAGTGGAATACAACAAAACCACATTTTCCCTTTATAAAAGTATTATATACTTGTATGATGACCTCTTTATATTTTTGTTCTGTATGGTTTCAGTTTCTTCAAAGATGATTCTGCACAGACCAATAGCAGGTTCACAAGTACCCTTTTGCCCTATGGAAAAGAAAATGCTAGATTGTTGGTCTCATATTGAGCCATGCAGTTTCAAAGTTCGAGGACAAAGTTATTTCAGGTAAAACTAAGCTGCTGGAATTGGATTGATTTATTGCGTATGCGGCTCCAAATGCATTGTAAAAAAAATATTTTAATGCAAACATAGGATTTAAGCCATTTTTTGTCAGTCAATAATTGTTTTTCATTTATTGTAGGCTTGATACAGTGCAATCTCGCAGAGTATTTTATAATCCTTTTTGTTTTTCATTTATTACAGACTTGTTAAAATGTGATCTCACACGATCAAGATTGTTTCCTTCTGAAAATACTTCTTTTTTCTTCTGGCAGGGACAAGAAGAAGGAATTTGCTCCTAACTGTTCTGCATATTACCCATTTGGTGTTGATGTATTCTTGTCTCCACGAAAAGTTGATCATATTGCTCGGTTTGTGGACCTCCCAATTATTAACTCGACTGGGAACTTCCCATCCATCCTTGTTGTAAATGTTCAGGTATTTCCATTTTTTCTGTCAGTACATGGATGCAGTAATTCAGGATCTCCTGACAGTGTAGTTAAAGGAGAATGAAAATCTCCTTGTATTATTTATTTGTGCTGACTCCATTGTGGCTTCTACAGGTTCCTTTGTATCCTGCTGCAATTTTTCAGAGTGAAAGTGATGGAGAAGGAACAAATTTTGTTTTGTATTTTAAGCTTTCTGATAGTTACTCGAAGGAACTTCCAACCCACTTTCAAGAAAGTATCAGAGTAAGATGAACATTCTTTTTTAATCTCTTATCATAAACTACTACTTCAGAATATTTATAATCCTGTCTGATGCATGTTATCTTTGGTGATGATGCTGAAAAAGGGAAAAAGAATGAGAAAGCATTTCTGCTGCTGTGCTGATTTTTTTATTTTAACATGTCAACTTGTTTATAATGTTAATTTGAGGCTTGCTGCTGTCTCGTTTCACTGCTTTTTTTTTTTTATTATGTTTTCTTCATTATTAAATGATTGAAAATCTTATTCTTATTGTTTCATATCCACAATCCTTCTTAAAACAGCGATTAATTGATGATGAAGTTGAAAAGGTCAAAGGATTCCCTGTAGATACAATTGCATCCTTCCGGGAAAGGCTGAAGATATTGGGCCGTGTTGTAAATGTAGAAGATCTTCATTTAAGTGCTGCAGAAAGGAAACTCATGCAGGCCTACAATGAGAAACCTGTTCTTTCACGTCCTCAACATGAGTTTTACCTGGTATATTCTTGTCCAACAACTCATACTGGTCTTTCAACTCCATTTTACTTGTTTCCATTTAAAACATGACTTTTAATGTCTTGATTATTCAAACACAATTTGCAGCTGGTACTAGATAATCGTAATCGTTGACGCCTATATTTAAATACCTTAGTTTTTCATAAACAAAAATGATTTATTAATGTTACTGTAGTGACTTGAAGGGTCATTCCTGTACTGGGATGCTTCAGTTGCTATTCTGCTACTTTGATCTTCTATTTTTACAGTGAGTCAATGTAATACGAGCAGTCTAAGTAGCTGTATTAAACCAGATAAGAAACGGTGCCAGATGGTTTTATAATTCTTTCCTTCTTATATACCAGGGTTTTTTTGGTACTTTTTTGCAGGGAGATAACTACTTTGAGATTGACATCGATATGCATAGGTTCAGTTATATTTCTAGGAAAGGTTTTCAAGCATTCCTAGACAGGCTTAAAATTTGTGTGCTGGATATTGGCCTCACAATTCAGGCAAGTATATCTTTCCTTTTAATGGGTGTTCGTGTTTTATTTTTCAAGAATAGAGAAATTGAAAACGTTTTAGATTTTCTATGGTGGTTTGTGGAGTTGATATTCATGAGGAGTCTGTATTCTCATTTTATAACAGGGGAACAAAGTAGAAGAGTTGCCAGAGCAGATCTTGTGCTGTATAAGATTAAACGGAATTGATTACATGAAATACCACCAATTGGGGTTAAATCAAGAGCCGTTTGAATCTTTAAGTGGATAAACATTGTAAGGCTTCCTTCTGATCTAATAAAGGGTAATTTTTAGAGAAACCTCTGTTTCATCATCAGTCCTTAAATTCACAATCAAAACAACTGCGGCAAAGAAGTGCAGTGTGTGCGAGCGCGCGCACACAAAATCTAACTGGATTAGATCATTGTACGGTACTGCTTTGATAAGCAGCATATTTTTTCGTAATGTGAAACCTCGTGTTAATTAGTACCTGGTAATTGTATGCTCTTCAAGTCTATCCCAGCGCAGATGATGAACCCTGCGATTATGCGCAAGCCTAAGCTACGATACAAATCATTTCAGCATTTATACCTGAAGGATATGATAAATGTTTTTGTGATAGAGATGCACACTTTTTTTGATACTAAAACACATTTTGAACGGAACATTTTAAAGAAAATCTCTCTTAAATCGTTGATGAAACAGTTAGTCTTCTGCAAATATAAATATTCATAGTCTTGCTAAATAATTTAGTGGACTTCAGCGTGGACAAATTTCTAAGAGAGAGAGCGGATCATGGAATGCATCATGGAATTCAATCTACTTAGTGTATCAATATTCGAAAAAATTAGCATGGTTTTAGAGGTTCTTCAACTAGAAGTAAACCTTTTACCTTACAGGGAGAAAGAGGCTTTCCGCATAAACCTTTGTTTCCAGAATAGGAACTCTGGGGAAAGTCAGTTAATGGTTTACCTGCAGGAATCTCCCCTGCAAGAAGATTATCTGATAAATCCAGTTCCTTCAGCCGTTTCAGCTTCAGAAACCCAACTGGTATTCTGCCAGTGAAGTGGTTTTTCTGCAGCTTCAGCTTCTCTAAGGAGCTAACATTTGCTAAAGCCTCCGGCAAGTTGAAACCTAACTTGTTACAGCTCAAATCCAATGTTTGCAATGATTTCAATCTCCCTATAGTTGTGGTTACACGCCCTCCAAGAAAATTATGGGACAAGTTGAGGTACTGAATCCCGGTTTGCGAGCCCACTCCAGCTTGTGCAATACCAGTAGAGAAATTGTTATCGGAGAGATCAATATATGTCAATGAACCATCAGAAAAGGCATTTCCTATCTGAAAAACATTATTTATTGGGCCTGTTAGCTTGTTTGAATGGAGATCAAGCACACCCAAATACTGCAAATTTCTAACTGAAACAGGGATCCTTGAAACAAGTGAGTTCCTTGAAAAGTTTAATTTGTAGAGCTGAGTAAGGCGCCCCAGCCATGCCGGCAAGCTTCCAGTGAGATGGTTAGAGGACAAGTCCAGCTCCTGTATTGGACTGGGAGTCGCTTGCAAGAAGTCTGGAATTTCGCCTTGGATTCCACATCTAGCACAGTATATCCGGGAAAGGGATGGCAATTCAGCTAGCCACTGTGGGAAGGAGATGAGGTTAAGATGATTGAATGACAAATCTAGTGTTTGAAGATTTTCAAGGGAAGACAACTCATGAGGCAGTGGTCCTTGAATCTGATTATGAGATACATTGAACATGATGAGTTGAGAGAGTTGACCTACTGATTCTGGTATTTGGCCAGATAATAGATTGCCAGAGAGATACAATTCTTTCAAAGCTGAAAGATTGCCCAAACTAGAGGGAATCACCCCCTCAAACTTGTTATTTGCCAGGGAAACTCTCTGAAGAGAAACCATATTTCCAAAACTGGCTGGTATCCTTCCAGTTAGATGGTTATCATCCAGTCTAAGAAAGCCAAGTGAAGACAGTTGGCCAAAACTTGATGGAAATGGGATCTCACCCTCTAGATGATTGGTATCCAAGTACAACTCTGAGATGGAATTTAAGTTTGCTAATGAAAGTGGAATTTTACCTGTTAAGAGATTTTCCGAAAGATCGAGTTTTTCCAATACCTGCATTTCACCAATCCTTTGTGGTATATGACCAGTCAGAATATTGCTATGAAGATCCATCTGTACAATATTCGTCAAATTCGTGAATGAATCAGGTATCGTACCAGCTAGTTCATTTGAATATAGAAGTAGCTGGTTAAGGTTTTTAAGGTTACCCATGGTTGATGGGAGAGAGCCAGACAATCTATTCTCATACAGGTGAAGTTCTTCAAGTTTTGACAGCTTACCGATACTACCAGGCACTGGGCCGATGAGCTTGTTTCCATATAGATAAAGCTTTCTGAGATTTGGGAGGCGCAAACCAATTGATGGTGGGATTCTGCCAGCAAGACCTATCAGACCACCAAGATCAATGACTTGGAGACAGCTCACGAGTGTTATTGAAGGAGACAGCAACCCTCTCATCTGAGATTGGAAGACGAAATCATTTGTGGAAATGAATCCTGGAAGACGGATTTCAGTCACCCTGCCTGTTGTTTCGTCGCAGGTAATGCCTTCCCAGCTGCAGCAACCATGACCAACCCACTTTGCCAGCCGGCTAGAAGTATCGACGTGGATTCCAGCCTTGAAACTAGTTAGACCTTTCAGGTCATTGGGGTGGCATACTTGGTGACCATCTTGCTTTCCCTTTCCAACTGTTATGATGGTGAACACAAAAATCAGCCATAACAGCCAAGAAGCCATTTTGTCTGGACTGATACCTGAGAACAAGTTATTTTTGGGGAAGTGGAAGAATGAGCTGGGTTTGCAGGAAATGAACTTTCCTTGACAATGGGTACAAGGACTAGAACTTGGAAGAAGAGTCAAGTAGAGCGGGTCGAAGATCTCTGTTTTGCCTTTTACTTTTGTCTTCTTTTCCCTTTACAGATTGTAATGCTGAAAAGCAGAAAAGTGTTAAATTATGATGTCCATGGTTTCGGTGAAAGGAGTCAATCAGAATCAGGATTTTACGTATTACAATATTATTCAAGTTTTTGAAATGATTAAACTAATATTATGCAGTTTAACTCCTTCCTGATCTTCAAAAAATTCCAAAACATGTCTCCGAAGGACACGCTACTGAGATGAAGCAGTTGTATACTAAGACTTCTATTTAAATATTGCACCTCAAAATCAATCCACTGCCTCCCATGTTGCTCCAGCGACCCACGAGTTGACCTCATGACATGGCAACCGTGGATTGACTCAAACTCCTTTTCAAGTTAGATTTTCTAGTTATGTCTAACAACTATGCTTCGATGCGGGTTTCTCTAATTTCCATGTTATTAGATTACATGAGATAATAGGCTAGTGATTTGCTGTAGGTTGGACCGAATCTTTTTTAATAAAAAACAAATATGCATGTGTTGCTAATATAGTTTTTAGTTGCAAGAAAATAGATTATTAAAAAAATATTTTATTATTAAAAAAACTAAGGGTGCTTAATAATTCATTATGGAGGTAGACTTATTGTACTCCAGGTTGCTACAGTGTAATAATGATTTTAACTTTCATGTTACAAGCCAGTGAAGCACATAATAGAGGGAGGGGGGTTAAATCGGTCATCTCATTTTTTTCTTGGCATAATAAAAAACTATATTACCTTTAAAAAAATTGTTGAATGTCGAGGAGCTACTTAGTCTTTCTATTTTTTTTAAAAACCGTAAAATGATTCAATTGACTCTAATAGCAAAAATCCTAAACATATTATTAAGGGTTTTTTTTTTTGTCTTTTTCATCATTTTTAAAAATTATTACATGGAATAAGGGGTGATTTGGTAATTTTACATATTTAAGTATTATTGAAAAAAGTTGTTGATGCGTGACTGTATTCGCAGGTTTTGGGTGGTGCGTACAACATTGTCTGTTAAGCAAACACCAATTTCAAGGACGGTGCTGGAGCGTGCTTAACATTTCTTTCATGTTTGAATGACGTGTGTGAACAATGGACTACTAATTTGACACTGATAGCCTTCCCCCCCTTTTCCCTCTCTCTCCCCTCGATTCCCGCATAAACCCTTTGATTTCTCGGACCAACCCTTCAACCTTTTTTTCCTTTGAATTTAGTCCATATTCGTTTGATTATTATTTGTTTTATTTGAATTAATTTATAAAATTAGAATATTTTTTCAATTTCATTCTTATTTAATTTTTTTCATCAATCAAACTTGGTCTCCATTATCTTAATTGCTATTTTTGGTTTTTTTTTTTTATCATTTCCTTGATTTATCTTATTTTTCAATTTAATTCCTCATTCTTTTATTTTGTTTAGTATTAATAACATAATTGGTCCTCGTTTTATTTGTTGTTACTTTTTTTTTATTATTTTCTTGATTTATTTTATTTTTTAATTTTATCCCTTATTATTTTATTTCATTTAATTTTTACACTATATTTCGTCCTTATTTTTTTATTCCTATTTTTTTTTGTTTTTTTGTTTTTAATTTTAGATTGTTGGGAATTTTGTATCAAGATTTTTAGGGGTCTGGCTTTTATAGAATAACCTGGTCTCATGCCTTAGAACTTGGGTTTTGAAGATTAGCTTTTGGTCTTTTTTTAGGTTATTTTTAATCTTTTATGGGATTATTTCACTATTATAAGTTGGCTACGTGTTTGACATGCTTACTTGAGTTAATTTTTTTTATTTTTTTAAAATTATTTCTTTTTTTCAATTCATTCTTCAATGCTTTCTTTGCTAGTGATTGAGCTTTATTTTTTTTTCATTCTTATCTTTATAAGATCTTCTTGTTTTCATTCAATTTTAGTTTTATTATCAAATAAAATCGTAGAGACTTCTTAAAAATATTTACTGGGTGCTTTTTTTTATGATATTGGCAAGCATTGTTTTTTATTAGTTATTGTCGTTTTTTTTTTATTGTTATTGCCCTTTTATTTTACAATCATATTATTAAATTAACCAAGCTTGTTGAACTTATTTGAATCGATAACCCGAAGACCAAATTTTTCTTACTTTTTTAAAAACTCTATATCACTTGAACATTTTTTTTCTACGTTAAGAAATATCTAACTCGATTTGTGATATAGTGCGGGCCATCTAATTTTTAATATTTTATGGGGTTATCTTACTATCATAAGTTGGCTATGTGTTTGACATGCTTACTTGAGTTAATTTTTTTATCCTTTTTTAAAATTAATATTTTTTCAATTCATTTTTCAATGTTTTCTTTACTAGTGATTGAGCTTCATTTTTTTTTTCATTCTTATCTTTATAAGATCTTCTTGTTTTCTTTCAATTTTAGCTTTATTATCAAATAAGATCGTAAAGACTTCTTAAAAATATTTACTAGGTGTCTTTTCATGATATTGGCAAGCATTTTTTTTATTGGTTATTGTCATTTTTTTTTTCTATTGTTATTGACTTTTTATTTTACAATCATATTATTAAATTAATCAAACTTATCGAACTTATTTGAATCGATAACCCGAGTACCAAATTTTTCGTACTTTTTTAAAAACGCTATCATCACCTGAATATTCTTTTTTTTTTACATTAAAAAAAATTTAACCCAATCTGTGATATAGAGCGGGCCATCTATTTAGCTGTTAACTAAAAACTAAGTCATTAAACTAAGAAACAAACACATATTTGTTGGATGGAGTGGGTAATTGAGGTCACTACTGGAGCACCTTTAAGAGAATCTAGTTATGCATTTTCTTTCATCCAAGTCACGTCCCCAATTATTATCAGAGTACACAGTAAGTTTAAAGTCTTAACAATGTGTGTAGAATAAACCTTTATTAAGAGAACCTTTTATGAAGTGAATAATTCTTTTAGTTGCATTTAGATGAGACTGGTCTGGGATCTCCATGTACTTGTTAACTAGCCTAACTCTATAAAATATATCTAGTCTAGTACAAGTCAAGTACCTCAGACTTTCAGCTAGACTTTTGAAATAAGTGGGATCTATATCTCCTTTCATATTCTCCTTCAACTCTAATCTTGTTTTAACTAGAGTTAGGTTACATTTTTCCATCCCAATCTTTTTTAAAATCTCTTTTGCATAGTTCTTTGCAAAATAAAGATTTCTTTCTTGCTTTGTATAACTTATATGCCAAGGAAATAAGCTATTTGGCCTATATATGTTATCTCACATTCTTTGACCATGTTAATTTTAAAAGCATCAAACATATATGGATTGTTACCAATGAATATTAAATCATCAATATATAAGCAAGCACACTTCCATCAACTTCATTCTTCAAGTATAATGTATGTTCATAAAAACACTTCTCAAACCTATTCTTTATGAAATAGTCATCAATCATGATATTCCATACATGTGGAGCTTGCTTTAACCCCTATAAAGGTTTTCTTTAGCCTATACACCATATCTTCCTAGCTTTTTT
>Ga0325402_1004322_pt1 | contig 13055 bp, 6 predicted proteins | sample PopdelMetagenome_22_FD_207212 | JGI IMG/M metagenome (GOLD analysis project Ga0325402, IMG submission 207212) | Populus deltoides microbial communities from Bellville, Georgia, United States - Xylem-PdKOR-R3 | ecosystem: Host-associated > Plants > Phyllosphere > Stem > Wood/Secondary xylem... | reverse complement strand
CAAAACTATACATCTTATAATCATGCTCCCTTTCTCATTTCCTCCCTCGTCAGCTTCAGGTTATAACAGTGGAGCAAAAAAGATTTTCCTGGTGATTACTGGTTGGGGCTTAACGTAAGGTGTTTCGTTAGTGCTAATCATACTTCCTTCACTAGATAAATAATTATTTAGTTTGCTAATTGCCAAATTAGTGAGTGGAACACTGATGCTTCCTCTGGGATATTAACACTTCTATCATGTATTGCAAATTGTGCCCTTTGCACGTTCCAGTTACTTTGCTGTGCAGAAGAACATGAAACTAAAGTTGAGATGTTTTCTGATCATTATGCATTGGCATGCTTTATCTGAAGTTCCCATGGATTGCATTCCTAGAGAAGACCTGAGCTTACTGGTGGGTATATTTCCTGTACACAGCTAAAGGACTTTCATCTCCTTTTTGGCTACCATATGACTGCATGGGTGCTTAGTCTTCATTTTGTCCCACACTTCTAATTGATCTTTGATATCTTTATTTTTAACTTACCCCTGATGAATTATGTCCATTGTTGCCATATTTTGAACCTTTTCTTTTTTCCCTTCATTGGTGCTATCAAGTAACTAAACCATTGTAACTTGTCTTACTCGTTTCTTGTTTCTACTTTCTAACAGATTGACCACGCAGCAAACTTTGCTGTCAAAGTTTTTGACAGTCCAGATCTTCTCTCCCCTCAAGCACTGCAGACCAGTCTCAGCAATCAGCTAAACAAATTCAAGTCTTCCATAAAAAAAGCAGAATTCAATCGTTTTGCTCTCGAAGAACATTCATTCCAAGCCCCCACTTCCCCTCCACATCTGCTATTTGAAAATAAAAAATCTCAGATCGATTGAAGTGTGTAAATTTCTCCCTGTGTGTTTTCTTGTTTACTCTTCCGTATTACTTCAGACCTATTCATGAAACCTTGTGCTTAGAAACATTCACATTAGCTGTGTAAACATTTATTGCTGCTCTTATTTGTTCATCAGTCATTTGTTGTGTACCGTGAAATCATATGTCTAGAAACATTCACATTAGCTGATTTCTTATCGACGATCTTTATTATAGTTGGCCGTGATCTTTTAGTGAGATATAATTGCATGTTATCGCCCTAATAATCCTAAAATAGAGATGACTATTGTAATCGTCTATATAGCAAGCAGATATGAAGAGTTTGGTATTCTTATAGAGTCGAATGGGGAGGCAAATAATTTATTTTTAGTATTATATATATATATATTCTACATTAAAAATTATTTATTCTTTTCATAAAAAAAAGAAAAATTACTGCCCATTGAATTGGAAATTATAGAAAACGTGGCACAATAGAATGCCACAGAGATCAAGAGGTAGCAAAAATCTTATCTAACCCAATAGCCACACCCTGACCGCCAAATTTTCAACCAAGGCCACAAAAAACATTCATAGATTGACCAATAGTCGATCGCCATACTGCCTATATGATATTTTTAAAATATTTTTTCTAAATATATTAAAATATATATTTTTTATTTTTAATATTATTATATTAAAACAAATCAATTTGATTTTTTTTAATAAAAACATATTTAAATATAAATAAAAGTACAAATACCAAACATGTATTAAAACACGATATTTTTTTAATGAAATGATATTAATTATTTTTTTTTTAAATCATTCTTTGCTTTGAAAAATTCATTGAAATTAATTAATTAGATTATGAATTTACCATTTAATTCATTTAAAATTATATTTAAACCGATTAAAAAAAATCTAACTCAATCCAGCAAATCAACCCATTGAACCAAACCATGATAACTATCTATGTCAATTAATAAACATCTCAAAACAAACATTTTTCCTTAGCTTACTTTACATGGCCAGCTCTCCACTGCCTAAACAAGAACCACTGTCTTATATTATCCTACACCACACCCCCTGCTTAAAATGCGCACCCTCCTCAACTCAAGGCCGCTAACACCATTACCACCATGTCTCGCTTCAAATTTCAACTCTTCTCCATTTCGCTCTCTGTTTCACTACAGCCTTAGAACTAACAAGAGATTTCATTTCTTAACTCCTTGTTCTTCCTTAAAACAAAAAAAGAAACAACAGCAGACACTTAGAAAGACCAATGCCCCACAAAGTGTAAGGTGGTTCTTGAACACAAAAGGTGATGATAGTGATGATAAGGTTAAAGGAGATGGTAGTGAAGCTGAAGAGGGGTTGGAAGGAGACACTGCATTTAAAGGTACTCTTTTGGCCGGAGTCTTGTTGGTTGGTGTTGTTGGTGGGTTTGGTGCTGTTGGGTATATCTACAAGGACCAGATCAATGCTTTCTTGAACCAGTTTTCTGGGTTCATTGAAGGTAATTTCTCTTTTGTGAATTTGGGTTCTTAGTTTAACTTAGTTGCCTTTGAATTTTGTTAACTAGTGATAGAAATTCTGTATATTTAGGTGTCATTTTTATTAATTCAATGACCCATTTGAAATTTTAGGGGAAAGCTGGTTTCTTCAACCACGAATTTTTTGGATTCTCGATGAATTGTTTGCAATTGCAATGAGTTTCAGCTACAAAGTTATTACCATAATGTTGAGTGATTTTTGAAAGCTCGGTGAAGGTGTGTTATAGTAGCTTTAAATTAGAGTAACGAGTTGGGATTGCTGAGAGTTTTGTGTGGATGGGAATTTCCTTTTTATTTCTTAGAATTCAATTTCAGGCATGTGGATCAACAGTTTCTGCGTTGAAGTTTACAGTGGTGTTTTTCAGTTTCAAGTTATTATCTTTGCATGGAACTAACTTCTTCCGAGCTGTGAATTTGTTTGAGCTTGTAATTTTAGTTAAACATCTTTGGTTTGATGTTCAAAATGTCTTTTGATAAACCTCCAGCTGTCAGAGTGCTTTTTTTTTTGGTAAATATCTTTTACAGTAAAGTTGCTTAAGAGTATGTGACAAGAGGGTTGTGGAGGCTTTAAATTTATGAAGAAACTAACTGTGTAAAGAGACTTGATGGTTTAGAATGTCAAAAGTTTGCCATACCCGTGTTAAGAAAAAAGAGATTTTAAATCATCAATTGAAACGAGAGTGAAAAGAGACTTCGAATGAGAAATTATTTAGAAGTCTTCAAATGAAAAATGACTTTGAAATTGTCTAGTGTGTTTGAAGGGAGCAGAATTCTAGAGAACTGTTCCAGGATAAGGTTGGTGTTTGACATCTTCAAGCTGTAGTTCACCAAGGACTTCCAAAAACATTTAGCTGAATTGAATGTGATTTGAAGCCCTTATGAGCTGATATTTGTTTTGTTTGTTTCTCTTCTTTCTTAGAGTTAAAAAAACACTGGGTTAAAGTGCTCCATGGTGGAGACTATTAACTCATGCTCTCCTTTTGGCTGGTTCGAAAATGGCAAAGGATTACTTAGCCTTTCTTGGAGTCATCAGAAAACAGGATATTATTAAGGATGATCTTATAGGTCTACTATAGGAGCTTTTGCAAATGATGTTCCAGAGAGGAGCATGAATTTACTTTCACCGCCTTGGGTCCTAAAAAAAAAAAAATTCTTTTTTGAATGTGAAGATGCTTTTTTTCTTGAACATGAATAGCCACACCTTGACTGCAAAAAATTTGCAACCAAAGCCACTAGGAAAAAGAAAAAAACACAATCCTAGATTGACAAATCACCATAGATCTAAGAGGGTAATGGGGGATTTCTAACTTCCAAAATGGAAGATAAGAGTGGGATTATGTGGTGAATTGAGAAACTAATTGTAAGCTTAAGACAAAGGGGCCTGACCTTGGTCAATTGGTGGCTAGCAATTTCATGTTGGTAGGGAAATGGCTAGTATGGTTACTTCAAAACCATGTTTTATTTGGCTTGAGGTGATTTGAAGCTTGTGAAGTTAGAGTAAAACAATTGGGATGCTAGGGTTGGAGTTAAATCCACAAACTTGATGAAATCTAGGGTTCATTCTTTCTAGGAAAGTGAAGTCTCTCATGGAAAACCATGCCTCTGTATTTAATGCCAGAGTATTTGGATGGAGCAAAATAGAGAGTTTTTTCCCACATCATCACAGTAGCAAAAAATATTTCCCAAACTAGCACAAGTGAGAAAATATTTCTCAATCTAGCATAGCCAGGGCAGTCGCGCATGTATTACATGCATGGCCTATTGATACGTGCATGTACTACATGCGCACCCATGCAGTTGTGCATGTAGTACATGTGCGACCAACAAAAATTAAACATAGGCCTCAAATAGGCAGTGAGTTGTCTAATTTTGTAAGCATATTATTCTTTCTCTGTGGCGTGTCATATAAGCGTGACCAACAAAATCCCATTTTAAAAGCCACCTTCTGTACCAAGTTATCATTTTAATGGCCACTGCCTAGGTTGAGGTTAAGCTACTCATCCAAGAATCCCACTACTCGCCTCACATGCCATTGATAGTGGAAATATTTAATGTTATCAAAAAGGTTTGGATCATCTATATCTTTTTATATCTCGTCATCCTAAAAAGGTTTGATACCACTTCAACAACAATCTGTCCACATGGTTTCTCATTTTGAACATCATTTGGATCCATATTTTTTAGCACATCAAAGTCACAACCTTTTTGCTTATCTAGTGTCAGATCTTTCAATGGAATGACATTCATACCCATCTTGTCGTGTTTTCCAACCTAAGGAAAACAACACTTCAATCATTAAATATTTCCACCATTAATGCCATTTAATGCGTGTGGTGGGTTTCTCCTTCGACAACTTAGTTAAAATGATGACTTGGTATAAAAGATGGCTTTTGAAATGGGACCCAAAAATGGTGGGGAGAAGGGATAGTGTGCTTCCAAAATTAGACAACTTAATGTCTTTTTGAGGACTGTTTAATTTTTTTTCCTCGCACATGTACTAAATGTGTGTATATAGGTTGCACATGTACTACATGTGCGTATCAATAGGTCACGCATGTAGTACATGCAAAACTGCCTTGGCTATGCTAGATTGGGAAATTTTTTCCCAACTGTGCTTGTTTGGGAAATGTTTTTTTGCTATTGTGCTAATGTGGGAAAAAACTTGCAAAATAGAGATGTTTTTTAGATATTTGCTCACATGACCTTTGCTTTGAGTAGTTTCCGCTCTAATCCAAATGAAAGGGTTTAGTTCTGCCAGCCTCTTGCTGTTTATATTTTAAGAGAGATAAAGAATGCAGGCTTTTGGTTACTATATATTTTAATTAATGCACTCTTTGGAGTCTCATACGGTTCTTTTGTGGACAGGTTATGGACCAGCTGGATATGCTTTATTTGTAGCGGTTTATGCAGGATTGGAAGTATGCATTCTATCCTCTTCCTTGACCATAGTACTAAATGTCTCGTCTTTAATAAATTTACTTCAAAGATTTATACAGAATCCTTTTCTCATGGCATGTGAAAGAGATCTCGCCTCTTTGGCCCTTCTATTAAGGAAAACTCTACTCTGGTGGGATTATAACTGAATAATTGTTCAAGTGTGCACACACCCACATGTATTAATGAAAAAAGAAGAAGAAGATATAAGTAGCACTATATATCTTTGTGAGCACATGATAATATTCATTTTATGGGTCTATGTTTTCTTAATCCTACATCCTCATGATTGTTTTGTCCAACAATAGATCAATAATAGTTATTATTTACTGAAACTGATATGAAGTACCATCCTCTGCTAGATCCTTGCAATTCCAGCGATTCCATTAACCATGTCAGCAGGTCTTCTCTTTGGCTCTCTTATTGGCACCATTATTGTCTCTATAAGTGGAACGGTAAGCCTGCTTGTTTTTATTACAAATTTATGAGTAAAAATTACCTTGTGTCTGAAAGCTATAGCTGATAATCTTTTATGTTTTCAGGCTGCTGCAAGCATTGCATTTCTGATAGCTAGATATTTTGCTCGAGAGCGCATTCTTAAACTGGTTGAAGGAAATAAAAAATTTCTTGCAATTGACAAAGCGATCGGGGAAAATGGCTTCAAAGTTGTCACCCTTCTACGTTTGAGTCCTTTGCTTCCATTTTCTCTCGGGAATTATTTGTATGGATTGACATCTGTTAAGTTCATCCCCTATGTCTTGGGAAGGTTTGCGTGTTGTCCATCTTCTAGAATACTTGCTTTTAAAGTTGATTTTCTGCATTATGAGAGTTTGTTATCTGGTGGCCATTTAATTGTTTCAACTAGCCTGAAGGTTGATTGCCATTTATTTGTATTTTGTTACCTGCTTTCTTTGAAAATGAACAGTGACCCCTCCGTGGTTCATGTGTGTTTTGCTTAAAATTTGTGGTGGTGTAATTGTGTTTTCTAGTGAGTAGTACTAGGAAGGCTGGAATGGCATCATGCTATGTCTGGGTTGTTCTTCTTTGCCCTGATGGTAGCTTGATTCCAGTTTTGAACAGTATTCTTATTGACAAAGCATGCATTTTTTGCTGATATAGAATTCAAGGTTTATGGTCATGTGGTATTTTTTTTTTTTTCAATTGAAACATCCAATAGAATAACAATATTTTTGAAGTTGTAGTTATCTTCAACAAAATTGCCGAAGGTGTCTGAAAATTTTTCTTGGAGGCTATTATGTAAATGTGATGATTAATCTTGCATATTTCTTTTGCTTGAAATTTCAAAGATTATTTATTTTTGCGAGAAAGTTTTGAAACTTATTCTTGGCTCTGCTGTGTCTTATAACATTCATAAAAACACATGTAATAATGGGAAAAACTTTGCTAGAATGTATCCTACTATGTAATAGTAATCTTCAACATCATCAGCATGATGGCTGTGAATTTTTTTTATAAGGATTTTGATTAATTAGGGTTTCGTGCTTTGATACCAAGTTGTAAAACAAAAACACATGAGAGATTCAAACAGGAGTTTTAGATGTGAAAAGTACTGTCCTTTTGCTCTACACTGATATTATATTGGAAGAGCAAGTGTAAGATGTACATTAGATGAAATAAATGTGCTGACAAACTTAACTGCTTAATATTAATATGATTGTGTCAGCACTTTCTAATTGAGATTCAATGGCCATGCAGTTGGTTGGGGATGCTTCCAGGAACATGGGCTTATGTGAGTGCTGGTGCATTTGGCCGTGCAATCATTGTGAGTTTCTTCGTACTTCTTGGCCATACAGTGAATTCTATACATATTTGGGCAACATTTCTGAGCTCTAGTTTTTGTCTTTCAAATTGATACTTATTTTCTGCCACTGAAAGTGTAAATAAAAAGTTAGAACTGGTATAGGCTAATGATTATCTTATGGTTTTACCGTAGAGAAAATGAGCATGTGCTCTTAGTGGCGATGGCCAGCACTGACCATAGCATTAACAACTGAATGCTTTGGCACAAGGATGGAGAAATCATATGTTCTGAGCATCTTTGAGGTCCTGTAATCTTGACCAAGACAAGTTTGTCTCTGTGTGTGTTGAGAGTGTGGTAGCGGTTGCTTTTTAAAGTGTTTTTCATTCCAAAACACATCAAAATAATGTTTTTTTATTTTTAAAAAATTATTTTTGACATCAGCACATTTAAATATTTTGAAAACATCAAAAAAATATTAATTTGAAGCAAAGAAAAAAATAAAAAAAATTTCAAATTTTTTCAAAAGCTCTTCCAAAACGCAATGCCAAACACAACAACCCAAAATCCGCAAGGGGGAAATTTCTTTTATATTCTTGGCATAATAATATTTATTGCATTATTTCATTAATGGTTAAAATTTTTAGGTTTTAAGGAGTTTAATAAAAGTCCAAGATAACTTTTAATCCGACCATTGAATTAAGTTAAAATTTTAATAGAAGATTTTAAAGGCCATGTTTCCTCGAGTCAAAATTTCATGATGATAAAAAATCAAGAAGGCATTCAAATAAGGCTTGAAATTACTTTGCGAGATTGTCTTTATTTTCCTTGTTGTATTTTGATTTTTTTTCTATTTAGATTAGGACTTTAAGTTAATTAGTGTTTTATTATTTATAAATCCTAATGCTATATGAATTCTATTAATTAGGTGAGTTTTAATTATGAATCATTTCCTATAAAAGATTTTAGTTTTAATTAAAAACCCTTTTCTCATAAAAGATTTTAAGACTAATATAAATAGGGTTGTCTGGTTTATTTTGAGGAGAACATTATTATTCATACTTTGAATAACACATTAAAGAGTTTTCTCTAAATTTCTTTATAACTTAGGTCTGTAACTTTAGGGCTTGAGAATCATAGATTTAACCACACTATATGCCATGTCAATTGGTATCAGAGTAGGCTGGCCTCTTTAATGGATGAAGATGGTAGCAACCCACTCCACGATGCAGGAGTGGAGGCCCTTTGAGGCGTTATGCAAGCTCAAGAGCAGAAACTAAATCGTTTGGAGCAAATCATAACAAATTAGCTCGGCTAACGAGTAACACAAACAAGGATCGTGAAAAGGAGGAACTTGCTTGGAGACTTACCTCAAGGCAAACTAAACCTCAAACCTATTCCTTAATTTGATGAGATTCCATTCTATGATGAGAAATTTTTGAAGAAAAAATCTATTAAGTGGTTGGAAGCTTACTTTTATTTCATCAAGGTTCCTCATCATCAAAAAGTAGGACTTGTCGTACACAAACTTTCTTGTGGTGCTAGAGAATGGTGGTTTGAATTTGTGGACTTTAGACCTCGTATTGGTATGCATTTAATTTCTTCTTGTCAAGATTTGAGACAATCATTAATTTTAGAGTTTATACAAGATGATTATGAATATATTTTATATTGGGTAGATAAGCAAATAGATTATTATTATTTGCTTTATGTTCAACCTTCTTAAAGGAGGAAAAACACGGAGGAGTTTGGTGAAGCAAAACTTCAAAGTTATCTAATCATGTTGAGGATAACATCATCAAAAAGGTTGTTGACAGCTAGTTTCAGTCTTTTGACCTTAGTTGGAGAAGGCAGTGGTAAACAATGGTTTTTCATTCATGGATGAAATTCTTACAAAAAAAGACATGGTAATTTCTGACAATTCTCCTAAAAGTATTTTAAAAAATTATCTTGAAGTTTCTTTATATTCAAAGGTTGAAGTATTTGAATAGATGATGATGATGAGATCAAGCTTGAAGAAAAAGAATGTGTGAAGGAACTACAAGTGAACTTCATAAGAAGAAAAAATATAACATTTAATATGGAGTTTTCTTTAGCATGCGCATGTCATAAATTAAATTTTGAAGTTTATTGGGCAAGGACATGCTACTTAGTGAAATTGTTGGCTACAATTTGAAATATTTGTTCACTTGGAGTGGAAAAGTTCAATTCTTGGCATATAACTCGTGGACAAGTTTTTCAGAAGTAGAGATGACTAACTTGGAGAAAATTCTTCCATATTCTTGGCATAATAATGTTTATTGTATTATTTCATTAATGGTTAAGAATTTTAGGTTTTGAAGAGTTTAATAAGAGTCCAAGATGCAGTTTGGTGAATCAAGCATAACTTTTAATTTGACTGTTGGATCAAGCTAAAATTTTGACGAGATTCTGAAGGCCTTGATTCCTATTGGGTTAAAATTTCTTGATGATTAGAAATGCTTGGAAGTTACCATGCAAGATTATTTTTATTTTCCTTGTTGTATTTGGATTCTTTTTTATTTTATTTTATTTAGATTAGAACTTTAAGTTAAATTGTGTTTTACTATTTTAAAAATCCTAATGCTAGATGGATTCTATTAATTAGAGAAGTTTTAATCAAGAATTTTGTTCTATAAAGAATTTTAGTTTTAATTAAGAATCATTTCTTATAAAGGGTTTTAAGACTAATATAAATAGGGGTATCTAGTTTATTTGAGGAGAACATTATTATTCAGAATTTTAATAAAACATTAGAGAGTTTTCTCCAAATTTCTCTACAGCTTAGCCATGTAACTTTAGGGCTTGAGAACCCTCGCTTTAACCACGGTATGTGTCGTGTCAATACCAACTACAAAATCTCTCAAAAACAGCATGAATTTAAGGAAAGCAAGTGGAAGCAGAAACTTTCAAGAAGTGAAAGGAAATGTGATGTAGAACAGAAAAGAGAAGGGAAATAGGGAAGAAGTAGAGATGAAGGTAGAGAGTGGGAAGCAAAAACAAGTAGCAGAGAGAAAGCGGCACAGAAAATACTTTTTATTTATCATCCAAACTGTTTGACAATAAAAAACTAGGTGCTTTGTATATAGGCACCTAAGAAACTGTAGAATTTAAAAGAACATAAAATGAGATATCAATGCATTTTCCTCCTAATATAAAAATAGTAAAAATCCCAAAGAGGGCATCAATCAAAATGTTTTATGTAGCCATAAAAAAGGGGGGAAATAAAAGGAAAGAAAATGATGGTAGGCTAATGAGTTACCTGTAATTTATTGTATTAGTATGTTGATGAAGTTTGATTGTTAAATATTGTATGTTAGGTAGTTGGCACATTTTTCAAAGCATTTGTAGTTCCATGTAGTGTATCCATATTTCTGTAGAGATTTATGATACTTGGTCATTTGCAAGAAACAAGGTTAATTATCTGAGAAATGAAGAATGACACAACTGGTAGGAGCCTTCTAGCCCCTAAAGGACTAATGGGAACAAGCTACAAGAACTGAGGAGAACATGATCAACTAGAGAACTGGTAAGGAATAGAACTGAGGAGAACATGATCAACTAGAGAACTGGTAAGGAATGAGAGACTGAAGTCTCAAGTCTCAACTAGAAATGAGGAGACATGATGACGAGAGAATTTTGACAAGTCATCATTTTTGCTGATCAAGAAACTAAGAGTCTCTAAGCACAAAATTAGCCATTTAGTTCCAAGAGCAGTATGTCTTCTCTTTACTAGGATGACTACAATGATACAATAACAATAACAGATACATCCATATTAGTTCCAAAAAGACCTGATTTGCATCTTCTTATTGGATGCAATTCAGCCTCTACTGCTGATGGAAGTCATAGGTGAGGAAATAAGGAATAAATTCCTGTCAGATGCTAACTGCGTTTGCTCATATATAATAATCTGTATATACAATATCTACACCGAGACAAGGTACAGCTTGTTTAATTGGTAATGATGGTTTAAGACATTATTATGGTCCTAGCTGGAAAGAAGCGTGGATATTTTGCAAAATCCACTATCAAATATTAATCAGACACTCTAATGCTTAAATTCAATACCACCTCAAATATGGTAAAAAATTTCCAGTTCTGGTCGCCAGCTTTGGCTTAAGAGTACATATTGTCAGCTTCCCTGTGAACAACCCCCACTGTTCTTTCTCTGCCTTTATTTCTAAATGCTATCTGTGTAATGTTTCAGCAAGAGGAATCTGAGCTCGGATTAAGGGAAGGTAACAGTGGGCTTTGGACCCTTGGACTGGGATTACTGGTCACAGCTATTGCTGCAACTTATGTAACGCGGCTGGCTAAGGTAAGATATCATTAATTAGAACTTTGATGAAATATATTTCTACTCTTAATCGATACTTTATTAGCAGAGGTAATGGTAACGAATGTAGTGGCATTGTGTATTCTGGTGGCAAGTTAAATCTAGCTTACCAAATACATTTTCCTTGATGCTGGGCTGATGGTCCATGTCAAATGATTAACTGACTGAACAGTGGTATATAGCATGGAATTCATGTAGTGAGTGGATCCAACAAACAATTGGCTGTGTGCACTACTCATATGGGCCACACATTCGATGGTGGTTGAATCAGGTGTAATGCATTCCTTGCATGATTTTGAGTAGAGAAAACCAATTCTGAAGCCACATTGGTTCAATATTTTCTCAAGATTTTTGAAACTCATGCCACCGAACTTAATCCTGCTCAGCCAAACATAATTATTATAATGAAGAAAAAAAAACAGATGGAGGTGTTATAGCAATAAAATGTATATAAAGTGCAAGTGACAATTGCAATAATAAATCAATAATTCTACATCTAAAATCTCTTTGAAGTAGATTACACACCAGTTATGAATGATAAGGGCAAAAGAATATGTTACTCAACTTGAAGTTCAAATGTAAGAGTAGATTAATGAAAGCATGACAAATTACATTGACCTATATCCATACAAATAATCTCGACTAGCAGATCAACTGGGATAAATTCTTACTTGCTGCAATTCAGGTTTGAATGGATTGCATAACTGAATCCAAAAAATTGCCATGCAGTCCACTCACTAATTGTCTCTTCTTCTCCATTGCATTCTGTTGCTGGTTGCATAACATGTTTGATGAATCATTCACTGCAAAAAAATGCTTGTCAGTTCCTCCGTGGTGTGATACTTGGATCCATGTAATATTCCAAAAATCCTAGGGCATAAAATCTTAATGAGTTATTAGTACAATTTCTTGGAGTTTCGTTAAATTGGTTTTTCTTTTCCATTCTTTTCATGCATACTGTATTTGGTTACCATGTGTGTCTCTTACTTGTGTTTGATTTTCTACTCTGTTTATGATGCAGGATGCTGTAAAGGATATTGAGTAGAAAGTAAAACACATGGGGTAGAAAAGCCCTTGCCAGTAGTGTAACACTGTAATTGAAACTGCAAGATGATTGGTGCATCACCATCTTCTTAATCCAAGTACATAATCTAAGCCAAGCTAATGAAATTGGACAGTTTTTTGTCCATTAAGGTTATTTGTTACGTAGATAAGTCTTTTTTTCTTCCATCGCTTCAAACCTTCCTGCATAATATTTGTGATTGTACCAAGAAAGAGGTCTCCCTTTCGTGAGAATTATTATCATCATTAAAAAAAAAAATATTACTATTTCTTTAGATATATTTTACTAAGAATCGAAATAGTGAACTTATCATCTTGTCCTTAAAAAAAGCTTTAAGCTAATAGTCGAAGGTAGAGTTGTCCCTGCAATGGAGGTATTTTAGTGTTTTTAAATTGATAGATGACGGGATGGGTATTTTTGAATTTCTCCGTGTGATTGATTTCAGTAACCAAAAATATCATTTTGGGATGTTTTTAGATTCATTTTGGCATCTTTTTCATGTATCGGTTGTGTATGTACAAGACAGAATTTTAATTTGGCTC
>Ga0325402_1004319_pt1 | contig 13061 bp, 7 predicted proteins | sample PopdelMetagenome_22_FD_207212 | JGI IMG/M metagenome (GOLD analysis project Ga0325402, IMG submission 207212) | Populus deltoides microbial communities from Bellville, Georgia, United States - Xylem-PdKOR-R3 | ecosystem: Host-associated > Plants > Phyllosphere > Stem > Wood/Secondary xylem... | reverse complement strand
TTCTTTCTTCAATTTCTCTCTGGTTATTGTTTCTGAGGGCAGAAGAGAAGAATGGGTTGCACAGTTCACTTTTAACAGAAAAAGGATGGGAAATGGCGGGAAAGAGAGTCTGGTATGACTATTATAAAAGGATTAGGCCATTGCAACTAATGAATAATAATTTGTATTATGATGCAAGCGAGAGTGAGAAGCAATTTTATATAATCACACAAAAGGAATCATTAGAGATATTGATTGGACCAATGACAAGTTCAACGGTGAGAAGGTTAAAAAGGTGATTTTAGGCTTAATTTTGTTTTTTTTTTATAATATATAGTTTTGTCCTAACAATTATAATTTTCAATTTCAACATTAAATTGAGCTAAAATTTTACTAAAAAATTTCAAAAATTATATTTTATATAGGGTAAAAATTCAATAACAATTGCAATGCAAGAACTTATGATAAAAACCAAAACTATCATACAAGAATCACATTATTTTTTATTTTGATTTATAAATTTTTTTACGAAGCAGCTTTCTTATTTTACAAGTGAATATATAGGCAGTAGCTTGAGGAATTATTTAAAATGTGGTTTTATTTATTTTGCAAGGAATTTATACTTTTTAAAAAATTTTAAAGTATGATAGCAGTTGCTTTTAAAAGTGTTTTTTTGCTAAAAAATACATTAAAATAATATTTATTTATTTATTTATTTATTTAAAATTATTTTTAATATTAACACATCTGAAATCATCAAAAAATATTAATTAAAATAAAAAAATGATTTTTTTTAATATTTTTAAAATACAAAAACAAATATGTACTATGAGTTAATGTCATAGTTTTCATGTTTAAGTTCAAATCGGCAGCTAGGAGGATAATTGATTATCAAGGATTACCTAGTTTTCAAGAGTATAAAATGAGCAACAAACCTTCGCATAAAGTCAACCAAAACTTTAATTAAACAAGAGCCGTTGTTTCCAGAAATTCTTTTTGAGACAACATGCCATAGCCTAGATTATTTTTTATAGTTTTGGTTTTTTATTATTTATTTTATAAACTTTAGGTTATTTTAATTGGATTTTAATATCATTCCATTACTCTATTAGAGATTATATTATTTTGTGAACTATAAATATCTTTTTGAAAGGGAAAACAAGAAGATTATATTATTTCATAATAATATTTTATATGTGGCAAGGTCGCTTATACTTTTTGTTTTTCATTGGACTTTTCTTGGACTTATTAAAGATTAATTGTTTATATGACATTCTTTCTTTATACCTTAGTTTGTGATTCATTATAATTATAAGGTTGATGTCTTTTTCACCCAATAACTTTGGTGTCTTGGTTTAGGTAATTATTGTGTTGGGTTCTTTATCATAATCTTATTTTAGCTTTCTTACGTGGTTCTTTCTTACATATGGATTCAAGGTTTCTTATCCTCCAAGTTCACATTAGTTGGTATCAGAATAAGACTCTAAATTCAAGTTTTATCTATTCGTCTATCTTTAAATTTCTGCGTTAATTTTTCTTTGTTTTTCAATCTGATTGTGCCAATAGTATATAAAAAAAGTTCGTGTTGGATTTCAATACTATCAAATCAATAATATATATATATATATATATATATATATATATATATATATATTACAATTCTTAAGAAATTAGAAAGTTATTGTTTCATTAGAATTAGTGTATTTACAAACCAACTTGAATTTGTTAGTGTTCTACCTAAATTAGTGTGTTTACATACCAATTTCAATTTTTTATTTGTCATTGATTTTGGGTATTTAAAAAAAATTACGAATCAATATTTATCAAAATTAGTTTGCGTAGTCAGTCAATTCCATTTATTTGTTATTGTTAGTTTCAGGTTAGTATAATCTATTGTGGTTTTAGGTTATTAGAGTCTTTATTGCATCCGTTTTTGTTTTTGCTTTCGTATTTGTTTTTATGTTTGTTAACATATTCATTTTTTTATCATTTTCATTGTCGTAAATTCATATTGTTGTCATTTTTTTGTTTTGATTGTTTTGAATCCTAAATTTATGGTTAATCATTATGAAGTTGTGATTTTTTTTTATTGTTTGTGATTAGTTCTATAAAGAACCAAAAAGGAGAGCATACGAGGTAAAAGGTGAAAAGTTGAGCATATTATCATGAAAAGCCAAAATTAAGTTAAACACGAGTGGAATGATATCATATTGTATGTAAACACATGAAATAGTGCGTGAGAATATATATTTTTTGCTACTAACATGGAAATCTAGATTTCAACGATGTCTTCCAAAGACGGATCATCACTTATGAAGGAGAAGGAAAATACGTTCTTTATGTTACAAGTTATGCAGCAGCAATTTGAAATGATGGGTGTGAGGTTTAATGAGATTTTGACAAAATAAAAAGATAAGAGGTCATGATTGCTAGTTTGAATGAGGGGGTCAGTCTAAAGGGGTCTCAATGTTAGAAGGCCAAAAAGATGTGTTACACCATCTTTAGATGAACTTGTTGATAAGAATGAAGATGAAGAAGCAGAAGATCTTGACCATACATCAATCAATCAAGGTGATAGATTTCAGTAGCCTAAAAACTGAAAAGATAACGGGCTTTAACAAGATAAAAACTTCAATTATAAAGGAGAAGGAAAGGATTTTAGGTATCAAGGCTTGAACATAAACTCCAACCATTAAGATGAAAATCTAATTATTTCAGGGAAGGAATGATCCTGAGGTATATTTTGAGTGGGAGAAAAAGGTTGAGTTGATCTTTGATTGTCATCACTATTCGGGGTAGAAAAATGTAAAGTTTATTGTTATTAATTCACTGATTATGTTATAATTTGGTGGGATCAACTTGTTTTTAGTAGGAGGAAAAACCATGAAAGGCATGTTGACACTTGGGATGAGATGAAGGCAATAATGAGAAAGAGATTTATTTTGATACATCATTATCAAGATTTGTATCAGAACTTGCAAAGCCTAACTTAGAGGTCTAAAAGTGTAGAAAACTATCATAAAATGATGGAAGTGGCTATGATTCAAGTGAATATATAGTAAAGGATAGAGAAGCTAATATGGCTAAGTTCCTGAATGGGTTGAACTATGAGATAACGAATGTGATGGAGTTGCTACATTATATAGAGTTAGAAGACATGTTTATATAGCTACAAAGATGGAACGACAACTTAAGAGAAAGTGCAATACACGAAAAGTTCAAAACTCTGGTTCTTTTTCAACATAGAGGCTGAATTTTAGGAGATATGGGGTTACCCAAACCAAGCTAATTATAGAAGCTAAAATCAAATCACATAAAGGTAAAAAAGAAGTCTCCACTGATATTATAAGTAAATTTGATACTTAAAACACCTTATAATTGTGATATTAAGTGTTTACGATGTTTGAAAATAGATTGCATAGCTTCTCAATGTCCAAACAAGAGAGCTATGATTTTACGAGATCATTGAGAGGTTGAAACTAAAAGTGGCAGCAATGATAAGGAGATGCCACCACTTAAAAATGTTGGCGATAATGATGTAAAGTATCTAGTTGAGGGTGAATTGCTTGTGATGGTACAAAATAAATGTTTAGGTCAAAGAGGATAATTTGAAGCAATAATTAGAGAATGTCTTTCATATGAGCTATCATATTAGTAATAAGGTATGTGGTATAATTATAAATGATGAAAGTTGTGTTAATGTTAACAGTACTACATTTGTTAGGAAGTTGAGTCTGAATACTACAAAGCAATATAGACCTTATAGACTTTAATGGTTGAATGAATGTTGAAAAGAGAAGATTAATAAACAGGTTTTGGTTTTTTTTTTCAATTGAAAAGTATAACGATGAAGTTTTATGTGATGTTTGTTAAATGTGAGTCATTTGTTATTAGGAAGGTTATGGTAATTTGATCGGAAGGTAATACATAATGGGTTTAGAAATAAGTATTCTTTTGTAAAAGATGAAAAATTCATCACTCTTGCACCAAAACAAGTCTATGAAGATCAATTAAAATTGAAAAGAAAAAGTGAGGCTGAAGGGAGTGAAAATGTCATGAGCTTTAAAGAGAGAAAAAGGAATAGCAGGTTGGCCGAGAGTGGAGAGAAAAAAGCAAATAAGAGAAATGAAAGTGTTGAGAGAAAAATTTAGCATGAGATCTTTTAAGCAAGAAAAAGTGTTGTTCAACATGTTCTTTATACTAATAATCTTATGCAAAACAATGTTGTTGTTTTTTTATTGTAGGATTATGAAGACGTATTGCCCATAGATGTTGTTCCTAGTGGTGATGAGATCAAATCCTTTGAGTAGATGAGGAATAATGAGAACCAATAAGCACCATAAAAAAATCTATTAAAGGTGTTCATTAGGCCAATGACAAGGGCCAAGAAGATTAAAAATGCAATTTTAGGCATGATTTTTTCTAATATGCAGTTTTACGCTTAACAAGAATAACTTTCAATTCACCAGTTAGATCGGGCTGAAATTTCACCAAGAGATTCTACGGGCCTTGTTTTATATAAGGTTAACAATTTTTAGCTATAAGAGTATAAAAAGGCCTTAAGATAAAGACTTGAAGCTATTAAATGAGAATTGCATTATTTTTTTTAATTGGCTTAGGATTATCTTTCATTTTGATTTATGAATTTTCTACGAGAAAACTTTTTTATTTTACATAGATTTCTTGTATGGGTTGAATGTGGAGACACAAGACCTATATCGCAAATTACACAAGTATATGGATAGAAATGACAAAAGATGGCTCGACCTGTCATTTTTTTATCCAGATTCAGCTCATCTAGGCTTATTTTATTGTTTTGTTTTATTTATTTAGGTTATTTATGTTAGACAATTTTAATCGATGGTTAATCCCAATTGTTAGATGTTTTAGGGTTATGCTATTTCTATTTTCTTTTTCATCTTACAAGGGTTTTTTTTATGATTGAATAAAATGACAAACTTTTGCTTTCCCTGAATCCTTCATTCTTCCTAGCTTCTTCTTTCTTTGCTTTTAATTCTTAACTTCTTTCTCTAAAGCTTCTTTCTTTTCTACTTTAATTCCTTTTGTCCTTTGTTCCACATCAACTTTAGTATCATAGCACATACTTCTAATTATTTTTACAATTAATCGACCTATTAGGGCTTGTGAAGATTTTTAGGTTTATCATCATCAATAGTTGATTTAGAAAAAAAAAAACCTTTAATTTTCTATTTACAGCCTGAAAAAAATAAAGACATTGTTCATCTTCAAGAACTAGCCAAATCTTTCACACCACCACTGAACAGATTGAACCAACACAACAACTTTATCAGTGCCACCATAACTAAAAAAAATGCACTACTAACAACAATCGTTGCCTATAAATCAACGCCGATTCACCGCCTCGAACACTTTAGATCGTCTATGCTGGCAACAATAACTAAAACACACCAGTAGCCATTTCCTTTTGTTTTTGGCTACAAACAGAGAGTCTCTCAAAGAATTTTAATTCATCAGTCCAATATCATCTCCACGTCAGTTCAATAGACCCACGTCCAACAAAACCACCACAACATTCAAACAACCACAAATCCAAGCCGATAACTGCACAATAAATTTGTGTGAATACGACCTCAAGTAACAGTAATATTATTCTTTTGTGCCTGCCCATAAAAATATAGTTTGTCTTGCAATTTAAACTACCTTAATTTTTAGCTTATTTATTCATTTGTATTGAATGTTCGATCCTTTTTATTAATTGTAGAGCTTGGCTAAATTTGTTTGAAAATTAAAACATTGTGTTTGAACTACATGTGTGCATTTAGAGGACTTATATTGCTTTCTTGTAAATTTTCCTGGTTTAATATTTTATTACTTAGTCTCAAAGATAAATATATAATCAAATATTAGCTTTAATTTTATATTGCATTTTATTTGCAAGTGTCATTTATGATCTCATTTATAGTTTTAGGATTAGTATTGCATGCATTTACGGAGTAGTCATTTAGTACAGAGTTCAGAACTCATAATTACCATAGACCCGAACACTAGTAATGTTCTTAGGGATATTCAAATTAATTATACCTAATATGAACTTATATGAACAACATGTCCACTTAGATGAACAACCTCTCTAAGAGAGTGGAATCTATAAAAACTTTATAATTAAAGCAATTTAGCGGGAGTGAGCATTTTAATGACAACCATAGAAATCATCAAAGATCGATTCCTTGTAAGAACCATCAACATAACCACCATTAGGGTTATAATGACTTTGATGATCCTAATGATAATGAGCATTCTGAAAATTACTATTAGAGACCAGTTCACCCTAGGAAATGTCATTACAACCATAATCAAGGTCACCATGACTATGATGACCCTGATAATCGAGCCATGAGACATATCAAGGTAGAAACCTTAACTTTTAAGGGTCAACTTGACCCATAGATCTTTGATAGGTGGATATGTGACATTGATCAATTATTTGACTAGTATAATTTGTTTGAGAATAACAGGGTAAGGTTTGCAAAAATAAAACTTAATGGTATCGTTTAGATCTATTGGGAAAGTGTAGAAGAGTCTTTGGCGAGGAGAGGTCAACATCCTATTACTGATTAAGTTAAGATGAAAACTAAGTTACAAGAGAAATGTCTACCTCATTCTTATAGGGAAAGTCTCTTAAACCAATGGAATAACTTAAGGCATGGAAATAAGCATGCTAATGAATATAACACAATTTGATGAGTATAGGATGAGATGCGTAATTAGGAAGGATGAGACAATGACTCCAAGTAGATTTCAAAAAGACTTGAATGATGACCTTAGGAGAGAGGTGTGTCCACCCTTGATGAAGCTTATACCTTAGTGCAAAATTACAATTTAGTCATGAAAAGTTAATAGATGAGATGTCAAGACACTCGTAGTATCCCTCTTATGTCCGAACTTGGTAATAATAAATTTTTATTGGGTGCCCCACCCTGTAAAATCAATCCTTCTATTGTCCACATGCCTAAAAAAAACAAGGGTAAGGGTATTCTCCATAAAGCACCTAAGATGACCTTATGGATTTAGTGTTTTAAGTGTCAGGGTTTTGGTTATATTTCCTCTAATTGTTCCAATATGACTTTATTCATTAAGGATCAAGAGGGTATGGATGAGGAAGACAATTGTGATAATAAGGTGTATGAACCAAATCCCGATGACTTTCAGGACTTAAATGATGAGGAGAATGAGTTCAACCTACTAGAAAGTATTAGGTCTATATCTGCTCAGATCAAGCAGGAATTTATCGGATGAGAGATAATCAGTTTAAATGTAGTTAGATGTGCCTTAACACAACCCAAAAGAACTAAGTATTTGAGGAGAACTATTATTTTTTATACTTACATTAATATGAAGATAAAGGTTGCAAGAGCATTATAAATAGTGGGATTTGTATCAATGCAATATCCTCTAGTAGCGTATCCCGCTTAGGCTTAAAATATGTCACACATCCTAAGCCATACAGTGTGTCCTAGGTTAACCATACATCCATAGTAATCAAGAAGAGATGTCATTTTCCTATAAAGATTTTGGATTATCATGATGAAATTTGGTGTGATGTAATTCATGTGGACGTAGGACACGTCATTTTAGGTAGGTTTTAGTTATATGACTTAGACATTACACTCTTTGAGTGATCAAATATATGCTCATTCACTTTTCATGGTAAAAAGATTTAACTCATTGGATTACCATCAAGGCCTAATAGATATGATTCAGTCATGGATTTCTCATGATGGGCTTTTGATTTTGTACTTGGGTTTAATAAGGAAGCTATTCAGCCAAAATTATGTTTTTCCTTAAAATTTAGCTTATATGCCATTCAGCCAATAGGTTTTTGGCATGAGATAATTTTAGCCAACCTTGGTTTGTGCATGATGATGGATTCAGTCGAATCTCTTTGATGGTTTATTAGGCCAAATCATGTTAGCCCACGTATAGGTCTAATTTAGACAGCAAAGTAGGCTTGTTAGGAGCTTGTATCAGGTTTGATTTGGGTTATATTAATGAGTATGAGTTTGGGCCATATGGGGTTTAAAGTTGGTTTGGACTAATTAAGATGTTGGGATCCTTTTCTTACAATGATCAGTAACATATTCTCCTAAAATTGAAAAGAAAATTCGTTCATTAGTGTCCCTATTATTTAGGAGAATATTTAGCAATAAAGAAGAAAGTTTGTTAGTCATGCAAGGAAACTAAAAGGGGTTGTCAAATCTGAATCCTAGACTTAAAAGTATTATTTAATGCTAAAAATTTGATTCTCCTAGTCAATGAAGGAAAGTGATAGACAAGGGACAATTAATTTCTAAAATTATATTCCATGTTCTGAAGGGAAATCCTATTCCTGTAAGGAAAAAGGACTTCAACAATTAAATTTCTATGCAGATCAAATTTTATAGCATCTAAAGGAATTTAAAAGTTGGCTAAGCAATCCTAGAGTATCTAGGAAGGTAGATCTCGTCAAAAGGTTATTAAAATGTTTTATTTTTCTTTCTATCATATGCAGTATAATTAACCTATTGTTCAGATTTGTTGTTTTAATTATTATTTCTATATTTGAGCTTAATTAATACTTTGGTTTTCAGCTAAGATTCAGGCTTGTTTGGATCCAGGTTTGGGCTTATTAGTGTAGGTTTTGGGTCAGGTTTGTAATTGGGTCAATTTAGCCTATAAAGGTAGATCTATTAGAGTTAATTTCTCATAACTATTTAAACACATGTAAGCCTAAATTTAAGCATATTTGATGAATAATACTTCTAAACTTTTCAAATTAATATGTGAGAGATTTTTGCATTCTTTGGTTCTTAAATGACCTAAATCTGATATATTGAATATTAACTGGTTTTGTAGTGCCATTTAACTTCATTTCAATAGTATTGGTGCCTTAGAACATGTTTTCATTGTGTCACACTCTTATCATACCTCTTTTGAATTTTCAAGATCAAATCTCAATCTTGATTGTGGGTTGTATGACCACGTGATCACGAGATCCGCATCACTAATGATGGTGGCAAGAAGAAGGAAAAGGTGAAATAGAAGGAGCTTGATATAATAAGTCATAAGAAATTTAAAAATAAGGTTCATGAAGAGTTTGTTGTGTTTGTCTTAATGGCTAAGAAGGTTGTGAAAAATTATTTAGAACCACTTGAAGAGGTAAGGAAAGTGTTAAAAGAGTTTCTGGATGTCTTTTCCCCTAAGCTGCTTGATGTTTTACCTCCTATGCGTGACATTCAACACGCCATAAATCTTGTCCCTAGTGCCACATTGTCAAATTTTCCTCACAATAAGATGAACCCTGATGAACATATCAAATTGCAAAGGCAACCATATGAATTATTATAAAAATGATTTATACGAGAGAGAGAGTTTGAGCCCTTATATAATACATGTCTTTTTAACACCTAAGAAAGATGGATTATGGAGAATGTGTGTAGATAGTTGAGTCATCAATTGGATTACAATCAAGTATCGTTTTCTCATTTCTTGATTGGATGACATGTTAGATATGATGAAAAAAGCCTAAATTTTCTTTAAAATTGACTTAAATGGTGGGTATCATCATATTAGTCATGCCTTTTGTCCTTTCCAACGTACCAAGTACTTTTATGAGAGTAATGACACAAGTGTTTAGACCATTTATGGGAAAATTCTTGGTGATGTATTTTGATGATATCCTTATTTATAGTAAAACCCAGAATAAGCATTTAGACCACCTTATTCAAGTTTGTACCACCTTAAGAAATGAGAGTTTGTTTGCCAATATCAAAAGGTGTTCTTTCTTCATGGATCGAGTAGTTTTCTTAGGGTTTATATTGTCATGTGAGAGAGTCTCTGATGATCCCCAAAAAGTCCAAGCGATTGTAGATTGGCCCAAGTCTAAGAATATTCATGAGGTTTGTAGTTTTCTTAGGCTTACAACTTTCTATCATCGTTTTATCAAGGGATTTAGCATCATCATGTCGTCTATTAAAGATTGTTTGAAGTAAAGTAAGTTTAAATAAAGTAAATAAGTTAATAATGCATTTGAGGAGGATAAAAAAAAAATGATGGAGGCCCTAATGATGTGACTTCCTGACTTTACTAAGGTGTTTAAAGTATAATATAATGCCTCGAGAGTTGGTATAGATTAAATACTTAGTTAAGAACATCACCTTTTAACTTATTTTAGTGAGAAACTTAATGAGGCAAAAAATATACTCAACCTATTATATATATTGCACGATAGTTTAGGCCTTGCGCTATTGGCACCATTATTTGCTACCACAAGAGTTTTTTCTTTACTCTGACTATGAGGCTCTTCGCTATCTCTACTCCCAAAAGAAGCTCAACCATAGGCATGGTTGTTGGGTTGATTATTTGTAAGCTTATTCATTTGAATTGAAACATAAATCTGGAATAGAGAATAAAGTGGCAGAAGCCTTGAGTTGCTAGGTGATTCTGTTATCCATAATGAGTATTGAAATTATTGAATTTGAGAGACTTAATTAGGAGTATGAATCTTGTCTAGAATTTAAAGAAATATACATGGCATTTAGAGATGCGAGTAACCATGCTTTAGATGGTTATTACCTTCATGGAAGGTATTTGTTTCAAGATAATAAGTTTTGTATCCCAAAGACATCAATGCGTGATTTTTTTATATGGGAGATTTATGCTGGAGGTCTTTCAGGACACTTTAGGAAAAATAAAATCATTAAAGTGGTGGAATGTTGGTTCTTTTATTCTAGTTTAAAAAGAGATATTGCTAAGTTAGTAAGTCGATGTCGAATATGTCAACTAGCAAAGCATAGAAAACAAAACACGAGTCTTTACACCTTGTTGCATGTTCCTACTTGCCCTTGGTAAGATGTAAGTATGGATTTTGTGTTGGGAGCTCTATATACTACAAATAAACATGATTCTATTTTATAGTCGTCAACTGCTTCTCTAAAATGATCCATTTTATCTCTTGTACTAAGACCATAGATGCTTATAGAGTTGCAAAACTCTATTTTGATGAGATTGTCAAGTAATATGGTCTTCCCCAAACTATAGTCTCGAACAAAGATGTTATATTTATGAGGTATATCTGGTAAACCCTTTAGAATATAATAGGAACTAAGTTGAAGTTTTTGAGTGCCTACCACCCCAAATTGATGGTCAAATCGAGGTAATTAAGAGGAGATATAATGAATTTAATGTTAGAGAAAATGTTATGATACGGATTAGACTCGACTAGTATCCTTGGAGAACTAATAAAAAATCTCATGCACATAGTGCGAGGCCATTCAAGTGCTACAACGAGTTTATTCAAATACCTTTGTTGTTGATTTATAACTTGATTTTGGAATTAGCTTTACATTTAACATTGAGGATCTAGTTGCATATCGAAAACCACATTATATTTCAAATCATCCTTTTAAGATGTCATATAATCCCCCCATGATGATCCTATTGAAACCTCTACCCCTTTCACTTTGACATCCGCATAAAAGGATAATATTGATGTTATTCTAGATGAACAAGTTTTTTTTACCAGGGATGTTGAGGTTCAACGGTTTCTAGTTCGTTGGGTGGGTTGACCTGATTCAAATTGCACTTGGATCACTAAAAATACATTATTGCAAATTGATCCAAATCTTTAGGAGTACTATCAAAGCTGTTTAGAGCTACACTTGACGAGGTTGAATTTTTCCAACCTCAGGAGAGTTGGTGGAGACACCAGACCCACATCGCAGATTACAGAGTATATAGACGAAGATGACAAAGGATGACCCAGCCTATCACTCTTTGGTTAGGAGATTGAGCCCATCTAAGCTTATTTCATTGTTTTATTTTATTTATTTAGGTTATTTATATCAGATAATTTAATTGATGGGTCAAGCTTAGTAGTTGAATGTTTTAGAGTTATGCTATTTATATATTTCTTTTTCATCTTACGAGGGAATTGTTTTAATTAAATAAAATGACAGACTTTCTCTTTTCTGGATTTTTTATTTTTCTTGTATTTCAAACTTAATTTTTTAATAAATCCTATGATATAAAACATAATTTAATTTGTTATCAAATATCTTACTAATTGTTTTACCAGAAACACAAAAGCTGGTGAATAACAATCACAGCGTTAATGGTGACAATTTCCTTGTTTCCTAAGAGTCAAAGTCGGCAACAAGGGTGACAATTAATTAACAAGGATTCCCTAATTTTTAAGAACACAAGATTGGCAGGAAACCTACACAGAAAGCCGGCCACAACATTAATTAACAAAGGTAATTGTTTTTAGCAATAGATTTTTTTTTTTTTTTTTTGACAACATACGGTAGCCTAGATTATTCATTATAGTTTTGGATTTATATTATTTATTTTATAAATTTTGGGTTATTTTAATTGTATTTTAATATCAGTTTATGACTCTATTAGGATTTATTTTATTCTATGAAATATAAATATCTTTAAAGAAAAAAGAATACAAAAAGTGAATTATTTCATAGTACTTTATCGTGTTGCAATATACTTATATTTTTTTATTTTTTATTAAATTTTTCTTAAACTTATAAAAATTTTCTATTTTTAACTTCGTTGTCTTAATCAATCATTGTATCAAGTTTTTTTTTAATATTTATTTAGAAATATGATTATAATTGCTTTTCAAAAAAAAATTCATGCTGAAAAACATAAAAATAATGTTTTTTTTGTTTTTTTAATTATTTTTACCATAGTATATTAAAATAATTTGAAAATATTAAAAATATTAATTTAAAAAAATTTCCAATTTTTTTAAAACATTTTTGTATGAATTCAGGGGTTCTTATCTTCCGATTTGCATTATTAAATGTGGGGATGACTAATGAGGATGCAACCCTTTGATTGGAAAGTTGAATGACAGTCACTTACAAGCAGACTTGTATCACCACGTCAAACAAGCTTACACTGCTGCATAGCATTAAATAGTAGGCAGGAAGTATATAATTAATGAATCGAATTACACTGCTGCATAGCTTTACAAAAGCATGCCTGATGGGCACGTAAATCCAATGGCTTGCTTATAACTTGTTGAAGAAAAAAAATGAGAATAAAAA
>Ga0325402_1004316_pt1 | contig 13064 bp, 15 predicted proteins | sample PopdelMetagenome_22_FD_207212 | JGI IMG/M metagenome (GOLD analysis project Ga0325402, IMG submission 207212) | Populus deltoides microbial communities from Bellville, Georgia, United States - Xylem-PdKOR-R3 | ecosystem: Host-associated > Plants > Phyllosphere > Stem > Wood/Secondary xylem... | reverse complement strand
ATCAACTACAAACCTTTAAATTCTGCTTTAAAATGGATCAGATACCCAATCCCCAACAAAAAAGATTTGTTACAAAAATTACACTCTGCATTCATATTTTCTAAATTTGATATGAAATCCGGATTTTAGCAAATCCAGATTGATCCCAAAGATAGATAGAAAACTGTTTTTATAGTTTCTTTTGGTCAATACAAATGGAATGTCATGCCTTTTGGTTTAAAAAATGCCCCATCAGAGTTCCAACACATCATGAATGACATCTTTAATGCCTATTCAAAATTTTGTATTGTTTATATTGATGATGTACTTATTTTTTCACAATCCATAGATCAACATTTCAAACATCTACATACATTCTTTCATACTGCAAAACAGAATGGTTTAGTTGTTTCTAAAACAAAAATTTCTCTTTTCCAAACCCATGTCTGTTTCTTAGGCCATTATATCTGCCAAGGTACTGTCACACTAATAGAAAGGTCTTTAACCTTTACAAGCAAATTTCCTGATAAAATCACTGATAAAACCCAATTGCAGAGATTCTTAGGCAGTTTAAATTATGTTCTGGACTACTATCCCAATATTAGTCATTTAGCCAAGCCTTTGCATGACAGGTTAAAAACCAACCCCATTCCTTGGTCTGACTTCCATACCGACTTAGTCAAACAGATTAAGAAACAAGTTCAAACCATTCCCCTTCTCCATTTTGCCAATCCATCAGCTCCTAAGATAGTTGAGACCGATGCCTATGACATAGAATATGGTGGGATTCTTAAACAAGTACAAGGAAACAAAGAGCAAATACTCCAGTATACATCTGCCCATTGGAATGATTGTCAAAAAAATTACTCTACTATAAAAAAGGAGATCCTTTTAATTGTTCTTTGTATTACAAAATTCCAAAGCGATTTATTAAATTAAAAATTTCTTTTACATGTTGATTGTAAATCTGCAAAAGAAGTTTTACAAAAAGATGTCCAAAATCTTGCTTCAAAACAGATTTTTGCCCGATGGCAAGCTATTTTAAGCATTTTTTATTTTGATATTGTCTACATTAAAAGAGATTCAAATTCTATCCATGATTTTCTAACCCGAGAATTCTTCCAAAACAGGTCCTGATGCCTCTTAAAGCGAGGACTAAAGACAAGGGGAAAGCACTCCAAACCCAGCTTACAAAACCAAAAAGCCCTAAGCCTTCTTTAAAATTCATGTCTTCCGCCATCCAAGCTGCCAAACCTGTCAAGTCATGGTATGAGGCAGTTATTGAAGAAGAAAAACCTACAAAACCATTAGAGGTCCAACCCGACACAGTTCAACATTGGGTTGACACCATATCTAAATCACCAGAATTACTCCTGGTATTACAAAAAGTATCCCAACAGACCTCTAATGACTTCGCATCTCCAACAGGTAGTATTTCTGAATCTCTTTCAAAACCCCAAGGAGGTTTTTCTACTTCAAAACCCCTCCTTTCTTTACAACAAACCAGTTTTCCAAAAACAAAATCCAAATATATTTTCAAAACTACTTTCCAAAATATTTTAACCATGGAAGAAGGATTCTATCATGACGATCCTTCCATCACTGCTTCAAAGATTTTCCCTCCAAATTGGTACTACAAACCCTGGAATTTAGCCAAACCACAATCCTGCTATGTCACCATCCTTGAGATTACAAATTCCGTCAAGTTTAAACGCTTCAAAATACACTCTGATTACACTGAACCCGCATATTCTACATGCATCATTCATAAAGGCATCCACCCTACAGAATGGGGACAACCCTTACATCAACCTGTCTCTTTCCCCATGCACTTCTGTACAAATCCTCAGGACTTTAATACTACATATACATATTGGGATTACCAACAAGCATGGTTCAATACCTTTCTCCTACAAAATCAAAACCATAGCCATTCTTGACTTTTCTACTTCCATAATACCATGAATACTACAAACCTCCCCCTTTGGTTCCTCCAATGGTGGGACTATTATGGTTGTCATGTCGACTACCTTAAGGAACATCCTCTAGTTGAAAATGGTTACCTTCATTTCAAAAATAATTTTCAACCAGCCCCTGCTGAAAGGAAGTTTTCTTCCCTTTTAATTTTTTGTACAAAATTTTTTGTTCCGTGGGTATGTTCTTGGTTCTATGATTATAATCTACAAAACGGCCATCCAGTACTTGTTCGAAAATTCAAAATCAAATGGTGGGATTCCTTTGCAGCTGAGTCCAAAAGTTCCAAATTAGCTGTTACAGAATGGTTACAAAAACATCAAACTACTCCCATCATTGATCATCATCCTTGGTCAAAGTTTCTAGCCCGAAAGGCTCAAACGGCAGCTCTCCTTGCCTCTGCTAGAACTGAAGAAGAATACCTATAAATAGTACAAGGAATTATACAAAGCCAAGATCCAAAAACAGTCTTATCCCACTCCAGCTCATCTGGCTTGATATCACCTGCCATCTCCCTTGAAGATGATAATGAAGATGACTGCTTTGGTATCTTACCACCTATCAAACACCATTAAAAAAAAAGAGTATTTCAGGCTTTTTCAGGCTCATCTGTTTAGAGCCCATATTTTTAGACTCCTATGTTTTGAGTCCTTTTTATTTTAGGCCTATCTATTTTAAGGCCTTTTTTCTACAAAAAGTTACCAGCTACTACAAACCTACAAATCAAGTGTCGGTGGCAAGATGACAACAAAGGAAGCTTCACCAAAAACATGGACGATTTCCATTTTGTCGTCATCCAATCAAGGCAGACAATACCACATGGGCTTACATAGGTTCTGCCAAATGCCACATGGGTCCTAATAATGTATACAACTAAACCATTCTGTTTTGCAGTATGAAAGAATGTATGTAGATGTTTGAAATGTTGATCTATGAATTGTGAAAAAATAAGTACATTATCAATATTTTTTGGATTTTTCAAAAAAAAAAAGAAAATGGGTCAAAAATCGGGTTATGACGAGGGGTTTATATGTATCAATTAAAAAATGTTCAACTTATTCCTAATAATGTATATATTCAAAGATAAAACCTTAAATGTCATTAACATGAATAAAGCCTAAATTCCTTCTTATTTCGCAAAATCAATCCATACCTAAAGGCTTTGTAAAAATATCTGTTAATTGATTTATGTGCTTACAAACTCATGTACAATATCACCCTTCATCATGTGATCCCTTAGAAAGTGATGTCTCACTTCAATATGTTTTGTATGTGAGTGTTGTACAAGATTTTTATATAGACTTATTGCACTGGTACGATAACACTTAATAGGTACATGATCAAATGCAAGACCAATGTCTTCTAAGCTTTGTACACAAAAACTACCTATCGCTGTATATTCCACTTCAGTTGTTGAAGTGCTACTGAGTTTTGTTTCTTAATAGCCCAAGATACTAGTGACGATCCTAAAAAGTGACATGTTCCACTAGTACTCTTTCTATCAACCTTACACTCGGTAAAATCAGCATCCGAATAACTAATCAAACTCAACTCGTTTCCTTTTAGATATCACAACCCTAAATCAATTGTTCCATGCAAATATAAAATTCATTTTACATCACTAACATGGGATTGTTTAGGACATGCTTGACAACATACAAATAGACATACACAAAACATAATATTGGGTCTATTTGCAGTTAAATATAAAAGTGGTCCAATCATACCTTGATGTTTGGTGATGTGTACATTCTTATCATTTTTATCCATATCAAGCTTAGTTGATGTTCACATGGGCGTGTCGGTTTCTTTGACATGTTCCATCCCAAATCTCTTTAATAGATCCTTAATATACTTGCTTTGGTTGATGAAGATGTCATATTTTTTTTTGCTTGATTTGCAATTGAAGGAATAAGTTTAATTCTCCCATCATGCTCATTTCAAATTCATCTTGCATGAATTGTACAAATTCCTTCCAAAGAGATTTATCAGTAGCACCAAATATAATATCATTAATATTTTCAATAAGAGAAGATTTTAATATATCATACCATGCTCTTGGTGCTTGTTTTAAACTATATAAATCCTTTTTTAGTCTAAAAATATGATTGGAAAATAAAAGTTTTCAAAATCTTGAGGTTGCTCAATGTATACCTTTTCCATGACAAACCATTTAAATATGCACTTTTAACATCCATTTGAAAGAGTGTAAAAATTGGCATGTCATGTAAAAACTAAAAGCATTCTTATTGATTCTAGTCTAGCCACTAGTGTAAATGTTTCTTTATATTCAATGCCTTTTTCTTGATTATAACAATCGGTAACTAGTCTAGCTTTATTTCTAACTATGGTCCCATGCTCATCAACTTTGTTTCTAAACACCCATTTTGTTTTTATAATGGATTAATTTCTAGGCCTGGGGACTAGTTCCCACACATCATTCCTTTCAAATTGATTTAGCTCATCTTACATGGTTAAAATCCAATATGCATCATTTTCAGCTTCTAGAAAGGATTTGGGTTCTATATGAGAAACAAATGTACAATGCTCACTAATGTTTCTAAGAGATGCTCTAGTCTTAATATCTTTAAAGGGATTACCAATAATTAACTTGGAAGGATGAGAGATTACATACCTTAGCTCCTTTGATGGCATAAAAGAGTTACTTACCATCTCTTGTTGAATGTTTGTGCTTGGTTTGTCTTTGTTCATTTCTTTATGTTGTCCATCATGGGGTTCCTATCATTAAGACTCAAATGTTAAACACTTTATTAATGTCATCTAGAATCTCAATAATTTTATCATTTTGAGTTTCCTCAAAGACAAAATGCATGGATTTTTCAAGACAAAGTGTTCTATTATTATATATTCTATAAGCCTTGCTAGAAAAGAAATAACCAGTTAAAATACCAACATCAGATTTTGAATCAAACTTATTCAAATTATCTTTAGTATTAAGAATAAAATATTTTGAACCAAAAACTTTGAGATATAATATGTTGGTTCCTACCTTTTGAAAGCTCATAAGAAGTCTTTTTCAAATCTGGCCTCAAGGTAACATGATTTAAAATATAACAAGATGTATTTATAGCTTTTGTCAAAATAAACATTTAGGGATATCAAATTCATTTAATATTGTTCTTGCCATTTCTTGAAGAGATCGATTTTTCCTTCCCACAACCCTATTTTGTTAGGTAGTTCTAGGTGTGAAAAGTGATGGTGGTATTCTTTTTCTTCACAAAATGTTTCAAACAGATCACTTATAAATTCACCACCATGATCACTCCTTATATTTACGATTGAAAAACTATTTTCATTTTTAACCTTTTTTGAAAACCTTACAAATCCATAAATAGTTTCATCTTTTGATTTTAAAAACAAAACCTATGTATATCATATAAAGTCATCCATATTCATAAATATATATTTATTACCACTTATACTTCTAGCTCTAGTTAGTTTAAATAGTTCTATGTGTAGCAATTCTAAAGGTCTTTCAGTAGAAATATGGTTATTGCTCTTAAAAGATGTTTTCACTTGTTCATCCATTTGACAAGCATCATATAACTTTTTCTTCTTGAATGCAATATGAGGGAGTCCTTTAACAAGTTTATAAAGAATGTTCATGCTTATATGACCTAGTCTTCTATGCCAAAGAAAATTATTATTAATGCTAGCAACAAGACAATTTTCTATTATCATGCATTCATCAATCTTAATTTTATAAACTTTTTCTTTTTCTATTACCAACAAATAAAACTTTATCATTTTCAAGGATTAAACAACATACATGGTAAAAAACAATTTTATAGCATTTATCACATAATTGAATAATACTAAGCAAATTATGTTTTAAGATATTGATAAAGAAAACCTTTTCTATTGAAGGTGAAGACTTACCTCCAATATTTTTAACTCCAATGATCTTTCCTTTTGAGTTATCTCCAAAAGTGACTTTTTCGTCATTGATTTATTCTTGAGAACAATGAATCATCTCCAGTCATGTATCTTGTGTAGCACTATCTAAGAACCACTCCCTGTATTCCCTCAATTCATATACACATAAAATCAAGATGAGGTTTTTGGTACTCGTAGCTTCTTAGGTCCTTTTTGGTTAATAGTGGTTCCTTTTGAAACCTAAGTCATATTACTAACTTTGTCCTTCTTCATAGGACATGTATAAATCAAATGACCAATGTTTCTACAATAATGAAATGTTTGGTTTGAGTCATATGATTGTTTGGCTTTAAAAAGTAATTCTTCAAATATTTTTTATTCTTTTTAGGTTGATAACTTAAATTTTTTTTTGTTGAAAACACATCTTTGACTAGCTATGATGATTTTTGAAATCTTAGAACCTTGAGTGAATTTTGCTAGTGTGGTGTGTAACTTATCAACATTTTCTTTTAAAGCTTTATTTTCCTCTTTAAGTAGGTTCATCTTATTGCAATCATCAATTACATTAAATGCTTTATTTTCTAAAGTCTCTTTTTAATAAACAAGTATGCATGGTTCTTTTTTAATGTGCTATATTTTGATCCTAGCTTCTTACTCATCATACAAGGATTTAAAAGAATCATGCAATTCATTATAGATAATGTCAAATTCATCATCCGAAGAGAGTATTTTATTATCACTTTTAATTGTCATGAAACACATGTTTGCAACATGTTTTTCTTCATCACTTGAACTAGAGTCTGAGTCATCCCTCCATGTCTCTTTCACTACTCATTTGTGATGATGATTCTTCTTTTTATTTTGAAAGAAAGTGTAATCAACCTTTATATATCTTGTCTTGTTGCACTTGTAGCATCTAAGTGCCTTCTTGTTAGATTCTTCTTTATTTCCATCCTTCTTGAAATTTAAGAACTTTATATTCCCTTGATTCTTACTTAGGAAATCTTAGAATTGTCTTGTGATAAGTGCAATGTCCTTCTCCACTTCATCATCATCATCATCATTATCAATTTGGTGAATGGTTTTGAATGCCAATTTCTTCTTTGAATTCTCTTCTAGTTCTTGTTTTTTCATGGTGATCCTATGTGTCATTAATGATGCAATGAGCTCTTTTAATGGAAATTTGGTGAGATCCTTGGCTTCTCATATTGCCTTCACACCTTTTCTTCCCAAACCTTTGGTGAGGACCTAATAATTTTGCTCACAATTTTGGTATTATTATAAGTCCTATCAAGAGCATCCAAACTATTAATGATAGTTGTCATTCTAGTAAACATACTAATTATGGATTCATTTTGAAGCATTTTGAATAACTTATATTGATGTAAAAGCATGTCTATTTTGGATTCTTTAACTTGATTGGTACCTTCATAAGTTATTTCTAAAGCATGTCATATGTCCCTAGCACTTTTGCAAGATGTAATCCTATTAAACTCACTTCTACTTGATGCATAATATAAAGTATTCATAGTTTTAGCATCCATAGATAACAACTTTTTATCGCTATCAGTATACTCACTTTTAGCCTTAGGAATAGTTATACCATCTTTAATTTTAGTAGGCTTGTGAGGTCCATTTTCAATAGATAGCCATAGATCATAATCAATAGATTAAAAATATATAATCTTCCTAGCTTTCCAATGGTCATAGTCATTACCATAAAAAAAAAAAAAAAGATGGCTAGAGGATGATGTTCCTTGATTTTGAATATAACAACTAGTGGTTGTCATTATACTCAAAGTTTAAGCAAAATAAATAAATGAGAACCTTGCTCTCAGACCAATTGTTGTTCTAGGATCAAAGTAATAATAACACCTAAGAGGAGGTGAATTAGGTATTCCACTAATATTAACAAATAATGCAATTTAAAACCATTAAGCACACTAAGAATAATAAACACAATAATCAACAATATAATTCAAGTGCTTAAAATAAATAGGTAAAGGAAGAAAGATTTCAAACTCGGTTTTTAACGTGGTCCAACAAACCTATATCCACACCCCAAGTAAAACCATAATTAAGTATTGTATTCTTTTATTAATCCAAGTTAAAGATACAATGTCCTTGATGAATCTACACCAAGTTTATACATTACTTGAAGATTTCTCCTCCTCAAGATTTTTCCCTTGATGACAATACATCACCAATGCCAAGAGTTTATCCAAACTCAAGTTTTTATAATTATGATTTTATAGTCACAAAATACTCTCTCAGTAGAGTGGATTTTACAATTGAGAATCTATAATCTCTATAACTCACTCAATAGAAATTAAGGGATTTGAAAATGTTTAAATGTTGTGAGAATAAGAATGTATACTCTTGTGCAAAAATATGAAGGTTTTAATGCACAAATATGAGTATGATTAAGGATTGATGATTTTGAAGTTATTTTTCTTTTAAAATAGCTTGTATATGATATATGTTCAGATTCACTATTTAATTCTGCAATTAGACAAGCTATATATATGTTTTTAGTAAAAGCTAGTTGTTTTATAGTTGTTAATGTTTCTCTGACAGATGAAACAGTCAAGCAGTTTATATCAGTTAGGATAATCATGCTGGTTGGTGTGTTCTTCATATAAAACCATGTTTAAATTTATTCTCAACCAAGCATATTATTAATCCAATTTTATTTAATTGTTATCATCAAAATATATAAATATTAATATATTGCCCAAATTTCAACAAGTATATATGCCTTGTAGCCAATCAGTTGGTTACACATAGTATTGACTTTATTCATGTAAATATATTTAATTTATTAATTAAATTTTATATATCTTTAATATTTATCAAATATTTTATTAATGAATCTACTATTTGATTAATGAATCTAGAATAAAGATAAACTTGAATCGAATAAGGAAATTATAAAGTTATAATTATGAGATTCTTATTGCATTAAAGCATTGTTCTTAAATATTATTGGCCAATGCTCTATTAAGATTGAATATTAATTAGAGTTGCTGAAACCGATACATATTATGTTTCTTTCTTTATAAAAAGAAGTAGTTGTTCTCACTAAACTAACTCGTATGAGAATTTTATATGAAGAGATCACTTGTGTTTATGGAAATGCTTACGTGATAATTATGCAAGTGATCCTTAGACTTGAGATTACTAAATTATCTTATATAGAGAATGTTATGTTTTAATTATACTACACATTATTTTAAATAAATAACTTTAAGGTATCTGCAAGCTTTTGTTATATCTGTTAGAGAATAATATAAATTATATATTGTGTAAAACCTCCGGACGAAAAATTATAAATTGACTAATTTCATGTAAAACAAAAGGAAAAATATTTGTAACTCCCGATCGGGTTATCAAAACATTCTGAAAATTTGTGTGGAGCCTTCTAATATGATTCCTTAGCTTGGGTTAAAATTTCATAATTTTTAGAGAAATTCAAAAATTTGACAAAAAATCACAATTTGACTAGTTTTACGTTATTGGACGTAATTTTAAATCCGACCATCAGATTAAGTTGACATTTTATAAGGAACCTTAAAATATATTGAATAAAATCTGGTTAAAATTTTAGGATGAACGGAGCTCGGTAGTGCTATCAAAGAATAATGACCGTCAAATGGAAGTAAAATGACTCATTAAGGGTAAAATAGTAATTTGACATTAAAAATAAAACAATGCAGCCCCTTTTCTGTTATGAACTGCCAACTGGGCAGTAACAAATATGGAAAGAAAATAAGAGAAGAACGTGAGAATTTAAGAGAAAAACAAGAAAAAGTGAGAGAGAGCTTTGAAACTTATAAGATTGAAAGACTTGGAACATTAAATTAAGGAAGAATCAAGTGAAGGAAGATATAAGAAAGGTGAGGAGGGATGGCCACACTAGGAGGAGAAGAAAAGTTGGGAGAACTTAGATTGGTAAGCATGAAAAGTTTAGATTCTTACTTGAATGAAGTGTTTTTGGGTTTCTTTGAGTAAGTTATCAAACAGTGACAATTAAATTTGATTTAATTTCTCATAATCTTGATTTTGTAAAATTAGGGTTCTTATGAGAATTTGGGTATTTTGAGAAAAATAGTAAACATGATGGAATTGAGGTAGAATAGTATAGAAATAGTGAATGTAAGTAGTAATTAAGAAAGAAATTGAATAATGTTGAAGAAAAGAACTTGTAATTAAGGATGAGGAAATATAGGAATGAGGTTTTGATTGTTTTATGTTTGAGAAATGTTCTTTATCTTATTTGAAGTATTCAAAATATAAATAAGTGAAGAAACATCATAAGAATGTGAAAAGAAGGAATAAATAAATGGTAGGAAAAGTTCATGGGAGAATTCTTTAAGTGAGTTAAAAGAAAAAAATTGATTAAAACTATATGTTGAAAATGAGGTGACAAATGAATAAAAATTTTGGTGTAAACCCCAATTAAATAAAAGATATTACGTGCTTCAAATTTAGGCACGTAGGATAAATGATAATGGATTAATAATGTAGTGCAATCTGATTGATTCAGGAGTTGTACCAGGAGCAGGACATCAGGCAGGAGGAGCTGGGCCATCACGAGCAGACGGTAAGTGATTCATCACTTTCTTTTAAAATTCAAAGTTTCATTATTAGTTATGAGTTGTTTATGACATGTTGATATGAAAGAAGTAGATGAAGAAACCGTTGGTATTATAATTGAATTACCAGTTAGTATGAATTACCAGTTAGTATATAAGTACCGGTTGGTTAGTATAGAATTGCCGGTTAGTATGGAATTACCGGTTAGTTAATATAGAATTACCAGTTGGTTGGTATGAATTATCGGTTAGTAAAGAAGTATCGGTTGGTTAGTATGGAATTACCGGTTGTATTGACTATTGATAGAGAATAGTGGCTATTGATAGAGAATAGCCGGATGTTGGGTAATTTGTATGGAATTACCGGTTGTATTGGCTATTGATAGAGAATAGTGGCTATTGATAGAGAATAGCCAGATATTGGGTAATTCGTAAGGAATTACCGGTTGTATTGGCTATTGATAGAGAATAGCCGGATGTTGGGTAATTCGTATGGCATTACCGGGTATATTGATATTGATAGAGAATAGCCGAATGTTGGGTAATTCATATGGAATTACTGGTTGTATTGGCTATTGATGGAGAATAGCCGGATGTTGGGTAATTCGTATGGAATTACCGGTTTGATAGTTGGCTATTTAAGAGGGTTAGCCGGGTTTGATGTAATATTTATGAATTACCAAATTAAAAAATTAAGCAATGAGTGTTGGTCACAAAGGTCCTATAAGTATAGGATTAATAAATTATGAATGGGTTATTAATGTTGATATATAGTAAGTTGGTGATGAAAGATAATTTGATATAATTTTGAAGACTTGTGAACATAATAGCTTTATCATCTTTAATGTGTTATCTTCCTTATTTCTTATTAATGTTATGTATACAGGTTTTTCACGAGGTGATGCGGAGCTTTAAATATGGGCTTTGTGATTTAATCTATTTATTTTGTGGAATGTAATATATTTGCTTAATATGTAATTGTATTCTATGTAGTTGTAATATATGTATCCTGAATATGTTTTGCTTTTGGTACTTATACTTTTAAAATGTATGAGTAAGGAACTAATATTATTAAACTATTCAAAAAAAAAATTAGTAATTATAATCTTGTATGTGTAGAAGATGAATGCATGTTAATGTAATAATTAGTTCAATATGAATCTTTTGAGTTTATAATTGTTTGTAGTTAATGTGTTATTTGTTGATGATGTAAGGTTGAGAAAATACAATGAAGTATAGTTATGTGAAATATTATTTGATTAGATGGGATATGATCCAGGATGGTTGGGTTGAAGTGGAAGTTTTAAGTATTGTGATTGAATGAAGTTTAGTCGATAACTTGGTAATATCAGAAAACAAAGGAAACTCTGCTGAAATTTCAAAAAAAAAATCTCATAATCTTAGATATACTATTCAATCCTTGACATTAGTAATGAAATGTTTAAGATTTCATGACATTATAATTTGAGGATGTTACATATTGAGATCTCACTTTAAAGCTTAAATTATTGGATTAAGACGGTTCTTTGACATAATATTAAAGCCTTGACAACCAAGCAGTCATGAGTTCAAATCTCACCATCCATATTTATTTGATAAAAATTAAACATAATGTAGTGTGTCAGTTCAAGTTTCAAGCCCAAAGAACTTCTACTTGAGGGGACTTGTTAGAGAATAATATAAATCATATTTTGGAACCTCATCTTAAAACTTAAGTTATTGAATTGCGATGATTATTTGACAGTATCATCTTATGAAAATACTTTGTATATAGAATGATGATGTGTGGTTCTTAAGCATTTTCTACTTGCAAATTAAAAGAATACAAAATACAGATGATAAGGTATGTGATAGAAACATATAATATGGTGATGAAATTGTGTATCTCAAATATTGGCTTACAGGGAAACCTAAAATGAGTGAGGGTGGAAAGAGATCCTCTTCAAATGGAGCCTTTGACAACTGAAGATCAGCAAGCAAGCGTATATCCACCAGATGTGCTCGTCTCGTTTACTACTACATATGAGAGGAAAAATTTAAAGCACACGACTCTTTCAATTTTGCAGGTTAATGGGGTGAGAAGGCTGGTGGGGCCACTGCCAGATAAGATAAGCTGTCTCCATTTATTGTCCTGATGCATAAATTGCAAGATATCTGAGGGCACGGAACTGGAACGTCAAGAAGGCACTGAAAAAGCTGAAAGAAGCCTTAAAATGGAGAGCAGCACGCAAACCAGAAGAGATTCGCTGGGTATGCCGGCATTTTTTATCCTTCTTGGTTTTCTCTTAGTCTTTGAGAGGAAAGATCCGCTCTAGCGTTTAAGTTTTAGGTCCTATTTGTTTGCTGGAAAGTAGTTTTTTTTTTAAAGTAAATTTTAGAGAAAGTGAATTCCAGGAAAGTAAATTCCGGGAAAGTATTTTCCGATGTTTGGTAGTATAATGGAAAATAAGTTGGAAAACACTTTCCAGTGTTTGGTTATGTCATGAAAAATAAGCTGGAAAATAACTTATTAATATTTTATTTTTCTCAAGTTTATTAAAATAATGAGGAACAAATCTTACAAATTAAAAAGTTGAATGAGAATGAAATTGAAAAAAATATAATTTCATAAATTATCTC
>Ga0325402_1004315_pt1 | contig 13064 bp, 16 predicted proteins | sample PopdelMetagenome_22_FD_207212 | JGI IMG/M metagenome (GOLD analysis project Ga0325402, IMG submission 207212) | Populus deltoides microbial communities from Bellville, Georgia, United States - Xylem-PdKOR-R3 | ecosystem: Host-associated > Plants > Phyllosphere > Stem > Wood/Secondary xylem... | reverse complement strand
CGCATCTACTTTCCCTCCACTAATAACACCCATAAAGAATTTCACCCAATTCCAATCCTAAAGTGTTTCTGTACTTCCATTAAATAGTTGGCAAACGATTCGAAATCCCAAGGAATGTGGATTTTGATGAAACTGAGAAGGAAATTTTTGAACTCCACGATGATGGGCTAGGATTTTCCAGCACTAGAGGTGAAGGAGCTATCGGAGTTGCCAGAGCAGTGGAGGGAGCTAAGTTGGCGTGGTTATGTAAGGAGTTGCCAACGCATAAGCCAGCTACTATTGCGAGGATACTAAATGGGCAGAGAAAATGGATGAGGTAGGAAGATGCCACTTATATTACCGTTTATTGTACTCGAATTAGCGAAATGAGACTTGGTTTAGGATACTATTTTATTATCAAACTTGGGTTTTAAAATTTTTGTTTTGCAGTGCTAATATTTTAGTGCTTAGTGTTTTATTTTATACTATGATTAAATGTTCAGATACTAAAAATTTATGGGTTGTGATATTAATTTAAAGGGGTTATTACTAAAATTTGGTATCATATGGGAAAATGATGGTAGAGATCTTGACTTGTGAATTAGGTTGTTGTGAAGCTAGATGCTTTTAGGATCAAGCTGGAGTTTTATCTAAACCCCTAGATTGAAATAGAGAAAGATGGAGTGTCATCACTGGGATTTCTTTTTTATTGTTAGGTGTATAAATAGATGGTGCAGTAGTTTTGGTATCAGTTTGATTTTGCATTGTCCGCTAAGTTAGCAGATTACATGGGCAATGAGTAAAAGTTTGTGAAATGCAGGGAGATTTTTTATGATATTATCAGTCAGGGACGTGTTCCCACTGAATCGATTTTTTACTTTCTTTTAGTTGCATATCTGATTATGTCTGTTCAAAGTAGCCTGGAGGAATTGTGCAACATTTATGATTCAGTCGGGAGGTTACCAGCCACTACGGGGTTTGTACAATTCTTTGTTTAGAGCTCTTGTGAGCAAACCGGGGATGATTGCAAAATATTATCTTAAACATGCTGAGTTTATTTATCATAATTTGATGACATGTGGACTTGAGGTACATAAGTATATTTATGATGGTCTCATTTGGCTACATAGCTAAACACAATAGATAAAGAAAGACTTGCATCATTAAGGCAAGAGATGAAGCAAGCAGGAGTAGAGAAGAGATAAGAAGTGCTTAATTCCATGTTGAGAGTTTATGCAAAGGATGTAAATCTAGAGGAAGCAGAAAGGACTTGGCTCAAACTCATCCTTCTTGATGTTGATCACCCATCACAAGTTTTTGTATGTAGAATGAAAGTCTTTTGAAAGGCAGGAGAATCTATAAAATCATTGGAGACATTGAGGAAGATGCAAGAGGTTTTAAATTCTTACAATTTTGCACTATATCATAAAATTATAAAAGTCTTGTATGAGGCTGAAAAAGTGGAACTTCCAGAGTTGCTTTTACAAGAGTTAGTTCAGGGTGGTATGAAGTCACTTACTCCAACTTTTATTGCTGTAATGTATATGTACCTTAATTTAAATTTACATGATAAATTAGAGTTGGCCTTCTCTTCGTGCCTTGAGAAATGTCGATCCAGCCGGGGTGTCCATGTCATATACTTGGATTCTTTGGTGAAAGCTGGTAATCTTGACAAGGTTGAGGAGATATTTAACCATGTGCGTAATAACAAAACAATCAGTGTTAATGCCTGACCATGCAATACTATTTTAAGTGGATACCTCTCATTTGGATACCATGTAAATCCAGAAATAATATATGATCTAATGTGCCAAAAGAAATATGATATTGAATCCTCATTGATGGAAAAGCCTGAGTCTGTTCTGATTTTGAGCAGGAAAGCTGTAAGAAAGCCTTCTTTCCTCAAGCTTGGCAAAGAGCAAAGAGAGATATTAGTGGGTTTACTCTTACAATGGTTTGCAAATTGAATCAGATGGGAAGAAGCACACGATTCAGTTTGAGTTCGATTAGAATTCTATCAAAAATTTTATTTTTAGGAGACATTTACATGACCAGCACAATGAGTGGCTGCATCCATCTTGTAAGCCTGGTGATGATAGTAATACTGATGACTTCCCTTGCAGATTTTATACCATATCACACTCTTATTTTTAATTCGATGTAGACTAGTTCTGGCCAAGAGGATAGCCTCAACTACCAAAGCTAATCCACAGGTGGCTGTCATCTCAGGGTCTTGCATGCTAGTATATGTATGGGGTCATAGAACATCATCAAGGGATATTATGGTGAAGCTAGTAAGAGTGTTAGGGGTGTTAGAAGGGTTATCAAAACTTTGAAATCAAAATCTCTGGATCGCAGGGTGAAGATAAAGGGGAAAGTGTTTTGGATAGGTTTTTTTGAAAGTGTTTCTACATGGTTTTGGAAACTGGTAGAACCTTATATCTTAGATGACTTTAAAGATTTTCTAAATATTGGTGAACATACCTTAGAGAATAATTTGGCAGAATTTCAAAATATGAATTTTGATAGTGGGTTTGATTTCGATGAAGAGGCGTCTGAGGATGGTGACATGGACAGCTAATAGGAACTTTTGTGGGCATACTAGGCTTTGTATGGTTCAACTCTTGTTTTCTGGGATTTGCTCTGAGACCGCCAAAGGTTGAAAATGATTGGATGTGAAACCCACATGCTTATCCACTTATGTTGTATCACTGTCAACAACCTCAGAGCTGAACATATAGATGTTTATATGTATTGAAATTAGCAATTTGATTAAACTGGTTTTGAGTGTATCTCATTTTATTACCTCATTTATGTTTGGTGTGTTAAAGAGTATCGTGTCTAATTTCAACGTTATTGTGGTTTATGTCAAGAGTTTAAATCTGAAAACCTGTTTCTCCACTTGTGATGTCATCTCTCTAAACTTTGCTGCAACTTCAAGCGTTAATGGAGCTCCTGCTTTTCAAACTTTTGTCGGGTGTGCTATTCAGAGACCTATCTTTTTGACAAAGCCATATTCACTGCAACTCTCCCAGTCAAAATCTTGCGATGAACTTCAAGTATATGGATTTTTATAACGGCGTTGTTGTCACAGATATGCCTTTTATCGCTTCCCTGCTACTCACTGCACAGACGCACATAAACAAAAGCCTTGACACACACCTTGTGATTTTTCTCCATGACTTTTCTACATGGTGCCACATGATAAAAGGCGCTTCAATCTCTGCAATTCACAACCTTCCATGCACGAATATTGATGGAGTCTCTGTTTAGGGCGAGGACAAGGCATTCGAATTGGACTCAGGAGAGGATAAAGGATCAAGTTTTCTCCTCTTCTTATTTTCTGGTTTCCCATTTATCTTTTGAAACAACAATGCAAAATAAAAGAAAGGAAAGGAAATGGTGATGGCGATGCCATTATTTCTTTTGTTTTTGTGCTGTTTTTTCATCTTCATAATCTTCTTGCGTGTATTAGCGTCGGCGATATGTGTTGTAGCATGCATTTCTGCTTCTTTTTGCACCTCAGTATATTTCGTTCTGGATGCGCTGCGCTCCTCGTGAAAAAAAGGCACTTCTGTATATAACAACACATACGGCATGCTTTTGTATGTATAACACAAAACTATTGAACATGAAGATTGCTAAATAAAGGATGATTGAAAAAAGGAAAACTGGGAAGATGATGTTAACACACTCATGCCTTGCTCGTGAACCTTTGCTGGCAGGTCTCCGGCAAGGTAAATATTTGTTTTTGTATTTTATAAGTTTTTTTAAAAGAAATTTATTTTTTTATTTCAAATTAATATTTGAAGTATTTTTATATTGTTTTAATGTGCTGAATTTGTTGATGTTAAAAATATATTTTAAAAAATAAAAAAATATTATTTTAATATATTTTAAAATAAAAAAATATATTGAAAAAATCATTATTATAAAATATTAAATATGCTTTCTCATGCATAAAATCAGGGATTTTATTTTTCCTGATTTTTTTTATTGGGGGTTCTATTTTTCCTGATAGTTTTTATTAACGTGATTGTGCAGATCAGCTTACACATATTTTAACTAATTTTATGGGTTTTAAAGTTAACGATTATATAAGTTTTTAGTAATTTTAAGATTTATGAGACTTAAACTGGTAATTTCTAAAAAATAAATTTAAAATCTAATTAGTTAAGTTATATTTCTCTGAAATCAACCCAATTAACGTGATTTTTCTCTTTTTATAATAGTATTTGTTTATCCAATTAGCAAAATACTTTTACCCCTTTCCATTAGTAAAAATGATTGTGAAATTTACCATTTTAAAATTGTGTGGACCCACGGTCAGTCGGATTTATCAAATAATAAATAGCTTTCTAGGTCAGATAATATATTTATTTTTTCCCTAAAAAAATGAAAAAAAGAAGAAGAAAAGAAAAGGATATCTTTCTCTTTTTATAATTCCAGAAACACCCTTACACACCTGCCTTGCATTGCATGAGAGAAGACTCCACTCTCAAAACAACAACAACAACAACGAAAAAAAAAAAACAAATAAAGAAAGAAAGAAAGAAAGAAGATTGGTGCCGAGTGAGTGAGTGGGTTTCCAGGAAGAGAATAAAGAAGAAATGGTGTCGGACTCGGACCTCGTGACTCGGCTCCGTGAAATACTCAGGAGGTCGGACTTGGACACGGCCACTGCCGGCAGTATACGGCGGCAGTTGGAGGAGGATCTCGGTGTTGATTTATCTGAGAAAAAGAAGTTTATTAGAGAGCAAATTGATACTTTTCTCGAAACCTTTAATGGAGGAGAAGGTAAATCAGAGAATGTGTCAGAAAATGAAAATACCGAAAACGACGCCGTTGGTGACGAGGAAAATGAAAACGACGGCGTTAAAGAAGAAGAGGAAGAGGAAGAGGTAGAGACTGAGACAAAGGAAAGCAAAGGGTACTTTTTTCTTTACTTATATTTATGGTTAAATAAGCAACATAGTGTGTAATGAATTAATCATGCATGCATGTAGAGATTGCTTGCAAATTATTTTTTTGGGAAAGAAATAAGGTGTTTTTTTTTTTTTTATGGGAAATAGAAATTAGATATTGAGATTTATTGTTTATCGTTTATCGACATATTGCTTGGCTTTTTTTTTTTAATTGGGATATAGTTTTTGTGGTGCCGTTATTTTGTTCTAATTAGGTCAAGAACTTTGTGTCTTATGAGCTGTGTACGCTAATTGCTTTTCTATGCATTTTTTTTTGGAGTGTATGTTATGTTTTGTTTTATAAGAAAATGAATGCGTAAGTTTAATCGTGGGCAATGAATAATGTGACGCTACTTAGAGATTATTGATGATTAAATTGGGGAGGATATTGGATTGGAAGCAAAATTAGATTATTTGTCTATGACTTACTTTGAGATTACATTGGAAGTGAAGTTAGTATATGATGTTTTGGTGTGTGTTGGTTCATTACGGGGTAGTGAGTATGAGAGAGGTAGTCTTTTTGTAGATTTTAGTAATACAGTCTAGAAATGTCATCCTCTCTTTTATGAGTTCTAAAGAAGTAATTTTTAGATGCCAAATTAGTCAAGGACGTGTTTTCTCTACTTTTAATGCTTAATAATTTTCATTGATTATTTCCTTCTTTTTAGTTTTTGCACTGGATCTATTTGGTGTTTTAGTGGGTTTATTTTGAATACTAAATCTTTGTGTTTCATTTCAGAGGCTTTATTAGTTTTCTGTTTGTTTATTTTCTTATACAGAAAGAAAATAGGTGTGTGTTTGCTTCCATTTTAATTTAATGCATGTCAGATATCCAATTATCCCGGATACCAGTTTCTTATTAATCATGCTAGTCACTCTTGTGTTATCTATCATTTAGGTCAAACAAGACAGGAAAAGTGAGGAAAAGAGGTGGCTTTACTAAATTAAGTAGCTTATCTCCACAACTTCAAGCAGTTGTTGGAGTGCCTGAATTGGCCAGAACTGAGGTTTGTTGAAGATGATTCATTTCTGGAGATTGGTTCAGGTGGTAGTTCATGGATCAGGTTCTTACTTTGGTTCTCCTTACTTCTGCTATCCCAGGTTGTGAAGAAGCTTTGGGCCTATATCCGCGAGAACAACTTGCAGGATCCAAAGAATAGGAAAAAAATACAATGTGATGAAGCATTGCGTGCTGTCTTCCGTGTAAATTCAATTGACATGTTTCAAATGAACAAAGCCCTGTCCAAGCATATTTGGCCATTAACTGGAGAAGATGGTACTTTCTTTAATAAGTTATCCTCTTTTGTTTTATTCTGTGGCGGGACAATGGGTGGTTAGTTGTTTTTGCTTGATAGTAGTATCTTATTGCTTTTGATGTGTAAGGTCGTTTAGGATGTTTATGCATGCTTTTATCCTGTTCTAATTATGAATTACTTGTGTTTCTGTTAGTTTAGGAAATTGGGCGTATTTTGCTTTGGCAATTAAATCCAACAATGTAATTTTTATCTTCCAAAAAAAAAAAAAAGCTGATGGGGGAGAGTATACCTTAACCTTATACTAAGATTTTATTTCTTAAAAATCAGTGGGCAGGGAAAGTGCTTGCATTAAACTCTGTTTGGTTTGACAATTTTTTTATCAGATATTTTGACTATGATTTTTTTATTTCCTCTCCTGGGTTGATATTACTGACCTCCTCCCTGTTTATTGGTTGTGGTGTAATACTTTGTTATTCCAGGGAAACTAATCCTTTCCCCTGGCATCTTGATACATTAAGATGTTTATATTTTCTGCACTTTCAACTTCAGCTCCTATGAACAGGCTTCGAACTTCTGCTTTATTTCATTATGGCACAATATAATCCTCCTAACTATTTACCTTTAGAGATGTCTTCTTAATGTGTTATCAGATGATTGTTTGGCTGTTATATTAACCAATGATATTATTAAACCATCAGAAAGTGTAAAACAGAAAGAAAAATGTGAAGACAGTAATGATTTTGGGAATGAAGGAGACAATGGAGGGGAAGAGGAGGAGGAACAAGAAGAGGAGGAAGAGGTGGAAGAGGAAGAGGTAAAGAAAGAAAGTAATGGAAGAAGCAAGAAAGGACGGTGGGTTTCTTGTGCTCCTTTTTTCTTTTTTCCACGAGTGAATTTCTATTCTTGTTTGCCATTATTTTGAGTTTCCTAATGATTCCCCTACTTGACAGCGTGGGAATTACCCATGCTCACTTTAACTTATGATATGGTTACTTTAGGGGTTGAGGTTTTCTTTATGACTAAATGCAACTTTATCCTTAAAATATCACCACTGAAAATAATGAGGTGGTTAGCTCTCCCTTAGACAAATTCCTGCCATTTTATGGACTAAAGAAATTTTGGTTCAGGTTCTAAAAATTATTAATTTCATAACCATTCTGCATGTTTGAGGTTTACTGGAGTGGATGATATGAGGTTGTTTGTGATTAGTGGTCCTAGACTGATATTAGGAAATGTGAGGACTAGCATGACATTCTTATTCCATTAAATATAATATTTATGGTTGTTTTATGGACTAAATAATCTTATCTTATCCAGTAAATCTGCTAAGGTGGATGAAAATGTTAAGAAAAGAGGAGGCGGCTTTACTAAATTGTGCAGTCTTTCTCCTCAACTTCAAGAGCTTGTTGGTGTTCCTGAATTGGCCAGAACTGGGGTATTTTAACAGATGCCTGGATGCTCTTTATGTTATCAGTTGAGCTGAAGAATGATTGTTTAAGATTTATTTTTTTTACTAAATCATAGTCCATACTTGTTTCTTCCCGTCCCCTTTTGTTTTGGTAGGTTGTGAAGAAGCTCTGGGCCTATATCCGGGAGAAGAATTTGCAAGATCCAAAGAATAAGCGAAACATAATATGTGATGAATCACTGCGTGCTCTTTTTGATGTTGATTCTATTGACATGTTTCAAATGAATAAAGCCCTGTCCAAACACATATGGGCTGTCTGTGAGGAAGATGGTACGCGCTTAATGAGCTTTTCTTTTAAATTTATTGTTGTTAAGCCAAGCCTTTAGGGTAATATTGTCCAGAAAACTTGGCTTCCTTATCTTCACTATAATAAAATACTTTCTTGGGCAATTATTTACTTTAATTTCAAATCATATTTAGTTTTTAGCGAAAGACATGTGCTTCAAATTGATGCATCAAATTTAGAACAGGGGATCTCACAAAAACCTGCTTTATCTAATTTTTTGAACATCTCAAAGTTGCTTGATCAAAGTGATAAAAGACATGTGAACCTTTTCTTTTATATGTAATGTTTGCACACTTTCCTTTCAGTTCATGAACATAAGGATAAGGATTGATGATTCAGCTTCTTTTAACTGACTTTCTATTAAAGTGAAAAAAGATACTTGGCTGTTATATCCTTTAGGCTGTATCCTGTGGATAAAATTGTTGTTACATGCATTTAGGGATTGGATGTCTGGTTGCCACTTCTTAAAGATGAAGAGGAAACTACATTGCTGGGGAGAGAGGCAAAACAAACATGATAGAATGTGTAGCATAGATGTGTCAAACATATATCCCATGTTATGTCTGTGTTTTTCCCCAAGTGCAGTTCTTCTTAACTTCCAGGCAATGTGGCCTTTATTGTCTTAGAAGTTAATCCTAACTACTGACAATATATATCTCAGTTAGAGTAAGCTGGTTCATCCTAGGTTTCATAACTTCTAATGGTTCTATTACACTCTTATTTTAAGTTAGTGCTCTCCTTGCGAAGTTCATACAAACTACAGATGATGAATTTCTTGAGGAGAGTGACCTTAATTTTTATTAATCCTTGCCATTTTACATGATATTTTGTAATTTTTGTTCCCATCTCTGAAGAGGACCTCTTTTATCAATTGGTGACTGGAAACCTTCATAGTGTTTAATTTTGAGCTTTTGAATTGGTTTAATAACTCATATCTCTTAGATGAATGATTAGAACATTTTAGGGATATCCCCTTTGACACATGTTGCTAGGTTTGACTTAATCAATGTACATTTTCTCCTTCCAAACTGCTTTTCTTCTTTTTATTTTATATAGCAGTTTTTGTGAACTTTGATTAATGCGTGAACGTAAATGGTCACAAATATAACTTATTAGGTTTCAAGTTGTTCGAGAAAGAATTGATGGATCAACAATGAGGAATAAATTTAAAGTATCGTTGGAATACTTTCTACGAGCCAGGAACTTCTTTCTCTTCATCATATTAGTAAATGTCATCTACTTCTTTCTCTTACTTTGGTCGGCTCTAGTTTAAATGTAGAGGATCCCATCTAGTTTGGGATTAAGGCTAGTGAGTTGAGTATCATAGAGCTTAATGAATTTAGGTGTTTTATGCACTGACTATGGCCTTTTCTCATTAATTTTTATTCATTAAACTTTTAATTTTATCATATTGCAGTTGTCAAAAATATGTTGTGCAAATCTCGTTTGTTGTGTTGACACAAAATCACAACTCAAGTATTCTCTAGTATCTGGGAATCATGAGAATGTTCAAATTGCTTAAAGAAAATGTTTTATCCTGATCTTGTAGCTCCAAGCAACTCTTCACCAAAGGAAAAGGGGGCTAAACAAGGAAGAGAAGAAGGTGAGACTAGTAACTAATAACGCTTTTATTTTCGTAGTAGTTGCACAACCTTCTCGCATAAAAGAACTGAGGATGAATTCTGGCACTCTAATAGTGACAATCTGTTATTTCTCACTATTCAGATCCTGATGAACCTAAACAGAAAGAAAAACGGCAGAAGAAAGGTGCTTATCTCCTTGCTCCCCTTCAAATCTCAGACGCCCTTGTCAATTTTTTTGGCACTGGTGAAAATGCATTATCTCGATCTGATGTTGTAAATAGAATGTGGGAATATATAAAAGAGAATGATCTCCAGGCATGTCATCACCTTCCTGATCAAGATTTTGTTCTGACAGTTCAATAATTCTGATGTTCATATGTACATTCCATGAATGTGACTAAATTCCATTAGCAACTGAATCTTCATGCAGTGGACAAGTTGGTTTGATGAACTATCTTTCACGGACACTGTGTTTTGCCAACTTCAATTAATTGATCTGCTGACAAGCCTGTTGGTAAAGCTTATTGTGTTCAGAGAATAGGCTTGAGGCTAGACATAGGAATAATGCAAATATAGATACACTACAGAGAATAAATTGAAGTGAGGGCTGTTAATAACAAAGAGAGATGCTTTTGGTTTGGTAACATTCATATTGATAGAACTTTGCATTGAGCTCGTCTTGGTAACTTTCATATTGACAGAGCTTGCGTTAAGTTTAAGCTTGGTAAAATTCATATTTTGTGCGCCAATATTCAGTACACATATAATTGTGTGTCTGCATGCATGCATGTGTGTGTTTCAGAATCATCTCTTCATCCTATACAAGAAAGCTTTTTGAGTGGATGGTGTTATCAGTTACATGGTTTATCTATTTTCACTATAAATCTAGCCCTGTGTTTTCATGAATTTTCTCTTCATTCTATGATCTTTATTGAAGTATATTGAGTGGAGGGTGTCACCAGTTACATGGTTTATCAATTTTCTTATAGAAATCCAGCCCTGAGTAGGTCTCCACCATGATAAGGAAAGACCAAGTTTGCTACAAAATTACAACATGCACCCTGAAAATAACCAGAGTGCCAGTAACTTGAAATTTTCTAAATCTGAATTGCAAGGCATGAATGTACACATGTGATGCACCTGTTTTTCAAAAAGAGAAAACAGTGAACTTTCAATCCATTTTCTTATTTGTCTTCTTTCATATGATGTGTTCATGAAAAGAGAGGAAAGGATAGCTGAAACTAATTTATGAATGGAAGTCACAGCTTAAGAGGCTGAATTTCAATGTTGATATCTGAAGTTAACCCTGAGTGAGTTAGATAGCAATAACACTGTTGAATTTAAACTGCTTGGCTGAATACACTTCCAGTTATGGCTGTGTCCCTTCCGGTACTACCTAACATAGTATGTCCTTTGAAGTATGGTTATGTTTAATTTTTGTTGTGATTATTAAGCTCTGGACCTTTTTTTTCCAGGTTTATGATAATCTCTTGTTGTATCATACTGATGCATTTGGTAAAATGATCAGCTTTATTTTGTCTTTGTTGTTTTAGACTTCTGTCAATTTCAGGCAGCTGCACCTTTATCATACTGAGAGTTTTCTTGTTTTTTCTTAAGGATCCTGCTGATAAGAGGAGAATTATTTGTGATGACAAGCTAAAGGAACTATTTGAGGTTGACTCCTTCAATGGCTTCACAGTCTCAAAGCTCCTGTCATCTCATTTTATCAAGACAGAACAGTGAGTTGCTTATATGTACATAACTTGAGCCCATCAAAAGTGGGAAATTTTGCTTGAGTTGAATTTACCCTTTTCCATTTCGCTCTGGCAGCCTGTATGCTCTTCGTTGAAGAAATGGAAATAGTTTTGCAAAATAGTAGTTCTTTTTACTAATTTTTCTTATAGGATTTCTAATTTGCATTTCCCCCCTTTTTTTCCTCTTCTGTTTGAGGAGGTTTCTTTCAACCTATTTTTTTATCTTTTCTTTATATTCTTTTTTACTTTGGCGTGGAGATATGTGGTACTGTGGTGGGATGAGTTGGTTTACCTCCGATACATGATTTGCTTCTTATATGCCAATATCTCTTTGAATTTTACAAGGAGTGGAATGATAAGATTTGGCCACATGGAAAAACAAGTTTGTCGTGCAATGTGGTTTCACTAGGATCATAAGGTCAAGGGAAACTTTCACACCATGTTTGATCTGTGGCAACATGTCTTGTTTGTCAAGCATGCGGTATGTTATTTTGTCCTCTGTGATATCCAACTGGTGGGCGTTAAATGCTAGCCAGAATTTTTGATATTTCATAATATGCCCGGCATGACATATCCTCTTGTGTCTGTGTGTGATGGAACTAGACTGGTATTAAAATTAAACGAATGGGTTGTTTTTTAATGCCAAAATGAATTGCTGAGTTCATCAGTTGAAGCATTGTTGTCAATGGTGCAAGTATTTGGAAGTTTCCCGCAGGAAATTTTACATGGAAGAAGAGTGTTGGAAAGATTCAAAATGTCATTTTCTGAAGCAACTCCCTGTCAACCGAACATTCAACAACATCCCACACCCCTTCGACACGTTCTCTGAATGGCTATTTTTCCATAAGGCTGAGTTTAGAGGGTTATCAGCTAGCTGGCGTGCATACAGAATTGTGATAGCCATAAATCACACGCCTGTTTAACACTGTATTTTGCATACAGAATCAGGAATGTTTGCTGTGTGGAGAACCTCCAGAAAGGGTTCCCACTGGTGGATGTTGTGAAAAGAAAGCATTTTTCACAGTGTTCACGTGAATTCATGTGAACATGAAGGTCATGTCTTGACTAGTTATCCCATTTCCAAGTGGAATCCTTTTGGTCTATCCTGTGCTGGAGCTGACTTGACTTGTATGTCACAGTTCTATTATTTTTGGATGGTGGGCACGGACCAATTTCTCGATTCCATTTCCCTCTTCCATGTCATTTCGCATGAATCCCGATTGAGTCACCTCTTTCAGAAAAACTAATTATGATATAATAATAATAATAATAATAATGCTTTATGTTTCATTTTTAAATATGAGGAATAAGCATTTAACATGTAGCCTCTATATATATATATATATATAATAGAATCTTAATATTTATATTAGGGGGTCAATAATTGGGGTTAAAAGTTAAGTGAGGCTCTATTATTGTTATCATTATCTTCGTACCAATAATAGTTTTCACACTGAATATGTTTCTTGTTTCTTCGGTTCTTCTGATGATATGCAGCAAGGTTAATCACTCATTTGTCACAGACATTAATTAATTGATGAATCAAATTTTATGAAAATAAAGAAATAAATTATATGACGACCACGGCTCGTTTGTTATGTAATCGCCAGTTTTGCCTTTGTTCCTACCTTGTAGAGACAAACCATTTGCGTTATAAGGCATGGCCCTTCTTCTTATGTACTTCTATATTATAAAACAATTAAGAATTATTATAAAATTTCTATTTATATAAAGAGTAAAACATCTTTTTTTTTCAATTTACCCCTTCATTTTT
>Ga0325402_1004313_pt1 | contig 13072 bp, 8 predicted proteins | sample PopdelMetagenome_22_FD_207212 | JGI IMG/M metagenome (GOLD analysis project Ga0325402, IMG submission 207212) | Populus deltoides microbial communities from Bellville, Georgia, United States - Xylem-PdKOR-R3 | ecosystem: Host-associated > Plants > Phyllosphere > Stem > Wood/Secondary xylem... | reverse complement strand
TGTATAAAGTTCAAGTATATAATCTATTTTTTTTATGGAGTATTTCCCCCGAACATGCCCCTTGTCAAAGCTAATGAGTAAATGACTTAATCTATTCTTAGATAATTAATCAAGTCCCTAATATGTTTTAATGTTTCCAATTGTGTGTTGTATAATATTAAATTTCCCAATATATCCCTCTCTCAAAATTCTCCATCCAAATAGCCATGATTATATTTTTCATTTAAAAAATGCTCCAGAGGTATACAATAATATAATTTTAATTTTTCAAGAAAATATTCTTAAAAATCTCAATGGTTGAGTAATTTTAAAAATCCTAATTTCTTGAAACATTTTGAGCAATTTTATGAAATTCTTCTATCATATCCTTGTATTACTGAAGGTTATTTTAGAAATTTAACATCATTAATTAGCTTCTTGTTTGTTTATCAATGATTTGTTTTAATCTTTAATGTAGAGCAGAATTTAATGTTAATGTTCATATGATACATGAAAATAGCATTATGGGTCCCTCTGTTTTTGTTTCTTCACTAGCTCATGTGCATGCATCTCCTACAGAAAAACTTGTCTCCTGGCTTTCTTGATCAAACCTGTCACCAAAGTACTCGTCTCTCCTCCGACGGCAACTGCTTCGGAGCATTTTCTAGTTTTGAACATGTGGCCTTGCTGAGTTTCAGTTGTCCACCTCATCTCATAGTTTTTTTCACGAATGGTAAAATCCCGTGAGCAACTTTTACGAAGCATCAGCAATGAAACTGCCAATATCTGGCTTTTGAAACCACACTATCTTGATTCACAATGTTACAGCTGCAAAACGACGAACTGGTGGTCCTTAAAATTCAATAAGAAGAGCACAATCATATATAATAAGAACTCAGAGCACAATCACATGTAATAAGAAGAAACAAGAACAGTCCATTCTCAGGAGAGCTAACAATGTGCACCAATGAAATTTCCTTCCATTCCATTATGTAGAGAACTTCTACATGGTTTGCCAATTGGCATATGAAAATTACATTTAGCATGGCCCCGCTATATAACAGGATCTTCTCTCCTATGCGTGTATATGTACAGATGTGAAATGGTACATGATAAGAAAAAAAGAATAAGCAAAATAAGATTTACTTGATCTTACAACAATCAAGTAGCCTTGTTTCTCGTGATCTGCTCACAGCACAAGAAAAAAAATGCAGCAAGCACAAAGCATACTCGTTGTATGCCTTTGCAAGAATGATCGATCCATATCATGCAGCCCTCGAAGATCAGTCTCCCCGAATTAACCATAGAATAGGAATCTGACGCTCTTTTAATCCACCCATACCAAGAGTTTCTTTGTGTACACGAATGAGCCAGTTGGAGGGTTTCATCCTCTGCACTGGAAATGGCCTTTCTGAGCTGATCATAACTAAGTGCAGGGACTGTTTCTTGAGAAAAAATCTTTGATTTCAAGACAATAAACTCACCAATGGCATCAGAATTCTCTTTGCCACTTCTACTTTCCTTCAAATTTTCAGTTTAATTCTGCACAATATGCCTGGAAAACTTGACAACTTCATGGTCAAAAGTAGCAAAATGCAAAGATGATGCTTCCGATTTACATTTGATGAAGATTCAGTTGAAGAAGTATGGAGATCTAAGAACTTTTTGCAAATCAAAGTTGCCTCTCTCAGGCAGAGGTGGAAACTGCAATGTTGGGTACGACGTCTGGAAGTCTTCAAGTAACTGGGGACGATCCAAGTCATCATATAGGTCAGCAACATTTATTAATAAAAATAAAAAAGAAGAAATATCATAATTGAGTTAACTTATATTTGAAAAACAAAAAGGCGACACTAATGCCAAGCAGTTATCCCTGCCTACTGGGAGAAGCTGGAAGAAGCCACTTAATATATTGAGGCATTCAAAAGCTCTTTTTTTTTTTTTTAATTGTTCCTTTCCTTTTAAAGATCAAATTGGTGTTTATTCCTAGAAAAGGCCAAGAAAAAAGCCCCCCAAATTACTTGATAGGCAGACACGGTAATTTATAGTTCCCTTTGAAGACAATGACAAATGCTCACTTAATAGGTCGAGCTGGTCAGACAGAAAAACTGGGTCATCACACACCATTGCACTCACATTTTCAAGTATTGGCATGTTATAAAGCTCCACAAATTTCTCCCGCAATATCCTATTCATCAAATCCACATCTGTTGCATGGGTCCAGAAAGAGTCATGAACACCTGCAAAGGAGATTCACTTCAGAAGGATGCGACCACATAAAAAGTATGATGATAGTTGGAAACTACATAATGATAAAATTAACTATGATACACATTACTGTCTGTACTTGAGGAACACTTCCAGTTTCTCTACTTGAGTTATTTGGAGTACTTACTACATCATTTGAAACTGTACAACCATAGCCAGATAAGAGAACATTTCTTATCGCCAATGCCTCAGCACATTTATGTGCAAGTCAAAAAAGATGAATAATAGCACTTCAAATAGGTTTTAGGTATGGATAAATATACATGATTTTTTGATAATACAATGACTTGCACTAAGCCATTAATGGTACTAGCACGCAATAAGTTCAGAGGAAATCAAAATTCAAGGGCAGAAAGGATGGCTAGCAAGGTAACTGAAGAACCTAGTACATCATAGGAGCAGGAAAGTCACAAAAAGTTAGCATTTGCAAAACAAGCTCCAATGAATAACTGATATTAATGCTGGCATGCTGTAGGTTCAGGGAGCGTTTACAGGGTTCTCAAAAAAAAAAAAAAAACAAAGAAAGATAAGGGTCTTTAGGGTTAAACAGGTTTCATTACAGAGATACAAAAAATTCAGCATCATTTTTAATTGTTCAGAGTTGCATCAAAGTTATTAGAATAAAAGACAAGTCCTCATCAAAATGAACCCAAAAGGTACATTCTCCTAGGCTTAAATTAGAATCTTTAGAGAGCCTAATGGGCAAAATAAAATAAATGGCTCAAGTGCTTGTCAAGTTCAAGCCATATGTAGAGGTTCATCAGCCAAAGCTTCAATTATCATAAAGCAGTAGAATATTAATTCCTACCACGTTTTGTTTGCATCAAACAGAACAAATTGAAACTTGCCTAAAAAGCGAACCCAGCTATAAAAAGTAATGATGCAAATAATAACTCTACTTGGACTGTTTTGAAAAGACATTCATCAAAGACATAAAAGGCTTCTAATCTTCTACACCATGTCAATAAGTTAGATCCATTCTATTACTAGGTTTGAGCTTCATGTACTAAAGAATGCAAGGCAAACCTGCAAAACATAAACCAGCATCCCGGCATGCAACTGCAGTCATCATCATGTGTGAGCCGTCAAGCGAGTGCACAAAATTTGGAGGGAAAGCAGTTCTCTGTTTTCTAACCTGTACCTGATATTGATAGTATAACAATGTTTTTATGTGAGTGAATGAAATGTCAGAAAGGAAAGAAGAGCTGAAAGCAAGACAACAGAGTAAAGCTTACCGAACTGCCTTCCCGCTGCAGAGCCAAAATCTGAAGAGAAGTTTTTATCTGCAACACCAAATTAGTTACCTAACTGTTTCCATTTACTTAAAAGAAAGAAAGCGGGAAAGCAGAGGACATAAGTTTTATGCCAATCTTAAGTGTAGGAGAAAAAACTAAAATAATATCATGTCATTCATTTCTTGTGATATTTAATGTCATAGTCACATGGCATGAGTTCACTACAAATGTTCTCCAGTGCTATAAGCAAGGATCCCAACAGAGTTTTCTTAAAGGATCTTTACCATTACTCAAAAAAAACTTTATCTATTGGAATATTTTGACCAACTATTTCATATTCCTCTACCAGCAATAAAGAGTTAAGCAAATGAACATTTTTAAAATTACAAACACCATGAAAGCAAGGAACCTACCATACTGGTATATTATTAATCTATAGCAGCCTGCACCTAACAAATAAAAAATGCAGTAAAGATTTAATACTCACAAGATGTCGTTCAGTCTTATAGTAAGGCTGCACAACAGGAAGGCCAAGTGGAGTTGTCCACTGCACAGGCTGATCTTCTGAAGCAATAATCTATAATAGGTTCATGGTCAAGCAATAAAATAAATTTGAATAAAATGTTACTATTAATAAAAATAAAGGTGGTCCATGTAATTTGATTCCCAAATGTGATGGAGCCATACCTTTGCGCAATCACCAAGCCAGCTCATTATATCACGAGCAGCTTGGAACAACTCTCCTAGTGCAGTCAATGTCACCTATGGAAGAGGTAGTGAGTAAATTTGAGAATGATTCCACTAATACAAGGATCTTCTCATAGTTTTAGGTGTGCCTAAAGTGGGATGATCATGTGATCCACAGCACAAATTAAAACATGGCTAAAATACATCAGGATTAGAATATCTCACATTAGTTGAAATTATATTCTATCATCAACTTTTCATTGACATTTTCTAGAAATCAAGTGCAATTAATTTATCATATCCTAGAACAGCCATAATATGTCCTTATAACTAGGCTGGATGCTCACTTTAGCAGTATAACAGGCTGCACTGAAGAGCAGTCTATCATCCGTAATATGACCCTTCTCCTCTAATCTTCTTTTTATCTGTTCACGTGCCCCAACATAAGTGACACCATACACTGAAGTCATCACTGTTTGTTTAACCAATTTCCGATCCACCTGAAAAGCTTCCAAAATGTTAGACAAAAGAAGTTCAGAAGTAAATGATTGTTTTATTAAAAGAAAAAATTGATAATCCATCAAGATTCGTTATGTGCGATGATGACTTATCCTTCATCAAGCTTCATTATTTGGGAGGATGACTTATTCTCCATCAAGCTTTTGTAGTTATTTAAACATATTGATAATTCAAACATCAGAGCAGGAAAAGAAAGAATGACCTGATCAACTAGGATCTTGGCTAATAAAGCATGTGGGTTTGTAGCAGGATCCTTATTGCTGTCCCTTCTAATTATTTCATGGACCCTGTCAGCAAAAATCCTTTCAGTCTCATTTTGCACAATAATAAATATCAAATGCACATTCGAATCATGCAATAAAGACACATGCACAGTCATACAGAATCATATTCATAGTAGACAACAAGTTAACATCCTGTAGAGGAAATTAGAATACCTAATGGCAATTTCTGAATAAACATCCGAAGGTTTCTCCGCAGCAACTAAGTTAACTGCCGCTGCTTCCAGCTGGAGAACACCAGAAGAAGTGAATGCATAACTTCAGTTCAAATGAGCCAGAGATGTGGAAGATAGTTATGTTCAAAATGCAAGAGAATAAACAGTGTATTAACCAGCATAAGAACAGAACTCTATTTCAAACAATTCTGATTCCCAGCATCAGAGAATGTAGTTGAAGTTTTATCATTTGGAATTATTATAACCAAATTCACCAATGGATCATAAATGGTTTTGGGAGGCCCAGGAGAAGCCTTTCAGGTATTCATGGATGCAATTTTGATCAATCAAGTTTAGGATAGGATGCTTTAAAATTACGAACAAATCAGCAGATGATTGAGAAATAAACTTCAATTATGATTTTTTTTTTCAGCGTTCCACTTTTTTTTAAGGAGATGGGAGAAAATGAGCATGGTACAAAAGTGCACAGCCAAGATGGATAAAAGAATTGGTGATGAGCAAAATGAGTACATGAGTAACATATAAGAGCCAGGAATCACATATAGTTTATTGCTCTACTTATTTTGTTTTTAAAGATATTGAAACCAGAAAGAGGTATTTTCAATCATTTTTAAAAAAAGGGAGTAATACGATAAACATGGTGCCTATAAGGTAATTATGTCATGCTGCAAGAACAACATAGAGGTGATTTATGTACTACATCCAAGCCTGTTTCATGAAACATAAATGAGTCTAAAGGGGTTAAGGGAGACCCTCACCGAAAACTAAAATTTTTGAACGCTAAGTAGTGGTTATATAATCACAATCAGCTCAACAACTTTTTTTATAGAAAAAAAAAATACATAACAAGCAAGTCTGATTTAGAACTGAAATAAAACATGAGATTATGAAGTCAAATCAACCCAAATGATGTCATATTACCCAGACAGTGGTGTCTTTTTTTGGCCAACAACAACATCACTTTGGTTTAATCATGCACAAAATAAAAATTACAAGGGTGACATGTCATCCAAATAATACTTCTGAATTTTTCTGTTGTTTTCTCTCTTTTTTTTCTATGATGATGCAAAAAAAAAAAGCAAACGAAAGAAAGAAGAAAGAGAAATGAAAACAAATCCAGAGTGAACGGTGTCATTAATAAATTGTTCCATGAAGAAAATGAAATAGTAAACCTACACTGTCTCTTCCCAAGGCTGCATAGTGCTGGAGACCATTACATGAACCATCCTATAACAAGAAAAGAGGCGGGGGTTGCATTAGCATGTTATTTTCGGAAGGAGAACTGAAAAACAATAGTGTACCCAGATGCTTTTAATCAAAAGATGCAACACGCATGAGATATAATATCTAAGAAAAAACCAATCAGTAAGGCATAGTACACGAGAGTTCTTAAATAAGAGAATTAACCATGGTAACATTTGATAAGAAATATTTTCTATCTAGAACAAGAAACAGCAGTGAGGAAACAAAACCAGAAATAGTACAAGACATAAGGAGATGAAAGAAACAAAACTCAAGAAGTGAGGCACTGCAATCTTTGCTAATTATCAACTAAAAGAACTTCAGTGGAAGCTACTGAAATATTACACTGTAATGGGTTTTGCAGACGTGTGGCATTTTGCATATTAGTTCAAACTTCTTTTTACATACAAATTCAGCCATATTGAAAATGGTAGATCAATCATGCATAATATACACTTTTATCCTAAACATATGAAAACAAAATTGAAGGATGATTCATGCCTTGTGATAGAAGTGGCAGATTTCATCTAAATTTACTTTATTATAATTGAAAATATTTTCAAGTGACAACTAAGCTCTCTGCCACAACCTTTAAAATTCAGGAATAGTTTGACTAGGAGAGCTGGATTCAAAAGGTAATGGCACCAGCAGTCTCTGTCAGATAATATTTACCTGTTTATTTGCATTTTTGCCACAATCATTGAGAGGAAATGCATCCTTGAACAAATTGTTTATAGCATGTTTCTTTTGCAAAAGCTGCAAATTTCTTTTCTGTCACAACCATGCTTATGGTGAAGCATTTACCTGATGGATTGGCAGGTGGGAGATGACAGTATGTGGCGATGCACTATTCAAGGCTTCTGACAGATTAATACAAGCAGCCAAGCACTGGAAAGGATCTTCAGCTTTTAACCACCAGCGCTTTCCATTTACAGGGTTTTTTGCTGAATCAAATATCTCACTTAGATGGTTCTCGACAAATGCTAGACGACCATCATGGGACAACTTTTCAACCCCGCCTGAATACAAGTTTGCTAGATGTATTTTCAACCAACGTAATCCAGACTTCCCTAATGGCCTTCCTTCTTCAAATTCAAGAACTCCTCGACAAAGATCAGAACTTAGATGAGTCAAATGTGGGTGCATCGGATATGCACGACCTCGAAAATCAAGATTGTGAGGATAATAAAATCCCTCTTCATCTTTCAGTTTCCGAGCCACCTGCATAAGCCATGGTTGTGGAATGAAAGGTAAAGCATTGATACGCATGTTCTCAGGCAAGACATGCAAAATCAAAATTTATCTAGTTACTTGAGCTTTTAAGTGAATATGAAGTCAAAAAATAATTTATTGTGATAGATATAGAGATTGTCAATAAATACAATCTTGATTATGTTGGCATAAGAACTCGCAAGCATTCATAATTTAATCAACTACTCAATGTTGCAGCATACTGCAATCAGACATCTTGTCAATTTAAAACTGAGAAGGAAGTAGATCTTACAGAAAGCTTAAGTTCAGTGTCACATCTTTGAGAGTGCCTCTCTTGGTTTATCTTCTTTGCCTTCCTCACACTCCATTTCCACTTTTGAATTTCTGTTAGATCATCTGAGGATGGTTTTTCTGGTATAGGAATCTGAAACCCATCGAAGTATGAAATCAAAAACATCTCAAGTTGTTTAAATGGTGAATTGACAACATAAAAAATTAACAGATTGGAGAAATTTTGTCATTGTAATTGACTAGAGGACTATTCGCTTGTGGCAGTATATACAAACACCACGATTCTAACTGCATGATAGATTATTTCACTAAAATTATGTGTTCTATGAGATTCAAGGATCAGATCAAATTAGCATGGGTTTTCACAACAAACAGGAAGTTATCAAAATGGTTGCATAATGCCATACTGTATGTTCTAACATTTCAAATGATCCCATTGCCCATGCAACTAACACAACCAACTATTCACAAGAAATTGTTGCCAAGAAAGTTCAGGTTCTGCTCACATCTTCTCTATCAACCAGGCCCGCAATGTTACCACCACTTGTCCATATCCTCTCCACCACATCCAGCAATCTTCTGTTCACCCTCCATTTAGTATTTCCGAGTGTATCCAGAGCCTGTTTATATGACATCAGACCAAAATCAAGTCATTTTTCAACTTCATGATGGAAAACAATAGCCATGGCTTGATTGAAAAGTAGCAACATGATCAGACTATTACCATTAGACAAGGAATCTAAAGCAGCATACTTCAGACCCAGGCATAAATTTTGGTTAATTGGCAAGATTAAATGTCATCTTTTAGCATAAGAAGCATTTTTATACGAACACTTCCCATACCAAGAAAACAATTGCCACACTTTACAATGACATCAGTCTTAAGAACAAATCATAAGTTAGAAATAAGATTCAACAGTATAGGTTTAATGGTCTTACTATTTGGATGAAGGTGAAGGTGATGTGCATAATTATCGTAAAAATATTAGAATAACCTATACTATCACTTATTGCTTGTGCACATATCAGTCCTAGGACCATTAATTTAAATCAATTAGATTTTATTTTTATTTAATGATACCACATAATCTTTCACTATCCTGTTGATCTGATATATAATTAAACTTTTTGTTCTGTATTTTTGTTATCATCATGAAGCAGGACAGGGGTGTCCACTTGGAGAATGCCTGAAACCTGCCAGCTGCTCCACGATTACTGCACAAGTTCTAGCCAGCCGAGCCAGCCCTTTTCTTTATTTCTATGCAAGAGGAGAAACAGAAGAAGAAGAAGAAGAAGAAGAAGCACTCACCTCAAATACTTTCTGCATTTGTTTCCCAGGAACACTCCTGACTGCAACTTGTTGCTGCCGAGATCCATGAGTGCGCATGACATACGAAGGCAAGAACAAGTGCCCACCCTTATCATACCTGCAAGGATTTCTGATATAAATTGACAATATAACTTCCAAAGAGCTTCAAAATAACAGATAATATTCTGGTTGGCCTTGTGCAGTCCATATTTACATTATTTTTCAAAAGGAAAAACTCAGCTGGGTAAAGCATGCCAGGGTCAGTCAAGATTCTATACTTCCATTTTTTAAGCTATAACTTAAAACAACATCTCTGGACCTTTGCAGCCTCTCATAAAAAGGTAACAATGATTTTTCTAAGAAAGAGCATGTGATATCTACATTATCTATCCTTTGTGTTTCATACATACCCTTTCCATTTTTTGGGAGGCACCAGCATTGGAAAATAAGGAATCAGCATGTGCTTAGCCTGCACTAGGACAGAGATGCCATATATTAGTAGAGCATCCAAAGGCCAAAAGTCACAATTTCACATGCATTTAATAGCTCTAATATTTGCACCCGTTCCCCAAATTCATAGAGGATTACAAGTATGACATTTTCCTAGTGGAGTCAAAATAAAGATCTGAAAACAGTCATACCAGATCCATGCACCAAGTAAACGATGAGTTAACTATCAGAAACCAATTTCCTTATCTTCTGAAGAACCAATAAAAAGCTTGAGATGTCAAATGTACTATGGCAAGATCCTTTGGAAGCATTTGCTGACTTTATGATAAGAAAAACGAGAAGTATGGAAAAGGGTAATTGAAATGCATTAACTTTGTTTAAAATTATTTAGGTGGATTAAATGGGTAGGCAACTTCAGAACAACTTAGTAATGGAAATTAAACTTAAGTGTACTAAAATCCTCAAATTCAGAATGAGAAAGATGTTTTGTTTTGACTCACTGTTCCATCAAGCCCTGTGAGGATGAGGGGATCGCATTCTATAACCCCATACTTCTTCACAATTTTCTGCCTACATGGATAAAAATGAGTCATGAAAAAAATGGCAACAGGAGTGAAGCATTGGAAGTAAAAGCAAATAACCAACAAAAAAATAAATCCACCATTCACCCTCCCTAAGAAACTTATGGACCAATAATCAACCACAAAGCCATCTCTTGAATGAAGTCTATGGACAAATAATCAAACATAAAGCCATATCTTGAATGTCAATGGTCAAACAGAAACCAAGATGAGGAACCTAAGAATCACATACTAGCCAACGCTCACTTACGCAACCAATTCCCTAAGAAGAACCCAAAAACTGAGATGTCTGAGAATGATCTACTAGATGATTACCTATCTGCATAGGGAGCACATGGAAAAAATGGCTTACAAAAGGCAATAGAAAATAAAGTCTCACCCTGGGTTCTTTGTTAAAGTTTTAAATATGTGCCTAAAGGCAGGTCGAACATCTGGTGGAATATCCTCTGACTGGTTAACAGGAGGTTGTACATAAGCTGTTTCAGTTAATAATTCTATTAGACGACTTCCGAGCTGCAAAATTATACTGTGCATTAGAAAGTAGAAGGGGGGGAACAAAAGACAGAAAGAACAATGGGGAAACCCAAAAAGAAAAAACTTTAATAAAAAATATAATCAAAACTTAAATAGATGAAGGGGCACAGCTAGCCATTTCAGAAAGAAATGGCGAGGGCTACAAACCTTAGCTTGTGTACCTCGACTCCAAGGTTTAGTTTCATCCTGTTTCACCAGATTTTGCACCTCCATGAGCCTTTTCCTTCTAATCAAACTATTTACACGTTTCCTGAGCACCTCCTTCTCCTTGTCCATGGTCTCTTGAACTTCATGCATTGTCTTCTTCCTTTGGTAATTCTTGGTCTTCTCCAAGAAATTATGAATTCTAACCTGAGAAGAAAGAGAACTGGTAGCTCAATGGTAGAATTAAGTTATCAAGTTTGATGTTTTGCATAGATTTTGCAGGATAATTTTTCATCTCATTATGGGTAGCTCAAATTAAGCCTGTTCTCAAGTCATATACGGGAGTTAGGGCCATAATCAACAAGTTGAGTTTCATACTTTTCAAGTTTGGTTTATCTACATTAAATCAAGCTAAAGCCTAACACGAACTTAGCATCAAGTTCAAGAACAATATTCAAGTTTTATTTGTACTCTTAATTAACTTTGAATATGTCTATAGACATGGACTAAAGTGTATACAAATTATATCTCCTGTTTGCAGTATTATTCTTTCATCTATATACTAAATAACAGTAGCCTTTTGAATGTTAAAAGTCATTTAACTACTTTGGTGTTTCCTACACATATTCAAAAATACTGAGATACATTATTCAAACAGAATTTCCAAATAGTACCTCGACAAAAGCACCACATTCCTGCAACCAACAATACACTATATGCATACCAACTACTCAGATTTAGCTAATTAATCATATACTCTCCAGCCTAAAATCGAGAACCACACAAATAATAATGTCAATTGCATCCCAATACTAAGTCAGAACTTAGAAACAAAAACAGCAACTGTTAACACTCACCTCCTGCTCTATAGCCATGCCAATCTGCACTGCAGCCTGGACAACCCGGACGCACCCATCTTCATGCCCCACCATCAACAACCCCATCATCTTATGCATAACAATGACTGCCATTTTATCAGCAGGTAACAATTCAATATTGGGAGAAAATGCCGACTTCTGCTTCTTGGATTTCTCCATTTTCTGCTCCTTCTCTATAGCCTCTTTCAATGGTTCAAACCACCCCAAGAGCAAACCTTTCACATAAGGCAAGTTAGGTGCCAGCTTTCTCTCACACATTTCCCTCACCAACCCCCTATACTCATCAGCCATTCTCTCCCACGCTTCAGTCTCTTCCCTAATTTGCCGCCTCCTCAACAAATTATACTTCCTCTTCTCAATATCCTTGAACTCTACCTTCACCTTTTTATTGGCTATTTTATACATACCCTTCCAAAAATGAGCAGAAATCCAAGGTGGGTCTTGAATGAAAACCCTTTTCGAAGACTCTCCACGCATAATTTGGTCAAATTTGATCAAAGTTTCAAGCTTTTGGTGACTACAAATGGTGGGGATTTCAAAGTCTTCAAGGAGACGGTCATGAGAAGAATCATGCAAAGGGTGAAATGGAAGTGGTGGGTTTAGAAGAGGGAATTTGGGACTGAGAGGGAAAGAAGAGGAATAGATGGAAGAAGGATTGGAAAGAGAATGAGAAGTTGGGTTAGAGAGGAAATGGAGGTTTTTGTAGGGTTTATGAAACTTAGGATGTTTTGATGTTGTCCATGTTGGGTGTTGAATAGAGAAAGTGGTCGTGGAAGCCATTTTTGTTGTGGAGATAAGGGTAGGGGTGGAAGAGAAGACAGGACAAGACAGGAGAAAAGAGGAGGAGAGAGCTGAACTAGGAAGGAAATCAATCAAACAAACCTCTCTAAAACCTTACTAGCTACCAGCCAAATCCACAGGAGGATATTTTTTTAGTGATGAAACACAGAGGCCTCCAAAAATCCAAATTTTGTGTTTGGAAACTTCAGATTAAACCCTACCACGCTATTAAATTATTAATACAGTCCAAAACAAATTATTTTATCTCTGAAGTCCTTCGAAGTCTTAAGACATTTCTCAACAAGTCTTTTGGAGCTTTTTGTTACTGTTTCCTGTAGACTTTCCTAAGAACACACACCAATTTTTTGCAAGAAAATATATAAAAACATTAATAAAAAGATATAATTAAGAAATTTCTAAAACATAAGGATTCTAGTTGACCAGAATAAATTGAAAATTGGGGTGATAGATTTGGTAAAATCTGAGATTTTACTTTTTTATTTTTT
>Ga0325402_1004312_pt1 | contig 13074 bp, 10 predicted proteins | sample PopdelMetagenome_22_FD_207212 | JGI IMG/M metagenome (GOLD analysis project Ga0325402, IMG submission 207212) | Populus deltoides microbial communities from Bellville, Georgia, United States - Xylem-PdKOR-R3 | ecosystem: Host-associated > Plants > Phyllosphere > Stem > Wood/Secondary xylem... | reverse complement strand
ACAATCTCTGGAAGTTTGCAGAGCTCCACTCTCATAATATAAATCCCCTTCACAATGACAATTATCTTCTTCCAAGGCCCATGTGTCCTTGGTTGCCCGTCCGCAATTTGCTTATTGACATTGGAAAAGTGTTCTACGTCTATATTTTCTTGAATAGCATAATGATGTTTTTGTTTTTCTACTTAAAAAATTTTTAGACTGATATATTTATTATTTTCAAATTAATTATGAATAAATAATTATTTTTTTATTTTAATTGCTCGGTGAACTACTACAATATTATTAAAAGTAAAAAAAAACTAAAATGGTTTCATTGGATATTTTTATATTTTCACAATAATTTTTTTTATTATTACAATTTAAATTGAGGAGCAATTTAATATTAGATCAAATATAAAAAATAAAAATGCATAGTAAAAAAAAAATTACCCTTTAAATAAAAGAATTTAAGCATGAGTTCAAGAGGTGTTTTTGATTTTTTTATAATGATTTTTTTAATCAGAAAGTCAACTCAAGGTCATCTTTGTATTTAACTAAATAAAAAAAAAATGCACGTGTAACACACTTGGGAGCATGTGGGGAGGCATCCATGCTCTTCAGACAACACATGTGGCGCCTCCCAATGCCCAAAAATATCCTTCCATCGTGCCTTTGAAAGTGTCACAAAGTTTTTTTCTTGTTGGAGCGGTGTGTGCTTTGGTGGTTGTCTGGTTTGTTGCTAGTGAACCTGCTTTTTTTTCTTTCCATTTTTCTCTATCTTCTTATTTGAAAATTACAGCTTGGCTCTCTTGGTTGTCGTTATTTCAACATTAATCTTTTTTTTTCTCATTTTTCTATTTTGGCTCTTTTGTAAAAATTTTATTTATTTTTAATTTCATCATTGAATCCTAATTTATTAAATATTATATTCTTCAATTTTGTCCTCATTCTTTAGATTTCTAATTTTTTGCCTTGACCCTTTTGGAAAAGTTTTATTGGTTTTTATTTTTATCATTCAATTCAAATTGATGGTATTATATTTTATTATTTGGTCCTCATTGTTTTGATTTTGATTTTTTTTCTCGTTTCTTTTGTAAAAGTTACTATTCTTTTCAACTTTACCCTTTAATTACAACATAATTTTTTTAATGTCAATTTAGAGAAATATTCTTTTAAAATTTTTTGTCCTTTTACTAATTTTTTTTTTGTTTTTCAATTTCATCCTTCAATTAAATATAAAATTTATTTTGTATTTTAATTTTGATCATCATCCTTTTAATTGCTATTTTTTTAAAAAAATCTTTTGTATAATTGAAATTCTTTTTTCAATCTCATTCTTTAATATATGATTGATTGAGAATTGGACTTGATGATTTTTGTAGATTCGTTGCTTCATGTCTAATGTCTCAGGTTACGGGTTTGAAAAGTTAACACGGATATTTTTTTAAAAAAAAAACTTTATAATTTTTTTATTTTTTTATCGAGTTATTCTAATCACATGATCTAGACCATAATTTTGATGGGATATCTTGGGTTGACTTAGCCCTAACTATATTGTTTATATTTTTCACTCATGTATGTGGGGGAAAATATATTGTTCATATTTTTCACTCATGTAAAAAAAAAAAAAGATAAAACAAAAAAAGGCTAAATTTTCTATTCTGAAAAAAAATTGTATAATAGCCATGCTCCATATTGATTAACTTTGTGTTTACTTGTGAAAGATTTTCTAGAAAACAGAGAACTAAATGAAATAAATTTACTAATTGAAAAATAATTTGTTTAGAAATTCATGTTTTGTAATTCTCTAATTCTATATATATAAAAAAATCAAAATAGTTGTTTTCCAAATCCTCCACTACGAAAAATTAAGAGCCTTGTTTCGCTCACTTAATGCTTTGTGATTTGATGGCCACTGCTTTAGTTATTTTGATGATAAATGACTCAATATGTCCTTTTATATTTGGATAAGTCTCAAATTTATCTCTAAATTCTTAATTGTAGTCATAGCATAGTATTTGATTCCTTAATATGCCTTTTTGTAAAGGTTTTTTCATCCAAATAGCTTAGAAATTTTAATTTTTTTAAATAAACCGAAATGAAAGAGGATGGATGTACGAATGGTTGAGATAGTCGATCTTGAAGACTGTAGTGTGGAGAATATTCATAAAATTGCTTAATTGTTTTTATAAAAAATAAAAACTTTAAAAATTACTCAACCATTATATTTTTTTTAAAAATTAAATTCTGATTAATTTCAAAAAAAATTTATTGTTTTATAATTGAAAACTGCGAGGGCATTTTCGATATAAAATATATAATTATGTCAACTTAGATTGCAAAATCTGAGAGAGAAATATATTGAAGAATTTGATACAAGTGGAGGGGTGGTATTAGTTAAAAATCTTAAATGAGAAGACGAAACATAACCTAAATAAGAATGCCATAAATAAAAACTAGAAGATGAAGGACTCAAACGAAAGGAAGACAAATCAATAGTAATAGTAGCAGCGGTGGCAACTGATACTTTTAACTCATCGAAAATATATAGTTCATTCTCCCTACGACCTATCCCAATCAGCTTCTGAGACTACAGATCCTATACACAACAAAAAAAAACTAGAAAACATGATTAAATAATCACCAGAATCACATATTTGACTAACAGAAGCAAGATTCAATTTGAGATTCGGAATAAAATAAACATTATAGAGAGACAAGTGAGGTGTGACAACAGAAACAACACCTGCTAAAGGCATGGGAGTGCCATCAGCAGTCATAACAGGAATGGAGGATGAAGGGGACACAAAGATAAAAGATGAAGAATCTAGAGACATATAATGGGAAGCACCAGAATCAAAGACCCATTCAGAATGTGACATACTTGAGGAGCTAAGAAGCAACTGACCCCTGGAAGAAGAAGTAGACATTGCTTGTGGCTGTAAGGAGAGAAACTTCTGAAATTGTTAAGTTAGAGTACTAGGATCGATGATAGAACTTGATGAAGCTACTGCTGCAATATTATGGTATGATAGTTTATAATCCTGAGGTGATCTATAAGCATTAGAATGTGACTGACTGACATCCTTCCAAGTTTGATTCTATTGTCTCAACTTGGGATATGATAGGATACAAGATATTGACAGATTGTAACAGATTGCATAGCTATAATTTAGGCATTTGAATGTATCTCTTAGCTAACCTCTAGGCTATAATTTAGGCAAGTGATATGCTATTGTATAACTAATTGCAGATTTGTATGGCTTTGTATAATAACTATAAATACACAGAATCCAACCTTAAAGGGCTGAGCCATTCTTCTACAATATTTTCTTTACTATTTCATGGTATCAGAGCATGACTGCGTATTCTCAAATTAATTCTCTTCTCACACAATGACCACTCCTACATCTTCCTCCTCTGTCTCTATCGTCTCCTCTAGTCTTCCCATCTTTCTTGCTGCTTTGACAAACAACTTTTCTACACACCTCAATGCTGATAATTATTTGCTTTGGCGTGATCAAATCACTCCTCTCCTTATCTGCAATGACCTCTATGGTCATATTGATGACACTAATCCGCCTCCTTCAAAAACCATCCTTATTGATGGCATTGCTTCTCCAAATCCAGAATATGCTTGCTGGTTCAAGATAGATCAACTTGTTGTAGGAGGTATTAAGAATACGCTTTCTTCAACCGCTTGCGCGGAGGTCCTAAGTAAAAATGTCGCCAAGGATGTTTGGGACACACTTGAAACACTCTTTCATCAGCAGACTCTATCTCATGCTGATATCTTGCATGACACTCTTCTTGACACTTACAAAAATGATCTGTCCATTGAAGCTTATCTTGCCAAAATTAAGGGTATAACAGATCAACTTGCTGCCATTAACCAACCTGTTCCAGACAGTGAATTAGTTAAAAGAACCATGCGTGGTCTTCCTCATACACTAGAATATCAGCCATTTGCTCAAGGCATCGCCAATCGGCATACTTCAATCTCCTTCACAGAGCTTCGTGCACAACTTCTTGTTCATGAACAAGAACTTGAGTGTATTCGTGGACGTGCAACTCCACCATTGGCTCCATTCTCACATCATGCTTTGGTCGCCCAACAACATTATCAATCCTTTCGCAATACTAATCATGGCAATTTTCATCGCCCAAATCGACCAAAGCAAGGTACTGTTTCTCAGAATTTTAATGCTCCGTCTGCAAGCATACTTGGTCAGTATCCTCCCCCCCTCTCCACCTCTTGCTGATTTCTCTGATAAGTCTTTCAGTAATAGTTTGCAGTTTGCATCATGGTAAACATCGGTTCAATACTGGATACAATACTGACAATTGTTCTCAATTTGGCAGATCACGTTATCGTGGTCGCTGTTAAATATACAAACAAGAGGGTCATTCTGCATCCAATTGCACTTATCGTTATATTCATCCTGATTCAAACAACACTAATAATATATCTACTCAGTTCGCTGGTATTCATGTCTCTGATTCACCAACACCAACAGAGAATTCTCCTGATTGTGTATCGCCTTTCTGGCTTAGAGATACAGGTGCCACGAATCACATGGCATCTCATACTCATCTAGTGTAACAACCTCTTCCTTTCAATGGTACCTCAGGTGTATATGTTGGTAATGGTGACTCTCTTCATATTTCACATGTTGGTAACTCTTCAATCCATCTGGGCACCAAGTCGCTTTCTTTTAATGATATTCTAGTGGTTCCATAATTAAAGGAAAATCTTGTCTCCATTGCTAAACTTACAAAAGATAACAACTGTGTTTTTGCTTGTTTTTCATGGGGTTATGTTATAAAGGATTTGGCAACTAGAGTGATTCTTTTGAAGGGGCCAGTTAAAGACAATCTCTATCCAATACCAGCTCATGCACTCTTTACTTCTCTTCGCAAATTTTCCTGCAATAACGCAACTTTTGTTGCTCACACTGCTAAGGCTGCTCTGTGTTCAACATGGCATCGCCGGCTTGGACATCCTAGTTCAAAAATCCTGCAGCAGTTAGTTACTGATAAATTAATTTGTACTTCTGATAAATTTTCCTTTATGATGTTTTGTGATGCTTGTCAAGTTGGGAAAAGCAAACATTTACCGTTTCATTTATCCAGTAGAATTTCTACTCGTGTTTTGGAATTGGTGCATTGTGATTTTGGGGTCCTTCTCCTATGGTTACTACATCAGGCTATCGTTATTACATTATTTTTGTTGATGATTACAACAGATACTGTTGGCTTTATCCTATTAAGCGTCGCTCCAATAGTCTTGCCTGTTTCACCAATTTTAAACCATGGGTGAAAATCAATTTAATCAACGTTTACAACTATTTCAGCGTGATGGTGCTAAAGAACTAATTGAAGGGATTTTTCATTCATTTCTGGATGCCAATGGCATTTCTCTACGGGTTTCTTGCCCTCATACTTCTCAACAGAATGGTATAGCTAAATGAAAGCATCGTCATATTCGTGAAATCGGTTTGTCTCTTTTACATCAGGCATTATTACCACGACATCTTTGGCTTGAAGCCTTCTCTACTGTTGTGTTCCTAATTAATAGACTGCCAATTCCGGTCCTTTCAGGACGGTCCCTTTATGAGGCTCTATTTGGTATTCGTCCAGACTACAGTTTTCTACGGACTTTTAGCTGTTATTGTTACCCTTTTCTTGGTGACTATGGTCAAGACAAGCTTACTCCTAAAACACGTCATTGTGTTTTCATTGGGTATAGCACTATTCATAAAGGATATCGCTGCTTAGACTCCTCCAGTGGTCGTATCTTCATCTCTCGGCATGTAGTGTTCTATGAAACTGAATTTCCTTATAGGCTGTTTTCTGCTACTCCCACTGTTGTTTCCCAATCTATTACTCCAACACGGTTACCTTTGGCTGTGGCTTTTGAGCCCGCCTTGCTCAGTCATTCATCATCAACAACTAACCATTCTGATGCCTTAACCACTGCCTCACGAGTAGAACTTCCATCTCCTACTACTCAATCTTCCTCCCCTGTTGCTATTTTATCCCCCACCACTTCTAATATTTGTGCTCCACTCACTCAGCCTGCCATTTCACCACCTGCTTCTCCCCCAACTCTGATAATTTCCAATCACCATCCCATGATTACTCGTGCAAAGGCTAGCATCTGTAAACCTCGTGCTCTTTATGCCAGTAATTATCCTTTACCACAACGCTATGCTGCACTACTTATATCCTCTGTCCCTCGTGAACCTTCATCTTTCAAAGCTGCTAGTCTTGATTCATATTGGGTTTCTGCCATGCCAGATGAGTATCATACACTCCTTAATAATCAGATGTGGACTTTAATGCATCATACATCCTTTATGAACGTTGTTAGGTGCCGTTAGGTTTATAAAATCAAAGAACGCGCTGATGGTTCCAATGAACGTTACAAAACGCGTCTTGTCGCTAAAGGCTTCAATCAAGAGCAGAGCGTTGATTTTACAAACACCTTCAGTCCAGTTGCTAAAGCCACAACAGTTCGTATCCTACTCTCAATTGGTCTCTCTCGTCAATGGAGTATTCGACAGCTTGATGTCAAAAACGCTTTTCTACATGGTGCTTTAGCTAAAGAGGTTTATATGTCTCAACCTCCTGGTTTTATCCACTCTTCTTTTCTTGATCATGTTTGCAAACTACACCGTTCCATCTATGGTTTGTGTCAAGCACCGCGTGTGTGGTTTCAGAGTTTAAGTCACACCTTAATTTCTTTTGGCTTTAAATCTAGCAAGGCTGATAACTCTCTTTTTACAAATCATTCCTCTGCTGGTACAGCGTTGTTGCTTGTCTACGTTGAAGATATTATTATTATGGGTTCTACTGATTATCTTATTAATCATTTTGTCCATAAGCTCTCTCAACGCTTCCATATGAAAGACCTTGGTGATCTTCACTACTTCCTTGGTCTTGAGGTTCATCGCGCCTCCACTCATCTTCAACTCACGCAAACTAAGTATCTCTTATCTATACTTAAGTCTGCCAGCATGCTTGACTGTAAACCACAGCCTACTCCAGTCATCTCTGGTCACAAACTCTCCATGTCTGATGGCCTTTTGTTACCTGATCCTTATGAATATCGTTGTCTTGTGGGAGCTCTTCAATACCTAACATTTACACGGCCGGATATATCTTATTTTGTTCAACAAGTCTGCCAATTCATGCACTCTCCACGCAATGCTCATCTCCAAGTTGTTAAACGCATATTATGGTACTTGAAGGGTACACTTGGTTTTGGTCTCTGCTTCTATGCCAATTCATCTCCCACTTTATCTTGTTTTGTTGATGCCAATTGGTCAGGATTTCCTGATACTCGCCGCTCCACCATGGGCCATTGTGTTTTTCTTGGCTCTAATTTAATCTCCTGGAGTGCTAAGAAACAGGTAACCGTTGCACTCTCTAGCACCGAGTCAGAATATAAAGCCTTTACTCATGCTTCTGCAGATCTCTTATGGATTTCTTTTATCCTTCGGGACATTGGTTTTCACACTTCCCTACCTTGCATACTCTACTCTGACAACATGGGTGCTACTCAATTGGCACATAATCCTGTCTTCCATGCTCGAACCAAACACGTTGAGTTATCTTATCATTTTATACGTGAACTTGTCTCCACTAGTTTCCTTCAGGTCTCCTTTGTCCGCTCCACAAATCAACTTGCTGATCTTTTTACCAAAGGATTATCTTCGTCCAACTTTTGCTACTTTCGTGACAAGTTGATGTGGCATTCTCCCCATCACCTTGCAGGGGCATGATAGGATACAAGATATTGACAGATTGTAACAGATTGCATAGCTATAATTTAGGCATTTGAATGTATCTCTTAACTAACGTCTAGGCTATAATTTAGGCAAGTGATATGCTATTGTATAACTAATTGCAGATTTACATGGCTTTGTATAATAACTATAAATACACAGAATCCAACCTTAAAGGGTTGAGCCATTCTTCTACAATATTTTCTTTACTCTTTCAGGACACTAAGCCTTCCAATGACCTTTCTGCTTACAGAAACTGCACTCATCGAAGCCACCTCTTGTGTAATGCTTATTCTGATGATTAGAGGATGGCTTAGAGGGTACTGCTAGTACAAAAGGATTTGAAGCAGAAAAAATTTCATTTTTAAAATAAGACTGAAGACGTATATCTTCAGTGAATAACTCATTGACAACATAGTCAACAGAAGGTAATGGAGAACAATGCAAAATTGAACCTCTAAGTCCTTCGAAATCACTGTGAAGTGCTGTAAAAAACTGTATCAATTGTTATTGCTCTCTACGCTCAATATAGGCACCACCTGCCTTTAATTCTGCCAATTATGTAAGAGCCAATTGATCCCAAAGATCTGTCATAGCAGAATAAAACTCTTAAATACTCATATTCTTCTAATGAAGAGCTCGTATGCCATTCTTTAATTGATACTGTTTTGCAAAATTTGATTTCGTGAATAACCTTTGCAGATGATCTCAAACCTTCCTTGTTGTCTCATACTTCGCCAACTACGTCCCTATGGAATGCTCAACAGAATTGTTGATCCAAGTAATGATCTTTGTATTGTTTGCTTCCCATGTATCTATCAAAACAGCATCTCCTTCCTCAGTATTCTTAGGTATCACAAAGTTCTACTAACATACCCCCATATCTTCTTACCCTTAAGAAAATTTCTCATTGCATAACTCCAGTACGAATAATTCTTTCCATCCAACCTCACACTCACAGACTGAAATGAATCATCTTTTTTGGTAGCCATAATTAACAAAAAAAAACAGAATACAAAAGCAGCGAAAGACAAAGTACTAGATTGCAGAAACTGAACAGATATCACAGATACTCAACAAATATCTTCTCGAAATTATATGATTACTCCAAAACACAACACAAATTGCAGAAGATGAAATACCAAAATAATTGCAGAGACATAACAAAAATAACAAATTGCAGATTTTGCTGAAGTTGGATCCGCGAAAGCTGTGTTTGGGATTAAGTCTCGTTTCATAAAACCAACTCTAATACCATGTTAAAACAATTCAATTAACACAAAAAAAAATATGAACATGAAAGAGAAGGAGGCTAGAATTCTCCTCAATTGATTTGTATTCTTGTTCTTACTTTAATCTAAATACAAAGAGCTTATATATAGATTAAGTTAAAAATATTATTCTACTCTTAATAAATAAAATAAGATAAATATATTATTTAACATATATTTTTGTGTTTCAAATATAAATTCTGCGGGAGTAAAAAATAATTCAAAAAATTTAATATCAAAATTTGCAGGCTAAAATTCTTTATTATGTTACATAACAACATGATTGTTGGATAAAAATCCTAAATTTGAAATTAAAGAATTATTTTTTTAATAAGGAATTTAATAAAAATTAATTATAGTTAAAATTATTACAGAAAAAAAAAACAATATAAATTAAGAAAAACAAAATACAGATAAATCTAGGTAGTCATGGACAAACTTACGAGATGCTGTTGAGAAAGGCTAATGTGGATTCTGTCAAAAATAAATCAATAAAATAAAGAATTGTATTCTTAATTATATACATAATCCGAAATCTGGAATAATTCAATAAGTAGAAAGACACATTAGGTGATCAAGAATGGAATAAATTAATTAAAAAGGGCAAAATGGTAATAATGTCCAAATGATCTCATGATTCGGATATATATATTTGCTAACCTCACAATTTTCAATTGTATGCTTTAATTTGTGGCTATCTAATATATATATTTTTTTGTGTCTATATTATATATTATAGCGATTCGTATAGATTTGGTTTTTGTTTGACTTAGAAAATATCGGCAATGATTTACTTTATTGTTTATAAGTACCATCTGAAATGATTTGGCGTGGGACACTATATATTATTTTATTTTATTTCTGTTTATTTTAAATAAATATTTAAAAACACGGGTTAACCTGTATTTAAAAAAAATTCAACCTATATTTTTAAAAAATTCAATTTTTTTTTTTATGAATTCATAAGCTAATTTCAATGGTTTTGAAAGCCATAAATTAGTTTTTCAACGAAAGTTGATTGCTAATATCTTCATTAAGAGAAAGATAATTCGAGTTGAAAATCAAATTAAACAGCCTTTTTTGTTAGTAGATATAAGCCAACCTCAAAGCTTATCAAACTCCTACAACAAGAAGTTAGAGGGTAATTAAAAGCCCGGGAAAGATTAGAAGTTTCTATTTGAGATCAACCAAAAGATTCTAGAAGAATATATTTACTATTTTTATTATATTTTTTGTTTAATCTATTCTTATTTGTTGAATTCTAGTTTTCATACCCAATAAGTTTTCGAAAATAGTTATGTGTATGTTGTTTTAATTTTTATTCAGTGAAAATGGAATATTCTATGATTAAAAAAATAACCCTACAAAAACAAACATTAATTCAAGTGATGAAAAACACACACGTGTATAAGAATTACACCCGAGATTAAGATATATATATATATATATATATATATATATATATATATATATATATATAGAGAGAGAGAGAGAGAGAGAGAGAGAGAGAGAGAGAGAGAGAGAGAGAGAGAGAGAGAGAGAGAGAGAGAGAGAGAGAGAGAGAGAGAGAGGCTGTTAGAGGATAATATAAATCATATCTTAAATCTCACTCAACAACTTAAACTATTGGGTTGAGATAGTTCTTTGTCATAGTAATGTGGGCTTTAATGACCAAGCGGTCATGAGTTCGAATCTCACCATCCCTATTTATTTGATAAAAATTAAGCACAAGGTAATGTAAGCATGTGCAAGTTTCAAGTTCAAAGAGCTTTCACTTGAGGGGATATGTTAAAGAATAATATAAATCATATCTTGAAACTCACCTAATAGCTTAAGCTATTGGGTTGAGATGGTTATTTGTCAATGATATTGAGAAAAAAAAAAAAAGGAAAAAATGTGATGATGAATTAATTAAAACCAACAAGGAAAGAAGAATTTTGAAGCTGAAAATTCTAATTAACTTACTTTTAAACACAAACTCAAATATTTATATAAATATTCATAGAATTCTTGATACAAGCACAACCCTTACAATAATAACTTACAATACAAACACTGAACCAAAAATAAGATGATTAGGTGGTTAATGCATGAACTTAATTCAAAGTTTTCATTAATTAACCATTATTAAAATACAAGTTTATCTTCCAACACCAATCATGTTTCCTTGCGTTTGAGGAATGCAAGCAAACTATATGTTAGCCCCAGCTGAAAGACTTCAGATTTTTCGAGCTTTTTATTGAACGAGTCAAAAAGCTCATCCAGGATCTCATGTCCAAAGTGCTCCTTCAAAAGGAACTCCAAACCAGCTCTGATGTGATATGATACTGATCTTGCTTTCTGTGGAATGGTGTCTTGACTCTTTTCTAGGGGGAGGCACTCTAGTCTTTCTAGGTTAAAATAACCATTTCGTTCTACAGTCGCCTCTATTTCTTGTGGAGAGGAGAAATAAATAGGTATGTTGAAGGAGTCCACTTTCTCTTCACTTATGATTCCCTGCCCCGGAAAATTCATCAGTTATATATATATATATATATATACACAAAATGAAAAAAAAAAGTTAAGCAATTCCAAAGTTTAATAGTGTTTTTGTTGTTTTTACAAGAAAAAAAAGTCATGGTGGTTCGAGATTCCATACCATCTTAGCCATGTCCATAAGGCAAGATCCCAAGATGTCATATGAAATGTTGGAAACTACTCGAGTATGAGGGCTTGTATCCAAGCGGCCTGGGACCATGAGTATAATCAACCCTCCACGGACAACCTCTTGTGCCCTGGCATGCAAGAAGCAATCCAAGTCCTCGGCGAATTGATCAGCGTAAGCCTTGACAGTTTGATCTCCAGCACTGGAATAATATATCCTTCCCTTATTCCAAGCAGGAGAGCTTACGTCCTCGACCTCCTTCGGCACCTGAGAAAGCCATTGGAGAGCATAGGAAGTGTGTACAATGTGAAGAGAGTCATTCGGGAATAAACGACCATGGAATGAACCCGGCATGCCGGCAACGTAGTAGTTCCTGTTGGGAGGAAGGGACTTGAAGAGCGTGTTAAAATCATTCAAAGCGTGAACGTTGAGGAAAACTTGGAACTCGGGCAGTCTAGAATGATCATGTCCTTGGCTTTGATACTTGTTTAGCACAGCTTCCACTATGTTTTGAACTGCAACAAAAGTGTTAGGTCCAACAGAACATCCCATGTCTGAGACACAAATGATGTTCGATGAAGATAGGACACAGATGTCGAGCTTCTCAGCAATTGCCTCAGTGATAAGATCCTTGACTGCAACTATAAGTTTTTTCTGTAAATCAAAATTTTACTCGTCTTCAATATTGAAAGTTGCATGTATATTTGGTAATGTTAGTGAATAGTATGAAAGGTGAAATGCACGCGCTAGTGCTCAGAAAATTAAAGAATAGAATCACATACAAAAACTACCTCTTACTAGAAAAAACCGTGTGAATATTTCACATAAAATTTCATGATATGCATGCACATATAATATTTTATTATTATTTCGAGAAAAAAAATAATAAAGATAATAAAGATTTCTTTATACTTTCTGTTTTGTTTTAAAAATATAAAACTTTACTTCAAAATCATCTAAAAATAGATTTATTTTGTAAATATAAAAATTCAATTCTAAATTGTATAGATACATTTATTTCATGTTCATGTTTCTATCTCTTTAACCAAATTAACAAGTTTTTAAAATATAAAAATTAATTTATATCAAAACTGTCAAGAAATATTTATTTTATGTTCTCTTCTATCTCTTAAATTATATATATATATATACATATATATATATATATATATATATATATATATATATTAACTAGTAAAAACATTTACTTTTACATATTCACAGCATGCAAAGTTTTTTTTTTTTTATGTAATCTTATCATGGTCTTAAATTTTAGTAATGAGAGAAAATTCCCACCTTTCTCATACCCTTAATCTCCTCCCTCTGTGTCATTCTTGAGCATTCCCCTATCCTCCCAACTTTCCATTCACACTTACGAAAGGTTTCTTAA
>Ga0325402_1004310_pt1 | contig 13081 bp, 13 predicted proteins | sample PopdelMetagenome_22_FD_207212 | JGI IMG/M metagenome (GOLD analysis project Ga0325402, IMG submission 207212) | Populus deltoides microbial communities from Bellville, Georgia, United States - Xylem-PdKOR-R3 | ecosystem: Host-associated > Plants > Phyllosphere > Stem > Wood/Secondary xylem... | reverse complement strand
CTCCCTCCCTGTTGCTGTAAATTAATATATACTACCCCACTAAATTAATATGAAGAGAAGCCTGGGTCGATAAATAGGAAGATAACTGCAAATCGGTTGCCATTCCTTCAACTTCAGACAGTACTGAGAAGAGAGTGAAGCTTCAGGTTGCTTTGCAATAACTTCATAGCCCATAGTCCAACTTGCTCTCCTCTTCTTTGCTCAAGAAAGAGAGATATTAAGGAAAACTGCATGGCATCTATCCAGAGCTTTCTCTAAAAAAGTCAGACAAACATTCAAGATCCCTGAGCTTGGTTAGTTGTTTATCCATTTACACCCCCCATTGCCCACACTCCCATAACAGCTTTGTCAGTGTCCTTTTATTCACCATCACAGGTCAATTTCCAATTTTCCAATATCACAATCTGTGATCTTTATATCAAACCCTAACCAAGAATATTAGAGGGAGCGTAATAAGATGACAATGAAGATCCGGTGTGATGTGTGTGACAAGGTAGAGGCCACAGTTTTTTGTTGTGCGGATGAAGCTGCTCTCTGTGATGGATGTGATCACAGAGTTCACCATGCAAACATGCTAGCAAGCAAACACTCAAGGTTCTCTTTAGTCCATCCTTCCTTCAAAGAATCCCCTCTTTGTGATATCTGCCAGGTACTAGCAGCTAGATACTTCTCTTACTTTTCTCTACTGTGGTTATGGTGGTCAAAATGTTTATGTTATTTGCTGTTGTTTTTCTTCAGGAGAGGAGAGCCGTTCTGTTTTGTCAAGAGGATAGAGCAATTCTATGCAGAGAATGTGACCTTCCAATTCACAAAGTTAATGAACATACCCAGAAACACAATAGGTTTCTTCTCACTGGTGTAAAGCTCTGTGGTCCTTCTCTGTACGCAACATCATCCTCCGCTAGTAACTGTGATGCAAACATTAACGCTACTGGCAATAGAAACCATCAGAACTACCTGAAGAAACCGATTTCAGCTTCCAATGAAATCTGCAGCTCTCCTTCAGTAGCGACAGCATCGCCACCAACAGCATATAGTTATGACGATAATCATGTTAGTGGCGATGGTTCAATTTCAATAAGTAGCATATCTGAGTATTTAGAGACGGTAGTACCAGGGTGGCGCGTGGATGATTTTCTTGATCCTTCATTCACTTGCAATAATAGTTTCAGCAAGGGTTGGAATGCACCCTATTTATAAAGAGAGTGGCCTCTTGTAGTTTTGAGGGTGTTAAATTTTTTAAGACTCGTCTACACTCTTTTCTCTGACATTGCCCAATTTGATGTAAACTTGTGGCCATTTTTTGCCATTGCTGGATCAAGATCTTAAAAGCTACGGGAGTTCTTTTTTCACCAGAAGTTATAGACTTCTGGGTCCCCAGCCTGGTTTTGCCGGGTGGATTTAACGAGTCCAAAGAAGCAAGCAAAATGAATGCATGCTGTTTGGATTGCTCAGCACTTTAATTAGCACATAATATCAAGATTCTCGGAAATGAAAAGGAGAATAAAGATACACAAGGAGCTAACGAACCAGCGTTGCTCATATACCTTGGGAAAAACACTTCCCATGGAAGCATACGTTGTTTCTATACATGGTGATATAAATCACAACATTCTGCTGCAAGTTCAAAAACAAGGCAACATCCTAAATTTGATACTTTGGAATGTACTGATTCTTTGTTTACCTTTGATTAATCTTATTTTACAGCCCCTGAGGGAGAGAGTGCAGAAACAATATATTGATATACCTTTTTGACAATTACATACAATAAACTAATAAAAGAATCGCACCACTGTTCCAGTGAATGTAGCGAACAGGAAAACATCGGCAAAGCCCTGCAATTTTTGAAGTGGCGGGGAAGAAGGGAAAAAAAAAAAAAAAAAAGAGCATGTCAGTTTATCTTCTAATGGAAGACACTCTAATTTTCACATAAATGACACAGCAGTTTGGGAAATAGATCCTCTTTCTTTCCAGATTGCTGAAGAGATTTTTATTGCATGTGCCGGACTCGTGAGTCCATGACTCAATGGACACGGGATCAGAAGATCCATTCCATGTGAGAGCGATAGCCTTTGTGTCTGCAGGCTAACCTGTAGTTTATTTTGATAATTCAATTTTCCTTCTAAACTATGTACATGTTAACGGTTCTTATCTACTTGTCTAGTAATATGACAAGGCATTGAGGAACCTAAATTTGTCCAAAAGGTTGACCTATCAGCAAATCAGAAAAAATGAGCAGAGCCAGTATAGATGACCTTTATTTGAGGGTAAAAGCACAATGTCAAGTGAATGCAAAGAGCCTATCTGCAATCTTTGTGCGACAAATCGGGCACTCAGAACAAGCAAGCGAACAAGATTTACACACTGCAAAGAATAAACCAGCAGTAGTCATGATTAGACATGATGTGCAGAAAGGATAGGCACAGTTCAAATGAAAGCAACTAACTGACTTACAACAAAAATGTCGACAGGGGAGAAGAATTGCTGCTGTTGGTGATTCAAAACATACTTTGCACACATGGGAATTGGCATCTCCATTTCCCAGGTATTTGAGCTCTTTTTCCTTCATCTCTTGCATCCGCGCCTGCAAGCAGAAATGAAGAATGATTGCAGCAGATGGGTACAACAAAGCAAAGTAAGAAACAAAAAAAAAGGTTCAAATAATTAAGGTTTACCTTCAACCGAACAACTAGGGGCTCTTCCTTAGGAGTTCCATCAAATTGTTGTGATGCATCCAAATCTTGTCTCTCTTTTACAGCATTATTTTGATCAACTTCGACCCCATTCATTTTGGGATCCCTGGCATGATCTATACCATCACCATGCCTTTCATCAGCAGCATTCATCCCAGGGATAGCACTCCCATCTTTCTTTAACTTAGCAACAAGCACCCACATATTTGCTAAGTCATTTTCCAGAGCCTCCTCCCTTTTCTTGGCCTCTTCACACCTTTTCCTGTATTCATCTTCTATGAATTCCTTTTCAGCCAAGGATGCCTCAAGTGCTGCTTCGCGTTGTTTTCTTGCCTGAAGTTCCATTTTTAAATCATCTGGATCCAGATTCCACAACTCGAAGTCATCAGAATGCATTCCTGAAATCTCATTTCCTCTGCCAGAAAACCGCCCCTTCCTCCCTGGTCTTGTGGCATCATAGTACTTGCGGTTAACTCCATTAATTGTTTGCATGCCAGCACCTCTAGAATGCATGGATTCTCGGGCAGCCAGCAATTCTTGTTCCAATTTTGCATTCTGTAATGAGAGCTTGGTCACTTCACCAGCTAAATTCTTCAGCTCAACTGCAGCAGCAGAGGCCAGTTCCTTTGCATAAGAAGCTTCTTCAGACAATTTCTGATTTTGGACCCGTAATCCACTATTCTCCTCGGAAAGCTGGACCTGTTCGATCTTTAGCTTTTCATTCCCAATCTCCTGTTAGATAAAAACAAAAACATGTTGATAGCTATAAGAAAAAACTCGGAATTCCTTTGTTATATGTTAGAACTACTCACCGGGATCAACATTTTGCTTATATTTGACAATGTACAACAGTAATAATGCCTATTGTTTCATACGAGAAGTTTAAACCAATACCCTTAGTTCAATTAGAAATAAAAACAATGACTACATCCCAAAATGGAGATACTTTTAATAAGCGCATCGAAACTTAGGAAATTTTAGCATCGTAGTGATCACCTGGGACTGAACTTTCCTTTTCAATTCATCCACATATTCTTCAGATGCATTGTGTTCGGAGTTTAGTGGTGCTTTGTCACCAGAGAGTGAAGCGAACCGCTGCTCCAGGAGAGTTACCTTTTCTTGCAATTCTTTGTTTTCGGAGCACTGCCAATAATAACCATATGTAGAAAGAACAGCTTGAAACATAAGCAAAGCAGGGAACAAGAAAGAAACAATAGCATTCCAGGCTGATGAATAGGACCAAGGAAGTGCTGAGCATCAAATAAAATGGCAGAAGGAAAGAGAAGCAAAGGAAGAAAAACAATCAATTAAGAGGACAAATAGGATGGAGAATGGCAGTTAAACCTTATTCTGAAGCTGTTCTTGGAGGATGCGGTTGTCAGCTGATTTTATCTGCAAAAAAGTCAAAATCATCTCATTTGTAGTGGTCAGGAAATTTATAATCTATGCAAGTTCATTCACCATTCCAACTACTAGAGACCACTGAAACCAAGATGACAGGTGGCGGACTTCATGACCTGGTTTCCTGGGATATTTAGTAGTCTTAAGACTAAAATCATATAGGTGTTTTATTATGAAAGGATTTACCTCTCTCACAGAAAAAAGAAAAGGAAAGAGAAAAAACCATTATGATGCAGATTCTGAAGCTGCGAGATTCTAAGAAAGAGATTATGGAGCTGGATTTATCTCCTCGGCAGTTATAATTAGTGATCTTAATGGGATACTTGCCAAGGAACCAATTATAGCTCACCATTGATATACAAGTGCCTGGCTCCATTGTGTTTTAATGTGACACTAGAACAATAAGTGAACAGACAAGCCCCAATAAGAATTTCAGTAATATCATGATATGCAGTGCTCACCTCCAGCTCAAAAGCCTTCTCATTACACTGGGTCATCAATCTCATTACTGTCTGTAGCCAAAATGAAATTGAAATAATTAAGCTACTATTATCTGGAAAAAGAATAAAGAAATGAAAGGATATGAGAGGAAGAAAAATGGAAATGTGGAAGAAAGTGAAACTACCTGCTGCATATCAACCAATGAGGCATTGGCAATTGAAGCCTCACCACTCTCGATAATACGTTGTTCCAAGACTCCCATTTGCCTCTTCTTTTCCATGATCTCTCGTTCCAAGTTCTGGATCTGTGGTTGGCAAAATTATACACTTGTCTTCATCAGAGCTTTTGAGAAAATTATGGATACTCAGTTGTATATTACTGCCACATTTTATATGTTGGGTAATTAAAAATATGGCATTGAAAAATGGAAAACTTCTGTTTCCTAATCTGTTAAATAATATTAACAGCTGAGTACTCTTAGTGAAAAAAGGAAGCGTAGGAAAAGGGTGTCTTCGCTAGCTACTAAATTCTATAATATGCAAAAGAAGAAACATGAACCAATGGAGCATGTGATAAGCATCAAATGCATACTCAGAGTTCAATAAAATCAAAAAATCATATCAACCACATGAACTCAAATTGGCTCAAGCACAACTGAGAGACCAGTAATCTATTCAAAATGTTGGCTCAAGCATGATCAAAGCTTTGCATCTCATTTTGAACTTAAATTTTAAACACAAGCAGACATATAACTTTGCAAGAAAAGAGAAGTATACCTGAATTTTCGAGCTATCAGGATCATTTACAGACTGCTCTACCAGGCGCTTTAGGGTACTGGTGCTGAATGCAATCTCTCCAGCAAGCATTTTAACCTGCTCCACAAGAAGGTCCATCTGGTCTTGGGTCATCCCGCCCTAAAAATACCCAAAAAAAATTGTCAGTTTAACAATTTCTTCAAAAAAACCAGTGACCAAAAATAAATGAAAAGTTTCGGGCTGGTCACCCAAAGGAAAAATTACTGCTAGAACATATGAGACACAAATATATCAAAATGACATGGCATTTGTGGTATGAGTGTCCTAGACTTCAGTGGAAACAGGATTTGGGTTTTCCTGATTCAATAATGGTAGGTCGTGGAAGCAAATGAAAAGGAATCTGATGAAACCAAAACCAGAGTGCTCAATATGAGAAGAAGAGAGAGAAGTGAACTTTGGATTCTCTGGAAGGGGAAATTTACTTGGAATTATATACGAGTAAGCAACAAAAACAAATCAGCAAAACTTACTGGTGCCAGTTTTGAAGCATTCAAAAGGTTGCCTGCATGAATCGTTTCCGTAACCGCACTGCTAGCTGTTGAGAGTTCTTCATTCCACTTGCTGGAAGATCTTCTATGTTTAAATTCACTAGTTAGATCTGATGCAATCAAAGAAGAAGAAGATGGAGAGTCCTTCTGATTCTCATTTTCTGCAAGTGAAGCACCTTCTCGCAAATCCAATTTCTGACAGAAAAAGGAAATGCAACTTAAATATCACACTTCAGTCTTCCAAATGGAAAACTAAGATCTAAGAAAAGAAAGCAGCGAGAAAGAAAAATCATGCAAGTAAACAAAGGGTAGATGTTATGGGCAGAAACCATTGCAAGAGTAACAAAACTAACTTACAATCAGTTGTGAAGAATAGAAAAATAATTTGCAGCTTCTTTGAGAAGTTGAGCATTTACAGAATAACAGGGGAATGACAGTGAAAGGTATTAAGAAAGCAAGGACCATTTTACAAATTTTTGGGCCAAATGTTACTCTAAGCTTGTCACGATTCACAATATAACTGTTGCACTTTGCACTAACAGAACCATAGATGCCCCAAAACCAATAGAATTTTTTTAGCTCGAACCACAGCAATTGCAATTTAACTCATTTCCTGGAAAAGACATCATTCATATTTAAATCTTCAAATTTCAGTACCAGTTAGAAATTAGGCAATAGCAAAATTTACAAAACACGGGGGGGGGGGGGGCCTACATCATCCGAATGACTCCTCTGATGACCTGGAACATCAGGCAATCCAGGAATCGTATTCTTTGTAGAGACAAGTATTAGTTTGGTTAGCCTCTGGATCCTACTCATGAGAGCAGCCTTGGCTTCTTCTTCCTCCTCCAATCTTGACTGCATCTTCACTTGACCTTCCTCCAACTGAACAAAGAAATACAAAAGAAAGATTTGTCATACGTTAAAAAAAAAAAACATACAATGAAAACGACAAAACAATATTCAAAAGAAGAAAACAAGATAATTTTAAAACCTTTTGCCTTAAGCTCAGAATCTCTTCATGACTGACACCAACAAGCATCCCCTGTCTTAACTGATCAAGTTCCTCTTTGAGGATTGAGATTTCTTTTTGATACTTCTTGATCAAAGATTTCTCATCAATTATCTGAAAGTTGAGTTATTTCCAAAATCAGGTTGAAGTCGGCTTTTAGATTTAATTAATCTATGTTGTTGAAAAACCATATCATAAGCTAAGTGCATGCTGCACCTTATTGCGTGAGGCATAGATTTCAACCCGCTTTGCCCTGCTAGCAAACTTCAATGTATTATGAGTTTCTTCCATGTTACTTGATGCAGGAGTGACGGTACAAATAAGCTGAGGAGCAGTTTAGCCAAGAAAGAACACATTAGCTGGCATTGAAATTTGGCTCAGGAAGAGTGATTGAATATGTACAGTCAGTCTCTTGTAGGGTTTTTACTTCCCAGTAAAAAAGTCAGAAAGGGAATGAGAACGTGAAAAGTAAACATTTATGGAAGATAATAACTAACAAGGGCCAAGACAATTCAATATGCAGCAGCACAATTAATCATTTAGTAAACTTGTATGTGCAGGTGAATTACATGATCTTCAACAGCAAAGTAAAATTTCAGTAACATGTTGCCCATAAAATAGCACGAAAATTTTATATCTTAAAACTCACCGAAACATGCCCATGCCCACTCAACGAGGACTGCAAAAGGCGAGTAAGTTTGGAATCTCGATACGGAACATGAGATGCTCTTCCTTCACTAAGTTTTCCAATAACCTTTACATTGGAACCACATAGTCAATCACAGGCATCAAAATGAAATAGGCATATACACTTCAACATGCACTCAGGCTCAGCACACGCACCAAGGAGCTCAATGAGTTTATTCATTGACTGGTGTTTGAGATAAAACTTCACTAAGTCTCAAACCACTTTTCACTATCCTCAGGTTGGTCTTATAAATCATCAGATAATCACCCACCGGTTATTCAGTTATTACATGTATCTGAAGGCTTTGAATAATTTGCAGGAGCAGTTTGTGATCAATATAAATATGAATAAAATGAAAAAATGGTACATGATTGCATATAAAGTTACAGGTACATACAGTTCCAAGAGTTAGAAGGCTTTTGTTTATGTAAGATCCTTCCTTTCTCCTTAGTCCAGTTGTTTCAGTTTTTGAACTCTCAGATCCAGCTAGATCAATCAGATTCTACCAAAAGAGAAATACAAGAGAATAGCATGAGCCATGCAGCTAAGAAAAATAAATATTTTTTTTTCTTTTCTGACAATGACAATTCAATGCAACATACAAGTTGAGAGAAAATCACTCCATCATATTCGTCGCCATGATCACTACTTTCAATCATCTGCAAATGCATAGGCATATCAGTGAATAATAAGAAAGGAAACAATTCATAAGTGAAAGAGGGTACAGCATTTACAGTAAATATGGTTAGACTTTATCAAACAAAAAATAACAGAGAATGGCAAGAACTTGACATAGATGATGCAATAATTGAGATGGAGAAGAGTAAGATTTAGCTACTTCTGAACAATACTTTATTATATCTACTCCACAAAAATGTATGAATGGAATGTTAACTATTGTTTTATAATGACAAATATCATCTGCATAGACCATTTACCAGAGTAAATATGGTGTGACTTCGGCTGCTGAACAGATTAAAATTATTTGAACCAACATGGCGATGCTCTGGCAACATCAAACACCAATGAAAAGCTTAGGGGTAAAATTGCATGAAACATACAGGAAAAGATGAAATTGGGTTTATATATACAATTTACCTTCTCCGGCAGCAATGAAAGAAAGTGCATGCCCAGGAGACAAAACGACTTCTTCCTTTATACCCTCAACATAGGTGCCCTGGAAAACATAGTACAAGCATTTATAAACCAACATATATGAGATCCAGTAAATAATACATTTTCGCATGGAAAGAAGGATCACAATAATTAGTATTAAAGAACATTCATAAAAGCATAACACCTGTGCATCTTCTCTAACACGCAAATTTTGACCTGTTGGATCAAGCAAGTCATTTATCACCTGATATCAGAAGCATGCGTGGAAGTATAAATCAGACAAATTTTACTACGATGACAGTAAGTAGTTCAACTTGCAATCTGTACATTTAAGTGCTGTCATTCAAATTGATAGTATAGTGGAACTGACCTCATTGTAAATTTCAAGATAGGACACCCGTAGCAGGAACTCTCTTCCTGGAGTCTGAAGTGAGAAAGCATATGTCACCCATACTTGATCAACAAGTTGATAATTAAAAGGATAGAATATAGACAAAAAAAAAACAAATGAATTAGGTTACCTTAACACCAGACTATACAAGTGTAATGATATCAGCCATACACATCAAGCACACACAAATACATACTTGGGTGATAAAAGCCGAGGGATATGCAATGAACCAGATTATAGGGAATATACTGAGGGAAATATTTTCTGAACACTTACCTCTTGGATAATACTGAAAACATCCTTTATGGCCAGTGGTATGATACCGGGTGAATTTTGGTCTCCCTGCACATATTGTCATGAGAAACAAGACAAAAACAACAGAGCTGTAAATTTGTTAACTATAAGGAACTGAAACAAGAAAGGTTAGCAGAAATAAAAAAGAAAAACATATAAATAGACGTGTTTATACATGTGCCAAATAAACATAACATAAGAATCAAATCTAGTGATAAATTACATAGCAGGATCAAACTGCCATGTCACTGGATACTTCAGTTATGCTATCCTAAGTCCAAACTGTAACAAGACAGAGAAACACGATTGAGCATCAAATGCATTTATAGATAAGGGTGCAAAAGAAAAAGGGAAACCATGCATTTATAGATATGGCTCAAAGTAATTGTATTTCAGGCAAAAGGGGGGACTTCAAAATGACCAAGACCTTCGGTTTCCTCTGTAGAACTCCTCAACAGATCATCACATTGTATTACTTTGAGCGTTTTATATGGTTATAGCCTATGCAAATAACGAACATGAAAAGATCTAGAGGAATTGCAGGGTGCGGGTGCAAAAGAGTAGTTATCAAAAAAAGGATTCACCATTGATTTGCAACAAGAAATTATGATCAGTTTTTACAATAACTGGACATTTTTTAGCATCTCCTAACAAAAACTGCACAAAAGATACAATTTATAGATAGGGACTAGTCTTACATGCATAGTATGCGTCTTTCCACTACTAGTAACACCATACGCAAAAACAGTTCCTGCATTGTCAAAGAAAAAACCCCAATTAATCAACATTAATTAATCAGCTTACCAACCACAACTACTAAATCAATCAATGCTAATTAATTATCAATAATACCATACCATTAACACCTTCCATTGCAGCCTTGACTACAGGCTTTGCAGCAACCTCATACACCTCTTGAGATGCAGTGTGGGGTCCAAACACCTTATCTGCCAATACAAATCAATTCGCATTTACATTTTAAATTTCCATTAACTCAGTTAACTAACAAAAATGAAATTCAAATTCAATAAATAATTACCGAATGCATAAGCAGTCGCTGGATTGTACTCGTTCCTGACAATCTTATCCCCATCCGCATACCATGCTATCTCATCCCCTCTCTGGAACTCCCTTTCACTGTATCCAAACACATCCCAGACAAAAAAAATTAACCCTGGAAAATTCAAATTACAAAACCAAATCAAGATCTGATCTAGTACCCTCAGATCTGCCATTACCTCAACGGCCTAAACCGAATAGTAACCGAAATGCTATCACCACCACTCCTCGGTTGATCAAACGGTTCAGCAATTAACTCCTCCGGCCCGAACCCGACAGGGGTTTGACCACCACCACGTAGACCGCCGTATTGCATTGAATCAGACCGAGCTCGATTTGGCGTCACGGATCTCGAACCGAAAAATGAAGAAGCGGAAGTCGAGCAAGAGCGAGGAATCAGCCTGTTATTATAAGAAGTGGTTGTTGAAGAAGCTGAAGAGTATGAAGTTGACGGTTTCCGGTGCGAGAATGGAGACCTGCTTCTCGCTCTGGAAGATGACGCCATACAGGGGAAAAAACCAGATGCTCAGTGGAGTTGGTTCGAGTCGAGTTGACTCAGTGAGCCGGTGAGGGGGGACTAACTCGGTGGATGAAGGGCGAGGAGAGAGGAAATAGAGAGATTGATTCGGGGAAGTCACATGGTTTCTGCTACAAGAAAAGTGGGTGACATTGTGTGGGGGGTTTTTTTTAATGTATTTGACACTTTAAGTAAGTGAAGAAGGTCGAGAGAGGGGGGTAAAGGTACAGAAGAAACAGGGGGGGATTGTTTCTTCTACTTGAAGACAAAGAGTTGCAGAAGAGAGAAGGAGAGAGAGAGAGAGAGAGAGAGAGAGGAGCTGGATTTGATTTCTATAATAGACACAAGAGAGAGAGATTGAGAACTAGGCTTTTGTATTTTCAATTTTAAAAAAAATATGTTTTTTATGCGTGTGTCTGGGTTTTTAGGGTTTGAAGAATTTTTTCGTCTTTCTAGTATGTTATTTGTTTCATATTAGACCTGTATTTAAGAATTATGCAATCAAATCCTTATCACACCCGAACTAAAGCATTGATGAGAATTTTTAAATCTCTATTCAAATTCAAACATGAGAATTGTAGGGTAGGATGCATACCTACTCATCACGTCAGCTAGCATTTTGATTATAAACTTTAAATTTATATAGTATACTTGTTCGTGTTTAGTTTTTCAATAATTTAAACATTTATTGATTTTAAAAATTAATTATTTAGTTCAGATGATGTGTGTGTTTAAACATATGATATATTTATTTTTCTCGTAACTGAATAATACTGTAAAGTAGTTCTTATTCGGTATATTACCTTTTTAATTGTTTTAATTACTAATAAAGTTAGATAAATAATAGAAGCAACTTATAGAGAATAAAACTAAAAATATCAATTTTAAATCTAGCTAGTGACCTTAAAATTATTATTAGAAATAAATCATTAAATTAAATGAATGATGTAACATGAAAAATAATTTTCAACTGACAAGTTAATTTAAATAAAAATTAAGTTCAAGATATTATATATCTTTTATATAAGAGTATTATTTGACTATAATTTTATTAATAAATTTTAATTTTTATACCATGTTTTTTTCACGAATCACTCATAATTACAAAGTAAATGTATTGTCTCTTCGGTTTTAGTTTTAAAACTCTCAGCATAATTGGATGGGTGACAAAATTAGAGTGGAAGGGGAAATGTGGCTGGGAAAATTGAAGACCAAGGACTCAATTGCATACTTTTGTGGTGCGAGGTTAAACATGACAGGGGTAGTATACAACAGGTGTGAAATGGTGCGACCGGGCCGTGTTTTCGAAGGGGTGAAAAATATTTACTGTGGAGGATGACGTGGGAAGGAAGGAGCGTGGAAGTTTAAACTAGAGAGATGGACCCGCCAAGTAGGAGAGTTTGAAATTAAGGAAATAAAATGAGCGGGAATAATAGTGAGGTGATGATTAGGACAAATAAGGGGAGGAAGAAAGGACAGCCACTCGCTGATCAAAGATTAATCAATGAAAGAAACAAAATAATTAACTATAGACATTTTTTAGAAGGATTATAGTGAGTAGATAGTTGTCTATAAATACTCTAGAGAGGGCTTAATCAACTCTATTTTTTTAATCTGTATTTTTATTTGTTTTTATTTTGTCCTGCTAGCTTCATGGAGTTCACATCTTTTCGTTTTTTCTTGCCTGTGTTGTACAGGATACTTGTAATCTAACAGTAGCCTTTTTTTTTTAATTTCTGTTTGGGAGTGATTGTGGTTGTTTTTTAAAATATTTTTCATACTAAAATATATTAAAATAATATTTTTTATATTTTTTAAAAATTATTTTTAAAATCAGCTCATCAAAACAATTCAAAATATAAAAAAAATATTTTTTTATGGAACGCTGTCAGTGCCTTAAATTGAAGATTGTTTGATATTTAATTTTTACATGTGTTTTAAAAATGTATAAACATGAGAAAATATTAAATTAATATTTTTTGATGATTTCAATATGTTAGCATTGAAAATTAAAAAATAAATTATTTTAATATATTTTAAAATAAAAAAATATTTTTTAAAAAATAGATATATAATTAGTCAACCATCAAATAATTTTATCACGATATCAGTTAGCTGGAGGGATTATATAGCGTGGCGAGTTGTCAACTTGGGTTGTTGTGATGA
>Ga0325402_1004305_pt1 | contig 13093 bp, 8 predicted proteins | sample PopdelMetagenome_22_FD_207212 | JGI IMG/M metagenome (GOLD analysis project Ga0325402, IMG submission 207212) | Populus deltoides microbial communities from Bellville, Georgia, United States - Xylem-PdKOR-R3 | ecosystem: Host-associated > Plants > Phyllosphere > Stem > Wood/Secondary xylem... | reverse complement strand
ATGCCTTCTTTGCATTTGGGGTTAAAGAATCTTTAATAGTTTAGTATAGTGACAGGGTTTAGAACTAAAAAGTTCAAAAAGGCTTTCAATAGACTTCTTTGAGATATATAGGCTAAGGTGGATTTTAAAAGGGTAATAAAATATGAAGAGCAAGTCTTGTTTAATCTGATTCATGTTCAAGAAGTGCTTGTTGTGGAACCAAGGTCATTACACTAGGATTGAGATACGAAGATTCAAATCGGATAGTTTGACTTTGCGCTATTGTACGACTTGAATTAGTAGCCTTGTTACTTCTGGAAACAACAACGATGATCATATTCTTCCTAGTTGCTATTAAGAGGTTGTTGAGATTTTTTTTTTTTTTGAAGAGAATAGACGAGAGATAGAGATGTTCCTAGTGGAGTTGCTAGAAATTTATTGACATAATTTTGAGTACCTGAAATTAAACAAATACACATGTACAAATATTTGATTTTATTAAATATATGACCGAGTATAATTTTTATTTAAAATATTCTTACAAGAAAATAAGACAATCCTCTGATTCCTTTTTTAAATTTGATACATAATGACCTAATTTATTTGTGAAATTAAGCCAAGAGTTGTGATTTGCAAGAATGCAAATTTAGGTGTGTATTGCAAAGTGAGATTTGATAATTTGATATTTTGAAAATTACCTTTGATTTATTTTCAAAGTGTTGTTGAAGAATTCTTATAGAATGTTTATGCTTGATCCAACAAATCTTTATTTTTTGTAGACTTCAAGAGTATATAAAAAAGGCTTGAGAGCTTTCGAGAGAGCTTCATTGCTTGAAATGCTTGTCTTGAAAATTGTTTTGTATCTCCAAGAATTCTTCTCTTTTTGTCTAGGGTGAAACCCGCAATTTATAGAAGTTTATAGGGGTTCTCGAGTTTTTTTTTAAGCCACATGGTATTATTTTATTGGTTGATTTTTATTAATAAAATCTTGTATTCATGACAAGATATCTTAAACATCTTATTTCATATATCAACTTTTTATTGGTCAAGAAACATATGAAGGTTTATTTATTTTTATATCATTTATTTTAATTTTATTTTATTATTCCATATAAAAATAAAATAAAAATTACACATCAAATTTTGACCGGTAGAAAGCTTTTGTTTTTACAGTTTAATTGATCTCTAAGAAGAGTATATACACTGACTAATTTCAGCTATATAGGGTTTCATGTGAGACTGGCTAGTTGACATTCTTCATATAGGTTGAAGCTGATCATTTTCTGCAAAAATTTCATTTGAAACTCGCATTGATATTTAAACAAACATGCTTTAGCTTTTCTAAAATCCTCTCTAGACAAATGAAATGACTCGTTAGAAGACATGAACTGTTGGACGTGTGAAGCCCAGTAGAACAGCTGCTGAGGTTCGGCGATATGCCAAGGCCTATTCGACATGCTGTTTAATGGCATCTTAAGTTATGCCATGAAATTCAGGATCTGTGGCATGGTCCTTGGCTTTTTTTGACCTAAGCTGCTTTGAAGTGCTGTTGAGAACAAAGGAATGAGGAGAACACAGAAAACAGGCATTTCTTTTGTTCTGGCGGATGGCAGGGGAGGAATTTGATACCTTAAAATCTGGATATTAAGGTCATATGGAAACTGGAAAACACCAGGGGATATAAACAAGTTAGAGAGATAACTTGTGTTAAAATCAAGCTCAATGTGGCTGCCTCACAGTCTTTTTCGAGTTTGATTTTGAGTAATGGAGATAGGGCTTGCTGTTGTGTTTATTTATTAACTCATAAAGAACTGATAAATATTTTGAAATGATTGCACATCTAACAAAAAATAGTGTTTTTTACAACTTAACACATCCTTCACAACTATACGCACAAACTATACATATCTACAGATTTCTTGTACCTCTACGAATGAGGCTAATCTGATATAGATACATGATCGTTTTAATAGGTTAGATTGAATATATATTAGTATCTAAACCAACCTCCTCTTGAAGGCTTAATAATCTGGATTTGAGATCTAAATTTTGAACATTGATTTGATATTTGATTGTTCAATCATGGATTTTTCAGTTGAAAACATGTTTACGAAAGTTGAGTTTCAGATGATTGTTACCAGCTGGTTGTAATTTGCAGGAGCATCAAAGTATGATAGAAAAGAAAATTTCATATTCATTCCCTGCACCCGCAGCAACAACATCCGCCGGCATCTGTACTCTTTTTTTATTATCATACTTTGTTTTATATATATATATATATAAAGAATATACAATACAAACATTGGTGCTGATAACATTGTATTGTTCATCAATTGTTATTATCGAAGAGCTAGCCTGCTGTACATGCTTGCCTTTCTGTTAGTTTCTCCTCTATATAAATCTTTCAAAACCAAGCACATCATCACAAATGCCATAATAGACTATAGTAGCTCTACCTTGATCTTCACATCAAGTTCTTCATCATGGCATCAGCTTCTTCCACCTTCAAATTCTTGTTACTGCTAGTAGCTTTATTTGTCGTCGCCAAAATGGCAATCGCTGGAGACCCGGATATTATTTCTGATTTTATAGTCCCACTAAATGCAACCACGGTTGATGGAGCATTCTTCACTTTCACTGGCATGCGTGCCCTTGTTGGCGCACAACCACCTTCAGCTTTCAAGGTCTCAAAGGTAAGTGCAGCAGAATTTCCAGCTCTTATTGGGCAAAGCGTTTCATATGCGGTGCTTCAATTCCCGGCTGGCACTACTAATCCACCTCACACTCATCCTCGGTCCGCGGAGCTTCTTTTCCTTGTTGATGGTTCTCTTCAAGTAGGATTCGTCGACACAACCAACAAGCTCTTCACCCAGACTCTACAAGCTGGTGATATGTTCATATTTCCCAAGGGGCTCGTCCACTTCCAATACAATGCCGATGCTCAAAATCCAGCTTTGGCAATTTCTGCTTTCGGAAGTGTTAGTGCAGGGACTGTATCACTTCCTACTACCCTTTTCACCACCAGCATTGACGATAACATCTTGGCCAAGGCCTTCAAGACTGATGTTGCCACCATTCAAGCTCTGAAGGCTGGTCTTGCAGCAAAGCCTTGAGGATGGGATTCATCACCATTCTTTCCCTGTATTCCTCTTATATTTTGTTGTACTTTTTTCTTTTTTCCATTGTTTGATGATTTGTATTGAATAATCGCTCCAACAGTGCTCGAGGCCGGTGCATATTGCTCATTTGTCCACTGCTTAATTACATTGTTTGTCACAAACTCTTGTTTCATAGCAACAAAAATTAATCAAGAAAACAAAAAACAACTTTTGTTTTCTTAAATTTTCCATGCGAGAAGGGAAGGATATATTAGTGCAAGCTGAGATTGAGAAGCAGACTGAATTTGCAAAAGAGCAAACTTTCACGCATGCTTTGCGAGCAGTATATAATAGCTAAACCGAAGCTGTGATACTTAGCTCTGAACAATTTTTCCAACTTAATCAACCGATATTTCTCTCCTCCTCCTCTAGCTTCATTGTTATTCCGAAAGAAAAAGGCCCAAACCATGAGGACTGGGGTACAAGAAGCTCAGGAAGCACAGGCTCCAGCGTATGGAACCCCTCAAACTGCACAGGCCTGCTTCTCTCTGTTATTAAATCCCTCCCTTCTATATAAAAGGCAGTCATGTACTTCCCATGCCATGCATCTTCTGACTCTTACTTCTCGAAGATAAATCACTGCTCTCTCCCCCTGAGATTTCACAAGAAAACCAACTGCAAAACACCTAGTTTTTCCAAAACAAATTAACCTTCCTCATTATCAAGAAAAGCTCCTTGCCCAGTTCAAGAAACCAACAAAATCCATCTCATTCAAGATCAAGATCAAAACCATGTCAGCTTCATCTTCATCATCCAGGACTGATGGAAAAGTTCAAATTCAATACCCAACGGGCGCAGATGCATATAGAATCTTGGAACAGATTGGTGGTGGTGCTCGTGCCACAGTTCACAAAGCAACATGTGTCAACAACGACATCCGGTACTCAGGTTTGGTTTCAATCAAGATTATTGATCTTGAACAATATTCTGCAGCCGATCTTGATGGTCTCAGACGTGAAACCAAGGCCATGTCACTTCATTCACACCCTAACTTTCTTGGCTCCCTTTGTTCTTTTACCGTGGATCACCATCTTTGGCTGGTTATGCCTTACATGGCTGCTGGTTCTCTCCAATCCATAGTCTCTTCTTTTTTCCCTGATGGCCTGCTAGAGCCATGCATTGCTATAGTTCTCAAAGAGACCCTAAAGGGGTTGTCTTATCTTCATCGCCTAGACTACTTACACACAGATATCAAGGCAGGAAACATTCTTTTAAATCACACAGATAATGGCAGCATAAAACTTGAAGATTCTGGCATGTCGGTCTGGATTTACGACTCCAGCAGCATTGAGAAATCATCCTCATTGTCTTCCTCATCAAAAATGAGGTTAACTGATGTTGCAGGGACTCCATATTGGATGGCGCCAGAGGTTATACAAGACTCAAATACAGGTTATAGTTTCAAGTCTGATATATGGTCTTTTGGTGTTACTGCGTTGGAATTGGCCCATGGCGGACCTCCTTTCTCCTACCTTCCTCCTTCGAAGTCTTTGATGTTGAAGATGAAGAAGAGGTTCGGGTTATCTGATTATGATTACGATGAGAAGAGCAAGAAAGATTTCAAGAACAACCACTTTTCTCAAGCGTTCAAAGATATGGTTGCTTCTTGTCTTGATCAAGACCCTTCAAGGAGACCTTCTGCTGATCAGCTGTTACGGTATTCTTTGTTCAAGAACTGTGAAGGATTGGACCTTTTGTTCAACGAGTTTTTCCGTGGGTTGCCTAATGTTGAAGAAAGATTCAAAGAACCCAACGCTTCAAGTGATGGGACATCAAGCCAGATTACTTCTGGTACTGACACTGACTCAGCGGGTTCAAGTGTGAAGACTACCAGGATCAGTGGCTGGAAATTTAATGAGAGCAAATTCGAGCTTGAGCCAGAATTTCACGCTGAGTCAAAAGATGATGTTGTGAAAACGGTTCATTTTGGAGGTGAAACCATCATCGATACGGACACCAACATAGGGTTCAGTGAGTCGTCAAGCGGGTCAGGTGACTTGGAGGGTTTAGTGGGAGATCATGCTGGTGCAAACATGAGTGGAATAGAAGGAGCTGTTGAGACCCTTAATCAAGAGACAGTAGCAGAGAAGGCGAGTAGCAGGTATGATTGTTCTGTTACGAAGAGAGTCTGATGGAGAGGCAAAGATGGTGCAAAAAAATGAGAATCTGATGGAGGTGTTGATCCTTGAGAAGGAAAAGAACTTCAAGTTAAAGATGGTAGTGGAGAATATCAACGCTATGTCTTCTGATGCATCTATTGATTCTGCTGCTTAAACTGTTCAAATTCTTTTTCAATGTTATTGAGTACTGATTGTGTAGAAGACGGATATTTGGTATGTCAAGATTCTGATTTCTTGTGCATATAATTGGCAGGAGCAATGATAGGGAGTTTTCGAACATCATTTGCAGTAAAAACTGTCTGTGCTTTTATTTCTTTCTTTTTTTTTTGTTTGTTCTGTTATAGCAGCAGTAAAGAACAAATTGGTCTTGGGAATTCGATCTGCTTTTCAGTTTTTTCTCAGGCACAGCATGATTGTTTTGTCGATTTCTAATAATTGATGAAGAAGAGCAACATTACCCTCTCATGTCAATATCTTTTAAAGTTTGATGCAGTGCTTTTATGTGTTGCGTACTTGCATCCTGATGCTATACTTGATCAAACTAATATTATCTTGCTAGGATCGAACTCTTTTAACAGTCAAAGCGATGACGAAATGAAGATTGTTGAGTTTCAATTAACAATTACTGCCTGACGAAGAAAATTCCTCTGTACAGTGATGTTTTTTTCTTGATATCAACAATCTACTAATATAAAGTTGTTGTGCGTGTACAATGGCGCTCTGGAGTGCCCCATTTCAAATGGAAGATGATGAAATCTGATAAAAAAATTTAATGCAGGAGCTGTTCGATGAGGTACCTTGCAAGATTCCATATCTGTTTCTGATCTGATAAAACAATTTATTCCCAACCATTTTCCCCCCCTTAATCCCAGCAAGGGGATTAGGTATAGGACTACTAAATTGCTAGAATGAAAGTGTCACATATGCTTTGGTGCTTTTAGGAGACACAGGAAGCAGGTTTCCTACAGGTTGACGTTTTCTTAGCCAACAATAAATCCAAAAAAAAAAACCACAAAAATAACAGACACAAAGAGCACATACATCCACATGAACGCTAGATTTTACGTGGAAAACCCTACTTCGAGGGAAAAACCACGGGAACAACTCCGAAAAAAAATCCACTATAACAAAGGTTTAACAGCATTTGATCACAGGAACAAATTCCTCACCCTCTCCAACAATGGGTTTCAAACAATAAGAAAGAGGTAAACCTACGCTGTGTAGACGTGTGCTGAAAAGACCCAGAGAAGGAGTCCTCTCAACAATGAGAACCGTTCATGCGGTACAACTCATTGCTGTGAATAACATGATGAAATTTGCCTGCAAATAGGAAACGTGTAAAAGCCTCTGAAAATCTAACGCTGGAATAAAATAAACCTGGAACAGGATTGTTCTTTTTCATTTATTTGTAACAAAAGAAAACCGTTTGTAGAAAAGGCATACCTCCACACATTTTGCATCTGCATTACAAAATTTTTAGTTTAGTTCGCCTAACTTTTTGCCACCTTCATAAATGCATAGCATACAGCAATCCATTAGTGTATAGAAAATAAGTTGAAAGTAAATGACAGTGTTCTGCGAGGAAACACACTGCTCACCACTGATTTGAGATGCAGCCTTTCATTTGGCCTCTGCACAGGCTTGTAAAGTACAGTTTGCCCGCATAAATGAACATCAGACACCGAATTGCATCCAAGAATAATAGAATGCCTACAAGTCTCCTTAACTTGTATGTTAAAGATGATGAAACTGCATTTTGTACATCAAACTGAAATCAGAACTTGAAATTAATTTCTTATCTTAAGATAGTAGAATTGCATGACACCTGTGTGATAACAGAAACGCTGGAGAACAGTACCAGGCAAGCCTCATCGTTTGATTGAAGACTGTCTGTCGGAACCTAAGCCACCTTAAAATCTCGGATCCCTAATATTAAGTGATGGAGACTTAATACTTGCTCATGATCACAAAAAATTATGTTGGAGTTGCAACTTGCACAGGTTCCAGCCTGGACAGACCAGCCAAACTTATTTCCTCAAGTTAATCCATTGCTTGCCTAGCAAAGTAAACAATAATAATAAAAAAAAAAGTTATTCTCCTTACAGATGCATGAGGTTGCATAGCATTTTAAGAAGAGGAAGAAAAATATGTAGGTATGTCTATGCTGTGCATAACTATGGACTAGTCCAAGCAAGCCTTTTAAATGATCCAAATTTTTTCTTTCTTTTATTTTTCCTTGTCGTTACAGGAGTGTATGGAAAGAAAAAAGGTCAAGTAAAAGTCCATTAATGTGTGAAGTATGGTGAGGAAGCAATAAACCTTGGATGTGATTATGGAGCAGATAAACCAAGAAAGAATACCTGATTATCTGATTTTTTACTCTTTCAAATCCTGCTGAACAACGATATCAACTTCGGGGATGTGGGCAATGATGGACCAATAATCTCCTTTCTCTTTCAAGCATCGTTCCTCCAGAAGAGGGCTGCTACGGATACGTATACATCCAAGAGAGAGAGGGAAGCCCTCCCTGGGGAAGAACCGGAGTATAGGGCACTTAAAAATGTTTAATACTTCAAGGGAGGTGAGGTGTTGGAGGCCTCTGGATATCGATTTAAGATTCTCCTGATTAGAGATCTCAAGAAAAGTTAACGAAGGGGGAAGCAACAGACCTTCATCATCCGGAAAGCGATCCACATCTATTGTAGATTCGACTGAGAATCGTTTAAGAGAGGTCAGCATGTGGAGTCCCCACTCTGACATTGGCAGTGAAATTTTGCAATTTATAATTTCGAGTGAAGTCAGGTTAGGTGGCAAACCCCTTTCCGGTAAGGAATCCAGACGGTGACATTTAGATATCCTTAAATGTTGAAGAGACTTGAGGCTATCCATGTGAGTGGGTAGGGACCTCAACTTTTCACAACCGTCTATGACAAGAGAGATGAGATTTGGGAGGGACAAGCCCTCTTTGGGGAACCACTTCAACTCATTGCACCCCAATATCGTCAACTCAGTGAGATGGAAGAGGAAATGCAGGGGTGGTAATGACGGTATTCTGCAATAGAAAATAGCAAGTTCCTTTAGAGAGATAGGAAACTCGCCAGTTGGAAAGGTTGTGACAGACAAACTCCGTAGTGTTAAATGCTCAAGATTAGAGCGAGACGTCTCCCTTGCATCACGTTGCAAAATCCCCTCCGGAAGAGACTCTTGGTTATCCCAGGAAATGTTCAAGTACTTGAGTGTTTTTGGCAACTTCCCCTTAGGAAGCAATTTTAGGGATGGACAAGCAGTAACTGACAACGCTTCAAGAAGGCAATGGTTACAATCGCTGTCGTTCACCACTGTCACCATTCCATCAGGCAACGATCTCAGAGAATCACAATTTGAAATGTCGAGACGTTTGAGAGAGAGAGGCAGACCTGCTCCTTCAGAAAAGCACATTAGTTTTCTGCATGCACGTATTCTCAAGTCTCTGAGCGATGTGAGGCTGCTCAGCCCATTTGCCGGCTTCCCCAAGTTACAACAGTCTTCCTCTGTCAAAACCTCAAGATTGCAAGGCAAAATCCTTTCCTCGCCCTCTACCAGCGACACGAGCTGCTCACATTCAACTATCCGTAAACGTTTTAAACTAGAAAGTTTGTCTAAATCAACCCCATCTTGCCACAAGTACGTCAATTCATTACAACATTCAAGATCAAGATCTTCAAGCGCCACCAAGGCCTGCACGAGCTCTTCTTGTAAGCTTACAAGGCCGTAAATTTCAATTAACTGTAAGCTTGCGAGGGATGTGAGATCAGGCGCAGCTCTGAGAGCGAGAACCACCCCTTGACATTTTTTAATGCGAAGCTTTTTGAGGGAAGGAAGGCAACTTGGCAAATCACCAATCAACCTCGGACAATTCTTCAAGGTAAGCTCACTGAGTTTAGGAAATTTTCCCAGAGTACTTTCATTGACACCGTCAGACCAAAACCATTGCTCCCACCCCAACATATTTCCGATGGATAAAGTCTCAAGAGATTGGAAATCCTCAGCATACACTTCTTTCACCCCATCCATTCCTTCTATGCTCAAATGCCTTAGAGCAGGGAGTTTTCCAACCGATGAAAGTGATGTGATCTTGCGACATGTAAGAAGCTTTAGGTCCACTATTTTAGAATAACAGCTATCCCCTATCCATGATGGAAACTCGGTACCGCCATATGATGTAACTGAAAGCTTTTCTAGACTTCGGTGAGGCTTTAATGAGTCGAGGACGTGCAGTTCATTCCTTTCATTTCGTAGTGGATCATCAAAATTACTAATCCAATGCAAGGCTAAGTCACAAAGACCTGTCTTCTCTTTCAGATTTGCAAGTTCTGCATCTCGAACATTCACCTTCTGCAACCCCTCTATTTTAAGCTGCCCTTGTAAATGCGAAAGCTTCTTCAACTCCGTTATCCCAAGCCCTTTTCCTTCTCCCACGATAAACTTAGGCAACATGCGAAGATTTATCAATTTGCTTATCTGCGGCGGCATCTCCTGCAACCCATATGTATCTCTAATATCAAGGCACTGCAAATTAATTAAATTGACAACACATGTGGGCAACTCAACAAGCTTCCAGCACCCACGTAACCTCAAAGTCTGCAAGTTGAAGAGTTCGCCCAACGATTCAGGTAATCTTTTAATCCAAGTATAGGACAAGTTAAGGTAACGTAAAAGCTTTAAGGTACCAGTAGACTTTGGCAATTCCTCTACATAATAACCAGCTAGTGACAATGCCCTTAACATTTTAATTTTGGCACTAAATCATCCAACACCTTGCTAGATAAGTGATAACTGCTAAACCCTGAATAAGTTGGCAATGCTAAGAATGTTCGCAAGTTCTTCATTTCATAGAAGACATCAAATCTTTGAGAAATGTCATGTCTATGAGAAGTGAATGAAGAGTGGTGAACTGCAGCATATGATTCCACTGAGCATGGTTCCTTCTTCATGTCATCCAAGTAAAAGCATATTTCTCCGCTTACGAACCGAGCGAGATCACTTATAAGATCATGCATTATAAATCGTGATATGTTGCTACTAGATCGTTGAAAAAACGACCTTGATGATAAATCACGAAAATATTCATGGCCTAAGTCTTCCATGTGCTTCTTTTTCATTTTTTGCTTCAGAAAACCCTCTGCCATCCACAGGGAAACTAGCTCGCCCTCCTTGAACTCATAATCTTTAGGAAAGATCGCGCAGTAAGCAAAACACTGCTTCAAATGGGAAGGAAGATGACTATAGCTTAATCTCAAAGCTGAAAGAATGCCACTTTCAGTTTCTGGCAAATTCCACATCTCACTGCTCAAAATGTCTTCCCACTCTTCAAGGTTCTGTTTATGACGTAAGAGTCCTCCAAGTGTCTTGGCAACCAAAGGCAATCCTTTACATTTTCCCACTATCTCCTCTCCTATTTCTTTCAATTCCAAATGAGCATCAAAATTTCTGGAATCCAAAGCATGTTGGGTAAATATGCGTAGACATTCATCAAATGATAGCCTTTCCAAAGTGTAAGCACGAACAGAGCCCATTTTTGAAGCAATGTCTTCAATACGAGTTGTGATGATGACTTTGCTCCCCCTTGCTCCTGCACTGAAGGGAAGAGAAAGGGCAGTCCAATCATCATAGTTGTTACTCCAAACATCATCCAGCACTATCAAAAACTTCTTTCCAGACAATCCGTCCTTCAATCTTTCTTGAAGAACATTTAAATCATTATCTTCACAGCTTCCCAAGTGCTGGAGGATTGTTTTTGTTATCCTCGGAATGTCAAAATCATCAGAAACACAGACCCATGCTTTGCAATCAAACTTCACACTCTCATCATTGTAGACAAGTTGAGTAAGAGTTGTCTTTCCGATACCACCCATTCCAATTATTGGAATGACGGAGTACTCAAGGTTGCTAGCATCATCGTTCATCAACAATTCAAGTATGGCTTTCTTGTCATTATCCCTCCCACAAACATGGGATTCTTTGACCAGAGATGTAGTCACCCTTTTTTTCACTCCTTTTGACCTCGTGATTCCCACGTCGAGCTCATTTTTCTCTTTAGCAATTGCTTCTAGTCTTGTAGTTATGCCCCGCAGCCGGGACCCCGTCCTCATATTAAGCTCAATAGCACTTGGATTCAGACCAGCACAACAAGTTGGGAGGAGCTTCCGGACAGTACTGCTGCTGGCTTGAGATTCTGCCCTCACCTTGCTTGCCAAAGCTTCTGTTTGAAACTCGTCCAGCACGTCCTCCACATCATAAGCCAAATCTCGGAGCTTGGTAAGCCAGATTTTCACAGTCGAATTTGTGATTTGCTTCTCATCTGCATCCTTAAGAACTGCATCAATTTCTGACAGTCTTCGCTTCCACTTGTTAAGTTCTTTCTCCACTTGTGTTTTGCGTACGAAGTTCAGAAGTTCTCCAGAGGTTAACTTTCGAAGCAAAGGCTCAAGAAGAGCCGAGAGAAAGACTTCTCCAACAACTTCCATCCTGCTGAATGATGTCACAGATAAGATCAGATTTTTGGCCTAAACATTGACGGTACTCTAACTCCATAATAAGAAAAAGCTAAGAATCCAGTGCTTCTGCTGTGTTGGTTGGATGTTTACATCATTAACAAGTTATCAAATATATGAAAAAATCACTTAAATTAGCAAAACACATGTCTGCAATTTTCTGCAGAATCAGCTATGAACAAGGGAGAGTTTTCTTTACACTGCAGATTTTTCGTTCCCTGTCTTCTCTTTTACAATTCCAGAATATTACAGCACCTTTATGCTTCCAAAATCATCACATCTTATCCTTACACTTGCTCATTCCAATCACCACGTAAACTAACTCCAATTACATTCTTGGCATGCGTTAAACTTATTAAAGTTAAGGTTAAAGTTCTGTAACATTCACAGCATATAAACCCCAACAGTATCATAAGCCAATGAACTGCAAACAAAAAACACTGAACCCAGTTTATGAAACTAAATATAGTAGGTTATCATCGAGAGGATGTTGGCATCACGAAGAATTATGTCATCAGCTTTTCAAACTTGCAAAACTACCCAGTAATGATATAGTTTAGCTAAAAGAAACTAGTAGCCAAATTGTGGCTAGGGAGACCAAACGATAGATATAACATTCTTCTATGAATTACCTGTTTTACACCGAGTAGCAAATCGATCTGTAAGTCCCTTGAAAACGGTAGATCGGTACTCTTTAGAAATTAATCTTAGGTGCTGTAGCAAAAGAAGAAGGCAAAGATTGTGAAGAGGAGAGACAGAGAGCACTGATTGAGGAGTAACTAGTAAAGACAGAAGACACAAAAATTAAACAAAGGAGCGGACGCATGGTCTTGCCTTCTTTACAGCACAAATAATTGAACTAAAATATTATGAAATGGTCATTCTTGCTGGTGTCAGAAGCTTTTCAAGTTCAACAATTATATTATAAAACTAAAATATGGACCCGCCCTTATGAAATTCCCTTGTCTCTCACTCTAGAATTTTACGGTAGCAATACCCCCACTAAAAAAAAGATGTAAAAAAAACCATTGATAAGATTCCAATTCTTTTAATTGCCAAACATCCGGCTGCCATAGTTTGAAGGGGAAGCTCCTTGACAAACTTCCGAAATTGTAAGTGATTTATATCTAATCTTCTTCGATGTTCGAAGAAGGGGAAGACGATAGGCTCTCATGAATATTGGACACATTAAGGTTCTTCCATGAGCCAAACACCGTCCGCGTCTTTGAAGTACCAGGAAAGTATCAAATAGAGTTGAGGACTTGATAGCCAGCTTATAGCGAAAAGAAAAAAAAAAAAAAAA
>Ga0325402_1004304_pt1 | contig 13097 bp, 11 predicted proteins | sample PopdelMetagenome_22_FD_207212 | JGI IMG/M metagenome (GOLD analysis project Ga0325402, IMG submission 207212) | Populus deltoides microbial communities from Bellville, Georgia, United States - Xylem-PdKOR-R3 | ecosystem: Host-associated > Plants > Phyllosphere > Stem > Wood/Secondary xylem... | reverse complement strand
GTCCATTCTAACAATTAAAATAAACAATCATAAGAAAAATAAGCATAGGAGAAAAAACATATTCATCATATAAACTGAAAAGAAAAGGTATAAATAAATCTCACAATTCTTGAAATCCAAAGGTTTCTGTGTCCTTACAACCAAGAAAAAGAGTTTACCCTTGCATGTTTGTTGAACAATTAATCAAAAAGAAAGAAGAAAACATGATTTCGGGTTTGTGGAGGAGAAGGGGTGTTTTTTCTCTCTTGGATGGCTGCTCCTCTCTATGCTCTTTTCCTTCTCTCTTTCTTTTTATATGCTAAGAAACCCTAGTCTCTATTTTACAAAATAGTCCTCCTTTAAGTTGACAGTTTACATTTAAATACTTCAATAACTATTTTCCTAAAAAAAAAGGAGAAATAGTCTTGCATGAAATCTTCAAGCTTTGACTTAAAGGAGCTAAATTACTAAAATTAAAACTTGGATGTCGGGTTAGATGCTTCAGAATATAATTTGGACTCGTTCCTTCACGAAACCTGTTTGCTCGCAGAATTCAGTTCTCATCTTTGAAAAATCATATCTCCCTCATTTGACATCATTTTTTGCTACCATTTGGAGTGTTGATATGTCTTTCAGTCAGGAATCTAACAAAATTGATTTTGCATCCAATGGACTTCTGTAGCTTAGGATATTCAAGTTGTAATAGTCGAAGGTCAACAGTGGCAGATTGCGAGATTTGACTTTGAAGGTAGTGATTTCCATGCTCTTTCTTATTTTATTTTCTTTCCTTAGATGTCTAGAAATGTATGGATGTTAGCTTTTTAATGCCACTAGAATCACTTCATTTCGACCTCTAGAACTTACGTTCTTCATAAAACATCGACTGAAGGTCAAATCTATCAATTACCTCCAATTTATTCCTTTTTGCATCTTTCATCCAAAAGTTCCTTCAAAACATAAAACAAAGAATATCAAGGTATTTTATGCATAAAACATAGGCAAAACACCAGTTAAATGTGAGTGAAATTATGGAATAATATGGTTGCATCAAATACCCCCACACTTAACTCTTGCTTGTCCTTGATAAAGGATAGAGAAAATCAAATTGAAAATAACTATGACCAATCTCTTAATCTCTCATCAATGTCCAAGAATATATGCATTATAAACAAGAATACAATCAAGAAGGATAGAAAGTATAGATTTTCATGAATTCATTTACATGCAAACTTCAAAACCCAATAAATCGTTGGGATTTAAATGAAATCTATATCATGCCAAAGTGACAGGTCGTCTCATTGAAATACACTCCAACACTCATATGTTTAGGGCTTTTGTATTTAAGTCTCTCAAATTCAATCAACGAATATGTTCTACCATAAGATAGCTCTTCAATCTCATCTTCATTACTAAAATATTACACACAATGCATAAATCAAATGTCTTATGTTTTTTGTTGTAATGGGGATAAGATTAAGGTGAGGTAAAAGAAAAGGCTAAAACCAAAGAAAATTGAGCATTTAAAAAAAAAAATTGATCTTTCAAACAAGATATTCCATTAAAACATGTAAATTTTTCATCTTTAAGCACCAATACTTAACTTTTTTTTATTTCAGGCTCCATCAACATAAAATTTTAAGAAAACACAATGGAACACTTCTCTTTTCTTTTCTTTTCTTTTCTTTTCTTTTTTTCCTTCTTCTTTAGCAACTTTGTCCCTTTTTTTTTCATTAAGCATCACTTTTTCTTTCTTTTCATATAATTTCCAACCATAATCCCATGAGATATCATCAAGTGCATGCTCTACTAATCCTTGGCCAGGGGAAAAGGAAAACATAACAAAGTTAAGGTTTACACATGGGTAAAGCAAAGAAAAGATAAACAAGCTCAAAATGGACTCACTAAGGATAATATGCTTTAGGTTGGCTTTTTTGTTCAAGTGGTTAAAATTCCTAGTGCCTTTATCATCTTCATGTATACATGTAATGTGAATGAAATCTTACCAAGATATGAAGCAAGTTCTAGAGATATATATCATTAAAGAATACACAATCAAAGAACATAATGTTGAAGGCCCAAAAGCTTGCATTGGTATAACACTATAAAGTCAACATGGCATATTTTCAAATCACTCCCTAAACCAATCAAAATCAAAAACTTGCATGCACACTCATTCATTTGATTTATATCTTCATCTATCTCAATTAATTCTCATATATAATACTCATATTCTCATAAACCAGTTCAAAAAGATCAAACAGACACACACACACACACACACATGCAACAAAGAAAACCAAAATTCTCTCAATACCCCCACACTTTAAACACAACATTGTCCTCAATGTTGAAATAAAAGAAAAGGAATATAAGAGAATGACAAAAATAAAGTAAAACATGAAAAATAAAAGATAAAGGAAAACAAAAACAAAAACGAAAACGAAAAACAAAAGCAAATCTATTTTTTTCCTTTTGTGTTAGGTTGCCTCCCAGTATGCGCTTTTGTTTTATGTCATTGACTTGACATGTGGTATGCTCATTTATCATAGATTGGTTCAACTAACTCCACAGAAGCAGTGAGTTCTGTCATCCAACCTTCATAGAAAGGTTTCAAGTGATGCCTATTGACCTTGAACACTTTATTTGTTTCTAAACTCGTAATTTCAACTGCACCATAAGGAAAAACATTACAAACAACAAAGGGTCCAATCCAACACTTTGTTTAAGAGATATCACAGGAGGAACATTTCTAGGAAAATACACTTCTAGAAATTCTTCTTCGCTGACTGTTTTCTCCTTCGACCATCATTGGATCAGGCTATAATTTGGATAGGTTGTTCTTCTAGATGTTTTCTAGATTCTAAACAGTGGAGATCAGAAACATACACTCGGTATAGAAGTTGTGTTTCTCTCACAATAGGTCTACAAGTTTGAGGTCAGTTTGGTTAAACCCATATTTATGGAAATTTCACCATTTGATGAAATTGATATTTGGATATGTTATAATAATAATAATGCATTATAACTTGACCGTATGGATTGTTTGGAATATTATGCGTTTGTTATTTATGGTTGATTGAAACTATTGTCAAGGATTGTGTTTAAAAGAATATTGTTTGGAAAGTTCGTAAAATCGATAAGAATGTTTTATTTTGACGTTAAGAGGGAAGATTGAAATAAATAAGATAAATTGACTCTTAAAAAGATTGTTTTTTGACACTCTTAAATGAAATGTGATATCGCTAGGGTTTGAGATAAAAGAGAAAAAGTTAAATTATGGATGTTGTGTGTAAATGGAAAGGTCTGGATAGATTCATCCCCTGACTTTTAAAGAGAATTCGAGTAGGAGGATGAGGGAATTAGGATCAAGTTCCTCATAGTAATTGTAGTTTTGGATGTTAGCTAACTAAGGAAATTGGTCTTGCTCAATTTGGAGTTGTAGAACTCCAGCTGTGGGTCACCAACCGAGATTGGGTCATGACCCTGTAGGGCAATAGGTATGGTTTGTTAATAAGAAATTTTGACAGGAGGAACATTTCTGGGAAAATACACTTCTGGAAATTCTTCTTCGCTGACTGTTTTCTCCTTCGACCATCATTGGATCAGGCTATAATTTGGATAGGTTGTTCTTCTAGATGTTTTCTAGATTCTAAACAGTGGAGATCAGAAACATACACTCGGTATAGAAGTTGTGTTTCTCTCACAATAGGTCTACAAGTTTGAGGTCAGTTTGGTTAAACCCATATTTATGGAAATTTCACCATTTGATGAAATTGATATTTGGATATGTTATAATAATAATAATGCATTATAACTTGACCGTATGGATTGTTTGGAATATTATGCGTTTGTTATTTATGGTTGATTGAAACTATTGTCAAGGATTGTGTTTAAAAGAATATTGTTTGGAAAGTTCGTAAAATCGATAAGAATGTTTTATTTTGACGTTAAGAGGGAAGATTGAAATAAATAAGATAAATTGACTCTTAAAAAGATTGTTTTTTGACACTCTTAAATGAAATGTGATATCGCTAGGGTTTGAGATAAAAGAGAAAAAGTTAAATTATGGATGTTGTGTGTAAATGGAAAGGTCTGGATAGATTCATCCCCTGACTTTTAAAGAGAATTCGAGTAGGAGGATGAGGGAATTAGGATCAAGTTCCTCATAGTAATTGTAGTTTTGGATGTTAGCTAACTAAGGAAATTGGTCTTGCTCAATTTGGAGTTGTAGAACTCCAGCTGTGGGTCACCAACCGAGATTGGGTCATGACCCTGTAGGGCAATAGGTATGGTTTGTTAATAAGAAATTTTGACAGGAGGAACATTTCTGGGAAAATACACTTCTGGAAATTCTTCTTCGCTGACTGTTTTCTCCTTCGACCATCATTGGATCAGGCTATAATTTGGATAGGTTGTTCTTCTAGATGTTTTCTAGATTCTAAACAGTGGAGATCAGAAACATACACTCGGTATAGAAGTTGTGTTTCTCTCACAATAGGTCTACAAGTTTGAGGTCAGTTTGGTTAAACCCATATTTATGGAAATTTCACCATTTGATGAAATTGATATTTGGATATGTTATAATAATAATAATGCATTATAACTTGACCGTATGGATTGTTTGGAATATTATGCGTTTGTTATTTATGGTTGATTGAAACTATTGTCAAGGATTGTGTTTAAAAGAATATTGTTCGGAAAGTTCGTAAAATCGATAAGAATGTTTTATTTTGATGTTAAGAGGGAAGATTGAAATAAATAAGATAAATTGACTCTTAAAAATATTGTTTTTTGACACTCTTAAATGAAATGTGATATCGCTAGGGGTTGAGATAAAAGAGAAAAAGTTAAATTATGGATGTTGTGTGTAAATGGAAAGGTTGATGAATCTGGATAGATTCGTCCCCTGACTTTTAAAAAGAATTCGAGTAGGAGGATGAGGGAATTAGGATCAAGTTCCTCATAGTAATTGTAGTTTTGGATGTTAGCTAACTAAGGAAATTGGTCTTGCTCAATTTAGAGTTGTAGAACTCTAGCTATGGGTCACCAACCGAGATTGGGTCATAACCCTGTAGGGCAATAGGTATGGTTTGTTAATAAGAAATTTTGACTATCTTAGAGGCAAAACTGGGTTCTCCTTCCTTTAGGGAACTTGTATCCTTGTGTCTTAGCTTTCCAACAAGATCAATCCGCTTGAAATGGAGTTCTATAACTCTAGATATAGTTAAAAATCTGAGGATAGGTCAGACATTAACAATTCAATATCAAGACAGTAACAGTTGGACAATAACAGTCCAATGTTTGTTCATGAGCAATTTTGATTGTCTTAAAGGCAGAACTGGGTTCTCCTTCCTCAAAGCACATGTAGCCTCGTGTCTTAGCTTTCCAACGAGACCAATCTCTCTTGAAATGGAGTTCTATAAGTCTAGATATAGTTAAATATTTGAGGAGAGGTCGGACAGTAATAGTTCAATATCAAGACAGTAACAGTTGGATAGTAACAATCCAATGTTTGTTGATGAGCAATTTTGATTGTCTTAGAGGCAGAACTTGGTTCTCCTTCCATTAGAGAACTTGTAGCCTCATGTCTTAGCTTTCTAACGAGACAAATCTTGCTTGAAATGGAGTTCTATAACTCTAGATATAGTTATAAATCTGAGGAGAGGTTGGACAATAATAACTCAATATCAAGACAATAACAACAGTTGGACAGTAACAGTCCAATGTTTGCTGATGAGCAATTTTGACTGTCTTAGAGGCAAAACCGGGTTCTCCTTCCTTCAAAGAACTTGTAGCCTCATGTCTTAGTTTTCCAACGAGACCAATATCGCTTGAAACATAGTTCTATAACTCTAGATATAGTTAAAAATCTGAGAAGAGGTCGGACAGTAACAGTTTGAGGTTTAGACAATAACAATTCAAATATTAAGAAATGGCTAAAAGAAAAACTTATTGGCTGTTGATATGGTTATTATAAAACATATCCTTGAGTAAGGAAAATTTATGAGATAAACCTGTGATTTGCAGGAGGGACCATAGGCGTTGTGCAACAATAGCAGTAGGGGAGCATGAGTAGAGTTTCTATTACAGGTGGGTGATCCTCACTTAAGCTTTTTAGTTAAATTCAAGAATTTAATATGTTAATAATGTGAGATGTAAATTTGCAACGTTGGATATTATGTGAAATGATGTTATTTCTGATAGTATTCTGAATGTACGTGTGTGTTCAAGGGGAACTACCCTTGTGTGCATTGCCAAGTGATGGGAGTACCACTAACAAAGAAAATATGAGAAGTGTAATATGTGTTTCGACTAGCATACATTTAGTGTATGTTAGGATCCTAGGTAAGGAGATCATCATGTATTGACTAGCATACATTTAGTGTATGTTAGGATCTCGGGTAAGGGGATCACCACGTATTAGCTAGCATACATTTAGTGTATGTAGGATCCCGGGTAAGAGGATCACCTTGCATCGACTTCTATGGGATGATGATGATACCAGTGAAATTGGTATCAGTAATGTGTTAAGCAAAAATGATCATGGTTGATCTTACGAAATCTTGAATGGAGGTTAATAATGGTAGATGAAACGGTTTTTAGTAATTGAAGGAGAAAGAGTTTCCAATGAAAACCAGAAGGGAGAAGTTAATAAAATATGAATGCATGATTGTCTTTTTAAATTGTTGGATATTTATTTGCTATATTATTATGATTTTCATGTTTCAATAATATGTATTTTGTTCCAGGACCATCGCATGCACAACAGGAGTAGATCCTAGCTTATGTTCACTTTTTGTAGTCTAGGTTATAGGGAGTATGCCCTTGTATTTTTTCATATTACAACTTTTATATAACTTAATTTGTATAATTGATGTTTAAACTTGAGTAGATGAACTTAATTCTGAAATCCATATAATCATGCTTCATGTATGCGTGTTTATCTCATTATTCCCCTATAATGATATTTGTTGTCCAATGTATGTTATATATGTTGTGGTTGTGATGTTGATGATGATGTTTGTGGGATTGAGACCCAGGATGATTGGGTCGTGATTGAGTTATGAGATGTAAGATATTAGAAGTGTAAACAGGGTATATGTTGATAACTTGGGACCTTCTGGTATAGGGGAGACTCTGCCGAAATTTCGGTAGACTTGTATATGAGAACTGGAAAAAAAATTACCCGTATTTTTAGGTGCCAAATCATAGAAAAGTAACTATAATTACATATGAAAGTGTGGGGCGTTACAATCATTTTGTATCTCTTCTAACGTAGTTCCAATATTTTTGGGTATCAAAAGGATAGACGCCACCCATTTACTGTCCGTGATGGGGTAATTGACCCCTGCATCATGGAGGACAGTTTGTAAAGCCAATGTTGATTGTGCATATTTTGGGAAATACATACATACCTCTCCATCTCTTTTATCTCGGTAAAATCATAGCCATAACTCAAAGTCACGCTTAATCCGTTCTCACAGTCAAAATCAAAAACTTGTTGCACACACTTATCTACTTAGTCATAGCATGTGATAGAATAAACATTATTATAAGGATATTTTATTGCATCATGAAAATTCAATTCAATTTTTTCATCTCCTAACTTCATAGATAAAGTATCCTTACCACAATCAATCTTTGTATTGGCAGTTTTCAAGAATGGTCTCCCAAACAATATGGGAGTGATGTTTGATGAATCACAAGAGTCATGTTCCATATCAAGAATATAAAATTCGCATGAAATGACCAAACTATCAATCTTGACTAGGACATCTTCTATCACACCAAGTGGATAAACAAAACTACGATCTGCAAGTTGTATTACAATATTAGTTCTATTCAAAGGCTCTAGATTAAGAGAATCATAAACATGTTTAAGCATAACACTAATGGATGCACCTAAATCGCATGAGGCCTTTTTAAAACTAGTATTACCAATAGTAAACGCACCTGGTCTTTTTGGTTCAAAGGCATATTATTTTGAACAACAGCAGATACAACTTCACCCATACTTATCATCTCGTGGCCTTTCAGCTTAAAAGCTTTCTTGGTAGTACACAACGCCTTCAAGAATTTGGCATACTTGAGAATTTGCTTGATAGCATCAAGCAAATGAATGTTGAGTTCCACTTTCTTGAAGACCTTTAAAATTTCTTTTTCTTTATCCTCTTTCTTTAACCTAGAAGAATTCATAGGAAAGGGTGGAATTGTTTTAAAATTGGAATTCAATAAGTGAGGACTTACCTTTGGAGTGTAGGTCGTTGTTTCAGTTTGGGAAGGAGGAGGATGTTTCTTCTTTGTACTCAATTCGATTTCTATCTCTTCTTCTGCCTCTATCTTAATTTATTTCGATCTTTGCTCTTCCAGTTCTTTCCTACTTCGTAACATGATCACACTGACATTCTCTTTTGGATTCAATGCTTGAGAGGGCAATTTTTCTTTCATTTGTGCTTCCAATTTCCCTACACTTGAAGCTACTTGCCCCATTTACTTCTCCAAGTTGTGATACTTGACCTTGTTTCCTGCTAAAAAGACATGATATTTTGTTGCAAGGTCACAGTGTTAGAAGCTAAAGTTTTCATCATCTCACGAAGATCATCATTGGATGACGACCCCATAACATTAGAGTTTGTGAATGGAGGCGGTTATCTTGCTTCATAATTCTGTTGGGATTTAAATCCATGGGGATGGAACTGTCGTCCTTAATTGCCTTGTTGAGGCAAGTTCCCATAAGATAAGTTAGGATAATCTCTCCATCCAGGATTGAACGTGTTGGAAAAGGGATCATACTTACGCTGGGGCTGTCAGTTGAATCCTCCATCAACTGCATGAACTTGTTCAATGTAATCTTCTTGCATTGTTGGGCACACATCTGAGGTATGTCCATGAAAAGAAGAGCATATGCTACAAACTTTCACCTGATGTACGTTTTTATGTCAATGCAACTAAGAAAAAGAGTTTAGCCTTGTATGTTTGTTGAACAACTAATCAAAAAGAAAGAAGAAAACATGATTTCGGGTTTGTGGAGGAGAAGGAGCGTTTTTTCTCTCTTGGCTGGTTGCTCCTCTCTATGCTCTTTCCGTTCTCTTTTTCTTTTTATATGCTAAGAAACCCTAGTCTCTATTTTACAAAATAGTCCTCCTTTAAGTTGACAGTTTACATTTAAGTACTTCAATAACTATTTTTCTAAAAAAAGGAGAAATAACTGACACGACCAGAAGATCGATGTCTACTCCCAAGTGCAGGAGTGTCGAAGTAATAAATAACCTGGCAAGACCGGGGTCGAACCATAGCGAGGTTAACTATATAAATTATAAATAATAATAATAATAATAATAATAATAATAATAATAATAAGTTGAAGAGAGCTTTGAGATGTGATATTGATATAAGGATTAAACAATGATAAAAACAATTGTCAAGGTTAGAGAATCCATTAATGGTATTTCAAACAAGTATAGTATAAACTCTTATTATTCAACTGGATACCATACACAAAGGAGGTTCCAATCAGATTATAAATTGTTAACATGATTACATTAGTCACGCCAGGCCACAATAACAGCTCAAAAGAGGCTATAACTTTTGATCCGATCGTTGAATCGTGCAATAGTTTTTATAGGAGTTTATAGAGTCCATTTTTCTTGGTGTAACTATGGAATCATAACTTAGTGACGAGGAGGTCTTGTTGGGCAAGACCAAAATAACGGCTAAAAAGGGTCATAACTTTTGATCTGACTATTGGATCGTGCAACAATTTTTGCAGGAGTTTCTGGAAGCCGTTTTCCTTGGAGTAGCTATGGAATCGCAACTTGGTGACGAGGAGGTTTTGTTGGGCAAGACTAGAATAACAGCTCAAAAGAAGCATAACTTTTTATCTGATCGTTAGATCGTGCAATAATGTTTACAGAAGTTTCTAGAAGTTGTTTTCCTTAGAGTAGCTATAAACTCATAACTTGGTGACAATGAGGTCTGATCAGGCTAAACTAGAATAACAGCTTAAAAGGGCCATAATTTTTGATACTTCCATTGGATCGCGCTCCAATTTTTACAAGAGTTTCCTTAAGCCATTTTCCTTGGTGTTGCTATGGAATCGCTATTCAATGACGAGGAGGGTTTGGTCGGGCAAACTTGAGTGGCGGCTTAAAAGTACTATAAGTTTTGATCCGATCGTTGGATCGCCCTCAAATTTTTACAGAAGTTTCTGGAAGTCATTTTCCTTATGGTTGGTATGGAATCACTATTCGGTGATGAGGAGGTCTAGTCGCGCCAGACCACAATAACAGCTCAAAAAGCCCATAACTTTTGATCCAACCTAGGATCGCGCAAGAATTTTTTAGGAGTTTTCGCAGTCTGATTTTCTTGGAGTAGCTATGGAATCGCAACTCGGTGATGAGGAGGTGTTGTTAGGCAAGACTAGAATTACAGCTCAAAACGGCCATAACTTTTAATCTGATTGTTGGATCGTGCAACAATGTTTACAAGAGTTTCTAGAAGTTGTTTTCCTTAGAGTAGTTATGGACTCGCAACTTGGTGACAATGAGATCTACTCGAGCCACACCAGAATAACGGCTCAAAAGGGCCATAAATTTTGATCCAACCATTGGATCACCCTTTAATTTTTATAAGAGTTTCCTTAAGTAGTTCCTTGGTGTAGCTATGGAATCGCTATTCTATGACAAGGAGGTCCGGTCGACCAGACTTGAGTTACGGCTCAAAAGGGCTATAAGTTTTGATCCGACCGTTGGATCGGCCTCAAATATTTACAGGAGTTTGCGGAGGCCATTTTCCTTGGAGTGGGTATTGAATCATTACTCTATGATGTGGAGGTCTTGTTAGGACGGACCAGAGTAACGACTCAAAAAGGCCATAACTTTTGATCCGACTGATGGATCGTGCAAGAAATTTTACATAAGTTTTCTTAGGCCATTTTCCTTGGTGTAGCTATGGAATCACTACTCGGTGACGAGGAGGTCTGGTCAGGCCAGATAAGAATAACCGCTCTAAAGGGCCATAACTTTTGATACGACCGCTGGATCGTGCAAAATATTTCACAAGAGTTTTCAAATGTCGTTTTCCTTGGAGTAGCTATGGAATCGCTACTCGGTGATGAGGAGGTCTGGTCGGGCCATACCAAAATAACAGCTCAAAAGGACACCATTGCTACACGCTTCTATATCTGTTAAATGTATGGGTTGAGTAGAAATAAAGGGAAGGAATAGAAGATTTTATAGATGAGAAATTTAAAATGCAATCATACCACCTATATGTAGGCCAGTTGGAGTCTCACTCTTTCTCTCTATCTCTCTTTTTTTCTTTTTCAAACATGTGTATGTACAAGTAGTTGTGATTGTGGCTTACATCTTCCCTTGGTTTTACGTCCAATAACGGCTTAAACGCCCTTTATGGGTCGAGGATAAGCTTCCCATCTAGTTTTCTTAAAAACTAGCAAACATGGTCTTTTTTAGTCAGATTCTCAAGACTATGTTGATCATTTTCTTTATGAAATTGGGGCTATAAATCATGAATTGCACGATGCATATCTCAACTAGCATACATCTCAAGAGTTAATAGAAAATTATCTAAAGATTCCTTACTCAGGCCATCCTTAATGAATTGTATTTTATCTTCACGGTTTACAGATATCATTCCTAAAGAACGACATTTTGCATTACAAGTCCATCTAGCACATCTGTGACAGACTTTCAGTCATTTTTTGCATGACGTTTCTTTGCAAAAGTACTTTTACCTATGTCAGGCATGTATGAAATAAAAGAATTAGAAGACTCACCTGATAATTGGACCTTTGCTTCAATTAGCTAGCGAATATCTTTAAAAAATCCATGGTTTATTAACAACCTTAATCTTTCACACCTAGCACGGTAAATTTTTGTAATCGCATTTTGAGGCAAAGCGGGAAAATACTTTTTCAATTTTTCAAGAGTGGTGTCCATTTTTCAAAAGAGAAGTGCAGAAGAGATGCAAAGAAAAGAGAAGGGATAAGGAATTGAACAAATATATACACAGATATCAGTTATCATGGGAAATTGAAAGAACCGACTTAAGAGTCATAAAGTACCGTTATCCGTCATTTGACCGAGGTTGGAGAAAGATGATGCAACCATATTATTCAATAGTTTCACCCACATTTAACTAGTGTTTTGCCTATGTTTTATATATAAAATGCCTTGATATTCTTTGTTTTATGTTTTGAAGGCACTTTTGGATAAAAGATGCAAAAAGGAGTAAATTGGAGATAATTGGCAAATTTGACCTTCAGTCGATGTTTTGTGCAGAGCGTGAGTTCTGGAGGTTGAAATGAAGTGATTCTAGTGGCATTAAAACGTTAACATCCATACCTTTCTGGACATCTAAGGCAATAAAATAAAATAAGGAAGAGCATGGAAATCACAGCCTTCAAAGTCAAATCTCGCAATCTGCCAGTGTTGACCTTCGGCTATTCCAACTTGAATATCTGGAGCTACAGAAGTCCAATTGATGCAAACTCAATTTTTTTGGATTCATGACTCAAATTTCTATAAAAGCTACAAATTTCAGCCAAAAACGATGTCATGTGAGGGAGATATGATTTTTCAAAGATGACATCTGAATTCTGCTAGCAAACAGGTTTGGTGAAGAAACGAGTCCAAATTACGTTCCGAAACATCTAAACCGATATCCAAGTTTTTATTTGGCTTGAAGATTTCATGCAAGGCTATTTCTCTTTTTTTAGGAAAATAGTTATTGAAGTACTTAAATGTAAACAGTCTACTTAATGGGGGACTATTTTGTAAAATAGAGACCTAGGGTTTCCTAAGATATAAAAAGAATGAAAGAAGAGAAGGGAAGCTGCCAGCCAAGAAGAGAAAAACGCCCCCTTCCTCTAAGAAACCCTAAATTATGCATTCTTCCTTCTTTTTGATTAGTTGTTCAACAAACATGCAAGGCTAAACACTTTTTCTTGGTTGCAAAGACACGGAAAATTTCGAATTTCAAGAACTGTGAGATTTATTTTACCTTTTCTTTTCAGTTTATATGATGAATATGTTTGTTCTCCTATGCTTATTTTTCCTATGATTGTTTATTTTAATTGCTAGAGCGGACTCTAAGTTATT
>Ga0325402_1004303_pt1 | contig 13098 bp, 9 predicted proteins | sample PopdelMetagenome_22_FD_207212 | JGI IMG/M metagenome (GOLD analysis project Ga0325402, IMG submission 207212) | Populus deltoides microbial communities from Bellville, Georgia, United States - Xylem-PdKOR-R3 | ecosystem: Host-associated > Plants > Phyllosphere > Stem > Wood/Secondary xylem... | reverse complement strand
TAACTATTTTTCCTAAAAGGAGAAATAGCCTTGCATGAAATCTTCAAGCTCTGACTTAGAGGAGCTAAATTGCTGATATAAAAACTTGGATGTCGGTTTAGATGCTTCGGAATGTAATTTGGACTTATTTCTTCACGAAACCTGTTTGCTGGCAGAATTCAGTTGTCATCTTTACAAAATCATATCTCCCTCATATGAAATCTTTTTTGGCTTAAATTTTGATCGTTGATAGGTCTTTAAGTCAGGATTCCACAAAAATTGAGTTTGCATTAATTGGACTTCTGTAGCTCCAGATATTAAATTTTGAATGGCCAAAGGTCAACACTGGCAGAATGCAAGATTTGAATTTGCAGGATGTGATTTCCATGATCTTTGTCTTTTTATTTTTCTTGCATTACATTTCCAGAAAGGTATGGATGTTAGCTTTTTAGTGCCACTGGAATCACTTCATTTCGATCTCTAGAACTCACGCTCTACACAAAACATTGACTGAACGTCAAATCTACCAATTACCTCCAATTTACTCCCTTTTGCATCTTTCATCCAAAAGTGCCTTCAAAACATAAAACAAAGAATATCAAGGCATTTTATATATAAAACATGGACAAAACATTAGGTTGATATGGGTGAAACTATCGAATAATATGGTTACATCAATCATAGACTTAGAAATCGATCAATTTTTGTTTTTATCATTGGGATTCATTGATTCGAATTAAAGGCTTCAATGGGAAATTAGAGGCATGAAATAGCAAATAAGGCAGAATTATATTTTAATTAATTCAACAGATGAGAGCCTTCATGAAACAATTTGATCAGATTTAACCATTTATTTACAAAGATTTCTCAATTCGAACCAATCAAACTAAGATTAACATTTGGCATGTTTAAATATCTGCCATATCTTTTTATTGATATATGTTTTGATTAGATTATCTTGCAAAGTGACATTCATGAATATAATAATTGCTGAACATAATTTTCAAGTGATATAGATCCATATAACAAGTGAAGAACATAATTCTTGGAGATTACACGCAAGGTAGTAAGCATAATCTTTAAAATAATTATATTCACTTGGAATTTTATGATTGACAAAGATAGCTAAAAACATTAGTCTACAAGATAAACACAATCGATAAATAATTTTAAAAAAAATGTTGGATGAGTATTGATGCTTCTAATCTTCATAAAATGTTATGATGTGAGTTTTTGTTATATTGGGATAGACTTAGTAAGATTATCAAATGATACTCTTAAGTGCATTGTGAATCATTATAGATTCATCCTCCTCAAGGAATGCTTAAGTGGAGTGTTATATCCATTTTTGGGTTTGATTAGTACTTAAAAGTGCATTCTCATTAAGGTTTTATATCATCATATTGCACTTAAAGTATCATTAAATTCCCTAACTTAAACATGTTTTATAATAACAAGTCTGATAATATAAGATAGTTTTAATTTATGGTAAATGCTCATTTTAAATGCCGACATATCTCACAATTCAAAAAATTAATTGATATGATTAACCAAGGTTGTTAAAATCACGTTATAAGTAAAATCAAAACATGCTTTACGTGTTGAATCACTTGAAAAAATCAAAAATGGGTGAAATCGGGTTGAATCGGGGTGAAATCACAAAAATCAGATGAAATCGGGGAAAAATAAAGGTTGCTTAGATTGCAAACTAACTACATGAGAAATAAAAGTGAAGAAATTCATGCATATGGTTAAATAAAAACGGGAATTCAGAAACTTTTGGCTATAAGTTTCTGAACAAAATATTTCAAGACATTATAAATCAACCCGAAAATGTTGAGGGTTAGATTAAATTAAAGAAAATAAACTAAACTAAAAGTTGTGGGGTGAAATTGTAAGAAATGAAATGAGGTATAACTTAATTATAAGAAGAAAAAAAGATGTGAGGGCCTAAATGCAAATAAGAAAAATTATAGAGCACAAATACTCCTATTCTCACCAAATATCTGCAGCAATCGTAAGGAAAGAAAAGAGGGAGCTTTTGTATCCATTCTTGCAAAATCAAGAGAGAAACATATTAAAATTTCAAGAACCCATCCAAAATTAAGGGTTTGTAGATGGAATAAACAGTTGTGGGCAAGGGATTAACAAGAAAATTGAATGGAGGGCCGGCTGTCATTAGATAAGAAAGGAGGGAGTTGAAAATCTTCAACTGGTTGAAGATCAAAACCTTAATTCATACCGGGTAAGGTGTTTTAAACATGATCTTATAAGTCATTTCAAATTCGATAATGAATTGATGCCTTGATGTGAATTATAGATTAGGGTTCTTAGACTTGAACTGGGGAAAAGTATTGTTGTTAAAATTAAGTTAATTCATGTTTGGTATGTGATTGGGGACGTGAAACCATGATAATTTACCCAGAAAATGTAGTTTGTGAAAGTTATGTGTGAAGGGAAGGGGGTGACGAATCTAGACATACTCATCTCCTGACTTTCGGTAAGATTTCAGATAGGACGATGAGGGAATTAGAACCAGTTCCTTTATAGAAATTGTAGTTTTGGATGTTAGCTAATTAAGGAAATTAGTCTTGCTCAATTTGGAGCTGTAGAACTCCAGTTATGGGTTATCAACCGAGACTGGGTCATGACAGACCTTGTAAGGCAGTAAGTCTGATTTGTTGATAAGCAATTTTGACTATCTTAGAGGCAAAGTTGGGTTCTCCTTTCTTCAGAGAACTTGTAGCATCATGTCTTAGCTTTCCAACGAGACTAATCTCGCTTAAATCGGAGTTTTATAACTCCAAATATAGTTAAAAATCTGAGGAGAGGTCAGACAGTAACATTTCAAAAACGAGACAGTAACACTTGGACAGTAACAGTCCAAATGTTTGTTGATGAGCAATTTTGACTGTCTTAGAGGCAGAACTGAGTTCTCCTTTCTTCAGAGAACTTGCAGCCTCATGTCTTAGCTTTCCAACAAGACTAATCTCGCTTAAATTAAAGTTCTATAACTCCAGATATAGTTAAAAATCTGAGGAGAGGTCAGACTATAATAGTTCAATAACGAGACAGTAACAGTTGGACAGTAACAGTCCAAATATAAAGAAAGGAATGATAACTGTGGTTGGACAAAGAAACGACAATATTAATGGGTGAAATGAGAAAAAACATAAAATATCAAGAAATGATTGAAAGAAAGACTTATTGGTTTGTGATATGGTTATTATAAAACATGTCCTTGAGTGAGGAAAATTTATGAGATAAACATATGATTGATGTGAGATGTGAATTACCGAACGTTGGATATTAGGAGAAAAGAAGAAAGTTTGCGTAATGATATCAATATTTTGGATAGTATTCTGAATGTATGTGTATTCAAGGTGAACGGTTGTTGTGTGAATTGCCAAGTAATGAAATTATCGTTGACAAAGGAAATATGAGAAGTGTGATTTGGGACGTGAACTAGCATACATTTAGTGTATGTTATGATCCCAGGTAAGGGGATCACCATGTTTGAACTAGCATACATTTAGTGTATGTTAGGATCTCGGATAAGGGATCAATCATGTATTGGCTAGCATACATTTAGTCTATGTTAAGATCCCGGGTAAGGGGATCACCATGTAATGACTAGCATACATTTAGTGTATGTTAGGATCCCGGGTAAGGGGATCACCATGTATTGACTAGCATACATTTAGTATATGTTAGGATCACCGGTAAAGGGATCACCTTGCAGCGACTCCTACGGGGTGATGATGATAACAATGAAATTGGTATCGGTAATGTGTTAAGCGGAAATAATCATGGATGGTCTTATGAGATCTTGAATGGAGGTTGATAATGGAAGAGGGATTGGTTTTTAGTAGTTGAAGGAGAAAGAGTTTCCAATGAAAACCAAAAGGGAGAAGTGAATAAAATATGAATGCATGATTGCCTTTTTAAAATTTTTGGATATTTGTGTTGCTACATTATTGTGATATTCATATTTCAATAATAATATATATATTTTGTTTTCAGGACCATCACATGCATGACAGGAGTAGATTCGAGCTTAGGTTCACCTTTTGTAATTTAGGTTCTAGAGAGTATACCCTTGTAATTGGTAATATTACAACTTTTATATAACTCAATTTGTATAATTGATGTTTAAACTTGAATAGATGAATTTAATTATGTAGTTTGTAAAACCATGTTCCATGTATGCATGTTTATATTTTTATCCATCCATAATGATAATCGTTGTACAATGTATATCATAAACATTGTGGCTGATATGAATGATGATGTTTGTGGGATTGAGACCCAGGATGATTGGGTTGGATTGAGTTAGGAGATGCTGGTATATTAGAAGTGTAAACAGGTCGTATGTCAATAACTTGGGACCTCTCGGTATAGGGGAGACTCCGTCGAAATTTTGGTAGACTTTAATACAAACACCATGAATAGATATAGAAAAAAAAATTAATCACTTTGTTTATCAGTTAACATGAGATCGTTGCTTTATCTCGGATATGGGGATGTTACATTTTGGTATCAGAGCTCAGGTTGCTATTCCGGGGATAGGAATGAGTATAATGTTTTCAAATGTGGTTCTGAATGGTGATAATAAGGCAAGGAGCCAGGACTGATCCATTCCCAGTTCGGGGAAGTGATCAGAGTCTTCATTATGAAAGTGATCCAGATTGGGATCGCTTGACAGACACTTCCTCTCATGTACATACAACATCAGTATACTTTAAAAGGGGCGAGTTAGTGAGACTTCGAGATGATTCATTGTCCTGTCAGGCTGGGGTAACAATGCCCAATGTATCAAACATACAATGGGGAGATAATATACCCCCAGCAGTGGCACTGGTAGCCCGGTCAAACCCATTTTTGGATCCTGCTTCTATGGATCATATAGTGAGAGCTGTAGCAGTAGGAATGGTAGCAGGAGCCTCAAGTACAGCTCCTAGATCAGGGAGAATAGTCACTATAGTGTAGTGGGTGAGGTGTATGTGAGGGATAGGTTGTATGACTTACCGTGGTGAAGAGGATGTTGAGGTTGCTGGGCTTGGGCTAAAAAAAAATGGAAGAAGGATGGCACACTTTGTTTGTGCATTGATTATCATTAATCGAATAAAGTGACGGTGAAGAACAAATACCCGTTCCCTCGAATAGATAATTTATTTGATCAGTTGAAGGGTGCTAAGGTGTTCTCTAAGATAGAATTGAGATCTGGATATCACCAGTTGAGAATCAAGGAACAAGACAGACAAAAGACTGCACTCCGAACCCGTTATGGACATTAGGAGTTTTTGGTGATGCCTTTCGGGTTAACCAATGCTTCGGCCATGTTTATAGACTTGATGAATCGGGTGTTGTGGTCGTACCTGGACCAATATGCGAGGGTAATTATTGACGATATCTTGGTGTATTCAAGCTCCTACTTGGAGCTGGAACAACATCTAAGGGATGTGCTACAGATTGTAAGGGAGAATCAATTATATGCAAAGCTGGATAAGTGTGAGTTCTGGCTCAAAGAAATTGTATTTTTGGGGCCATGAAATATCCGTAGAAGGAATATTTGTGGATCCAAGAAAGGTTGAGGCCATGTTGAAATGGGAAAGGCCTGCCAACGTGACAAAAATTCAAAGTTCTTGGGTCTTGCTGAGTATTATAGGAGGTTTATTGAGGGGTTCTCCACCATAGCACCACCTTTGATTAAGCTGACTCGCAAGGAAGTCAGGTTTGTTCAGTCAGAAGATTGTGAAGCGAGGTTTTGAGAACTGAAGGAGAGACTCACTTTTTCCCCTGCGCTGGCCCTTCTATGAGGGACAGAAGGGTTTGTGGTATATATGATGCCTCAAAAAGGGATCTAGGATGGGTGTTGATGCAACACGGGCGTGTGATTGCTTATGCATCAAGACAACTAAAGTCGCATGAGGTGAATTACCCAGTTCATGGCCTAGAACTTGCAGCAGTGGTGTTTGCCTTAAGAGTATGGAGACATTGTTAGTGTGGGTCACAAGTTTAAATCTTTACAAACCATAAAAGTTTGAAGTATTTGATGTCATAGAAGGAGTTAAATATGTGATAAAGAAGGTGGGCAGAGTTAATAAAAGATTATGATTGTGTGATTGACTACCATCTTGGTAAGGCTAATGTAGTAGCCGATGCATTGATTAGTAAGGGAAAAACAGTGATGAATGATATGGAGATTAAGTAACAGGGAAGTATAGTGGAATTGAAGAAATCAGGCTTGCGGCTAAGTGTAGGTCCTGAGGGATCACTATTAGCTCAGTTAAAGATCCAATTTGTGCCTCGAAACAATGTCTTGGTGGCTCAACAGGTAGATAAAAAAAAAGTAAAGGATATCAAGGAGAGTGTAAACCAGGGTATAGAGAAAACATTCCAAATTTTATCTGGTGGGCTAATAGCTATGGCTAGGCGAATTTATTTGCCTGATCATAAGACTTTGAAGGATGAAGTATTGAGAGAAACTCATGAATCCCAATTTGCTACTCATCCTAGAAGTACGAAGATGTATAAATATTTAAAGGAATACTACTGATGGCCAAATATGAAGAGGGAAATATCAGAATTTGTGTCGAACTGTGGGATTTGTCAACAAGTAAAGATAGAACACCAGAGACCTGCAGGGGATTTAGAGTTATTGTCGATTCCAGAATGGAAATTGGAGGATATTTCTACAGATTTTATGACGGGATTACCTAGGGGAAGGAAGGGGAATGATGCCATATGGGTGGTTGTGGATCGACTGATAAAAATCTGTTTTGTTTTTTCCTATGAAAATGACTGATTCAGTGGATAAGCTAGCAAAATTATATGAAAATGAAGTAATCAGACTTCATGGAGTGCCAGTGTCAATTATATCAGATCGGGATCCAAGGTTCACGTCGAGATTATAGCCTAGCTTACAACGAGCATAGGGGACAAAGTTGAATCTAAGCAGAACATTTCATCCTCAAACGGATGGTCAATCTGAAAGGACTATTCAAACTCTTGAGGATCTCCTTGGGTTGGAGTTCGGAGGGAACTGGGAAGATCTCCTGCCATTGGTGGAGTTTACTTATAATAATAGCCATCAAGCTACTATTGGTATGGCTCCATATGAAGCATTGCATGGGAGGAAATGTCGTACCCTAATTTGTTGGGAGGAAGTAGGAAAAATGAAGCTTTTGGGACCTGAAATGGTGCAACTGACAAGGTGAGGGTGATCAAAAAGAGGATAAAGGAAGCCTAGGATAGACAAAAAAAAAAGTTATGTAGATAACTGAAGAAGGCCTTTAGAATTCCAAGTGGGGGATAAGGTATTTTTGAAGGTGGTGCCTTAGAAAGGCAGCATTCGATTTGGAGTAAAAGGGAAATTAGCTCCGAGATATATTGGCCCTTCCGAGATTAAGGAAAGAATCGGACCAGTTGCTTATCGTTTAGAGTTGCCTGCATATTTGGATAAGATTCACAATGTATTCCATGTGTCATTGCTGCGAAAGGCCAAGATAGACCCCTCACGGGTATTACCACACGTTCCTATGATGATTAAAGGGGATCTAACCATGGAAGCTAAGCCTGTCAAGATCTTTGATCAAGATGTGAGGGTGTTGAGGGATAAAAGAGTTTCCCTGGTGAGAGTATTATGGAGAAACTCTCAAATATAAGAAGAAACATGGGAAAGAGAATCCAAGATGAAGTAAAAGTTCCCGCATTTATTCTTCGACATAGGTACGTAACTTAAATTTCAAGGATGAAATTTCTATTAGGAGGGGAGAATGTAAACCCCGGGGGAAAAATAAAGGTTGCTTAGATTGCAAACTAACTACATGAGAAATAAAAGTGAAGAAATTCATGCATATGGTTAAATAAAAACGGGAATTCATAAACTTTTGGATATAAGTTTCTGGATGAAATATTTCAAGACATTATAAATCAACCCGAAAATGTTGAGGGTTAGATTAAATTAAAGAAAATAAACTAAACTAAAAGTGATATAAGTTTCTGGACGAAATATTTCAAGACATTATAAATCAACCCGAAAATGTTGAGGGTTAGATTAAATTAAAGAAAATAAACTAAACTAAAAGTGATATAAGTTTCTGGATGAAATATTTCAAGACATTATAAATCAACCCGAAAATGTTGAGGGTTAGATTAAATTAAAGAAAATAAACTAAACTAAAAGTTGTGGGGTGAAATTATAAGAAATGAAAAGAGGTATAACTTAATTATAAGAAGAAAAAAAGATGTGAGGGTCTAAATGCAAATAAGAAAAACTATAGAGCACAAATACTCCTATTCTCACCAAATATCTGCAGCAATCGTAAGGAAAGAAAAGAGGGAGCTTTTGTATCCATTCATGCAAAATCAAGAGAGAAACATATCAAAATTTCAAGAACCCATCCAAGATTAAGGGTTTGTAGATGGAATAAACAGTTGTGGGCAAGGGATTAACAAGAAAATTGAATGGAGCGCCGGCTGTCATTAGATAAGAAAGGAGGGAGTTGAAAATCTTCAACTGGTTAAAGATCAAAACCTTAATTCGTACCGGGTAAGGTGTTTTAAACATGATCTTATAAGTCATTTCAAATTCGATAATGAATTGATGCCTTGATGTGAATTATAGATTAGGGTTCTTATACTTGAATTGGGGGAAAAGTATTTGTTGTTAAAATTAAGTTAATTCATGTTTGGTATGTGATTGGGGATGTGAAACCATGATAATTTACCTAGAAAATGTAGTTTGTGAAAGTTATGTGTGAAGGGAAGGGGGTGACGAATCTAGACATACTCGTCTCCTGACTTTCGGTAATATTTCGGATAGGATGATGAGGGAATTACAACCAGTTCCTTTATAGAAATTGTAGTTTTGGATGTTAGCTAATTAAGGAAATTAGTCTTGCTCAATTTGGAGCTGTAGAACTCCAGTTATGGGTTATCAACCGAGACTAAGTGATGACAGACCTTGTAGGGCAGTAAGTCTGATTTGTTGATAAGCAATTTTGACTATCTTAGAGGCAGAGTTGGGTTCTCCTTTCTTCAGAGAACTTGTAGCATCATGTCTTAGCTTTCCAACGAGACTAATCTCGCTTAAATCGGAGTTTTATAACTCCATATATAGTTAAAAATATGAGGAGAGGTCAGACAGTAACATTTCAAAAACGAGACAGTAACAATTGGACAGTAACAGTCCAAATGTTTGTTGATGAGCAATTTTGACTGTCTTAGAGGCAAAACTGGGTTCTCCTTTCTTCAGAGAACTTGCAGCCTCATGTCTTAGCTTTCCAACGAGACTAATCTCGCTTTAATCGGAGTTTTATAACTCCAGATATAGTTAAAAATCTGAGGTTAGTTCAGACAGTAACAGTTCAAAAACAAGACATTAACATTTGGATAGTAACAGTCCAAATGTTTGTTGATGAGCAATTTTGACTATCTTAGAGGCAGAACTGGGTTCTCCTTTCTTCAAAGAACTTGCAGCCTCATGTCTTAGCTTCCTAACGAGAGTAATCTCGCTTGAATCAGAGTTTTATAACTCCAGATATAGTTAAAATCTGAGGAGAGGTCATACAGTAACAGTTGGACAGTAACAGTCCAAATATAAAGAAAGGAATGATAACTGTGGTTGGACAAAGAAACGACAATATTTATGGGTGAAATGAGAAAAAACATAAAATATTAAAAAATGACTGAAAGAAAGACTTATTGGTTGTTGATATGATTATTATAAAACATGTCCTTGAGTGAGGAAAATTTATGAGATAAACATATGATTGATGTGAGATGTGAATTACCAAACAATGGATATTAGGAGAAAAGAAGAAAGTTTGCGTAATGATATCAATATTTTGAATAGTATTCTGAATGTATGTGTATTCAAGGTGAACGGTTGTTGTGTGAATTGCCAAGTGATGAAATTATCGTTGACAAAGGAAATATGAGAAGTGTGATTTGAGACGTGAACTAGCATACATTTAGTGTATGTTATGATCGCAGGTAAGGGGATCGCCATGTTTGGACTAGCATACATTTAGTGGATTTTAGGATATCGGGTAAGGGGATCACCATGTATTGGCTAGCATACATTTAGTGTATCTTAGGATCCCGAGTAAGGGGATCAAGATGTATTGACTAGCATACATTTGGTGTATGTTAGGATCAGGTAAGGGGATCACCTTCATCAACTCCTACGGGTTGATGATGATAACAATGAAATTGGTATCGGTAATGTGTTAAGCGGAAATAATCATGGATGGTCTTATGAGATCTTGAATGGAGGTTGATAATGGAAGAGGGATTGGTTTTTAGTAGTTGAAGGAGAAAGAGTTTCCAATGAAAACCAAAAGGGAGAAGTGAATAAAATATGAATGCATGATTGCCTTTTTAAAATTGCTGGATATTTGTATTGCTATATTATTGTGATATTCATATTTCAATAATAATATGTATTTTGTTTTCAGGACCATCGCATGTACGACAGGAGTAGATTCTAGCTTAGGTTCACCTTTTGTAATTTAGGTTCTAAGGAGTATACCCTTGTAATTGATAATATTACAACTTTTATATAACTCAATTTGTATAATTGATGTTTAAACTTGAATAGATGAATTTAATTATGTAGTTTGTATAACCATGTTCCATGTATGCATGTTTATATCTTTATCCATCCATAATGATAATTGTTGTACGATGTATATCATAAACATTGTGGCTGATATGAATGATGATGTTTGTGGGATTGAGACCCAAGATGATTGGGTTGAATTGAGTTAGGAGATGCAGTATATTAGAAGTGTAAACAAGTCGTATGTCGATAACTTGGGACTTCCATGTAGGCATTTGCCATATATTTAGGCATCTTGTTTATGCTTTTCATTTCCTTTCCTATACTTAGTTAACTTATATCATATTTGGAGCTGTATACGTTGGATTTAGGTCTGATTTATATGGTTGGAAAGCTAAGACATAGGCCTAAAATATTCATGCGCAGTTCAAGACTCAATTCTACTGTTTTGGAGTCCAAATCTTATGACCAAAAGAGAAGTCTGAATCTGTCCTGTAGCCCAGACACTATTCAGTGTTCAGTCCATATCTTCGGTTCTAGAAGTCCAAATGAGCTCATTCTTTTTTTGGTGGCAAGTTGAGACAGATTGATACAACTTTCATGAAGACACTTTGCCAAAATCTGATTGTATCAATGTCATTTCCATACCTAAACCACCAAGTCCACTTTGTCATTAGTTGACCATTAATTCAATAGTTAATTACCAAATGAATAGTTTTTTTTAGCCTATAAAAGGAGGCATTTGCCATATATTTAGGCATCTTGGTTTTCAGATCAAGATCATTTTCTTGCTTTCTCTCTTTGTATTGTTCAAGTTTTCTTTCATGTTATAGTAATCTCTTGTTTATGCTTTTCATTTCCTTTCCTATACTTAGTTCACTTACATCATAACTATGTTCTTATCTTGTTTATTTATGTTCTTCTTCATTATGTGTGGCTAAGTTAATTATATCAAGGTGAAAAGGTTTCACTAATGGTGTTAGAATAAGTATAATATAAATTCAACATGGACTTCAATGCTTATATTCAAGAAAGTTTGCTATTAACATGTCTTCTCATTTTTATCTTATTCACTCTTAATACCTTGCTTGTTAAATGGTTGATCTAGGCTTGGAAATCGATCAATTTTTGTTTTTATCATTGGGATTCATTGATTCAAATTAGAGGCTTCATTAGTGTAATGTATACTTGTGTATGTGTGTGTGTGTGTATTTATATATATATGTATGTATTTCAGTGTAAGTGATTTGCATGAAATAGCAGATAAGGCATAATTATATTTGAAATTAATTCGACAAATGAGAGCCTTTATGAAACACTTTTGACACGATCAAAGAGTTGATGTCTTATCCCAAGTGCAAGAGTGTCGAAGTAATAAATAACCCTGTAAGACCGGGGTCGAACCATAGGGAGGTGAACTATATAAAATTATAAACAATAAATGAAAAGGAGTTGAAGAGAACTTTTGAGATGTATATTGATGTAAGGATTAAATAAGGATAAAATAATTGTCAAGATTAGAGGATCCACTAATGGTATTTCAAATAAGTATAGTATAAACTCTTTTTATTACTCAACTGGAAACCACACACAAAGGAGGTTCCAATCGAATTATAAATTATTAACATGATTACATTAGTTATCTTATTCGAATAATGCTAATACTTGTAAATGTTGCCAGGTATTCATGATGTTAATTTATGTTAACAACAAATCAAGTTCCTTTCATAGCACAGGTGTCGGTTATACCATACAGTAGGTTATGAAAGGATCAAGTATTTGTTGTACCAAGGGTTATACAATATAAAATCTAGATTAACCATTTAACAAGCAAAGTATTAAGAGTGAATAAGATAACAAATATAAAATATGTTAGTATCAAACATTAAAGTCCATGTTTAGTTTACACTATAATTATTCTTACACCATTAGTGTACCCTTTTCACCTTGACATGATAAACTTAGCTAAACATAATGAAGAAGAGAAACATAAATAAACAAGAGGAGAACATGAATATACAAGTATAGTAAAGGAAATAAAAGGCTTATAATAAACAAGAGATTAATGAAACAAAGAGTTGAGGAGAATTTTATGTGATATTGATATGAGGATTAAACAACGATCATATTAATCATCTCATTTAAGTAACACCATACTTGTAAATATTTTATCTCAATCATCTCGATTTTCACAGGGAGGTCAACTATATAAATTACAAATAATACATATATAATAAAACAAAGAGTTGAGGAGAATTCTATGTGATATTGATGTGAGGATTAAACAACGATCATATTAATCATCTTATTTAAGTAACATCATACTTGTAAATATTGTCAGGTATTCATGATACTAACTTATGTTAACAACAAATCAAGTTCCTCTCATAACAATGATGTCGGCAAAAGACTATGAAGGATCAAGCATTTATTGTACCAAGTGTTATATACAACATAAATCTAGATCAACCATTTAACAAGCAAGGTATTAAGAGTGAATAAGATAAAAATGAGAAGACATGTTAATAGCAAACTTTCTTGAATATAAGCAT
>Ga0325402_1004302_pt1 | contig 13101 bp, 12 predicted proteins | sample PopdelMetagenome_22_FD_207212 | JGI IMG/M metagenome (GOLD analysis project Ga0325402, IMG submission 207212) | Populus deltoides microbial communities from Bellville, Georgia, United States - Xylem-PdKOR-R3 | ecosystem: Host-associated > Plants > Phyllosphere > Stem > Wood/Secondary xylem... | reverse complement strand
ATATGCAAGTGAACATATTATTCATAGAAGAGAGAAAAGGGAAAGGAAAAGAAATAGCGCCTTGCTTTCTGGCTGAGAACATGGATCCACCACATTCCAAGGGGGCGACCCCACTTCTTTCAACTAATAAAGTCATGCAGTGCTGTGGGAGTAGGCTGTGGGCCCGCAGACACCCCACCCTAGTGGAGCCCAGGTCAGTGGGTCCTCCTGAACCCTTCAGTCTTAAGATACTCCCTCCCTCCAGATTGATTTTTCGAATCAAAGGCGAAGCTTTGACAACTGTAATATACCAGTGCTAAGAATTAACAAATCCGAATATGCAAGAGCTGATCCTTCCTCCATGGGCAACTTGCCGAACCGAATTTCAACAATAATTTCTCTTCGTTTTTTAATTCTTATATTTAACTTGAGATTTTAAGCTCGGAAAGGCAAGCCACATCAAATATGGACAAAAATACCACGTACAAACACTGGTAGCAAGGGCCCAAGAGATGTTGCTGTATGTTCATCTGCATGAGGACGCAAGTGTTTAGGCGCAAGAACTTAAATGGATGGTGCCTTTGGCTTTTCCAATGTCAAAATCCCAACCTTCAATTCCATCTTTCAATCACTTGAAAGACTGATCGAAATGGCCAAAACCCCCTACATCATCCACGAGTTCGTGGACATTGTAAGCTTGGGGCTACAATTATCTATTTTTGGGTCCATGTGCTGGATACTTGATCTCCTCTCATGGGTCAGCTTGCCTGTTCACTTTCCATGCTACGACACCTGATAAATCGCCTGTTTATTTACACCTATACGGTGTACATCATGACTATGATTGAGCGTATTCATATGCTTTAGGGATAATGAGTGTCAGAGGGGCGCGGGAGTGGAGAGTACGTAGAAGATGACGAAGGGCATCTGGGGGTGTGGCAGAGAGAGAAGAGGAGGAGCAGTGGGATAGAGATGGACGTCGTCTAATATATATATATATATAAATATTGCGTGCGCACCAAGACAAGAAAGACCAGCTCTTGTAGGGTTATTTATAACAACAGGGTCTTTTGCTAGGGCTTTGCGAGCCCCTTTCTCCATCTCCAATCTCTCACACGCATACACACGAAGCCACTGCACAGAAGGGGCTCGGAACTGATGAAAGGATAATGGATAGGAAAGCCTTCGTCCTCATGCACGATACTTGTTGGTGGTTTAGGTAGCAACCCCTGCCCCCCCCCTTCCTTGGTCCCATCCCTAGATTCCTGGCCCTTCACTATCACTGAATTCATGCAGATGCATTTACCCTTTAGCCCTCGAGAAGATCCATACACCTGCCAGCTCATTCTCTCTATTAGCAACTCTCCTTTTCTTTTCTTTTTTGTTCCCGAAATTAATTTAGACAACTTAAATTATTACTGCATGGTAGTATTCTTCTCTCTCTCTCTGTCGTATGTTCTACAATATTGAGGCGGTTCTCGATTTTTATTTCCACAGAAATAAATTTGTGCTTTCAAGAAGAATTACTCCATTTTTATTCTTTTTGCAGCTGAAATTTCGTTTCTTTAGCAGTAAATTCAAATTTCAAAAAGAAAAGTAGAGAATTCCCTCTTCATATAAAGAGAAGTAGAGGAATAAAATTAATCATCAAACGTCTCTCTCTCTCCTCCCCACCCCACCTCCTTCTCTTCGATTCCGTGAAGTGATATACTAGCTAGCTAGAGGCCGATTGATAACCTATCCATCAAACCAGATTTTGCTTACCGCTCCTATAAAAGAAATTAGTTTTATTTTATTTTTTATTTCTTGCTGTAATATATCTCCCTGCAAGACTCTCTTACTTTCATTGTAGCTCCTAGACTAGACCTTTTCAATTCCCTCTACGACCGCATCTGCAGATATCTTTCGTTTTGAATTCCAGACTACAATGACGACATTCTGATTCCGACCACAGCTGTCAGATATATAGGTGATGACGTGCAATGGGATGGCTTTCTTCCCAACAAATTTCATGCTCCAGATTTCTCATGATCAAGATGATCATCAACCTCCCACATCTCTCAATCCAATTCTACCCTCACCCCAAGATTTCCATGGTACGCACCTTCTCCATGCGATCTCTTTCTCTCTGAGCTAAATTTGACTAGATAATGATCAGAGTGTTGGTTTTTTCTTCTTTTTTTGGTCGCAGGGGTGGCATCATTTATAGGGAAGAGATCATCAATGTCATTTTCAGGGATTGATGCGTGTCATGAAGAAGGCAATGGAGAAGATGAGTTGTCTGATGATGGCTCACAAGCAGGAGAAAAGAAGAGGAGGCTCAATATGGAACAAGTCAAGACTCTTGAAAAAAACTTTGAGTTGGGTAACAAGCTTGAACCTGAGAGAAAAATGCAACTGGCTAGAGCTCTTGGTCTGCAGCCAAGACAGATTGCTATATGGTTCCAAAACAGGAGGGCCAGATGGAAAACCAAACAACTAGAGAAAGATTATGATCTCCTCAAGAGACAGTTTGATGCTATTAAAGCCGAAAACGATGCGCTACAAGCTCAGAACCAGAAACTTCATGCGGAGGTAATTAGCTGCAAGAATTTGACACATCATCGACTGGCTATAGAGGTTCTTACTTTAGAGCTTCTTGTTTGAATTAAGATTTGCGATTAGTTCCTCATCTCTTCTTAATTTATTGATGTCTGTGGTCCTTTTTGGGATAGTAAAACCATTAATTAGCAGATGTTGCATGGAGAACTGCAATTATTGTTTCGAAATCCCAATCATTTTTTTCCCCTGGTTTATGCAGCTTTTTTTACCTGTACTTCTTGCAATGATTTCTGCAAACTTTTCAATAAAGCTTCTTTTCTCATGATTAGCTCACCTTTTTCATTTTTAATATATGTTGGTTTTAGCACCCTTGAAAAACTTTTTAAAAATATATAGGAAACAATATTTTGAAGTGCTGAATATTAATTGTTCGTGGTTTAGAGATAAAGGCTAATTAATCATTCATGTCTGTGAAGTACTAAATATCTTTCCTGCATACTTAAAATTTAAGAGTATATAATAGCTCTTCTTCTTTTTAAAAAAAATAAAAAACTTTGCATTCATGCATGCTTCAAGTTGATTGGTTAACTTCCGGCTGCAGATATTGGCACTGAAAAGCAGAGAACCGACTGAACCTATCAACCTCAACAAAGAAACAGAGGGTTCTAGCAGTAATAGAAGTGAAAACAGCTCTGATATCAAGTTGGATATCTCGAGGACGTCAGCAATTGACAGCCCTCTATCTAATCATCATCCAACGAGTAGATCCTTTTTCCCCTCATCATCATCATCTATAAGGCCTGCAGGCGTTGCTATAAGACCTACAGGTGTTGCTCAACTCTTCCAAACAAACCCTTCAAGGCCTGATATTCAATGCCAGAAGATTGATCAATTAGTCAAAGAAGAAAATCTTGGCAATATGTTCTGTAGCATCGAAGATCAGTCTGGATTTTGGCCCTGGCTTGAGCAACAACATTTCAATTAAGAAAATGAACCCAGAATGTCATATTGGACCATACCCATTATACACCCAAGGCAACAGTTGATTTTCATTTCAATAAGAGGGAAATTATCTTAATTTCATGAGTTTAAAATTAAGTTCATGTTTTGGCACTTAGAATATTGGTGTGTGTGTGTGCGCGTGGGGGGGGGGGGGGTGACTATACATTTTCCTTGAGTAATAAGAGGGATGTTTGCCTTGCAAGGCTGGATGGTGGAATTTAAATTATATTTGCTTGTCACTGGTTAGATTGCTAGCATGAGTCATGGAATAAGAAAGAGATCGCCTTCTCTTCCTTGCATGTCTTTTTTGCTATACTTATATTTTCTTCGTTTGGAATCATGTCCCGCACAGAAGAGAGAGAGAGAGAGAAGGTAATGCTTGCGAGTGCTTTCTTCGAAGTCCTTGTATTAGGCGTTTTGCGGATAACATCACTCGGCACGATATGCTAAAACAACGGGGAGCAACCGGGAAAAAAAATCAATATAATTATATTTATTAAAAGGGAAAAATTGGATTGCTGGTGCTTCATTTTTCTCTCAATTGAGTCCATGAGAGAACTGTTTTAGAACATCACTGTTTTAGAACATCACTGTTTTCAACTGTGCCAATCATATGGTTCCTTCAATACTGTCCCTTCTTTTACGATAAGTCTTGATTTTGATTAACTAATCTCAGATTTGAGCCAAAATAATATTGCCGCACGTGAAAAATTAAGTGTGAGATTCAAAATCGTATCTGCCACGGAGACACCGTGGGTCATGGTGATGGACGGAGAGGATACTTTAGGAGATGAAGATCATGCACAAGGATTAAATTAATCAGTTTTTGGTAAAGGGATGAGATTAAGAAAAGTAGAGGAGGGGGGGACGAGCCATGAGATCAATCCACATAGAGAGTACCGAGCACACCAACCGAGAGAGGAAGAGGACAAACCGAAGGAAGAAAACAAGGAGAGTCGAAAATGGTAGGCCATTCTCGTGAAGGGGACGTTGGCAATGTTGTGCTGACAGAGAATGGAATGGGATCGAAAAGGCAGTCGAGCCCCCCACAGACTGCACCTTTTCGAAGCGGCCATAGGAGGCTAGAAACACATGCAAACTCTTTCTGAGCCTTTATTGAAGCATTCATGTGACTCACTGCCACCCACTCCGTAGCATCCAGCACTGTCACTCCTCTTTTGTGCCCCAACTTCTGTGCATTTGCGTAGCTTGTAAATGAACAAAAAAATGAAAAGATTAATTCTATCTACATTGAAAAAAAAAAATTCTTTTTAGGTATTTACAAGCGTAAGTTTTTATTATATAGTAAATTAAATGAATAACTTTTTTAGTGGGATTTCTAATGATATTATATTAATATTTATAATATAAAAAACAACATTTAATTTCTAAAATTTAATCTGTCACTGAGATTAAATATTTATTGTGGATGTATCTCATATTTCTATAAACCGATTTAGAGACCTTTTTTTTGTGGCATATGAGGCTGTGATGATGGAGAGGAGAGGAGAGGAAGGTTTTAATGTAGAATCATGGATCTAATCATATGAATTTTGTGATGTAGGGACTATATTGAGCTTTGTTATTAAATATAGGTACTTAAACGCATATTTTGCTTCAGGAAAATTCACACAGCCTCCCGTCATGTCACTGCACATTCTCCACCCTATTCTGCTGATCTTCTCCAATACCATCACATTCTCCGCCCTCTTCTTCCGGTCTTCTCCAATACCATCATTTCAGCTACTAACCCTTTACTGGAAACAAAGAAAAAACCATGTAAAAGCTCAAGTTTGAATTAGGCTTCAAACCTTCAAAATGCCTAGAAACAGGAGATTGTTATGCAGATTAGGTCTATCACGTCGTCCATTCCATGGAATGTTTTGGGTTTAAAGTTTTTGGTGGCTGGTTTGCTAAGAAAATGGGCTTGTCTCTTTGGTTTGGGCTAGGGGGTGTTTGGGACTAGAAATTTTATAAGAAAATCGGACTTTGGGAATACCTACAGCCTACCAGCCTTGGGCCCTGACACCGTTGAAAATGGATATCTCATTTATTTGTTCAAAAACTGAAAATGTATGGTTGGTAAGAAGAGACCAGCCCATGGCATGTGGGAAAAGACAAGGATCGTTTAACGTGCCACGTGTAGTTTCGCTAGCCAAAGACTAGCACCTCCGTGGATCTCAGCCAATAGAAACACAGAAAAAACACACCTCCTTCGGTCACCACCCATTTTACTTTATTTTTTCCCCTCCTTCCCAAACGGATAATCCAGTGAGTCCTCATGGCATCTGTTCCTCTCCTCACTCCCTCTACCACCACCGCCGCTTCCTGCAGAACCTCCTCCTCCCTTACCCACCAGTTGCTTCATCTTTCCTCCAAGGTCTCATTCCATACCTTCCCCGCAAGAAATCACCGACTAATCACCAAGCTTAACGTGTCCTCCCCCACCAACAAACCTGCCACCTCCACCACTTCGAAAAAACCCATTGAAGAAATCATCTTTTTCGACGGCGGAGCCCACTACGGTGACCTCCTGGCCAACCTGCTACTGGGCTTCACTCTTCTCTGGCTGCCATTGACTCTAGCTGCAGTTTCAAGGGCATTTTATCTTAGATACAGGTTCACCAACCTGAGGGTGACAGTTATCTCAGGGCTAACGGGTCAAGATAGGAGTGATTTCTCCTACAAGGTGATAAAAGATGTTCAGGTTGTGCCGCGTTTCATAGGTGAATGGGGTGATGTAGTTATTACTTTGAAAGATGGTACTAAAGTGGATCTTAGGAGTGTTCCTAAATTCAGAGAAATTGCCAAGTATTGTCTCTCTATGGCCGAGAAGCCTGTGGTTATGAAGGAGGATAGTACAGGACCCAGAGGGTTTTAACTCTTAAGTGTGAGGGAAGGGTTTTGCTTTTCATCTCTTTCTTTTGAAAGTATGTAAATTTTTTTTTTCCAGTTCTGAACGAGTAAAAACGCTCGGATTACAATTTTCATATTTACTCACTGCGAAGGTGTATCAGTATTGCTATATTGTGGAATTAGAATCTAAATAGAGTTCATTTTTTCTTACTTTATTTTTTTCAATCGCATCACACTTTGTGGAATTTTCTTTCTCGAATTTATTTGTTCATCGACTATATCTTCTTCTTCTTCCTTTTTCTTTTGGTGATATTAGCAGTTTATGTGAATGCTAGCTACATAATTTAATTGAACACTAAGTCGACTGTTGTAGTTGAAAAGTTAAGGATAATTCAGTGGAGATGTGTCAGACATGCTACGACTTTGATTGCAGGAGATTCAACGTCCTGGTTCTTGGTGATTTCAAATTGATTGATGAACGAGGGGGGACAATTACTTGCTCGTTTGTCAGAAAATATGAGAGAGAGTCTTTGGCAGAGTTGGTTGTGAGTAATTTTTAAATAATTTTTTATATTAATAATTTTTTTTTATTTTTTAAAAATTATTTTTAACATTAGTATATTAAAAAATATATAAACCATATTAAATTTTAATAAAATAAAATTTTTAAATTTTTTAAGAACACCACCAAACACTTTCTAAATGGATCATAAAATGGAGCTCCGGAAGAAGCATAAAAATCAACCGGCAGAGCAAGCATGGTTTCTGGGTTGAACTCCAAATTTAGCGTTTTAAACGTTTGCTGTATCTTTCTTGTTTCAAATTTAGTCCAGCATTTTTATAAACCCTTGTAACATAATTGCATAACTCAGTCGGGCTGTGGTTTGATTAAGTGTTTTTTAAAGTATTTCTTATTTAAAAATATATTAAATTAATATTTTTTATTTTTCAAATTTATTTTTAATCTGTGCATTTAAATGAAAAAAAATAAAAATTAAAAATTAAAAGTGCAGTTCCACCATAAAAACAACACTAGCTGAAACTTTGATGGTATTATGGTCAGATTTTCAACCCGAATGACGAAATTAAAAAAAAAAAAAAAGCAAAACATTTCGGTTTCAATAGTTTCTATATCTATCCTTTTTCATCAGTGCAGTCGATCAAACATTAAAAATTTAAAAAAATATTATAATATATTTTCAAGAATAAAATACTTTTCAATAATACCTAACACAAACTTTTACATTCCTGGACTGTTGTCTTGCCTCGATTTTTCTCCGCTGCATCTGTGTTTTTTCTTTTAAGAATTTAATTTGTCAAATAGCATGAATTTAATTTTGGAAAGAACCAATGAGGGTCTTAAATTAATAAGACCAGGGTCAACAAGACCTGAGGTACTCGATTACTCTATAATTTCTGAAACTTGAGGGGCCGAGTTACAATTAAATTTAGAATTTAGTTAAAATGAAAAACAAAGTTTTACCGAGGAGAAGCGTATGCATATGAAATGAGATAAATAGAGGACTCCTTTATTTTATTTTTAATTTAAATTAATAATGATTCTTTCATTCATCTTGCAACTGACGGCATCCTAAAACCACGAAAAGGGACCAAATCCATCTTTGCCCTAAAATTCTTGATTATATCCCAACCCCAACCTCAACCCAAAATAGACGAATCTCCACCTATAGCTGATAGAAGAAGAAATACGCCTCCTACCTGATTTCAACCTGAAACCCTAAACTCTCTTTGAATTTAATACACCTGCTTGCTTGTAAATTATGGTCGAAGCTTTTCCGATCTTTTGATAATCGACGTTCTTGTTTGGGTTGTTTCGATCCGGGTTTAGGGTTTGGATTTTTCGATCCAAGAAACAGAAAAAGAAACAGGAGAAAATGAGCAATCAAAAGAAGAGGAATTTCCAGATAGAGGCGTTTAAACACCGGGTCGTGGTGGATCCGAAATACGCCGATAAGACCTGGAAGATTTTGGAGCACGCTATCCATGAGATTTACAATCATAATGCTAGTGGTCTCAGTTTCGAAGAGCTCTATAGGTCTCCCTCTCCATCTCTCTCTTTCAATTATTGTTATTATGATGATGATGATGAATTGATGATGGTTTCCTGATTATGGGTTTTTATTTTATTAATCAACTATTTATTGCCTTAAACTTAGTTGTTGCTTTTGTGTTTTTGATGACTTTGGTTGGTAAAAATGCTTGCGATTAACATATTAAGTTCCTTATGCAAAAGGTATTTATCTGCTGCAGTGGGCTGTGAATTTTTTTTCTTCTTTTGCTTATGTGATGTTCCTGATGATTGAGGTTACTGTTGAACACAAGAGACCAATTCTTTTTCTTCTTCTCAAATTCACTCATTGTTACATTTTTTTGGTCTTTTCATTTGTTTCCTTTATGATTATATGTTTTGTATTCGTACTTTATTTTATAAATTTTGTGTTGGTCTTGGTGTGCGATGGATGAGTTTGCTTGCCCATAAGATAATGCTGTGCGGTAAAGTCAGCCAAACAAACGCATCTTTTTCTTCAACTCCACTGAACTGAATACCCCCTTCCAAGCATCTTAATTTATGACGCAAAAAAAAAAAAAACTTTTTTTAAAAAAAGAAAAGATGACGCAAGTGACCAACAGAGAGGAAGAGAATCAATTGCCGTTTATATAAGATTTTCTGCATTGGTGGTTTTTATAGGTTCAATAGAGTGACAGCCTCATCCATCAGCTAGCTAGAGCTTTTTTCTTGTCAGGCTCAACACCCAATGTAGTACTTCTAGGTTAACTTCTTTGAAGCTGCATGCACAAGGATGCATAATTTGTTCTTTATGAGATTTTCATGGGTTCTAAGGATATATTGCCATATCTTTGCTCCTATGACAGCTTCTCTATGCAATGCCCAATGCTTATACACTGTGTTTGCATTTTCTTTTTCTTTTTTTTGCGTTCTTAATCCCAAAGAATGGTTGTCTTGATTGGAAAGAACACATGACTACCAGAAAATAATATATCCATTCTCTTTCCTTTGTTCCCTTGAAATAAATTTAAAAACATCTACTTATCACTGAAACCTTTCTTTGTTTTCAGCATTTAAAATTTTTTACTTTTGGAAATTTCTTCTGTTGCCTAATGCCTTTATTTATCTTTCTCTCTCCGAAAATCAATGAAATATTTTAAAGGTTTCTCTCTCTTTTTTTAAAACAAATTTATATACTTGGCTAATCTAATGAACATGTAAATGGTAATTTTACGCCTGTGCTAACTTTTGTAACCTATTTTTATTTTATTTTTTTATTTCTGTGAACACCATTTTTACATGTGGTGGACTTTTTTAATTTTTTTCAGTGACAGAAAGGGGACAAATTTTGGTTACGGTACATTAAATCCATCATAGAGGTTAAAAAACATGATGGTCTGAGTTTTCAGTTTTTTCTTGTGTGCTAATTTTGTAATTTTACATGATAAATTTTGAATTAATCTTGACGATGGTTCATCCAGATGGCTTTCCTGCTGTTGATAAAAATCATTTCTTTTCCTCTTAATGGTAGGTCTCTCTCTCTCTCTCTCTCTCTCTCTCTCTCTCTCTCTCTCTCTCTTGTGTGTGCGGCAAGGAAGTGGGTATGGCCTTGAGATATTTTCTCAAACTCCTTTTTGTTACCTTTTTTATTTATTTTGCTTTGAAATCAGAAACACTTAGTAAGTGTATAAAATTAGGTATTTTGCTCAAGTCAATATCTTAGTTCTAGATTTGATGTTTGGCTGGTTATCTTGTCAAACCATAGAAGTTTTTATACTAAGTTGTGTTTTAAATTTCGTGGTTTCAGAAATGCCTACAACATGGTGCTCCACAAATTTGGCGAGAAGTTGTATAATGGTCTGGTTGCTACTATGACTTCACATTTAAGAGAAATATCAAAATCTGTTGAGGCTGCTCAAGGGGATTCGTTCTTGGAGGAGCTGAACAGGAAATGGAATGATCATAACAAAGCATTGCAAATGATCAGGGACATATTGATGTATATGGATAGAACATATATTCCAAGTACGCATAAAACCCCTGTTCATGAACTTGGGCTTAACTTGTGGAGGGATAACATAATACACTCCAGCAAAATTCAGACAAGGCTTCAAAATACACTTCTTGAACTGGTTCACAGGGAACGGACTGGTGAAGTTATTGACCGAGGTTTGATGAGGAACATTGTCAAGATGCTAATGGATCTAGGCTCTTCTGTTTACCAAGAAGACTTTGAGAAGCCATTTCTTGAGGTTTCAGCCGAGTTTTATAGGGGTGAATCTCAGAAGTTCATTGAGTGCTGTGATTGTGGTGATTATCTGAAGAAAGCTGAGAAACGTTTAAATGAAGAGATAGAGAGAGTGACTCATTATTTGGATTCCAAGAGTGAAGTCAAGATAACTAATGTGGTGGAGAAGGAGATGATTGCTAACCACATGCTGAGACTAGTCCACATGGAGAATTCAGGCTTGGTAAACATGCTTCTTGATGATAAATATGAAGACTTGGGACGGATGTACAACCTGTTCCGCCGGGTTCCTAATGGTCTTTCAACAATAAGAGAAGTGATGACTTCTCACCTCAGGGAGACTGGCAAGCAACTTGTTACTGATCCAGAAAGGTTGAAGGATCCAGTGGAATTTGTTCAGCGTTTGTTGGATGAAAAAGACAAGTACGATAGCATCATAAGCAATGCATTTAACAATGACAAGACATTCCAGAATGCTTTGAACTCCTCTTTTGAATATTTCATTAATTTGAATGCTCGTTCTCCCGAGTTCATTTCATTGTTCGTGGATGACAAACTACGCAAAGGTCTAAAAGGAGTTAGTGAGGAGGATGTGGAGATCATTCTTGACAAGGTGATGATGCTGTTCCGCTATTTGCAGGAGAAAGATGTATTCGAAAAGTATTACAAGCAGCATTTGGCTAAGCGGCTGTTGTCAGGGAAAACGGTCTCTGATGATGCGGAGAGAAGTCTGATAGTCAAACTTAAGACAGAATGTGGATACCAGTTCACTTCGAAATTAGAAGGCATGTTTACAGACATGAAAACCTCCCAGGATACAATGCAAGGGTTTTATGCAAGCCACCTGGAGCTAGGGGATGCACGGACACTGGTTGTTCAGGTTTTGACAACAGGGTCTTGGCCCACTCAACCTGGTGTTACATGCAACCTGCCTGCAGAAATGTCAGCACTATGTGAGAAGTTCAGGTCATATTATCTTGGGACCCATACTGGTCGGAGATTGTCATGGCAAACTAATATGGGCACAGCAGACGTTAAAGCAACCTTTGGGAAGGGTGGTCAGAAGCACGAGTTGAATGTCTCCACTTACCAAATGTGTGTTCTCATGCTGTTTAATAATGCTGAGAGGCTTAGCTACAAAGAGATTGAGCAGGCAACTGAGATTCCTGCTGCAGACTTGAAGAGGTGCTTGCAATCCATGGCTTGTGTGAAGGGAAAGAATGTTCTTCGCAAAGAACCCATGAGTAAAGACATTGGCGAGGAAGATGTTTTTTTTGTTAATGACAAATTCACAAGCAAATTCTATAAGGTGAAGATAGGAACTGTAGTTGCACAGAAGGAATCAGAACCTGAAAAGCAGGAGACGCGGCAGAGAGTAGAGGAGGACCGGAAGCCTCAGATAGAAGCTGCGATAGTTAGGATTATGAAGTCGAGGAGGGTATTGGATCACAACAATATAATCACTGAGGTCACAAAGCAGTTGCAGTCACGTTTCCTAGCCAACCCCACAGAGATTAAGAAAAGGATTGAATCCCTTATCGAACGAGATTTCTTGGAGAGGGATAGTGTGGACAGAAAACTGTATCGATATCTTGCTTAAAGGAATGGCTTGTTCATGTTTCTCTTATTCCGTGGGATGGTTTAGAATTGGAAATTGGAATTGTGACTTTGCAAGTGGAAAATTGTTTTAGTTCCGCAAGTTTGTTGGATTCAATGAATATCCGTTTCTTTCTGTTCTGCTTATTGTCTATACTACTGTAGTTGGTCTGAATTTACTAAACAGATTTATGCCATCGCTCCTTGCCTATTTTCCAATTCAGATAGGTCTTTGTTAAAGATGATTTCAGGTCAGGGATGCGTTTGCTTGTGCGGATAGCGGAGAGCCTGTCAATTCTTATATGGTCATTTTCAGAAATGCTTCCCTTCCTAAAGCAGTATGATTCCCTTAAGATGCCATTCGGAGTAAAATTTGATCGCCGGGTTTCTGCGGGTATCTATCAGATTTTCCGGTTTTCTTTCTGCTCCTTGCCTGCAAAATTCTCCTTAAAAGGTTTTGAGTTTTTTTCTCAAAGTAGTACAGTGGAAAAAAAAAGAAATAATATAATTCAAAATTTATTTAGAAAAATAGCACATTTGCAGTGATAATTTTAAAAGCTATTTTAAATTGTGAACTAAAAAAATAAATAAAATTATATTCTTGTACAAGAATAAATGTTATATTCTTATACAAATTCTATGATACAACTCTATAATACAATAATAAAATAAGTGTTTTATTCTTATACAAACCCTGTTGGTAAAAAAAATTGTGTTTTTGGTGTAATGTTAAAAAAGTTTGACACTAGATAGGATTAAATTGTTTTGGAAGGAGGAAAAATTACAATTTTGAAAGGAGGAAAAACTAAAACAATTTAGTTAAGATAAAATCATGTGCATCTATCTTTTT
>Ga0325402_1004301_pt1 | contig 13102 bp, 9 predicted proteins | sample PopdelMetagenome_22_FD_207212 | JGI IMG/M metagenome (GOLD analysis project Ga0325402, IMG submission 207212) | Populus deltoides microbial communities from Bellville, Georgia, United States - Xylem-PdKOR-R3 | ecosystem: Host-associated > Plants > Phyllosphere > Stem > Wood/Secondary xylem... | reverse complement strand
AATAACTATCTATTTAACTATTGGATTAATCCCATCTTCTTTCGAGTTTAATAACCATTAAGATTTAAATAAGTTTATCAAAACCTAAGCTAAAGGATTTTGAATCAAAATTGGTAAATTTATTAGAAATTATTCTCCTAATTAACCTCCTCTTGAATTCCGATTTTTTAACTTTCATTTATACTCCTAGGATTCATCAGTGAGACTCACTCGTTTAGTGTATGAGATTTCTATTTAGGGCATAAAAGATTTCGAGAAGACTAATTGGTAAATCTAACATTAGTCTTTGAATGATTTTGGCTAGTGAAAAACCATAAATGGAAGTGGTGGAAGGCGCCTCTCTATATTTGCTTTGACAGAGCTTATTGTGGACCGGCCATGCCAGAAAGAAAATACGATTTAAATCCCCGATCGATCAAGGCAGTTCGGATAATCAGTCGGCTATTTGCTTATTATCCATTTTGAAAGCAAAGCAAAACAAAAAATTTCCCATAAATATTATTCCACCAATCAAATAATTGGAATTTCAAGGTTAAATCACTATCAAGCCAGCAAGTGACGGATCAACTTTATTTGAGAACTTTCATTGATGGTTCCTACATTGTATGCTTCTCTAATTTGGATCTCTTCAATCTCTACAGTACATATCTCATAAGCTACATCCAAAAATCTCTTTAATTTCTATACATATCTCATAAGCTACATCCAAATCTTATTTTAGAGTGAAATTATATCCAAAACTTAACTGTTTTTCTGCATTCTTATCATCATAATCGTTCTAAAGCTCGTGTCAAATTTTCTCATCGGCTTAGAAAGGGTACAGATTGTCTGAAATTTCATCATGAGTTTGCACTTAAGGAGGAGAAGTGTGACATAATTTTTTTTTTTGAATATTCTAATTCGGATACAGATGGGATGTCTAAGATTCACGGAAAAAATGTAGCTTCAGTTTATAAAACTTGATCTAAACATATATACTTTAAAAGTGTTAATATATATAAGAATTATGCGGAAATTACAAATAAATATATTACTACCATGATATAAATTGTTGTGGTCGGTAATCGGCTATTTGTTCCTGCATTAAAAGAAGAAAAAAGAGAGTTCAAGTCGGTGAAAAATTAGTTTACCATTAGCTTCCTGCCACAGAAAACCACAGTCCAAACACACCTCTTCCACGTATGTATAAAAGTAGTAGAAAGGTATTACGTGTGATATAATCTAGGAAGGAATACTCTTTAGTTTGAGGTTTTATGTTTAAAAATATGTTTAAATTTGCGGTCGAAATTTAATTTCATAGTAAAAATTAATATTTTTTATGTTATGAAACGCATTATGAATACAAAAAGAAAAGAGAAGATAAACTGAGTTTGTCTTTCTTTCACAAAGATGATGAGGGGTGATGGTAGGTAAAGCTTTATACAGAAACAAAATGGGGGCCCATTTTAGTACGTCCAAACAGACGACCAGTTGGTGACCAAAAAAGGCCAAGGAATCAAAACCCTATACATGGATGAGTTGACAGAGGACTCCGGTAGAGAGAGGAGGGAGAAGGACACAGTGCGGTGGCCATTAACGAGCTAGTGCTCGTAAATGGAAGGTAAGCCCGCAAGAGATGAGAGGGACAGGGAGAGGGATAAGGAGATGGTGTCGTTGAAAAGTGAGACCTTTGAATGAAAATGATTTTACAATGAGAGAGATGAGATGAGGTCGATGAGATTCATGGGCCAAAAGCTGACCAGCCGTGTGTAGCAGAGTCCCATCACTTGGGTCCATCTTTGATGCCTTTCTATTGATTTCTTTTTTTAGCTCTAGCATAGTAATAAAATAAAATAATATTGTATAAAAAATATTTAAAAAATTAGTATAGTTTATAATATAGTTTTGAAACCCGATCCGAACATCGATCTGGTCAAATAATCTGGTTATGGGTCGGATGAGTTGACCCGAATTAACCCGGGTCCCTAAAAAAACACCTATAAAAAAAAATCCCTCTTTTTTTTTATTGCAAAAGTTGAACTGCTCTTTTAATTCAAGCAAATAAACATTTACAAAGACAACCACTGTATAGTATAAATGACATTTCAGGAAAGTATAGAAATAATCCCAGACCACTAAGTCCTATAATGGCTACAAACTCAAATTTTCTATTTCCATAGGCACCCAAGCATACCTTAGCTTCTGAACCTACTGTCTCAACCGCACTAGATTTAACATCCATTAGATAATGACAATGAGACACCAAAACAAATTCCACAAAACCACGTATAAACAATTACTTCAAAAAGAAAAAAACCTGAAAAAAGGACCGTGACCAAGGCACTTCAGTTGGCTTAGAAGAATGCTTGCTTCCTTCGCCGTGTTCATTTGGTTTCTTGTCTGTTTCTTTGCTCACACCACCAGACTCCACCTTGGCAAAATCCGAACCAGACGGGGTCTCAAGAGGCAATGCATCTTGCAACCGGCGCCGGTTCTTTTGATCTAAATTAGAGTCAATTGTTACTCTCTCTGTCTCTGGTTTTCCATCTCTCCTTGACCTCTTAGGACTTCAAGAAAACAACAAATCATTTAGCTGGGTTTCAAAGAGCTGATTTCCTCTTTCGTTAATTAGGTTTGCAACTGTCCCCAATATTGCTTCGTTCTTCTTAAGCATTTTGGCCTTTTAAAAGGTTAAAACAACATCATTTAATGACTGTTAATATTAAAAAAAAAACTGGGTCTCACCCGGGTTTGACTGGGTGGACCGGGTCCCAGGTTGACCCGTCGGGCCGGTCCAGGTTTTAAAACTCTAATTTATAGAATTGTAAATAATATTCGTTACTTGTGAGCAACAACATGAGATTTAATAAAAAAAAAGTAAAGGAGAGAGAAAAAGAAATAAAAGAACAAAAAAAAATTCTAGAAACATATAAAAACTTTAATGACGAAAACACTAGTACCGTTGGAAAGATTTTGACGAAATAAATTTAATAATACTAAGGAAAATCACCAACATTGATCGGAATGGATAACACGAGTGACCTAAGGATTAGTGATCCCTGACACTTTTGGATGGCTCGTATAACACACTCCGTTCACCGTTTGTAATATTCTTTGGTGTCGTTGGGTTCATCTTTTCAAGTTATTTTTTATAATATTGGTGGTGTAGTTATCAGAGCTTTTATGTATCTCTAAATTTTTTTAAAACTTTTTTCTCCCTCCTCCTTCATAAATTACAAGGAGGAAAGAGGAGAGAGAAAAAATAAAAAAAAATAAAAAAAAATCTAAAAGGCACACCAAAGCTCCATTAATGACACCATTGGTACCATAAAAAAATCTCGATAAGACGAATCCAACGACACCGAAGGTGTTAGGGCTTATTTAACTTTGAACCGCTCATGTGACCCGCTCTAGTTAACGTTGGTGACCTTCCTTAGCATCGTTGAATTTGTCTTTTCGATATATTTTCAACAGTACTAGTGGTGTCATATATCATCAGAGTTTTGGTGTGTCTTCAGAGCTTCTTTTCTTTCTCTCTTTTTTTTTTTGCCTATCTTTTTATTGAATCTCTGTCTAACAATTTTGTAATTTGAAAAAGACAAATACTACTTATGATTCGCAAGTTGCATATGTTATATGTGACTCTCTATGCTATATTATTTTTCTAATTGTATTGTATTATTTTATCAAATTTTTTACCATGCTAAAAAAACTCCCTTTCTATAAGCTAATGAATATTCAAAGAAAATTTTCATTTCAATGGAAAAAAGAATAGGGAACCTCAATCCATAATGATAACTAGTTGTTTGGGGTCTCCATTAATGATGGGATTACCAAGTGTTGGAACATTTTCCTTTAAGATAAACCAATTTTAGGCTTGATAGAAAAATTTGAGTGGTTGAAAAGGCTACTATCTTTTAACAACTAAAGTATCTAGGCTAAGCAAGAATACTAATTAACTTAACAATCTTTTAATAATTTGGTTCACGGGATAATATATGTTATACATCAACCGTGAATTAATTATAAGAAAAGTTAAGAAATATGGGGAAATTAATATAGCTTTTCTTGTAAGATTCCGGAGATTCCTATAGTGTTTTTGCATGTTTTTTTTATGATTTTTTTTTAAAATTATTTTCGACAATTTTATTTTTTTTTAATTGAGAATTTCGTTTTGTATTTTTTGTATTTTTTCTTTCTATGAGATTAACAGGTTTGTCATGGTAACTCAGGTTGCTCTAGTTTATGGATTTGATTGTTTTTTTAATTGAACTTGATTTTTTTTATAGTTTATTTTTTTATCATATTGTTAAAAAAATAATTTTAGAGAAAAACCATGTTATTAAACTTTATGAAGTAATAAAAATTAAAATATGCAGGGGAAATCATTATTCACCCAACACCTATTGCACTGTGGATTACAAAAGTAATTAACAATGTTTTGCCTTTTTTTTTTGTGTTTTTGAATTTTTTTTTTGACATTTTGTTGAAATCTATTTTTATCAATTTTATTTTTTAAAATTGAGATTGTTGAGAATTTAGTTTCATAATTTGTTTCCTTTTATTTTGCCTTTATATGAGGTTAACGTAATTTACGAGTTTACCAAGGTAATCCAAGTTGCCTCAGTTTAAAAGTTTGGTAGGTTGTAAAATAGACCTGTGCAAGTTTCAAGCTCAAAGAGCTCTCACTTGAGGAGATGTGTTAGAGAATAATATAAATCATATCTTGAAATCTCACATAACAGCTTAATCATGTATTTTTAGCCGGATAATTATATGATATATAAAATTCGTACAAACCGGAAAACAAAAACCTCTTCAATTGGCAAGAAATGAAGGGCTTGATTGAATTGTGGGGTTGAAGCAAGCACCACCTAGAGGATTAGTCTGGATATCTTGGTTGGTAATAAACAATTTATTTTTTTCCCGCTGTTATATTGTTTAGTAAGTGTTAATTAGACAAAGGATAAAAACAGGGATCATATGTTAAAGAAATAAAATATGAAGGTAGAAGCTTTAAGGAAGTAAACGAGGGGTTATTCAAGGCTTTTAAGAGCCAGTTTATCTAAGCCATTGCTTTTGCTTTTTGAATTGAAAAAACATTGTCTTGATCCATGCTTTTCAACTAAAAAAAAAACAGAAGAAACTTAGACAAAGAAAGCGATGGGTATCAACATCAGGAGAGATTAATGAATGAACTTCATGCGTAGTTATCATTTTTGTTTGACTAAGGTGAAGAAATGTGTGGCACCATTTGCTTCTAATGTGAAGTTGCATCATTGCAAAGGTCATGGGATGGAAGCAATCCAAAGGAATCTTCGTATATGCCATGGATTTGTGGAAAAGAAGACAAAAAAATTGTTATTTCAGAAGAACACCATCCCCTAGATAGCACCATGCACATACATTTGCCCTTACAAGTTGATTGTAGTTTATCCCTCTAATTAGTGTCCTGTAAAATTTCAAATGCAGAGAAAGCTCCATTATTTGGGGCAACGATGATGACTTAGATAACTTAATTTACGAACATGATCAAACCTTGAATTGTTTGCTCGGTATTTTTGTCTGAAAATGGCCCAGAGCCATTTCTTATGGCAGCCATTTTTACTCCATAGTCTGAAGGTTGGCTCGTTGGCCTGCTATCGATTCTCTTGAAAAACTTTTATTTTTATTTTTAGAGATTGAAAAAAAAAAGACAATATTGAACTTATATTTTGAGAGGATAAAAATTCATTTTAAAACTATTTTAGAGGTAAATTTATTTTATATTTTATATTTATTTATATATCTTTAACCAAACACAACTTCTAACTAAACACAATTTAAAATCTAAAATAAAAATATATATAACTTCCATAATCTGAACCAAGAGATTACAGCAAGCAAATGACAACCACTATTTATTGAATAATATATAATATTCATTTTTTTTATTTATCTAACAAATTTTCATAATAAAAATAATTAAATATGAAAATTCAAGTAAACATGAAAAATGTTGAGACAAGAAGACGGGAAATCCCAAGAAAATCAGCATGCACATCACAGTCCAAAGAAGGAAGGATACACAGAAGCTGAAGAAAAACAGGGTCCTCTCTCAACAGATGTGGATTGTGTCTGTGGCTTTGTCCCAGTTTCATGTTTGATACAGTATAAGCTGCAATTCAATTCTTGAATTTTAGAATCTTAGATACCAATTCATCAATGTTCTTGTCCGAAGAACCTCCTTCACTAACAGCCTCAATAGCCAACTCTCTCCATTTCTTTGCATTCTTTTTCATCTCTTCGCCCTTCTCTCCCTCCATCACTTCCTTAATACAACACTCAATCTCATCTCTTGGCACAATTCCTTCCTCATCAACCTTAACTCTAATTCCCACCTTCCAAACATCCTCTACCAGCTTGGCGTTTGGTGGCTGGTCAGTCCACTGTGGCATTGCCACCATTGGCATGCCAAGACTCAATGCCTCAATTGTCGAGTTCCAACCGCAATGTGTAAGAAAACATCCCACAGCTTCGTTTGCTAGCATCCTAACTTGAGGACTCCACCCCACCACACAACCCTTTTCACCTAAGTCCTCCAAAAATGTTTTGGGGAGATTGATTTGCCCAGATTCCCTTATTACCCACAAGAAATAGTAATTACTATTCTTTAAGCCCCAAGAAAGTTCTTCAATTTGCTTCTCACATAGGTTAGAAATGCTACCGAAGGCCACATATACAACTGACCTTGGTGGTTTATTGCTGATCCAATTGGTGGAAATAGATGCGTGTAATGTAAAGAGATCAAGATTATAGTAATCATCGTCTTCAATACGCTTGTCCAAGTATCTTGATGGAACTGTTGGTCCAATTGTCAATGTTGGGCAGACTTTTGATATTGTATCCACTGCCTGTCCAGAGAAAACACAGAATATGATTTTGTTTTTTGAACCATGTCAGTTACAGACTAATCTCCAACACTTGATAGTTTTATACATATGAAACGATTTATTGCACCAGAATTATACTATGTTCTAAACTGAGTAAAATTTAATTTTTTTTTAATTTAATTGTTTTTAATATTCAATTTTTTTTAATGTCTAGTATAAAAAATAATTTTAAAAAATAAAAAAATATTATTTTAATATATTTTCAAATAAAAAATACTTAAAAAAAACATTTCCAAACCATCTTAAATACTACAGCAGCGGCAAATAAATATTTTTTTTTAATGGGCCTGTAGGCCTGGGCCTCTAGCTTAAGAATTAGGGGTAGGTGAGTAGCTTTTCTATCTATAACAGGCTTAGCTTTGGTATAATTTCTGAAATGGTTGGTGCCTTTTATAAGATATGATTTGCATCAACCATAATTGATTTATATTGTTTAGAATATCTTAATACTTCAATTAAAATAAAAATATAAAGAGGGCTAACTTTTTCACTCCATAAACTTTGGGAAGTCCCCCATCGGTAGAAAAGAAAAGAATGGAAGCACTAAAGAGAGCTTGCTACAATTGAACCATGTAGAACATATATAATTTACCTCAGCCTCTAGCTTGTAGAAAGTGTTGATAAGAATGTAATCAACTTTGTCTGTATTGGAAAACTGATCCAGCAACATCTTGAAGTAAGCAGGATACGAGCCAGGGACGTTAATGAAGGATGGCATGTCTCGAGACTCAAGCAGAGGCAATCCAGGAATGGAAACAGTTGCTGAAGTAATTGGCAAACTCAACAATCCATGCTGAATGTTGTAATAAATATAATCAACTACACAAGGTTGAGTGAAAAAGGCAGCTCCCATGACCCCGAAATCCTTAGCAACATCCAAGGCCCAATGCAAGAAAGGCTCATAGATGACACAATCAATAGGGTATGGTGTGCTTCGATACCTGACAAGAAGTTCAGCTAGGGTTTTTGAACCTGCTGCCTCTAGCTTTTCGAGATAGAGTTCACTAGAACCACTTGTTGGAAAGCCTTCTTCATCAAAACCGTCAGAAATTACATCAAGATGGACAGGGCCGATTGAGGAGCCGAGCTTCATAGACTTGGCAATGAAAATGGATGTTACAAGAGTGGCTTTGAGCCCTTTGGAGATCAAACGCCTTGAGAATTGCATCATGGGATTTATATGGCCTTGGCCCGGATATGGAACTAGTAGTACATGCCCTTTCCATGACTCCTCCATCCCTAAATCTCTCCCTCAACTTGAGCTCTCTTGGTGACGACTAGCACTACTACTACCCCTCGTTTGTGGATCTAGAGTTTACAATAATAAGAAGATGACATGAAAAAACAAGAGATAAGGGAAAACTTTTGAGGATTTTTCTCACGGCACGTGTTTTGGACTTCATAATTGTCTTTATACGATAATCCAATTCACTTGGTTTATCAGAATAATTTTTTTTTTGTATAGGTATTATACCAAACAAAAAACGATGCCAGCTGGGTGTTTCGAGTGACTGTCTTTATACGATAATCCAATTCACTTGCCTTCACAATTATTTTGGAAAATTCGTAATAGACTGTGTTTCGAGTTTTGTATCAAAAGAATGTGTATTGCCCTTGGCCTTTGCTATATATATCCACTTGGTATATATGGTATCAAATAAGCCTCTAGCTACCAAAATGTTATCAACATTGAACTCAGGACGTAGCTACTTCTCTGTCCACAAAATTGCAAATGGAAAGACTCCTCTAGGACAACCTGTTTGGTGGTCCTTAATTTGATGCAAATTAATAGTGTTTTGCTTTTTTTTTTTTCAAACATAGCATCTTAGCGTTGAAAGTTCCTCGGATTTGGATGCATTCGGAATTTTCATGCGACAAGCATTTCGAGTGACCATGTGAGATTTGGATGCATTCGGAATTTTCATGTCTGCGAAAAACAACTATCTATAGACAAGTCGGTACTGCTAGGATTTCTCACAATATTAAAAATCATGCCATAATCCTGGAGATCATGCTAATTAAAGATTGTGAAGATAATGCTAGTATTTATATCCTTTAATTCTAAAGATCATGCTAGGATTTGACAACATCTGTATGGAGTATAAATGAGATTGAAGATTATAGGATATTAGATCTTTAATTTAATTGATATCCAATTCAACCCTTCTAACTTGATTGAAGAAAAATAACAAAATATTTGAGCTGACATGACCCAACACAAAAATCCGGATAGACTTGGCTGTTGATTTTTTCTATAAAATATATGTTTTTTTAATTATAATAAAATCATTTTGATGCTTGAATTATTTTTTTTATTAAGCAGGATTACCTAACTTGACGGATGACCACGTCAGGTTTTATAAGTAAGCCATCAATCTAATAATTAAAAGGTGCAAGTTCAAAGAATGTACTGTAATCTACAGTAAATGTCGTCGTCGACAACGAGGAGAATATTCCTTACCATCCACTCACTTCCAAGAGACCCTTATGAGCCCTACGGAGAGGGTGAGAGAGATGGAAAAGATGATGAATAGGAGCCATGTACTAGTAGTTCCACTGCCAGGCGCAGGCCACATAAATCCCATGCTGCAGTTCTCTAGGCGTTTGGTCTCCAAAGGGCTCAAAGTCACCTTCATAATCACCAAATTCATATCCAAGTCCAGGCAGCTTGGCTCATCAATTGGTTCCATTCAACTCGATACCATATCAGATGGCTATGATGATGGATTTAATCAAGCTGGTAGCTGGGAACCCTATCTTTCAAGCCTACATGATGTTGGTCCAAAAACCCTATCAGAACTCATCAAGAGATACCAAACCTCTTCAAGCCCTATCCATGCTGTAATATACGAGCCTTTCTTGGCTTGGGCTCTGGATGTGGCAAAGGATTTCGGGTTATTTGCAGCTGCTTTTTTTACACATGCTTGTGCTGTTGATTACATCTTTTACAATGTCTACCATGAAGTGTTAAAGATGCCAGTTTCTTCAACCCCTGTGTTGATCGAGGGATTACCACTACTGCTTGAGCTTCAAGACTTGCCAACATTTGTTGTTCTGCCAGATTCATATCCTGCTAATGTTAAGATGATCATGAGTCAGTTTGCTAATTTGGACAAGGCTGATTGGATCCTCATCAACACTTTCTACAAGCTGGAGTGTGAGGTAGGCAATTTTGTACCGCATAATTGGACTTTACAACTATTTGTACTTCTTTTTCAGTTTCTGGGAAAATCTCATTCTTTTTCAATTTCCATCCCAAACCAATTAATTTCATCAATTCCATCGCAAAGTTATCTTAGACAATTTGTCCCTCCATTCAAGAACTGTAATGTGCTTTTTTCTTTTGTGTCTTTTGGCTACTGGAGGAGGCAAATATACATCGTCTAATTTCAATAGGTCTGGGATGAAATGAATACAATTAATTTCATAGGGATGGATTTGAGAATCAAACAATATTATCTTAGAATCATATATAATGAGGTCTTCTCTACTCTTTTGCTTTCTATATCTATTCGTTTGCCTTGATTTTTAATTTTTTCTAGAAATGTATTCAAACCCATCCACATCGGTCTGCATGGGTATTGTTGAGTTTTATACTTGATTAAAAAAGATGAAATTGAATGGAAAAAAAAGGCAAAACAATGAACAAAAAATTGTATTGAAAAAAACAGAGTGAGAAGCTTTTTAATTATGGAACTTCATAGGTCGTATGAACAGTGAAGATAGATAAAAAAAAAATCAAAGTTTTTTAGATGCTTAGGCTTAGGGTAATTTCTACCCGGCATTTGAATATAGTGAGACACGGTAGTACATAGGTCATTATATGCCATAAAGTCGCATCTCTAAGCACATGTCAAAAGGAGAAATTATAATCGTTGGCTTCTTTATATGTTGGTGGCCAATCCTATCAAGATCAAATAATTGTGAATTGTAAAGGATTAAAATCTGAAACTCTTAGCAGTAAAGGTAACAGAATTATATATGAATATTTAGAGATAAATAATTTGAACTTGTTGTGTTTTTATGTTATGTAAATTAAGGGTCCAAATCTCCACAGATGTTTTGTTGTTCCTTCAGGTAGTGGATACAATGTCAAAAGTTTGTCCATTATTGACAATTGGACCAACAATCCCATCAATATACTTGGACAAGAGTATTGAAGATGAGGATGACTACGGTATTAGTCTCTGTGAAATAGACGCATCTCTTTCTATCAATTGGCTCAGCACTAAGCCCACTGCATCAGTTGTATATGTGTCCTTTGGTAGCTGTGCTACTCTAAGCAGCAAGCAAATGGAGGAAATTGCATGGGGCTTAAAGAGGAGCAATTTTCACTTCTTGTGGGTGGTGATGGATTCTGAGAAAGGGAAGATCCCAGAAGGGTTTGTTGAAGAAGTGGAGAATAAGGGATTGGTAGTGAATTGGAGTCCCCAAGTGAAAGTGCTAGCAAATGAGGCTGTGGGATGTTTTTTCACACATTGCGGTTGGAACTCAACAATCGAGGCATTGAGCTTGGGTGTGCCAATGGTGACAATGCCAGGATGGAGTGATCAACAAACGAATTCTAAACTCGTTGAAGATGCTTGGAAGGTGGGAGTCAGAGCTAAGGTTGATGAGCATGGAATTGTGAAAAGAGAAGAGATTGCCATTTGCATAAAAGAAGTGATGGAGGGAAATAGAGGCAGAGAAATGAAAATGAATTCCAAGAAATGGAAAGAGCTGGCTATCGAGGCTACGAGCGAAGGTGGAACTTCTGATACTAACATTAATGAACTGGTAGCTATGTTGAGAAGCACCAAATGATTTAAATTATGTCACCTTATGCACAATGCATTTGTATTTTATTTGTTTCTAAGAAATTAGAGTTAGAAAAATATTAATAATTGAAACTCGTTAATCCAAATAAAGCAAATTACATAACTGATGAGGTGATTTATCACCCAAGATGGAAGATATCTTTTGATTCTAATCTCTTCACAATAATGCATGGGTATTGCCCTATGATACTTGGGCATAGATTTTGAAGACATTTATCTAGTTCAATCCACGTTCTGGAATGATCATGTGATTTCCTTGTTGTGCACAGAGTAGGAATTTGAAATCACATGTTTCACTAATATCAAGTCCTGTCACATTGATTATGGTAGGGTCTAGTAATCTTTGAAAGGCTATGTTTTATGTGAATATAAATGAGAAAAGACCCACATGGACCTCCCTATGTTCAGAAAAAAAACAATTTAAGGAGAAGGACAGAAATAGCAGGCATCCATCATTGCAGAGTGATATTTTATTAAACTATTCGTGATTTGTTTTTGTTGATTATAGGTTGCACCTGCCCTGACTTCATCTCTATAATGCCTCTCTATTGTGTTTGAGAGACAAGAATTGAAAAAAAGTGGTCAAGGAAAAAAGAGCTAGGGAGAGTCATGTCCTAGTACTCCCTTTGCCTCTGCAGGGTCATATAAACCCAATGCTGCAATTTTCCAAACGTCTAGCCTCAAAAGGCCTCAAGGTCATGCTCATCATCACCCCTTCTATTGCCAAGTCTATGCAAGGCTAAGATAGTTCCATCAATTTGGAACCAATCTTTGATGGATCCAAGGAAGGTGAAATGGCAGCAAACATTGATAAGTATTTCGAGCGTTACAAGCTCACAATGCCTCACAGCTTATCCAACCTCATTGATTGATATAATGGTAGTGAATATCCCGTTAAGTTTCTCATATATGATTCTGTCCTACTATGGGCATTAGATATGGCTCGAAATAAGGGCATAGAAGGTGGTTAATTTTTCACTCAATCTTGTGCAGTTACTGTTGTTCTTTATCATGCCGCTCAGGGGGCATTTCAAGTTCCAGTAGAAGAGTCTGATCAGGCAGCCGTGTCCTTGCCTTCGTTGGAAAATTTGGAGTTCAATGATCTACCATCATTTGTTAGCGATTCATGTTCATATCCAGCTATACGAGAACTCCTCCTTGGTCAGTTCTCAAATTTTCTTGAAGCAAGATGGCTGATATGGAACAGCTTTAATGAGCTTGAAGTTGAAGTGTGAACTCCTATTCCTTCATAATATAGTCATTTCTTTTGTTCATTCATGGCATGTTGAAAACTGCTTGACATTTTGCTATTTCTGTACCAGGTAATGAACTGGATGAGAATCATTAAATGGCCAATCAAACCAATAGGACCAA
>Ga0325402_1004300_pt1 | contig 13103 bp, 8 predicted proteins | sample PopdelMetagenome_22_FD_207212 | JGI IMG/M metagenome (GOLD analysis project Ga0325402, IMG submission 207212) | Populus deltoides microbial communities from Bellville, Georgia, United States - Xylem-PdKOR-R3 | ecosystem: Host-associated > Plants > Phyllosphere > Stem > Wood/Secondary xylem... | reverse complement strand
TTCTTCTTCTCCCCATGTCCATTGTCTTTGAACAGTGGACATGAATTATAATTCATATCTTGTTCATGCATTGCTTTGGGTTGGACCCGTTTCTGGCCTAGCCCAGCCCAAATGGTTGGGCCGAGTTCGACCCATGAAAAAAAAAGATTTGTTGGGCCAAGATTGGCCCAACCCAACCCTTTCTTGGGCTAGGCTCGACCTAGTTAGTTGGGCCGACCCAATCCATATTTTATAATAATATATTATATAATATTTAATATTATATATTAAAAAAAATACAAAATTTCAAAAAAAATTCAAAACAATCCTTTTAAAAATTATGATTTATGTTTTCCTACCAATTTTGTATAATATCGGACTATATATTTACATTGTATGATACCAACCCGATATTAATTAAAAAAAAGAGAAAATGGGTTAGTTGGTTTAATTGGTGTGAAATTCTACGTAAATGTGTGATTCAAAGGACAAATATATGGAGAAATGTGTTATTTTAAAAAAATGTTTTTTTAAATGAAAATTGTGTAGTAAAGAACTAATTTCAAGAAATTGAAGAAAACTCACATTTCCTCCTCATTTGCATGTCTTGGCTAAGACAGAAGAAAATGAAATTATGAATGAGTTAAATGCTTATGAAAATTATGTTTAATTGTAAAGTGCAATGAAACTATGGATGAAAAATGAATATGCATAAAACTTGAACTTGGAATGAAGTTCCAATAATGAATGGATATAGTATAATATTTAAAATTCAGGAGAGGTATAACCAAAAGACAATGCATCTAAAGCTCGAACATCAAGTAGGTGCTTGACACATTGACATTTTTATTTAACAACTTATTTAGTCAAGTAACTATTAATTCGTTAAATGTGGTATGTTGATATTTTCTTTATTGTAATATGTGTGGAATTTTTATGGTTAGTATCCGATAATGGACAAGCAAAACTAGTTACCTAATAATAGGACTAATGTTCGATAATAATCGACAAAACTAGTTATCTGGTAATGTATGATGGAACTAGTCACTCAGTAATGAGACTAGTGCTCGATAATGGGTAGTGGAATTAGTCCAGGATAAAATGGTTTAGTCCAGGATGATTGGACTCTTTGAAAGAATTGATTGTAAAGATTGGCTTTTTATGTTGTCAGTAATTTAGTATTAATATTTCTAAAAGAAACTTTACGGGAACTTTGGTAGATTTTCTTTTAAAAAAATCCCTGGCTTTTTACTCAAATTAGAATATTAATCACATTGAAATTTTAAGTATTAAATGAGGTCATTACAATGGGTTCTAAAAAATCTATTAACTATCTCTCACATTGTAATGTCCCGTACTTTTTTGTATAATTTTCATATTTCTAATTGTCTTATATGTGAAGTTTAGGTGTAATGTTTTTTTTTTTTTTTTACAATACCATAAGGTAATCTTAATCTTACAATCCATCAATTAAATTCATCATTACAATGATATACTATTAGACTTTAATTTAATTACAAAACATTATCAGACTTTACAAGTGCTATTCTAATAATGAAAGCTAAGTAGATCGATATCACTTTATTAGAAACCTTCAATGGATGATACTTGAAAACACACAATATCACAAAAATTCTAACAAACATATATATATATATATATATATATATATATATATATATATATATATATACATGACAATGTCATATCCAATTTATATTCATGATTTAACTTAATCACTTCTATAAAATCATCGCAATCATATATAGTTCATAGTCCAAATCAACCTAGGATTGACTCATAGGTCAAATGTAGTTTAATTATGGGTTCATCAATTTATTTAACACCTTTAAGATTCGTGGATATTATTTTGGCTCACTACTTATGTTTATTCATTTCGATTAGCTCATCACTATCAATTTCAACTCCAACATATACTATACCCATTATGGTTCATCGATATATTGTTTTTCAAGCTTAATATGCTATCGGTTCATTTTTTTTTCTCTATATGCTTTATGTTCATTGGTGTGCGCGCGCGCGCCATGACTGTTAATCTAATATTATCATATTATATTATGTCATTGTGGTCCATTCAAAGAGTTATCATACGAGTGTGCTCGTCGTCTTTTTACTCCATTCCTTTAATGAACTAAAGTTGTTTTTATGCATTTAGCAAAGTTAGGTGATGTATTTCCAATTGAGAAAATTGAAGAGTGTGGAACTATTCTTTTATAGCTAGAACATCATTGATAAACATAAAATTGATGAGAGATTTGGAGTTCTGAAGGAGCTGAAGTTCCTATGGTTAGGAGATTAGTTACTCCCTCGTCTTTTAGAGTTTTCAAATTGTCATTAATGAAACAAATTTTTGGTGATGAATGTTAAATGAGAATAAACTAAGTTTTATTTAATTTTCTATATAGTGCATTATTGATGAAGTCTTGAAAACTTTGGTAAAAAATTGGCTTTCCATGATTGCATTCTGAGTTGTGGTGATTGGGTTTGATATGAGCTTTTCTCTTTGAGCTCAGTGTTTCTGACAACATGATTCAACACAAGTTCCGTGTCAGGAACACAAGACTCTTTATTGCTTAAGTTAAAAATTAGAGAAGAAAATAATATACATAAAAAAAAATACGAGCAGGAGAAAAATATGTAAAGTGAGAGGAGTAAAAACAATGTGTTGTGAATGACTTTCATTTGCATGGCTTAGCTTGAATGTTTTATTTGTTTTATCTGGTGACCATAAATATTTACAGATCTTAATCACATCAACTTACTTTGTGGAGCATGGAAAGTACTATTAAGATACCTTATGATGCATATAATTATAGGGTCTCATGGTGAGTGAAGCAATGATGAAAAATAATCTTGTGGTGAGTGAAGAAAAATAAATACAATTGGTGGAAAGATTATCACTCGAGTGAAGGAGAAGTCGTTCAAGTAAGGAGATGACCATATTCTAACAATCCGAGCCAAACCCAAATAACTAGAAGTTTTATTTTTTGTGAATATATACTCAAATGTTGTTCTGAGCAAGATGATCAAAATCATATATATCACTTTCTTGTAACTTAATCATACCTACATCAACATTAAATCCTACTTAATTTAATCATAATTATTGCATTCTAATGCAAACAGAAACACAATGAAAACAACAACATATAATAAAATAATTGGTCGAAATAGGATTATTATGAATAAAACCCTATTCCGAATAAAACCCTAAGTCGTAATTTTATTTATGATTTAAAGTCTAATAAGTTTTGCTTTTCTAGGAGGTTTATACGTTTTAAAATACATCTAAAATAGACCTTAATAAGAAAAGAAAATCATAATCCCTAGAAAAAAAAAGAAAAACTAATAGAAAATCCAAAAACAACAAAAAATCAAAGAAAAATAACAAAACTTCCTTAAACATCATCTTCATGACCTAATTTGGAGTCTTGGCTAATTACAGCGAGTCAAGCTTCTCATGAAATTTAGCTTTGGGAATCTTTTCAAATTTTTTTAAGCCTAATCTAACACAGTTGAAAAAAAAAATTATAGTTTTTTAATGCTCCTTTGCTGTCTTCCTCTCGAGCTTAGCATTGTCCCATCTACTAGGCTATTTGTATGATCAATTAATCCTAACCAAGTCATATTCTCACATGACTGTTCAAAATCTTCATTTTCTACCATCACATCGACATCACATTCATACTGCATTTGCTCAAGACTTAGGTGTAGGTACCCGATCGTAAGAGATCATAAAAAAACAAACAAACAAAAAAGTGAGGAAAAACAGAAGAAAGCTGTGTTTCCCAGAATTACTTTCAATCAATTCATCGGAATTTGAGGCATCAATTGCTATTCCCTCCGCAGACGATGCCTCTTTTTTCCTGCGCTGCTGCATTTGGGGAAGATTTACCATTTGTGGAAGCAATGTACTTGAGGCGGTAGCTGACAAATGAAGGTCCGAAAATGCTGTATTTCCCAGCACTGCTGAAGGCTGTTTCTGCATAAACGCATCTGCGGAAAACCACTTTAGCACGCTTGCTCTTCTTCAGCACCCGGGTCTCTGTTTCCTTTAAAGCTCCAAAATGGCCTATAGCCTGTTCAAATTTGTTTCTGAAGGAGCTGCCTCCAAATCTGCGAAATTTATAATCAAAGCTGTTGGACAGGTATCATTAGCCTTCTAAGTGATCTTTGGGGTTGCCTGCTCCCAAACCTAGAATTCCACCAACAATTTGTTGTTCACATTCCAAATTGGGACCCACCTGAACAGCCGATTGTTTCCCGAAGGTGGGAGTGCCCTTTTTTGTCGGAGTCTTCACTGGAATCTCTCCAGCTTCATTCTTATTATCAACTGACGATTGATCTTCAGGATTGATTTGAAACGTTTTGTCAGTCCATTATGAATCTTTCATATTCTCGGAATCAGATGTTTTCGTTTCTACTTTGGTTAATAATTCTCCAATATCACCACCAGAAATATGTTCAGGGAGGACTGTATAAACCGCTGTGAATTGAGTTATCTATGCATAATGAATTCCACAAAGAAACTTACAGATTTCAGGAAGTTGCATCCCTTCATAGATCTCTGCCAACCAGGCAAGGACGTGACATCAACTCATCAGGCGAAGCTGATGTTGACAAAGATAGGATAGGGAAATCAGGGATGAGAGGGGGAGAGAGACGGGGGTGTAGAGGAAGGAAGGGGAAAGATAGATAGCCTAAATTCAATTATCAAAGATTTAGGAAAGATAATAAAAACCTAAACAGAATAAGATGACAAACACTACTAAATTTTATGATAGCCTAAAATGACTAGATTTTCCTATAAAGAAATACAATACAACATTCACAATATATAATCTCTACATTCTCACGACAAAAATCTAGAAATCATTCTCCATCAGAATCATTCTTTTTTGAATACAGCATTTTACCTTTGCATTTTCCAGAGGCAGACTTCTCCTGGCTCTTAGCCTTCACTGCAGTTTTTTGATAACTTCCATTAACAGATTTGAGTATAGGCGTTGACGTATTCAGTTGGCTTGCTACCCTAAGGATGCTATCTCCAACCCTATAGGTTTTCTTAGGCTGTGAGGAACCATTATCAATCCCTGGCGAGGAAGGACTTTTGCTTTGTTTCATCACTGAGTCATCAGAAATAGAATCAACAGCCTTCCTTTTCCGACCTGAAGATGAGTTGGTCATCTCGCCAGCAGCTTCACCATCCAAACCACCTTTACCTTTAGCAGCCAATGCGTGCCTTTCAGCAATAAGGTCAGCCAAACATTTTTCTTTCTCGCTTGGATGTTCATCATCCCCATAAATGCGCTTACACTTACGCCTACGCAAAGAGTGATCTTCACTTTTTGGCTTCTCCTTTCCAACCTTGGTAGCAGCATTTTCAACCTTTTCACTGCCGTGTTTAACTTCTGGTGATAGTGGAATCTCTGCATCACTCTCTAGCAATTCACCAAGGAATTGAAATTCAGGCAGGTGACAATAACCCTTCCAACGATTGAATGCCAACAATTGGGATCGTGCTGTTACAAACTCCAGTGTGTCAATTCCACCTAATGGCATTTGGCCTAATTCTTTCACATAGTCATTTAGCTTTGCAGGTTCAAAGGATGCAGCACTCGAGAAACTATCTCCACCATCCCTTCTACAAGATTCTTCCCGGATTCCTGGATTGACAATTATCTGAGTTTTTATCTTGCTATACCCAGGCATGCAAGGACAAGCTAGCCCAAACTCTACCCGTCTAGAAACCTCATCCAAAGCACAATGAACAGCATCATGAAAGTCCTCTAAATTGTTCTGTTTCTCCAATAGCGAGAAGTTGCATCGGAATGGCTTTATCTTTGACACTTCATTCCAAGCAAAAGTTTGATCCCCAAGGTATGCTATTAAATAGTTATCCTTTTTAAAATACTTCTTAGCCTTCTTTGACGCATCAGCACAACCAAATAACTGGCCAGGCCACCAGGGATGGCTCCTCACTTTACCCCATACCAGATCACCAACACTCAATCGTGCTTCTTTGGAAGCCATTTTTGCATTCCCATCTGCACCCACGTAAGGCTCCGAATCCGCAACAAGATTTAAATCATTGGATTCAAGGTTCTCATTTTCCTGCAAAACCCTTTCATCAAAAGCAGCAGCATCCTCATTTTGACCCTCAGAATTCTTAGCTTGTTCGTCATTGATTTCCATGCCCTGATTCTCTACACCTTCAGAACTAAGCTTTGGTGAAACATTTCCAGGCTTTTTGCGAGGCAGTAAGTCATTCGCGCTGTCTACTTTCACTTCCACGTTAGCATTTTCAACTTGGATCGCATCCTCCCCAGCTGAACTTGAACTCACTACGCCACAACCCCCCTCCTTCACTTCCCCCTCAATTTCACATGAACCATTTTCTTCTCCCACTACTTTAGTCGAGTGCGTTTCGGTTATTTCCGCTGCTTCTCGCACAGAGGCATCACCAACACCACTTCCAGACCCATTTTCCCCTTCAAAATCAACACTTTTATAAACAGAATCCATCTTTCCCTCCCAGCCTAGCCCACCAACAGCAACCTCCTTCAAGTTATTACCCCCTTTAAAATCCTTAACTTCATCTACTACAGGCTCCTGGTTCTGACCCTGACTATAAGTAACAGAGTCAATTAGGGTTTCAACATCAGAAGATAAACCCACCTTACTCTTTACCACAGAGACGTTACTAAACCCATTAACATCGTCTTCTCGTTCACCGGAAACGACGTCGGAGTTCAAGTCTATGCTGTCAAGATTTGCAGGCATTTAACAAATAAACCCTAACAATAGAATAACCGAACCATTAAATCATAAATTGAAAAAGAAAAGGAAAGAAAACTCAGTTTATAACACAGAAAAGAACAAAAAAAAAAAGTCTTAGAGAGAGAAACAATTACCCTTTGGTCACTCTCTTTCAGCTGCGCTGAGCTTGCTTTTCTTGTGTAGAAGTGACAGAGATGAGACAGAAGCAAAGAAGGAAACATGGAGAAGTCAACTGAGGTTAGGGGCTTTATATTTTGTACCCTGGATGACAAGCTGTCTTACATTTCGGTTATTGTTTCCTTATTAGCATTTTTTAAAAAAAATATCAGTGAAATAACTCTGTTTAATAAAAGAAAAATGGGGAAAACTGTGGCTTATCACTATTTAAGAATAGTAATATTTGGAGATAGGTTGAGGTTGTGTTTTAAAATATTTTTTGTGTTAAAATATATTATAATAATTTTTTTAAAAAAATTATTTTTCAAATTAACATATTAAAACGATCCAAAATAATAATAAAAATTTAAATTTTTATGAAACGCGATATACATTATATTCCCAAACAATACCTAAAGCTACTATTAAAACACTATAAATATTATTAAAAAAATCTTAAAAAGATAAATATAATAATACAAAGAAAAGTTAAATATTTCATAAATATTTAAAGAAAAACATGCTAATTAAAAAAAAAAAAAATTCTATATTTCGATATGGTTGATGTTTAGATTTGACACATGGAAGAGATCTGACTGTCTTTTCTTAAATCTGGTTTGGGTAAAAAATAAAATTGCTATGTCATGCGGTGTTGCATAGCCATCACCATCTACAGGAGAACTGCTGCGCCACTGATCAAAGAGATGCTCCTAAGTTTTACGTTTAGCTATACACTAAAATTTCCAGACCACGACCCGCTTTTTTCTTAATATCCTTTCTCCTGTTTTCATGACAGATCTATTATGGATAGATTACATCGTTGAGATGGTATTCTGACTGTAAGAAAACTGTTTCTGACAATCTGCAAGATTCCAATATTTAATATTTCAGATATCAATAGCTTTTAATTCTCTGAGAAAGGATGGATGTTACCTCATCTGTCTAGTTGTTTGGCTAACAAGAAAGGGAAAAAATGGAAGCCAATCCGCCCAAACTGGACAGATTGTAAATTACAATTGAGGAAGGAAGGATTCCTTCCTTGAGTCTCAATTCACGGTGCCACACAAGGGATTTATCCCATCCGTTCTCCTCATCTATCCTCTCTACCGTCCCTCCTAACAAAAACAGCCTTGATGATTGTGGAGGAACTGATTGAAGAGTGATTTCTCTTTAAATTGCCAGCTTTGGATTGAAAATATTGATATCCTGTAATCCAAAATATTTAGGCTTTCCTTATTTAGAAAGGAGAGCATTATATGGCTTCAGAGCTAGACCAAAGAATTACAACTGTTACATATGTGGTTTTAAATATAAAGGAATACTCGAAACATCCAACTACTGGGAAGTTACTTAGAATGCATTGAAATGAAATGAATGCATGAAGAGAAATGTGGGAATGCAGTAATTCATACAAAGAATTTCGAGTTTCTTTGTACCTGCTTTGTTCGCAGATCAGGCATGCATGGTGCTCCAATTCATCTTTAATGTCCTGCAGTTAGTGAACATTCATTGGAAATTCACAAAACAGTTGTATCTTCAAATAGGAGCAATGGTGCTTGCAGATCTTGGACACTGTTGTATTAGTGAATTTGATAAAATGTCTGCTGAACATCAGGTTTTTCCTGACCACTTATCGAGTTTTGGTTTTGATCACATTGATCTCGGACTTATATTGGGTTTACCATTTAACCAAAGGCTCTTCTAGAAGCTTTGGAGCAGCAATGTGTCTCTGTTGCAAAGGCTGGTCTCCTGGCAAGTTTATCAGCACGAACTTCTGTTTTAGCAGGGGAAAATCCAGTATGTGGTCATTAAGTATTAATGACTGGACCCAAAGAGGGATGTTGATTTCCACTTCTTTGCTAATTTATTGCTTATTGCTAGAACTTTCGTCTTTCCTATGTGATCTATTGCGATCTCTGCACTGAGAGATTTGATATAATTTCTACTTTGCAACTAGAAATGCAAATTTATTTAATTTTATCGATATAGGATGACCATTCCAGCAGCAGAAATACTGCACAAGTTCTTTTTGCAACTTAGAGACTACGTTGAGTTTCTGAAACACATACTCATAATAAAAATAATAAATTTAATATTTTTTTCATAAGTCACAAGGATTCTTTCGGACAAATATAAAGTTATTTAAGGTTTATAAAAAATTATCTGAAGATTAGATTTTTTTTTTCTTTGAATAATTATTCTAAAACTGGGTTGTTGCAAACCACAAGTCATCCAAGTTTATGGCCTTTAACGGTAATTTACATGAACCACCAATGAGAAATCTTTTAAGCCCTTTTAGGAGAGAGGAATTGCTATACCTTTAGGTGCTAGCTTTTTTATTTGTATTTTTTAAGTGTTATGTAACTTTGTAGTTTCTATACTATTTACTACTATAGGGAAACCCAAAAACACTATAAATGATAAAAAATCAATTCACCCATTGAATAATATCACATATATTATTTCAAGACATCACAAGTCATCCAAGTATATGGCCTCTAATGGTAATCTACACGAACCACCAATGAGAAATCTCTTAAACTCTTTTAGGAGAGAGGGATTGCTATACTTTTAAGTGCTAGCTCTTTTATTTGTATTTTTTAGGTGTTCTATAACTTATGTAGTTTTTGTACTATTTACTACTTATAGGAAAATTCAAAAACCCTATAAATGATAAAAAATCAATTTGCCCATTGAATAATATCACATATATTATTTCAAGACACTATAAGTTGTCCAAGTATCTGACCTCTAACGGTAATCCACACGAACCACCAATGAGAAATCTCTTAAGCCCTTTTAGGAGAGAGGGATTGCTATACTTTTAAGTGCTAGCTTTTTTATTTGTATTTTTTAGGTGTTCTGTAACTTACGTAGTTTCTGTACTGTTTACTACTTATAGGGAAACTCAAAAACCCTATAAATGATAAAAAAAAAAAAAATCAATTTGCCAATTAAATAATATCACATGTATTATTTCAAGACACCACAAGTCGTCCAAGTATTTGACCTCTAACATTAATCCACACAAACCACCAACCACCAACCACCAATGATAAATCTCTTAAGCCCTTTTAGGAGAGAGGGATTGCTATACTTTTAAGTGCCAGCTCTTTTATTTGTATTTTTTAGGTGTTCTGTAACTTTATGTAGTTTCTGTACTATTTACTACTTATAGGGAAACCTAAAAACCCTATAAATGATAAAATATCAATTTGCTCATTGAATAACATCACATATATTATTTCAAGACAATTTTAGAAATTTATTCAATTAAGTCCTTGATTTTTTAGGTTTAGAATTGCAATTCCCTGTCTAAATTACATTATAGTTCTTAATTTCTAAAACTTATTTATAATCAAGTCATACTTGATTAATCATCTCATTTTAATTTCTAACCAATGACTCATATGGGGTAAAATTTAAACTAATTTTTGGACTGATGACAATAGTGCTTGTTGAATGGACTGCTAGAAAAATTAGTCATCTATTAGTGAATGTAATGTCGTGTTAATTGGGCGATAAGAATAATTATATTTAGTTGATGTTAAGAAAAAAAAAACAAAATCATAGATTATTCTGAAATTTAATTGATATGTAATACTAGATGAGCAAGTTAATTTAATGATCTTTTGACTAAATTTACAAAAGAAATGAAGAAAGAAAGAAAGTAGAAAGAATTTTATGAATGTCTTTTTTTTTATTTGTCTAATTGAATTATTGTGTTAAATCTATTTTCAGGTACATCCCCCTATCGGACTGAATAGTAAATTAATTTCCTTATATTTTGTTGGATATCATGTTGTAATGAATGAATTTATCATTTTGTTTTGTAATATAATGCGTCTATAGTTTCTCGAAAGCTATTTTGTGTAGTATAATCTTAATTATGAATTTCTTCTTTAATTATGAATTTATTTCGATTATAATTTCGTTAATGGTCCTTATTTGTAAATTTTTGAATTGTGTAATGTACTTCAGTTATAATTTTTAGAATAATCCTTTAGATTGCATCCATGTAAATGTGGGATATTGAATTGTGTAGACATGTGTGAATTTGATTATTGAGAAGTTGTGATGTATTGAGAGGAGGATGTCCTGGATGATAGGACGAGTAAGAGATTTGTTAATTGGGGATTGTAGAAGAAGAGTCGATAACTTGGTAGCTAAAAATATAGAGGAAACTCTGCCAAAATTTTATTGATTACAGAAAAAAAATCCTTAATCTCAATTGAATTATTATGTCTTGCTCTTGGTTTTGAATACAAATATTGGGGTTGTTACACTTTATTTACAGAAAACAATTTGGTAGTAAACATATCTCTTCCGATATCAACACGCAGTCCTCTCAAATACCTGACAAAGGTTTGTTGATCAGTTTCCATGACTTGACTTCTTACAGATAGATCGTGGAATTTTTCAGTATACTAGTCTACTATCATATGCATACCCTGCATCCAACGAAACATATCTTCATATACCAATTGCTCATAATTGGCAGGAAGATATTTAGTCTACATACGAGCCTTAATTTCTACCCAATCCTGAATAGGAGGTTGGTGTGTCCGACTAAGTTGTTCTTCTACATTTCCCACCATGCACGAGCAACCCCTTTTAATTTTAATTTAACAAATCTGACCTTCCGATTTTCAGGTACTGAAAACCATTCAAAATAGTCTTCTAAAGACACCAACCAATCCTGAAAAACATCAAGATCTTGTATCCCAGTGAAATCAGACACGTCTACTCTTATTCCTCTATAAAGTTCATCAAAGACCCTGCCATCTCTGTTTCTATAATCGCCCACATGTTCTCCTACTTCTTCCGCATCTATTACTACATTGCCTCCTTGATTAACTCTGCCTCTTCTGTGATCAACATTATTACTCCTCTCTTCAATATGCTCCAAATGTCCAACAATAGCTCCCAAAGTACTGGTAACTAACTCCATTTGATGTTGCAATTGGTGTAACAGGGAAACAGACTCATTTTGTAAAGGTGTTGGATGAGGGGAGGGGTTCTTTAGGGATGTTTAGGGAATATTTGGTGGAACAAGTATTGGTTGAGGAGAGTTCAACGGCATCTGTGGGGTTGTGTGTTGTAAGGGATCAGTGTGTGGAAGTGTTTGTTGGGAGGGATGAGATTGGGAAGGACCAGGTTCCCGTAATCCCTGATTAGGATTATATGAATTGCCACTACGGGTTCCAGGCATGGAAGAACAGAAATCAAAACCAAGCTTTGATACCAATTAATGCCGAACGATATCAAGAAGAACCAAATTAACGAATGTTGGTTCCAGCAGAACAGATAATAGAAGAAAGAATTATCAAAAGAAAGAAATCTGATATTTGATTGCAAAAAATAAAGATTACAGGAAAGATAAAATAAGTAGCCTCACACCATTCAAGAGAATCAGTCTGAATTTGGAATCACACCAAATACAAGAACTGTATTCAAATCTATCTATCCAGACAAACATTCTACATTAAATAAAAATACATATTACAGTTAATACTAAATAACTATCTAAGATAAGAATAATAACAGTTATAATAACTTTTTCTGCCACTCGGAAGTCTGAGATAATCTTCAGTTATTGATTGTAACTTTGCCTTTTGCCAAGTGTATCACCTGCATTGTAGCCTCCATAGAATGTATCCCTTTACTTGAATTAACTTGATCCCTGTCAGTTGTAATGGCCTTCTGCTTGCTTTGGACTGGAGTATTGTCATTTGGAATGCCCGAACTTGCATCACATATAAATTAACAAATACATCGACTGATTGTACACTAATAACAGCAAGGCACCTGGAAAAGTTTGGTGCGGCTGGCTGAAGCTCGAGCTCGGCTTGAGTTGAGAGAAAAAGTAACAACCCAGGACACAATCGTAAATTCTATTGGCTGATAGAGCCTGTACTTTTTCAATGCCTTTTTCCAGTAGAGTTCAAATCGTAGACAAGTGAACTGTTTGACAATTCTTGAAGTTCATCACAAAAGGTCTTTCCAGAGTTCTATATAACCGTGTGGCTATTTGAGGGATGTTCACATGAATCTTAAAATCGCAGAAGCAGCAAATCAGATTTAGAGCCAAAACATAGCAGAGTTTGCTAAGATGTTGTTACACTTTGCCATGAAGTCCTAATATTCCTACTTCCGTTTTAGCTCAA
>Ga0325402_1004299_pt1 | contig 13105 bp, 9 predicted proteins | sample PopdelMetagenome_22_FD_207212 | JGI IMG/M metagenome (GOLD analysis project Ga0325402, IMG submission 207212) | Populus deltoides microbial communities from Bellville, Georgia, United States - Xylem-PdKOR-R3 | ecosystem: Host-associated > Plants > Phyllosphere > Stem > Wood/Secondary xylem... | reverse complement strand
CTTGCTTTATGGATGATGGTCTAGGTAATTGACTAATTAGTTTTCCGGTAATTGCTTTAATAAATTCAAATCCTCAATTACTTTATTTATTTATATTTTGTTTTAAAAAAAAGAAGTCAAGTGTTTCTGTTTACGTATCTGACTTAATTAACTGGATATCATGATTCTAACTGCCAAATCTAAATAGTATTTAAAACTAAGTGTGTACCCGAGCTACACGTGGGGGCAAACTAATTTGTTTTGCTTAAAAAATGATGCTCATATTACAGAAACGCATTTTTAAAAAATTATAAAAAAAGTTCACGACTCGGATAAACATCTAATTAGATTAAATAAATAAATTTTATTTTAATTAAATGATAAAAAATAGATAATAATAGAAAATAAACTATTTTTTTTTTAAATATCACAATAACTTAGAAACAAATATTTTTCAAAAGAAAACAAATGATGCAGTATCCTATTTGGAAAAACCATGAATCTCAATTCTCAATCAATCAAATATTAAAAAATAAAATTAAAAAAAGAATTTCAATTATACAAGAAGATTAAAAAAATTAAAATTAAAATACAAAATAAATTCTATATTTGATTGAAGGTTGAAATTGAAAAGAAAGAATAATTTAGCAAAAAGATAAAAAAAAAAAAGATTGAATGAGGATAAAAATTGATATGAATAATAAAAACAGATATAAAAGCAAAACAATAAGGATTAAATTGAAGAAAAAATATATGTATCAAAGTGGAATTGAATGATGAAATTGAAAGCAAATAAAACTTTTACAAGAGAGCCAAGAAGAAAAATTTCAAATTAAAAAAATAAGAATTGAAGTTGAAATATTATAAAAAAAACAAGACCAAGCTGTCATTTTCAGGGAGGAGACAGAGAAAAGAAAAAAACAAATGACCTATTTGTGATAAACCACCCACCAATCGCCAACACGCACCGCTCCAAATAAAAAAGGACAACACTCCCAACGACACAATGGAAGGTAACTTTTGGTCATCGACAAGCATCGCATGAAGGTCACAAGCGTTTCCCACATGCTAGATCATGTTGCACACGTGCTAACCACTTTTTATTTATTTATTATTATTTTTTATATTTGGTCAAAGATCAAATTGCTCCTCAACTACATGATAACCCGGGGGGTGTTTTTAGATATATACACTTGATTAATTCTTTAATAATTAATATATCTTGCTATTGATATAAATACCCTAAATATCAAGATATTTAATTATTATTTTTTGAAGAAAGGGCAAAGATGTCATTGTCTTCAATTCCCAATAAGCTTTTGTTAAATTGATAGTTATTCTGTTCAGGATTTGGTGCCGAAGCCTTGGATGGATTCGAGTGGTCGACCCAAAAATTTGTAATTTCTCTCTACAAAAGTCTTCATTTTTGGAATAGCCATCTCTATACCAATTCTCGGTCCCAGGCCTAGCTATAACTACAAGGCACCGGCCTATTTGACCCCCAGAGACATGAAGGGAAATTTGAGAATTGGTCAATTTTACACGAAGTATAAAACACAGTCTACGTAGCGCTTGGTATTATTACCTCAAACTAGAACTGTCATGATCATCTTAGCTCCATGGCCCCGTCTTGTTTCGGGTTGATAGATGACAATTGACATCTATATTATATGCACGTCATGTGTGCAACTTTGTGTGGCTATCTGCACACGTATGTACTCGTTCCCAGAAACATGCCCTCAACACTGAGATATGGGTTCTCACGGCTAAGAAATAGACCAAATCTGCAATGGACTAACCCAGTATCTTCAAAGAACGAAAGCTGTTTGCATATCTAGTTCTTTACACTTAAAAAGGTCACCTCACATTTTTCATTTTCCTCATTTTTTGAAAATTAAAGCTCATCCTCTTGTGTCCACATCGCCAAACCATCTTCTTATCTTATCTTTTTCTAATTTTCTGTAAGGAACTTTGACTGCTTATAAAGTTACAAGTACCATCAAATAAAAATTGAGTGCAGCAATTGGAGTTTGCAAGCCAGCGATCTGACTAATATTCACTGTGTGGGTGAGCTCAGAAGACAGCCTTGTCCACCTTGTCCCCGTGTTGTCGCAGCTACATGCACAGAGATGGGTTATAGGGGACCCCCGATTCGGCCTTTGCCTCCAAATTCAGGACTCTGGTGGGCTAAAATGAGCCTAAGTTTGGTTAGGAAGGGCGTCCCAGGACAGTGATGGTTCAGTACTTGAACAGAAACTTTGATTAAGAACAGCTCGGGGGATATTACCTGTCGTTTCCAATCAGATTAAGAAGCCCACACCGCACCAGATTCTTGGATCATATTTTCGTTCATGCAAAGTTGTTGCAGGTGAAAAGGGTGCAAGGCCTTTAATGTAGAGGGCAAGAGACTAGATGGGCCTGATGAAAGAATCATGACCATGGAATGTAACTTTTGGAACGCATGGTGCATAACAAAAGAAAGCAACGAAACATCAATATGAATCTATCCAAGATTTTTTAGCTGTTGGCAAGAGGGGATGAAGATGTCTGCATAAGGTGAGTAGCGACAAGTATTAAGTGGCCCTGGGCAGAGCAACATTGATAATGTAAGAAATGGCCTAACGGGCCAAATACATCCGTCCAATCCGGATTATGCAGTTTCCTTGGTGTTTCTCTGGACCTGATCGCAATATCCACACAGGGTAACAGATGATTTATATGAACATCGACATAAAATATCAAATGTATATGCTTGCTAGCTCATTGATCTTTGATTTTTGATACATTCTCGAGCATGCTTCAGGGATGCCGGTTTAGGTAATTGACAAGTTAAGTGTTTATTTGTTTATTTCTTTTAGAAAAATAAGTTAAGTGTTTCTGTATACATATATAATTCAATTGCAAATCATGATTCTAACTGCCGAATTTAAATAGTATTTAAAATTTGATAGTGCCGAAGCATTAGATGGACTCGAGTGGTCGACCCAAAAATCTGGAATTTCTCTCTATAAGAGTCTTTAATGTTTGAAATCGCCATCTGTATTCCAGTTCTTGGTCCCAGGCCTAGCTATAACTAGAAGCCACTGGCCCATGTGACACCCAGAGTCATTGGAGGAAACTTGAAAACCTATCAATTGTATGAAGCATCTACAACAGTACTAGAAAAGCAACAATATGTTGCCCTCCCAGCAAACGCGTGGTGTGATCTAAATTAAAAGCCTTGCAAGTTGTAGAACTTGACTCTGAGATTGCTACAGGTTGTGTAATGGATAAAAACTTTGGAGCAAGAGTCACATTCTCAAATGGTGGATTAAGAAAAAGGGACCATCCTATTTTTTCCCCTTAATATGTTTCAATCAATATCTAAAAATTGACTGCACCTTATGACCTCGAACTAGAACTCAAATGGCCCAGAGTTGTATGGGTTGATAGATGACAATTGACGTCTATATTATATGCACCTCCCTTGTGTGCAGACTTCGGTTGGCTCTCTGCACTCGTACGGATGTGCTCGTTCCCACAAGCATGCCCCTTGTGTTCAACACTGGGAGATGGGTTCACGGCAAAGAAATGGACCAAATCTGCATGGACTAATTAACCCAGTATCTTGAAAGAATGAAAGTTGCTTACACTTCATATGATGATATCCAGCTCTTTACAATTGAAAAGGTCACTCCACATTTTTCATTTTCCTCGATGGTGGGACTGGAACTTGACAGAATTAGATTATTGTTCGGATTTTTTAAATCCTCAACTGTATAGAATGCATGATAAAGACAAGGCATGGATGGATAATAAAGGAAACTTGTGTTTTCCTTTCAAATGGTTGGACAGAAATATTTCTAGCTTGACTGTGATCCACCAATGGATGTCTACTAGAAGGATTATCATTCATCAAATTATGTCTTGATTAAAAGATGGGGTTTCCTTCTCTTCATGACCTAATAAATGATCAGAAACATGGTCGATCAGTAGGCTTGCTTGCTTAAATCACAGGGGAGAAGGTAGAGAGAGTGACTAGTTCCTATATGACACTTGTCTACTATTCGGGGCACGATGTGATACAGACCCAAGCTTGTTTCCTTTCATGTTATTCTTCAACATCTTACAAGTTAGTCCCTTGAGGCTCTGTTCATCTTCTTACTGATATTTTTGCATTGCATTTGCATCCCACCATGCATCATGTGATCTAGGAATTGATTTGCAAACTTCGATCACCCAATTTTCCCTCTCTCCATTATCTTTCCCATATAAATATTAATTCCACCTTTTTTGTTCTTAACTTGCAGGAGTGTACTGATTAGTTAGGGCATTGTGAAAGGAGCACCTGAATCCCAAAGCGACAAATAAGAAAGTTATGAAGGAGACATCATCTTTTTTGCCACAGAACCCAGGGCCAGCAGGCACTCATGCCCCGGAATTGGAGCCACTAGGTCAGGGATGTGTACGGCCCCTCTGTTAAAAGACTCAAACCTCAACTCTCACAAAGAAGAGGCAACTAGATATTGCGCTGGGCCATATAGTTGATTACACTTACACCAGTCAAAAATGTCTTAGTCTCTTAGTTAAAGAGATTAATTAGTGTTCATATGATGTAATATTCCGAATAATTATGGAGTGACTTCCAAGCTCTCAAAAGAAGTGTGGGATCTACCGAATTCTCCAACTCTATAATGATGATATTCAGTTGAAGTGCATGGCCATATATAACCCCATAGCCAACATACTTGAAAGCCAATCCCCACTAAAACAGGTTAAAACCCTAGAATCCAAGGAAACACAGCTCTTTGCTCCCCACCATCCCCAACCAAACCTCTGGTTTTCACAGTAAGAGAAGGATAAAAGCATGTTTCTTTACTACGTACCCCAGCTCACTTCTATAAAGCACAAAATTCACATCAATATGGGTCTCTTCCAAAAACACTCTTCATCATGTAATGTTATAGACAGTGGCAAAGTGATTGATTGTTATAAATCTATACCCCCTACCACTACTCTCAGTCATCTCAAAACCATTCCCTTTATTCTACAATCACACATACCATACTCCCTTCTCCCGTAATTCTCCTCCCATAAATACCTTTCCATATCCTGTAACATTAACTTCCAAAATCAACTTTCACACCACATGTTCGAAAACTTCCAGTAGTTCTCAAAAATGTCCATCACAGGACTCTCATCAGACCCTAGTAAGCCTTACAAGAAGTCCTTGCATCGGAGAAACAATTCTGATGAGCTTGATGTGTTTGAGGCTGCACGGTATTTCTCAGGGTACAATGAAGCAGGTGCGGGGTATAATGGTGCAACTTACACACAGAGAGTCATGAGAGAAGATCATAAGAATTCTTGGAGGGGAGGAAGAATGAGCCTAGATGTACCAATGAGAAATCCGCTACCTCATCATATCCATCAACAGCCTCATACAGTGGAGAAGCAAATACTGAAAGAGAAGAAATACAAGCAACCAAGCTCTCCAGGTGGTAGACTCGCCAGCTTCTTGAATTCTCTCTTTAATCAAACAAGCTCTAAAAAGAAGAAATCAAAGTCCACCACACAATCAATGAAAGATGATGATGAGAGCCCCGGTGGAAGGAGGAAAAGGAGGAGCAGCATTAGTCATTTTCGAAGCTCAAGCACTACTGATACAAAGTCTTTGTATTCTTCTTCAAGCTCCGGTTTTAGGACACCCTCTCCTTATACACACCCTCCAACAAAGGGCTGCAAGGAGTCCAGAAGCTATTCAGATCACAAGCAAATAGTTTCCTTGTCAAAGCAGAATGGGACTGTGAAGTCCACAACTTTCCAAAATGAGATATCGGATGATAAAAAGAAGTCAGGTTTCTCTTGGCTGGAGGAGAGATACAAATTCGTCAATGATGGGTTTTCAGATCAGAAAGCAGCCAAGAATCGCGGTAACCAATATTTGGAGAAAGACAGGACTTGGGTTGATGAACATTATCTATCAGAGGAAAACGAATTTAAGAAGTTCAGTGAGGTGGATGATGGAGCTGAGAGTGATTCAAGCTCTGATTTGTTTGAACTGCAAAACTGTGACTTGGGTATCTACTCAAATGGTCTGCCCGTGTATGAAACAACACATATGGATAGCATCAAAAGAGGAGCAGTTCCAATTTCAAATGGCACCCTATGAAAGACAGAATTATATTTTGTGCATTTCCCTTTGTTGAACGGTTATTAATTGATGATATTACTATAAGAAGCTGTGAGAAGAATATTATTGCCATATTGTCATGTCTTAGATCTTGCTTTCCAAATTTTTTCCCCCCTTCCTGTTTCAATTCCTTTCTTTCTTTTCATGTCTGTATGTACTGTGTGGAATGTTTATTTGTCTTTCTTTTTCTCTCTTTCTTTCGTGTAAAGACCACCATAGTAGTGGCTTCCTTAGATTGTGCCATGATCAGTGATTTTCCACTAAATTGATGGAGAAACAAAGCATGCATTATCAACCCACGTGGACTATATCTTTTAGCCTTTTGACTTGGGACTTAGGAGTTTGGACATGGAGCAATAATTGATAAAAGCATAATCCTGCCCCCTTTTTACCTCTTGTGTTTTAGGAAAGCAAAGGAAATTGATTACCAGTGAAAATGGCCATTCATCCAAGGCATGTCCTGCAAGCATCAAATGATAGTAGCTATCCAACTAACAGTTTGCCTTGGAGCTTCATAACTAAGTTCAACCATGCAGTCTATTTTGTCATACAGTGCATCGATCTCTCTAGCTTAATCACATCAGGAAATTATAGATTAGAAAAGAGTACTGAATTAGGTGCAAGAATTCTATCTGAATCCAAAGGAATTGGAATTTTGTAGCGTAATTAGGTTCTATATATGTGATCTGGAAGGACCTTTTATCAAATATGGGATCAGGAATATATAATTGATCAGATCGCCATACGTTTGCATTGCTAGCTACCATAATTTTAACTTATGGACATCAATGGTAATTAAGTTTATAACTCAACTGCTGTCATTCATCATGTTTTCTCTCTTCTTAAAAAAAAAAAGAAGAAGAAAGAAAGAAAAAAAGAAAGAAAAACATCTGTGCCTAGTTAAAGTAAGAGCTTGGTTTGAGCTAGCAGCTTGGGGAGGGAAAGAGTACTACACAGCTGTGCAGTACGGAAGCAATAAATCCTCCCAAATTCGTGCTTTATATAAACTGAACTCGAATTATTAGGAGATTGATAGATATAGGTTATACATTTCTGTCTAATCATCAAATGATCAGCAAGGAAAGGCATGTTTAGAGTGTTCCTATTAATTCTTTTTTGTAGCATTAGTGACAGAATCGAGACAAAACAAGATAGGCCCATTTAAGATTACAAGATTAATTTAGTATAAACTGGTCTCAACTTTTAACGCTACATTAATTAAGGAAAGCAAAAGGGAAAAATGTCATGAGGTGATCGCATATATACTATATCGAGCATGCATGCCAAGGTGTCGTCGAAAAAAACAAATAAATAAAAGGGCATGCCAAGGGAATAGAGCGCAGATTTTAATTACTCATGATCATTAGGATGCGAACAGATAATTAAACAAACAGAGAAATTTATCATAAGAAAAAATACAGAGAAATCTCATGAGACTAAATTGATAAAGGGTATGTAGTTTATCAATTAAATCGAATCATATACTTATCGACAGCTATCTAGTTACTCATTAAATTGTTCTTTTTATTCAAGAGCAGATTGTCTTGCTGAGATAAAAAAATTATTTATCTATTTTTTAAGTGCTTATCGAGTTGAAAAGCGAGTGTGTGTGTTCATGCATGCGCGTCCGAATATATAGGGCACAAGCTTGGCACTAGAGTGTAGAGGATGATGATGAATACTAAGGATAGCCTTTAGAAAGAATGATGCAGAGGAATGATGTCTAGGAGGCACCAAAGGATTAAAGCTCATAAGAAGGCATTATATGCAGGAGTTAATGATGCATTGAGCATTGATGGGCCAGGCCATGGTCATGCAAAGCAGGTCACTAGCTAGCTAGTGGATGGAGGGGCCGAGTACGTACGTGCGATTTTCCTAAAGGATCGAAAAGTATATAGTAATTAATTATAAAGTTGATGCACACACAAATCAAGATCGATAAAGCTAACAGAAACTGCTCAGTTTTCTTGCGGACAATCAAATCTGTTATCCTTTATCGAAGTTCGGAGGGAAAACAGAGCTTGCTCTTATAGGTACCGACTACTGGCTCTGATTATGATCTCGGTTTTAATTATACCTGAAATATGATATAGTGCGGTGATTTAACTTGATCTGTAGACGAACCAAGTTCCGAATGCCTACACCGTAGAATTAAAAAAGAGAGGAGAGGAGAGGAGAGGATATATATAGCTAGTGATAATAACCCTGAAGAAATGTTGATCTACCATTTGCTGTGTGACGATGAAATTCAAGTCACACTTGTTAAGCCATTGGTATGATAAAAGCTACAGGACCACCAGATTATTTAGTGCACTGCAGAATCCAGTTATACATGAGATCAGCAGCAACTGATGGGTATAGATGCATCCTTTTGCATCAACATCCTATTCAGAGAAAACCCTTTAGCCGCCAGGGACAAGCCGAAAAGCTTGACAGCAAAATTATCCTTCAACTTGTAAATGCCTTTTGAACATAACACCTGCAGCCATCAGAAACTGAAATGCTAGTCAGCATCATTTTGCACAAGTATCCCAGCAGCAAAGTACTCTTCAGAATTCAGAAGACGCTCCACAATTCAATGTCTCTTCACAAGACACCAATTGCATGTTCAGGCACTAGTTTTTTTAAGCATCGGCAAGCTGGGACTCTTCTTCTCTTTTCAGGTTAAAAGATGTTTTCGATAAATTTACATTAATTATATTGATTTCTACATTGCCAAAGAAAAGTACCACTGCCATTATTTTCCACCGTCCATGTCCATGAACAGCATTCACGTATATGCTGCATAGATGACCAGCGTAAGCCTCCTAACTCCTTTCGTCCTTTTAATGGAGAGGCTCGGTGATTCACAGTTTCTAACCCAACTCGGGGGTCCTTGTTTTACAATAGAAGCCCGCCCTTGAATTGGGCTAGCCCGTTAAAAAAGGGGCTTTCTTTTCCTTCTCCGCCACGCACGCTCGATGCCACAGTTCGAAACATATCCAAAATGCTTTGATGTCAATGTCAATTCTTATGATTTGTAAGTACAGGCACAGATAGGGATAGGTGTCCATGACAGAGGGGGCTCAACGGTGGTGGTGGCGACATGTTTTTCCTTAAAAGCAGGTCCCCAGCTTTTTATCCCCTCGCGAAAGCTTTCAGACCTCGAGAGTGCATGCCGTTTAAGCCTTTAAGGGCTCTTTGTTGCTTTAAACCCATTATTTCACTGAAAAAGCAACTGGATCCTGTTGTTGGGATCGGGTCAAATTTGGTTCTTTCAGTCCAACTATGAAGTTTTCCCTGCAAACAGACCCTTGTTATGCACCCGGTGCAGTCTCATTCAGTGTTAATATGGTTCACAACCATCTCATCAGACCCTTGAAAATTCAAAATTAAACAACACTTTTTTATATGGTATATATGGTTAAAAATAAATTAAAGTTAAAGTAGAATTAAAACATACAAACTCGGTTGTGTGAATGTTTATTTAGAATGAGAATTGGAATTGTTATTATTTACAATTTCACAGTGAATGGTAGTTCATTAATTATGATTTTGTCTAAGCTTGGTTATGCAAAGAAAAAAATTTACTAAGAGGCAGTTTGGAAACGCGGGCCAACCTGTATTTCCAAAAAAATTTAAAAAAATTTAAAAATTAATTTTTTTTGTATGTTTTTTATCATTTTTATGCGCTAATCTCAAAAATAATTTTTAAAAAATAAAAAGAATATCATTTTGATGCATTTCGGTATAAAAAGTACTTTAAAAAACAACCACAACCACACTTCCAAACCGGCACTAACACTCCCATGCATAAAATCCTACTTCCAAGGGACCATATCTAGCCCAATTCTAATAAAATAATTGTTGAGAAGTAGTCCATACTGTCAACATTACTGTTAGCAAGTCTCTTAAAGTTGTTAGTTAGTTAATCTAGCTGGCAGTTAGTTAAGTCAGGTAAGTTTGTTGGTGTTCAATTCTTCGCTAATAATAACTGATTCCTTGAATCACGGGGGCAACAGTTATTAGTTACCCTGTAGTATTGTAAAGGCTATATAAAGCCAAACGATTGTTCATTCAAATATGCAATACAATTCAGTATTCATCAAGTGTTCTTGCATATCAGTTTCTATCAATTGGTATTAGAGCAAAACAAAAAAAGAGGAAAAGAAAGTTGCAGTTGATTTCTTTGTTTTCTCTACTGAACTATACAAAACAAAGAAGGACCAAACTAAAAGATGGCGAATGACAGTAACAATAATTTTATACAACCATCCATACCGCGTTTTGATGGTCATTTCGATCACTGGAGCATGCTAATAGAGAATTTCTTAAGATCCAAGGAATTCTAGGTCTTGGTTGAAACTGGCTGCACAAAGCCAGAGGAAGGAGCAGGTGTGACTGAAACACAACGAAAGAAATTAGAGGAGTTAAAACTCAAAGATCTGAAAGTAAAGAACTACCTATTTCAGGCCATTAACAGAACTATACTTGAAACTATTCTAGAGAAGAACACCTCTAAACAAATTTAGGACTCAATGAAGAGGAAATATAAAGGAAATGCAAGAGTGAAACGTTCAATCCTTCAAACACTAAGGAAGGAGTTTGAAACACTGGAGATGAAAACAGGTGAGAATATCACTGACTATTTTGCAAAGGTTATGACTGTAGCAAGCAAAATGAGAATCTATAGGGAGTAAATGCGAGATGTAACGATTATGGAGAATATTCTTTGATCCTTGACTGATAGATTCAATTACATAGTATGCTCAATCAAAGAATCTAAGGACATTGATGTTCTCTCAATTGATGAGCTACAAAGCTCATTGATTGTACATGAATAAAAATTCCAGAAACATAACATGGAAGAACAAGTTTTAAAGGTGACATCTGAAGAAAGATTATATGGCAGAGGACAAGACAGGCGAGCCTTCAGAGGAGGAGGAAGAGGCAGAAGACGATATAACTTTAACAAAACCACTGTGGAATGTTATAGATGTCACAAACTTGGCCATTTTTAGTATAAATGTCCCACAGTGAGCAAGGAGGTGAATTATGCAGAACTGAACAATGAAGAAGAAATTCTATTGATGTCTCGTGTAGAATTGTATGGCAACAATCGAGAGGATGTTTGGTTTTTGGACTCTGGCTGTTCAAACCATATGTGTGGAGACAAGGATATGTTCTGTGAATTGAATGAAGAATTTAGACAACTGGTAAAGCTTGGGAATAATACACGAATGACAGTTCTTGGAAAAGGAAAAATCAAGCTGCCTCTGGATGGCATGCAGCACATGGTTACTGATGTATTCTATGTACCTGAACTGAAGAATAATCTCCTAAGCATCAGCCAGCTACAAGAAAAAGGTCTGGCAATTCTTAACAAATCAGGAATATACAAGATTTACCATCCTGTAAGAGGTCTGATCATCCAAACCAGAATGACAGTCAATAAGATGTTTGTGCTAATAGCAAAGGATCAAGTCAAAGATGTTTCTTGTTCCCATACACATGCACAGGATGTGTCACATTTATGGCACTACAGATATGGTCATCTCAGCCATAAAGGACTTAGAACCTTGCAATATAAGAAGATGGTTCGAGGACTACCACAACTCCCTGTATCAACTACAAAATGCACTGCTTGTTTTAGTGGTAAGCAGCACAAAGAACCTTTTCCAAAGAAGAGTCAATGGCGTGCATCACAAAGGCTACAGCTCATCCATGCAGACATATGTGGCCCAATCACACCAACCTCAAACAGCAAGAAAAGGTACTTCTTATGCCTCATTGATGATTATAGCAGGAAGACCTAGGTTTATTTCCTAGCAGAAAAATCAGAAGCTCTTCAGCATTTCCAGCACTTCAAGAAGCTTGTTGAAAAAGAAAATGGACAATTCATCAAGGGTATAAGAACAGATAGAGGTGGCGAATTCAACTCACTAGAATTTAATGAATTCTGTAAGCAGAATGACATCAAAAGACATCTAACCACAGCCTACACCCCTCAGCAAAATGGAGTGGCTGAGAGGAAGAACAGGACAGTGATGAACTTGGTAAGATCAATTCTTTCAGAAAAGAAGATTCCCAAAAGCTTCTGGGTTGAGGCAGTAAACTGGATCATATATGTCTTGAACAGATGCCCTACTAATGTTGTAAAAGACATGACTCCAGAAGAAGTGTGGACTGGAATGAAGAACTCAGTTGAACACTTTAGAGTGTTTAGGTGTGTAGCTCATGTGCATATACCAAATGCAAGACGAATCAAACTAGAAAATAAGAGTGTGTGTTGTGTACTGTTGGGAGTAAGCGAAGAATCAAAAGGCTACAGATTGTATGACCCTGCAACAAAGAAAATTGTAACCAGCAGGGACATAATCTTTGAAGAAGAAAAACACTGGGACTGGGATATCAGTTACAAAGAGGAGTTATAAATGAACTTAGAATGGGGAGAAGAAGGTGAAATTGATGGAGATGAAGCAAACAGTAGTGAAGATGCAGAGGCAATTGAGCAAAATATTACAGACTTAGATACAGAGTCAAATTGGAATGGCATTGGAGAATCCAGCAATGCTCCTGCCAATATAATATATGAAGAAGATGTCAATCTGCATACGAGGGAGAAAATTATGCCCAATTGGATGAGAGACTATGTCTCTGGTGAAGGACTGTCAGAAGAAGAAACTGAATTGAATATGACAATTGTAACTTCTGGTGATCCCATGAGCTATGAAGAGGCAGTAAAAAGTTACAAGTGGAGGGAAGCCATGGATGCTGAAATGGAGCCAATTCAGAAGAATGAGACATGAAGTTTAACTGAATTACCAGCTGGAACTAAAAAGATTGGGGTGAAATGGATATACAAGACCAAGCTAAATGAGTCTGGTAAAGTGGATAAGCTGAAAGCCAGGCTAGTTGCAAAGGGTTATGCTCAACAACATGGTATGGATTATACAGAAGTATTTGCTCTTGTGG
>Ga0325402_1004298_pt1 | contig 13106 bp, 6 predicted proteins | sample PopdelMetagenome_22_FD_207212 | JGI IMG/M metagenome (GOLD analysis project Ga0325402, IMG submission 207212) | Populus deltoides microbial communities from Bellville, Georgia, United States - Xylem-PdKOR-R3 | ecosystem: Host-associated > Plants > Phyllosphere > Stem > Wood/Secondary xylem... | reverse complement strand
TACAAGTCGCATAAAGGCAATTAGAATATTGTTGTGTCAGTAATATTTTTTTTGTAATTTGTTTGTCAAAATAACATATTTTTAATTTCTAACTCTTTGCCAAAAAAACATAACAAATTCAACAAGTTATATATTCAACGTGAATTTATAAACAATTCAACGCAAATCACATAACATGTAATTTTATTTTATTTCAATTCAATTTATAAGCGTTTGTTTTCTGGAAAGTGGTTTCCGGGAAACTACTTTTCAAATTTTCCTGTGTTTGTTTGTTATTAGGAAAATTGATCAACAGAAAACACTTTCCAGTCAAAGAAAAATTTGGCTTGGTTTTTAGGAAAGTGTTTTCCTTTTATTTTGGATGGAAAACACTTTTCAGAAGTTGTGAAAAATTTAGAAATGTCATATTATTTGCTGATTATATCAAATTTGGTCCTCAAACTTTTGATTGCTATATATATTTTGTTTTGAATATTTGTTTTTCAATAATTTTTATATTAATTTTGATCCTTATTTTTATAATTATTATTTTCTTTTCCCTTATCATTTTTTAATTGAAATTTTTTATCTATCAAATTTTGTCCTCATTCTTTTGATTGTTACTTATTTTATTTGAAATAATTTAAGAAATATGAATTATTATTATTTTAATTTCTTCATCTTTCAAATTTTTTTATAGATTTGATCTGTATTATTTTGATTATTATTTATTTTATATGAGATAATTTATGAAATTATATTTTTTTTCAATTTCATTCTTATTCAACTTTTTAATCTGTAAGATTTGTTCCTTATTATTTTAATAAAATTGAAAAAATAAAACATTAATAAGTTATTTTCCAGCTCATTTTCCATAACATAACCAAATACTGGAAAATATTTTCTAATTATTTTCCATTACACTATCAAATATCGGAAGATAATTCACTTTTCTAAAATTTACTTTTCTGAAATTAACTTTTCAAAAAAAAATTATTTTTCACCAAACAAACCGGGCTTAAACAAACTCAATTTATAATTAAAAAAATAATTTTATTATATCAATAAAATAAATTAAAGATTGAAAGAGAGAGAAATGATCCAATGGAGGAGAAAGAGGTGTTCTATCACTGTAGAGAGAGAGCGCTTTCATGGTGGAGGGAGAGATCAAGAGAGGGAGGGTGAGGGCCACAAGGAGGTGGAAAAGAAAAAGAAAAAGAAAAAGAAAAATAAAAATGATTTTTTCTAATTTTAATTCGGCTGGACACGTAGATCACACCAACTGTATTATTTTGAAAAATAAATTTCAACCATGATAGTTTGTGCCAGGCTTTAGCCGCTATCCTATTTTTGTAAAAACCTCCAATCAAGGAGCTGTTGAACTAGTTTCTCAAAACTTTTTTTTTTAAAAAAAAGTATTCTGATTTCTTTTTTCCATTTTTTTTTAAACAACCAAACAATAAAATAATCTCACTATTTTTCCATTTGTTTATCTCCTTGCATATTTGAGCTCCTAACCTCTGTCTTTCTCCCGTCTAGGGTTTCGAACCCCAAAAAAAAATTAAGCAAGAACGTTCGCTTACAACTCCCGCTTCATAATTCTAGGGTTTTAATCGGCTGAGAGTCAAAATCTCTCTGCCACAGCCACTTCACCTGCACTCCTTTTGACCGGGGTTTTTCTTCGATTTCTTGATAACGGTGAGGTTTTGAACTCTTCTTCACTTCCCGCTTTCTATGATTCCTTTTTCACCCTCTAATCTCGGTATTTAGGGTTCAATCAATTGATTTTGAAAACGCAATTTTAATTTCTTTGGAGGAATTAGGTATCTTATTTTTTTTATTAGGTATTAGGTCGATCTCATCTTTTGATAGTTAGTTTAATTTTATAATGTTAATAATTGAACCAACTGGTGATTCATTATTTTAATTCGGGTTTGCAGCAGTAGGTGCTGTTGCTAAGAAGGGGATTTTAGATTTTTCATGTTGCCTAATGTTGGTTGGTGGATGTTGAATGGTTGTTACCATGGATTTAAATGTTTTGCCGGGGCCTGAAGATAACGAAGATAGTTTTGAAGGGAACATAGTAGAACACGGTGCTCCCGAAGAACGGTTTGAGTCTGCTGCTGAAATTGCCCGCCGGGTAATTCTAAATTATTCTTGCATTTTGTTCTGAGTATCTTGAGTTAGAAGAATGCTTTTTCGTTCTAAATTATATAGTGCTCTGGTGAATGAGAATAATCAGGAAAACTTTACTTGAGTTTTGTTATTGTGGAAGAATGAAATATTGCTGTGATGTTTGTCTTGGCATTTTTACACGAGGGCTCCTTTTGTGATTGCGGGTTTGGTAATTTTGTTACATGTAAAGTACCATCCAGTTATTTGAAAAGTCATTCAAACCAGGTGATTATTGTCGTTTGTCAAGAAATAGGAATTGAAGCAGCTGTAGCTGCATGGAGCTTTGGCATTGGACCCCAATTTATCATACTGTAGCAGTTGGACTAAGTATTTTGATTGATCAGAATTTAAAAAATATTTTTTTTGTTGTCTTCTCTGCTGGGTGCCACTTTAAGAGTGGAAAATGGATTTGTGCCTTAGAATATATCACTTTTCAACCTCAGTAGATGGAAGTCTTAACAATTGCAGATGGCAATCTTTTTATATAATCAATTCATCATTTTTTTGGGGCTAATATACAAATGTGATTATGCAAGCACGTTGTAACAAAAGGTTGGAGAAATTTTGTTTCCTTACGGATCTCATGTGTTTTTAAAATGTGAATTTGAGTCCTCGGAGCTTGGTTGATGGGAGGAGAAGAATGCAAAACCTGTAAATTTATTAATTAAAGACTTATTTGCGATCATCAAGTCCCAAGGGAAAATAATAACTTTTCTCTTGTAATAAAGTGCGCACAGCACATTCCCTTATAACTAAGTTAGATAAGCACTCAATTGACATGTTATCATTACTATTTTCAATGCTGTGGGATGGAACACCTAGAAGTTGTTTAATACTGTGGCAGAGGCACTCTCCATTTGATTGGGGTTCAAGTATTTTGATTGCTAACATCTTTTGTGGAATCTGAATAGAATGAAGGGGAGATTGGGCTGTCCGTTCTATTGACTGATTTCTAGATTAATTTTCTTTGGGGTTAAGTTGACAGTCTGTTTTACCTCTCTTGCTCAATCCCACATCTGGGTTTTCTTTTTTCCTTTTCGTTTTTGGACGATTAATATGCCATTATGTTGCATTTGTTTGTGCTCTGTATTCATGCATGACTGTTGATCTTATGTTCATCCTGATTAGGAGCGTGAAGAAAGACGCAAACGTTTGAGAAATGAAAATTTGGAAGACAGACCTGCGCATGTGTCTCGGCAACCAGTGCATGATCATCCTTTCCCATCCAAACACTATAAATCTTATGACAAAAGTAAACTTCCTGCTGGTAAGTTTCTTATCTAATTACTCTATGCAGAAATGGCTTCTGTGGTTTGCATTACAGATGGTTTTTAATGGTGTTCACCGATTTCATTGCCATATGTTGAGTTATCCATTAGAGGTGTACGTTGCTGCCTTACTATGTTCCTGAGTATTAATCCGTCGTTGATTGTTTGTTGGTTAAATTTGCACTTATTGGTGGATCTTGCTTGCTACTGAAAAAATGTAAAAAATATTTTATGACACCAAATTGTGTGTTTCTTTTGATACTTATAAGCAGCAGGATTTTTGTGAGTCCCTTTGGGCCAACACGCTAGTCCTCTATTGTCTGGGATTGGCCATATGAAGATGTAATTATTTTTTCTTGTTCTGTTGTACCATGGCTGTGAGTCTTGGAGTAGCTTAATCATTAGTTCTTCACCAATCAGATAACTAAAATGTTTAGCAAGAACGTGGAGTAGCATTCACCACTTCCAAGATAGCTTTTCAATTACATGATTGTTTAGAATTTTAGATGTTCTTAGATATTTTATTACTTGGTAGCTTAGTAGCATAGTTTTATTTCCTATCACAGTAGTATTGTTTGAGGAATTCATTTTTTCATATTTAGTATTGATTGCTTTCGTTTATTCTTGAAGAATTTTTATTTCTATCTGGTTTAGTTTCGGCATCAATATAAGAGCACCTCCTATGTATAAAGGTCACTTATATGATGATTGACAATTAACTGTATTACTGTACTATTGAAAGATCTTTGCATCTTCTTCTTGCTCTTCTGTTTTTTGCTCCCATTTCTTTCCTTATCTCCTCCCTTACCTTCTTTTCCATCCTACCTCACCAGGTTAATAACAGGACCGTGTTGCATTTGTATATTATTAGTGCTACAGAAACAGACTTCTTAGCATCAGAGATTGATGAATTAAATGTACTGGAGATAATTACGCTGACGAAAATTTAAAGGCTATTCGCTGGAAGTCAAACATAATTTTTTCTCGTATTACCATGGTGATTCCCTTTGTTGATGACCTTTGTCAATAAAGTCTATTTTTGGCCACAAGTATTAGGAAACCAGTTGTCATCTTGTTTTGCTGATATTAATGAACAGTTCTGCTGATGGGTATTTGGCCTGGTAGTGTTCCTCACTGCAGAGACAGAGTATGGGGAGGATTTGGATCGTCTTTGTTAGCTTAAGACCTTAGATAAGGGGGAAAAAGGAAAATAAAAAGATATCTATGAATGGTTCTCTGAGTTGTGGTCTTCTGGCCTTCTCCTTTCAGCCATTCACTGGATTTCTAAGCTTTTGATTGGTCCATGTTGGTGAAACCTTGTCCTACGCTTTCCTTAGTTTAAGGACGGTGTGACTGTATCATCTCAGTATCATTTCTTTCACTCAATAATTTGCCATCCATAATTGCAGGCTGGTTGGACTGTCCTGCATATGGCCAGGAGATAAATTGTATCGTTCCTTCCAAGGTTCCACTTGGCGAAGCCTACAATGACTGTATTCCTCCTGGTCAAAGATACTCTTTTAAACAAGTCATTCATCAACAAAGAGTTTTAGGAAGGAAAGTAAGTATCTTGGAACTTGAAAGTCATTTTTACTTCCCTTGATTCCTAGTAAATCTCGTCTATTATGAGAGGGAATAATACTGTCATGAGCACTCAATTAATATAATAAGAACCCGACATCTGAATCAGCCATATTATCAATCTAAAAGAACTAGATTAGAGGAAAAAAGTTCCACAATTTAGCAGGGTCACATTGCCACGCAATTTAAAATTGCAAATAACTTTTTTCCTTGGTCATGTGCATGTTTCTAACAGTGTAGATTTACATTAAGGAGTTATGAAGAATATATTTTTCTCTCTAGGGCAGGAAATATTATCTTGAACAATTCTAAGTCTATCCACTGATTTTTCAGCTCGGTCTGGTGATTGATTTGACAAATACTACCCGCTACTATTCAACAACAGATTTGAAGAAAGAGGGTATCAAGCATGTCAAGGTGGGACAGCAATGACAACAATTTTCTTCAGTCTCTGTTTTTTACTGTAGAGCAGCTTACCTGAAAATAACTTATTTTCTTTCATTGTCCAGATATATTGCAAGGGGCGTGATGCTGTACCGGAGAATACAGCTGTAAATACCTTTGTTTATGAGGTATGCTTCTTTTGCAATACCTTCTCAGGTTTTCTATGTCTTTTTCCTCCATTGGATCTTCTTGTAGCATGTCTTTTCCCACATTTGGTATTCTGCAGACCACTAGCTTTGTCTCACGGTAGTTTGCACAGTGTTATGTTTTTTCTATGCTATTAAGCTATCACTGTTATGAATCTCAAGTTGTGTACAGCAATGCTAGGATAGAGCATCATATTGGAACCACAAAGCTCAAATGTGAGCATGAGTTTGATTGTGAACATGTGTGCTATGTCTAAACCTTCATATGTGCGTTTGTTACAAGAAATTGTTGATCATGATTCTTCCTTTTAACCAAGTCAAACTGTCACTCTCTCTCCCCTATTCCCAATGAAACAGAAGCAACCGTGCCCTACCTAACTGGGGTATTTATCAATCCACATAAAGGCAGCATATCCTTCTCTCATGAATCATTTATACCTAAACATGCTGTGTTAAATGAGTGTAATATTGTACTAAACAATCATGCGTTTATAAAACCTTTTCAGGTCATGCAATTTCTCCTGCGTCAGAAACATACAAAGAAGTATATTCTTGTCCATTGTACACATGGGCATAATCGCACAGGATATATGATAGTTCATTATCTAATGCGTTCTCAACCAATGTCTGTCACTCAAGTAAGTTTCCAATGTTTCCTTTTATGTGTATCTCAATTAGTTTTATTCCACAAGCTATATTTTTTGAAACCTCCTTTGCTAATTGTGCAGGCAATAAAAATATTTGCTGAAGCACGTCCTCCAGGAATATATAAACCAGATTATATTGATGCCTTGTACTCCTTTTATCATGAAAGAAAGCCAGAAATCGTTGTTTGCCCACCAACTCCAGAATGGAAGAGGTCTTCTGAATTTGATCTCAATGGCGAGGCAGTGCCTGATGACGATGATGATGGAGGTTCAGCTAAGAACCTGCATGTATGCAAATTCTTTGATGTAACATCTAGTTGTCATATATATATATATATATATTTTGTGGTGGCATGATATAAGCAGGTGGTGTAGTGGAGGTTTTTTATAACTGGCAGTTTCTGCATGAGAACTAATTTTGGAAATGTTGGCTTTAGTGGAAACTATTTGAAAATCGAATTATTATTCAAGTCAAATAAAAATGTGGCAGCAACACAGTGACAGATGTATTGTTGGTAATGATGCTCAGCTGTGATCAGCTACATCTCAGTTTTTGATCTTTCATTTGGAGTTGTTAACTAGTTAGGACAAGAATGGCCTTAGTTCTAGTGACTCTGAGCATCATGATATGTAAAATTGAATTCAAAGTGTAGTGATTCTTGAATTTGTTGTCAAATATTTTTCTTTGCTTTGCATGAGTTTTACTTTCATTTTAGAGTTAAGAGACATGTCTTAGATTTCAAGTTGCATGGGGATCTTTTTCTTTCCTTTAATGATGTGAAGGATGGACTGCTGTTATGCCTGCTTCATTGGTTGAAGAACTCCGAGGCTATTGAACAGTTTAAAATATGGTGCTCTGTAGCAAGTGATATTAGAAGGTTCTGGTTCAATGGGTTCTTATCCACGACAATAACATAGTGGCTCCCTGATGATAGGCCAGCATCCCTAACTTTTGATTGCATGCTTAAAATTCAGATGAGTAATATTTCACTGGATTTTTCCTATAATTTTTCCATGTGGATTCAAATGGAGTTTTTTATATTCTTCTTTTTGAGAAGCTACTCTTTTTTTTTTCAATTGAAATTAAAAAAAGAAGAAGATGGCTTGGTTATTGGATGCTCGAGTTCTGCATTAACCTTTATACTAGCAAGAAGGTGATCGGTGGTTGCATGCATTAGAGACTGATGCTGAGTTTAGACGGAAAGCTTTGTTGTTAATTATTTTAAACTTTTGGTGTTATTCTTCCTTCATCGGCCAAACATAAATGTTGCATGTTAAAATGCAGCGTAGAAAATTTTTGAAATGAAATTTATGGTGATGTATTGCTATAACAAATTGATGGGGGGTTCACGTCTTTTGTTTTTCCTCGTCCTTTGCTTTATGAATTCTTATGTATTGCCTCTCATTTAGCTTAAATATCCCTACGAAATTGTAGCATCCTGTTTGTTTAGATTTTGTGCATTCCATTTACCATTTCAGGACAATCATGAGATGGATGTTGTAATGACAAATGATGATGTTTTGGGGGATGAAATACCTAATGACCAGCTCGATGCACTGCGGCAGTTCTGCAACCAAACGCTTAAGCTGAATGTTCCTGTAATACTTCTTTGCCTCTCTTTGAACTTTTTTTATGATATCTTAGATTTGGTTTAGCACCCATGTCTTTTTGCTCCTCAAGTTACCTTATACTGATATGCATTGTCTTGATCATTTCGTTCAAGTGTGAATTCAGTTTTCTCATTGTAATATGTTTTTCACACATCCTGCACCTCCTAGGATTCATGTACAAATGCCATTAGTTATTTTTTATTTTCACATAAAAAATGATTGAAATTTTATTGTGGAATGTATCCTGATAATGGGTGAAAAATTGTTGTTCATAACTTCTTAATTTTTGAAATCTTGAGCTTGAAATATCTTCATTCAGACTTCATTTTGCACTGACTTTTTTCTTAAATTTCAGGGAAGAGGAAAACCGATATTCCCTGGGTCACACCCTGTTTCTCTCAGCAGGTCCAGACTCAATTTTTTTTAATTGTTATTTTGTGTTTTTTTGTTATGCTTTGATATACATATTAGGTGGAGGAGCTTCAGTTTTTTGAGTTAGGATCTCTATAACTTAGAACAGAGGTGCCTCTAATCACCATCTTTTAAGCTATGATTTAGACATGCAAGGATATGAAAGAAAACCTAATATTTATGCTCTCTGGATGGAAAATTGCCATGGTTTAGGTTAAAAACTCAAAACCATCGAATATGATAATCTTCAATGGTAATTATTAAAAATGTTATAGTAATGGTGAAGGGAAGCTGAGATTTTATTGAGCAAATGAAGTCCTGGCATTATGATCAATAACTGAATATTGCTGTCATTTGTATTTCCCACAACCTGAATAATATTTAGGGGAAATAGACAGCAAACTATTGTCTGAGTTTGAACTGTTGCTTTTATATAACTTAGAACACATCATATATAAAATATATTTTAGTTTGCGTCCACTTTGGAGTGGCTTGAATCTCTCTCTCTCATGGTGGGAAATGTCTGAAGACATTGGCCCCATATACTTTATATTTGACCTCCACATTTGAGGTCTGGGGCAGTGGGAACTGCAAAAGTGAACTACGCAGACCTTTCCATTTGCTTAATTCAAAATTGGTTGTTTATATGTTGTGCCTGTTAGAAGGAAATTTGTGTTTTTTATTCTTTTGTTTGCTTTATTATGAATGCAGTGAAGCCTGAATTTTACAGTAGACGGAAAATGATTCTTAATTTTATTAATTTCTTTTCCCCATTTCAAAAGAAGAATTGATGGACATGGTATTTGTTCATGGGTTATTATAGTGTATACCAATGAGCCTATTTTAACTTAATTTTTTTCTTGGTGTCACTTAATAAGAAAAGGATTTAATTTTGCGGCATGCAGGGACAACTTACTGCTGTTGAGGACGCGTTATTATTATGCAACATGGAAGGCTGATGGAACAAGATACATGATGTTAATTACGGTGGATGGGTGTTTTTTGATAGATAGGGATTTTAAATTCCGAAGGGTACAGATGAGGTTTCCTTGCAGACACACCAATGAAGTATGCATCTACTCATTTATTCTTCTAGGATGGTTTCTTTAGGACTCTCATTTGTATAGTTCTTGACATCTTGCTGAGATGATCTTCAATATGACTGCTTTTGTCTTGTTTTGATAAGGGTCCAGCTGATAAGACACACCACTTTACGTTACTTGACGGGGAGATGATTATTGATACTTTGCCGGACTCGCAGAAGCAGGAGAGAAGATACCTTATCTATGATATGATGGCGATCAACCAAGTGTCTGTCACAGAGGTTAGATTTACAATGAAATTTATGGACATTAAACTATTTTTACAGATCAAAGTCACTTATTCTTTTGTTTTCATTCCTCCCCTAAAGCAAAGAACCATCAGAGACTTTTTGTGAGGGCTATATATTTATTTGTCTATTTTAAATGAAGTTACTGGAGCAATATTTGGTCATTTAATGAGGGCAAACCTTATGGTCAAAGCTGGGGTAATTTTGTAGGATGTTAGGGGCAATTGAAGACTTTCAATTTTGTTTTGGGTAGGGGAGGGGGAAATGTTTACTTCATCAATTTATTTCTGCAATCGGGAGATTTTATCTGGTGGGGGCAAAAAACCTAAAAGTTTACTACATGGTGCATGGTGTTATTTCGTGGGGTAGCGTGGACCATTTTTCCCACTCTGGATCTGTCCCTGGTGGTGTAGAATTGATTGAAATTGTGCAATCATGAAGTGCATTCATGTGCCATTGGTGAAAACTTTTAACAATCTATCCCATTCTGTTTAAGCCTTTGGTCAGTATATTCTTGAACATCACCCCCATCTTTGGCTGCAATTTTGGGGATTCACAACCAATGTCATAAAGATGCAGGTTTATGTGCCTGAAAGTTAGGGATGATTTGAAAGGGGGATGGCTTCTCTTCACGTGCTTTTAACAACTCAGCACTAAGCACTGCAATACAAGGCTTTTCTCTGAAGCTGGCTGATAAAGATTGTTTTCACCCTGCTGTAGCTTTGTGATAGGAGTAGTTTACAAAATAAATGGAAAGCACTGGACAAGTTGGATTGGATCTCTTGAATGCTGGTGCAAGTTTAAACAACAAAAGAGATCTGTTTGAGAATTCTTTCAGATTTCTTCAGTGATTGGAAGCAGGTTAAAGGGCTGTGTGGGCACCAATATAAGCTGCCAATCAGCTCATAAAGAATAACTGGGAATGTGGAGAAACCTGTTTGTATGCTAGTCAACCATTTGATAACCTTTTTTCATTGATCAGCAGTTGCTCTACAATTGATTTTGTTTGCCAGGAGTTCAAGGAGGAGAAAAACATGCTCATATGGCATTTTCTATTTAATTATTTTGTTTGTTTGTATTTGCAATGATCTCTTCCTAATCATTTCAACTGATTTTCTAGGATATAGTTTGAAGAGTATTTTGGGTAATTAGAATCATTCATTTAGATGAATATGCTGTGCTTGTTTCAGGAACACATACCAGAGTATACTGTATACCTCCAATCTAATTAAATGCTTTTCCTTCATTCCATCTACTAATTATAGGCTTCGATGATCAAATGTTTCTGCAGCGGCCCTTTCATGAACGATGGAAGATGCTTGAAAAGGAAGTGATTGAGCCCCGGAATTATGAACGCCATAACATTTACCAGAGTCGAAATCCATATTATAGATATGACCTGGAACCTTTTAGGGTATGAGAAGATTTTGTATTGAGTTTGCAATATATGATACTTGTCCCCTCTTATTTTACCAAATTATGTTTTTTTTTTTTTTTGAATTGTTTACCAGGTGAGAAGAAAGGATTTCTGGCTGCTTTCTACTGTTACCAAGCTCCTAAAGGAATTTATTCCAAAGCTTTCACATGATGCAGATGGTCTTATTTTTCAGGTGACAAGGATGGCTTTTTGAACTTTTTGCACAACTCATCCATTGGAGATTTTTTGTTCTAAATACTTTTAGCATTTGTGTCCTGATATTGTGGTCCTATGTCAATGATCTAATAAATATCATTTGCACACAACACCCAAAAATTCTGTATACATTGCACCTCTCACATATCATACAGTAAAAGAATGCTTTTTATAGTGTTATTCCATTGTGAACAAGAGATTACTCATGATCTTATGTGCCAGGGTTGGGATGATCCTTATGTTCCTCGCACTCATGAAGGCCTTTTGAAGTGGAAATATCCTGAAATGAACTCAGTTGACTTTCGATTTGAGGTCTGTCTGTCAACATCACCAAAACTTAGCTGCTAACTCTGATGTTTTTGTGTTTTCCATCTTCATCCCTTTGATGCATCGGCTTGAAATTCTCAATTGATGTTTACATCCTGATATTTAGTTGCATGTATTGACAGGTTGATGATGATGATCGTCAGTTACTTTATTTGAATGAACGAGGGACAAAGAAACTGATGGAAGGCCACAGAGTTGCATTCAAAGGTTGATGTGATTTTTCATGCATCTTGATTTCACAAGTTTCGTTCCACTATAGAAAATCCTGAATTAACACTTTACGCAACCCTTGTATTGATATGGAAAACACTGGGATTTCAGTTGATAACCTTTGCTGCCTTTGATAATCTATTCCAGCTGTTGCTAACCATTTGCTTGGTGAATGTGATGGTAGGGAGGTTTTTTTTTTTTTTTGAATAGTGGGTATTTTGCCATTCAGATTGGCAAATGCGGTATTCCTTGTTAATGCAATCAATTGTATGGGTGTCCATTGCGTTGAGCTGAATCCCATTTTCACATGCTCATGTTTCTTCGTCTGGGCATGTTCTCAGCTTGCTATACATTCATTTCGTTTTCTTTGTTTCATTTACCTGGTTTTTTGGCTTTCAATTTATTGTTTTGATTCTTACTCCAAGACCTAAAAACTTGCAGATGATTTAGATCCCTCTTCATACTCAGGGAAGATAATTGAGTGTTCTTGGGCTTCAGAGGAACGTGTATGGGTCTGTATGCGGGTGCGGACTGATAAATCAACACCCAACGAGTTCAATACCTACATGAAGGTCTGTTCTATCACCTTTATATGCATACATATCTGTATGTATATGTGAATTCTGATGCATGTATGTTGTATGTATTTGTCATGCTTTAATTAATATGCTACTATAGTATCTATTTGACATTCTTCCTCTTCCTCTTTTATGTTTTTGATGGATTACTCTTTACTGGACTAAATGAATCTTCCTGCTGATTCTTAACAGGTGATGCGAAGCATCAGGGATAATATAACAGAGGATGTGTTGTTGAATGAGATTTACGAGATCATTCGCCTGCCCATGTATGCTGATAGGATCAGGATTGAGAGTAAAGCTCAGCAGCATGCAAATGCATCTCGGCGTAGGTGATGGACAGATTGGTAAATAGCCACCATATTTAAATTGCTAGCGGAACTAGAAGCATCCAATACTGACCTTTGATGCTTGCATGATCTGGGTCTTTGTTGGTTTACTTGGTTGAAGTTGGGAATGTACCGGAGCTTATCGTCTGGAGGTCACCGTGATGTTATGTTATTAGTTATAGCTCTATTGAAATCCACCCAGTGGGTGCTGTGCTGGTGAGTTGAATGATCCAGTTAGTGCGCACCAAAATAGTTTTCTGCATCAGACCCATACTATGTCTTTATCATAGCTGCTCAGATCAGGAAAATTAGGATTAGGGTCATGGTGTATATTCTTATAATTTCTCTTTTTATCTAGTGATTTAAAAGGTAGCCATTGTTTTTTTGGTAGCAGAACCAAGTTCCCAAACATGGTTTTCACCTTTTCTCTTGAGGTG
>Ga0325402_1004296_pt1 | contig 13108 bp, 10 predicted proteins | sample PopdelMetagenome_22_FD_207212 | JGI IMG/M metagenome (GOLD analysis project Ga0325402, IMG submission 207212) | Populus deltoides microbial communities from Bellville, Georgia, United States - Xylem-PdKOR-R3 | ecosystem: Host-associated > Plants > Phyllosphere > Stem > Wood/Secondary xylem... | reverse complement strand
AATGTACATGTGGTTATTCTGGCTCGCTTTGTTTGTAAAAGCAAAACCGTGTCTTATTATTGAACTAAAACCATCTAAATGCATGGGGTCCTTAGGAATCCGGCCAAGAAAAAGAAACCTAGCTACGAATATAATATTCTTCCCTGAAATTAGTTAGCCAGTAAGAGGAAGAGAGGTTATCATTTCTAATTACTAATGTAAAAGGTATTGACAATTTCTTAGATTTGTCTTCTTCTTTAGAGTCTCAAATGGTTTTGGAAAAGAAAATCAAAGCATTCCCATAAGGATTTACTTGACTCGCATTATGGGATCGACTCTGCATACATGCACATGCTTACAAAGTTTCGCAATCTTAGAGATAAGAGATAAAATTTTCAATGACAATGACTATACCAGTTGCTCTCCATTCTCATCACCACATATATATATATATAGATAGATAGATGTGGGACTTGGGAGACTTGTAGTGGCAAGCTAGAAAATACTGGAACCTGAAACCCTAGCTAGGAGTCAGGGAGTGAACTCTCTATCGATCCTTCCAACAAGAAAATATATATATATTCCGAAGAAGATTTGATCAGTACCCAATTTAGAGATTTAAATGGTCATCAAATTACAATTAGGTAATATACTTTAACAAGAATGAAGAAAGTTAGGTTAACTATTCATCAACAAACCAATATTTATTGACTTTATATTATAAATCTCTTAATCATATTAATGAGATTAACTATATCATATGATATGAGGCCATAGAATATTTATATATGAGACCTTTGTCATCACTTTCATCACATTTACCCCACTTGATGGCCCAACAGCTAGTTTAACTAGACTCCTACTTTAGATTCGGATGGATCTTTCATTCAGAAATGCGAAGAAAGTGCCACTACTGGAAAGTTGTAGTCTTCTTTAAGTGCTGCCAAAACCTTTGACCTCTCTTATAATTTTGTTTTTTTTCATACTTTAGATAAACCTAGCCAGCAAGCTTGTGATTGGGAGGTAATGAAATCAAATTTCTTACACGGTGAGAAGGATGGTCTCCATGATGGACGGAAACGCGTTGCAGTAAAGTTCCTCCCTGACTTGAATTGGGTTTTAGCTGGAACTACATTTGATGCCCGTGTTATGTTGTGGGTTGGATAAATATTTTTTGATCTTAAAAAAAATATTAAGGCAAAAACAATTTAAGTCTCAAGTCACTGGTTTTCAATTAGTGATTTAAATAATATGAAAAAAATACAATAAAAAAAAAACAATGACGAGAAAAATGTTAAAAGAGCCTGACCTAAACTTATCCGAATTATCATATAACCCAACGTTGTTATGTAGGGTGAAATTGTTAAAAAACAAAAAAAAAACTTATTAAATCAGGTGAACTTGAAAACCTCACGATCACGGGTATAAGATTGAGATAATCTAATAAAAAAAAAATAGAGAAAAAAATTTGAAGAATAAAATTAAAATAAATTAATTTTTTTAAAAAATAAACCCGCGTTAACCTTTAAATTGGTTATTCTAGTCATGAACTCAAGACTAACTTAATAGAAAACAAATCACAAAAAATAACAAATTTCCTAGTAGTGACTATAGCTAAACCTCTATCAATTAATATCCATATGATCATGAAAATTTATTAGTTAATTGAGATATTTATTTAAATTTTAAATTTAAGTTCAGACTAAATAAAAATATTATTTAATTAAGATTATTAATCTTGTGATGTTAAACTATATCCAAAGTCCAAGGAATGATGGGTTATAATGCTCCAAAATTAACATTTACGTTGCTTATTTAGTACATACAAAATTAACCAATAGTCTATTTGTATTACTGTGATATTCTACTATTCTACTTTTGGATCAAGACTGTTTTTGAAAGGAGAAAAAGAGCAATTTATTCATAAATCTATTTCTTTTTAATTTTGATCTTCTTAAATTTAGATAAATGTGATAATGTCTCATAAAAAAATTTAAAAACATAACAACAAACTCAAAAATTCAAATGCAAAAAAGTGGAGTAATTAAAATTAAAATTCTTTGAGAACTACATCTCTAAAATTGAAAAGTTTCAAACCATAAAGAAAAAAGAATCATAGAATACTAAGGGAATTAGCTTAAGTTGTACTTTATTAAAGAATAATATAAATAATATTTTGGAACCTCACTTAACAGGTTCAACTATTAGGTTGAGATGATTATTTGACATGGTATCAGAGCTTTGATGACCAAGTGGTCACGAGTTCGAATCTCACCACCCCTATTTATTTGATAAAAATAAAGCACAATGTAATATGAGTCTGTGTAAGTTTCAAGCCCAAATGACTTTCACTTGAGGGGGTGTGTTAGAGAATAATATAAATTATATCTTAGGACCTCACTTAACAGCTTAATATATTGGGTTGAGATGATTCAACATACTTATATTTTATATTTCATAGGGTATTTCTTGGATTTTTTTAAAATATTTGTATTTTTAAATCCTTTATATCAAGCACATATAATAATCTATGAATTTATTATTAAATTTGATTTTATCAAAAAGAATGTATTTGATTATTTGCTTTATGAAATCTTATAAATTTATTTTTGCTTTTATTTTTCACCAACTTATAAATAAACTCACTTACAAATGTTTAAATGAAAGCCTAATCCTTGATTCTAATTGAGCTATCTTACAAGCCTTAATGAGTTAATTAATTTAAATGAACTTAGGCTAAGTTTATTTATATAAAAAGTTCTAAAAATAGACACATGTAAACTCATTAAACATATTTGTGTTATGCATGTGATGAAGTCCAAAAACTTCAATAGATCCCTTGGTTTTTCCTCATTGGTAGTAAATTGGGCTTGTATATTTACAATTGGGGTTAGTTGCAAAACAAAAATTTCGATGCTTAAGAAAATTTTATTTTTTGTGAGTTTTTTGTGTTAAGTTGTTAAACCGATGAGATAAAAAAGAAGATGAAAGAAGATGAATTGTCTTTTTTGTTTCTAGGTCTCAAATACCTTACCTCAGCTATGGTACCTGAGTTTTTATAAAAATAACTCGTTACATTTACATTTCATAAGGAGAGAGGCCAGACGTAGGGCAATATAACTATTCATAGCTTGCTTTTGTGAAGTAATAATAGTTTTTTTTTATTGGTTTAGAGTACGGTACTTTTTGGCCGTGTAGTTCATCCAATAAAATATCTTAAATTTATTGAATTGTACGTATGATAAATTATGTGGCGAAGTAACAACAACAATTTTATTGGATTGTGTGAAAATGTTTGTGGGACCATTTGAAGATTTTCATATAAATACATAAAAATATGTATGAAAAAACATATATAGGACCGGGAAAACCCAAGCTACCCATCTTACCTTGGTTGGCCCAAATGGGCTGGTCTGATAAGCCTAGGCGAGCAACTTGTGGGCCCTAACTTTTTTTTTTGGTTTTTCACCAATAACATGAAATTTTATATTAAATCATAAACAAACCTTCAAAAAAAGAAAAAAAATTGTCATGGACTATTCTCTCTTCAAAAGAATTTGCCTTATAGATTATTTTCTATATTGAACAATGAAGGAAAGGTGAATTCCATTTAGCCATAGATACACTTCTCTATTCATTAGAATAGTGGAGTGATGTCTATAGCCTTGGATAAAAAAATTGGTTGCCTTTGAATTAGGGATGTTTTGGTGTTTTCACGTGGTACATTAATCATTATTGATTTGTTAGGGGTATTTTTGTATATTCAATATTTTAGTGAACAATAAAATAACCAAAATACCCAATACAATTACATATCCAATACAATTAGTCATTATTGTTTCTTATAGGGTTATTTAGGTATTTTTATTTTTTAATACACAATACAATTACATATCCAAGAAACTTAATTCATTGGGGTCGTGGATATTTGTTAATTATTAGTTTGATTGAGGGTAGTAATGTAACTTAAGATTAAAATAATATTTTTTAATTAGAAAAAAGCTGATGGTGCATGGGAGCCTCCGTATACTTTAGGTGACGCATGTGAAGGCTCCTAGTGGTAAAAAATAGGCTTCCACCGTATCATTCTATTCGTCTCTGTCTCCTCTTCCATAATAGGTGGTATGTGTAGTCAAAATATTGTTGGCTTATCGTTTGTGACCCTTTTTTTTCCCTTTGTTTCTCTCTCCTACCCCCTAAAAGCACCATGGTTCTCATTTTTGTTGGTATTTAAAATTCATTCCTTATATTTTTTATTTTAGTATTTTTGTCATTTTTTCTTTTGTTAAAGTTTTATTATTTTTAATCTACCCCTTGATTTCTAATTTGTATATATAATATGTTTTAATTTGGTCCTTCTACTTTTAATTTTATTTTTTTTCTTTATCCTTTTGTGAAAGTTTTTATTGTTTTCAATTTTATCCTTCAAATCAAGTTTATAATTTTTTTTGCTTTTTTAATCAGAATAATAATGATTTCAATTTGGTCCATCTTCTTTTGATTTTTTTATTGTTTTTCTTGGTTCTTTTGTCAAAGTTTTTGTTTTCAATTCTATCATTCAAATCAAGTTTAAAATTTTATTTTTTCAATAATAATAATAATAATAATAGTGATGATGATGGTGTTAGTTGTTATAATAATAATAATAATAATAATAATATGAGGGAGGAGAAGAAGACGAAGAACAATAATGATGACAATAAAATACTATTAATAATAGTGATAATAATAGTAATGACAATAGTAACAACAACAATAACAAAAATAATAGTAATGACTAATGATGATAGTGATAATAGTTGTGAAAATAATAATAATAATAATAATAATACTAATAAAAATGCTATTGTTATTACTAATAATGATGATGCTAGCAATAATTTTTTTGACAACAATAACAACAACAACAATAATTGAAGTAATTTAAATAATAATAATAATAATAACAATAATATTACTTATTAATAATAGTAGTAATAGTTATTTTAATTTTAATTCTTTGAATTATTATTTTTTCAACCCTTTTGTATGATTCAATTTTTGTTTTTTTTTTTAATTTTATCCTATAATATTTAATTTTTATTGGGAATTGAACTTCATGATTTTTTTAGATTGAGTGCTTCAAGTCTAATGACACGAGTCATGAGTTTAAAAAGATAACATATTTTTAAAAAAAAATACTTTATGATTCTCTTTATTTTTTTAATCGGTTGTTCCAGTAACATAATATGGATCGTGAGTTTGACGGTACATGTTTTGTTTGAGACTTTAATGACAATAAACCTGCTGGAAAAGGGCCTTTAATTAGAGCACAAGATTATATGGCAAATTTGTCGCTAATCCCAAGCAGAAAATGTATCATCATGATTGAATTGATAATGTTTGGTATTGTGGTAGCAGTTGCTTTTCAAAATACTTTCGCTTGGAAATGTATCAAAATTATATTTTTTTTAAATTTAACATCAGCACATCAAAGCAACAAAAAAACACAAAAAAAAATACTTTGAAGCAAAAGAATATCAATTTTTTTTTAAAAAAAACATGTTACCACCACAAAAACAAACACTACCAATATTTTACAAGCCATGACGAAAAGTGTGTTCTTGCATTACTCTTTTCCTTTGACTTATTATTATTTCTCTTAAACACAAACATGAGAATTAAGAAAATTAGCTTTCTTTTTTAATTTTTAGGATTTAATTTTTTAGATCAACACTTTGTTTCATGGAAATGGTTTCTACGTATGAAATCACTTTCTAAACTTTTCCATGTTAATTTGTTTACTATCTGAAAAGTTTATCAATGAAAAATATTTTGAAAAAAAAAAAATTTGCTTGGTTTCCAGAAAAATATGTTTATTTTATTTTAGGTGGAATACACTTTCAAAAAGTTGTAAAAAATTAAAAAATATCATGTTATTTTTTATTATATTAAACTAGTCATCAAACCTTGAATTGGTATATATTTTGTTTTGAATCATTTTTTTTTCAATTTTTTCCCATTAGAATTTGATTTAGTTTGATTTTTATATCAACTTTGATCTTCATTTTTTTTATTATTGTTTTCTCTTTTATTTTTTTAATTGAAATTTTTTATCTATTAGATTTGATCCTTAATTTTTATTGCTATTTATTTTATTTGAAAAAATTTATTCTCTAGATGCAATAACACAACTCCAATCAATCTCGAAATGAAAGATGATATATGATAAATAAATAAATAAATATTATTATTCCATCTCATGCAAGAAGTTAATGAATCAAGGAGGGGCACAATTTAATTTTTTATATGTGCAATAATAATTAACCCGGGCTTTTTGAAATATAATGCATAGTATGGATTAATTAACCCACTGATATAAAGATTGATGGTGTAAAATGGAGATGGAGGCTGCAGTGAGGTCTTTTAACTGCTAGGAATTTGCAATTTTCGAGCTGAGAGCAAGTCAGACCTCGGCTTCTGCTAAAAAGATTATATCTTCAAAGCCAAATTCCATGCCTAGAAGCTAGCTAGCTCTGTGGTCTAAGAGAATGGATACACAAACCCCACCATAGCCACTTGGTTCTCGTGGCCTGGACCAAATTGGCGGTCGTCAACCCTCTCTCTTGGCCTTTTATGCCACGCCCATTCATCTTTTTGAACGTTCAATTATCATGTGATGCAGTGAGAGTCAATCAGTATAGCACAACAACAGTTCAAAGATTCCAACCATGTATGTATTGAAGAATTTAGTAAATTTATGATGTATTCTAAATAATCTCAAAAATTGTTTAAAACATAATAATTGAGAAGCTGGCTGCTATTTTAGTCGGTATTAAAAAGCAGCCGACCAATATTTGTCGGAAATTTTTTTATCACTGGTTGATAAAAAATTATTTTATTTTTTTAATTATTGTATTATGTTGGTATTTACCGTCAATGAAAATAATTCTATCATTATTATATGTAATAATTTCTGACTGAGATATTCCGTCGCTATTATAATTGGAAATTATCGATGGATATTTTCCTGTCGATAATTCTGATTGCACTAGACAATTTTATGAAATAACTTTATATTGAAATTTATTTTTGGGATAAAAACTGAAAGTAAAAACTTATATGATACTAAACGCAAAAAATCCAGATGAAAGGAGGCTAAAGAACACCGACCATTTAGACTTTTTTTTATAGAGATTGTTCTTTCATTAACCGCCCAAACAATCTTGTGATGTGAGGATACTCATATATACAGCTGATCAGTCCCTATTGCTATTGGGGTTAGCTCATCGATCTTCAACAATTCTCCCATAACTCTCAACGTCAAAAAGAAAAAAAGAAGAAACGTCATCGATAAATATCTAGTAGGCCAGGAAAAAGGAAACAAACCGTAGCTTTTTAGAATGAAGAGTGGAGTGGATGAGTTGAATCCACCCAATTTATGTAGATAAGGGCTATACATACCACATACTCATGTGATTCTCGACGAAAATATTGGAGATGGACACTTTTGTCTATTTTCAATGAGTTAATTGATCATAAAGTGTTTGGAAGATTTTTACATTAATTATTTGATTTTGATATTCATCTTATTTTGTCTCTTGCAAGTGTGAATTAGCTAAGAATTTCACCCTTTTTTTTTTTTTTTCTTCGTCAATATATCAACCATAGCCTTGATTCATAGTCTTGTTATGTGAGATATGCATGCAAGTGATTGCTTGCGTGTATGATCGTGACATGCTCTCTTACTAAAAGCTTTCATGCTCTCTTATAAACCATTACTCACATCTAACGGCATCCCCTCCATGGATAGTCTTTGACTAGTTTATTGCCTGTTTTATGCTCCGGGTTGAATTAATTTTTTTTAATTATCAAAAATTATTTTGGCCGTCGAAAACTATTTAGTATTTTTATTAAACCTGCCCTAATAGGTCAACGTTGAAAAACCTCCTAATCTGATTCCTTGTCTAAATCAAATTTAAAATTAAACATATGAGAGTTGTATTGATGTGACCCAATCAACTTGGCCGGTTCAAAGGCATTCAAGCTAACAAGTAAAAAAATTCTGAGGGTGAGATTAAGAAGTAAAAAAAGAAGATGAAATTGACATAAAAAATCTTTCTACCCACCTTCTTGCTTAGACTAGGTTTAAAATTAAACTGTATATGTGTTGTTTTAACATGATCTAGTTGACTTGGTTGGTCCAAAAACAAATAAGCAAACTGGTAAAAAAATCAAGGATAAAATTGAGAAGAAAAAGGATGAAATTGATAAGAAAAAAACCTCATGACTCACCTCATTGTTTAGCTTGCGTTTAAAATTAAACCGTGTGAGAGTTGTTTTGATGTGATTTAGTCGACTTGGTCGATTCAAAAACAACCCAAATGAATGTTAAAAAAGTTTGACGATGAAATTGAGAAAAAGAACCAAATTGAAATAAAAAAGGAAAATGAAAAAAAAAAGGAGATGAATTAGAAGAAAAGGAAGAAGGACCTTCGATGTTCATATAAATAATGAAGTTACATAATAATTCTCAATTTTTTTTTAGTATAGAAATAACAATAGTTAGCTTATATAAATTAGCAAGAGTGTGTATTTATATTGTTCCTTTTCTTTTTTCCTTGACAAGTGGATGATTATTAAATAAATGGTAAATTTTAATGAGATATTTCACCTAAAAAATCTGGATTTGTTAAATAAGAATGTTAAACTATGTCCATTTTAACCTTTTGGTTTGATAATATTCATTGACATGATATTAGAGTTTTAATTATTCAATAGTCGTGGGTTCATATCTTACTAATTTTATTTATTTTAACCTGAAGAGGTATGTTAGAATACTAAATTTGATAGTTGAGTTTAATATTGATTTAAAATACTTAAGGTTGGTGTTCCATTCTTTACTTTTTATATGACTTTGTATTATTGTTTTTTTATATAAACCTTATCTAGAGGTACTAGATATAGGTTCGTTTGGGTTAGTGATTGGGTTTGCATTTGTTGTGGTGTACATGCTATTAAATATGTCATGTAACCAATCAATTGGTTACACGTAGTACTAATTTTATTTATGTATAACATATTTATTATTAATAAATGCTTTCTTTATTTTTAATATTTATTTATATTTTAATAATGAATCTAATGTTTAATTTATAAATTTAGAGTAAAGATAAAGTTGATGGGATAAAAATACTTTGCAAAGAAAATTATAAAATTGTTATAATTATGAGATTCTTATTGCATCAAAACATTGCACCTAAACATTCTTAGTTAATGTTATATTAATACTGTATATTAATTAGAGTTGTTGAAACCGATACATATTATGTTCTTTCTTTTATATATATATAAAAGCAGTTGTAGTCATAAACTGAGGTATGATGGATATCTAAAACTAATATGTAGGTGCTTATCAAATGACATGCACACTGAACTTACCCGCAAGAGAATTCAATATGTAGAGATCACCTATGTATATGGAAAGACTTACGTAACAGTTATGTAAGTGATCCTTAGACTTAAGATCACAAAGTTATCTTATATAGAGAGTGTTATACTTTGATCTTAACCATATGTTTTCCTAATCGAGAGTAATAAACATATAAATATTGGATATAACATAAACTATATGAAGATATTTAAGTAATCAAGAGATGATTCATCATCTTAGGTGAATTGAAGAAAATATTTCATATATTCTCAAATAGTATTGATTATGAAATCCTTGGTTAAGATAGAATGAGTTTTTAAAAGAATTTTACAATTTTATTTAAAGAATCAATGACTATAATATTTAGAACTAACATGATTTGACAAAACATACATACTTCATGCTATAATGTCTAAATCAGAACATTCTTAATGAAAGAAATTACACTAAGAAACTAGTCACTGAAAGGTTAAGTCAACCACTTATGACTTTTCTAATATTTAAAGGATCATGACAGATTGTTAGATTGCACTTGATCTTCAAATATAAGTCAATCAATTATTGAATTGATAATAAATTAAATTGTTTAATTTATTTAATCTTATTTCATTTAGAATTATGATTTATATTTGAGTCAACTTATTAGAAAACCTAATGGGTCACACACATAAGAAATATTTATTAGAAATTAAAATGAGATGATTATAAAGTGTGACTTAATTGTAAATAAATTTTAGAAATTCAGGACTAGAATGTAATTAATATTAGATATTACAATTCTAGACATAAAAACAATCAAGTAAAGACTTGATTGAATAAATTTCTAAAATTAGTCTAAAATAATATATATGTGATATTATTTAAAGGGCAAATTGATATTTTATTATTTATAGAGTTTTTAAATTTTTTTATAAATAAAATGTTATGCCTCTTATTTTCTAAGAGAATGTGAGAAAGTACAATACAGAAACACCTAAAATACAAAAAAAGAGAGCTAACACTCTAAGGTATAGCAATCTCTCTCTCCAAAAAGTATTTAGAATGTTTCTCATTGGTGGTTCATATGAATTACTGCTTGAGGCTGAATATTTGGATGACTTATGGTTGGTAACAACTTAATTTTGAAGCAAATATTCAAAACTGAAAAGAACATTTGATCTTCAGGTAATCTTCTAATAAACCCTAAACAAATTTGTCGAACAAGATCTATGGAGACTCTCGAAAAATTTTAAATTTATTGTTTTCGCTACGTGTATGTGTTATGAGAAACCTAACAGTACAACCTTTAACAACACAAAATTCATGCATCAAATGCATTATTTTCATGCTTGTATTGTTTTTTTTTTTTACTTTTAATATGGGACCTTATCACTAAATACAAACACAACAGCTAACCCAAACATGCTCATAGACCTTGTCTAAAAGTTGAAGCTTTTATGGTGAGATATACTTTCTCAAAATTATCATTCATTAGGAGGTCCATTTCATCATAAACTACAAAATGAACATAGCTTCGCCCAACCTTAAACTTTTTGTTTGCATTAATGTGTTTTAGAATTTTTTTAATATTCATCAATATTTTCATTTTTTAAAATATAATGTAGAGCAATGATTTTCTATCACCAATTTTAATTTTATTCTCTAATATTATTTTATCATAATATTTTTAAAATCTTAAAGGAGTGTTTGTTTTATGGTTCAAATTGTTTTTTATTTAAAAAAACATTGAATTGATATTTTTTAGGTGTTTTTTTTATGATTTTGATATGCCGATGTCAAACATTTGATTCCTCTTAAATCATAATTGCCTAGAGTTGAGAATAATAAAATGTGTTAGGTTGTGCCTTAGCCAACCTTTCTATTTATATATATGCGGCAGAACACTGCAGTAACTGTAGGGATTACAACATTGGAATAATCCTATATTAATTTCCTATTTTGATATATACATTCTATAATACCTAGCTTCATTTAATTTTTCTCTTGCTGTTGTTAGCATTTCTTTGCACAATAATTTTCATGCATCCAACCAATGTCTAACTAATTAAAGGAATTATTATTTTTCTTACCATCCAAAAGATTATCAACTTAATTATTTTGAAAATTGCTATTGAATTTGAAAGACAAGTGCATAGAGATCATCACACACACACGCACATATACATACATACATACATACATACATACATGGGAGTTTGGTGGTGTCCACATGGGAAGCCATATGAATATCTCTTATATATATATATATATAATTGTGATGACCAGTGAAGTTTGGTAATGACATATGACACTAAATATGTGAAAGTTTGGTATTTATTGTAATGAGCTATCACAATCTCAACCGCTACAAAAACCCTAATATACAAGGATCCCACCAATTTAGACCAGATCTCGTATGGTCAAACTATTATCACATTGAAACACGAACACAATAATAAATTATAAATATTATAGTACAACTTGTAATTTGATGTTGAAGCATGCACATTGGTAACATTTGGTTGCCAATTCAGGATAGAAAAGTCAGAAACAATGGAAATAGAGCATGTATATCTCTCTATATTTATAAAAAAATCATTTTAAATTATTTCAAAAATATATTTATTTTGTTTCTATTTTGTTCTCTTCAACTAAGCATTTTTTTTTATATATTTATTATTTATATCTCTTCAACTATACATGTTTTTATTTTTTTTTGCACCTATCCTTTTTCTATTCTAGAACACCACCCAACATTTGCATTTGGTTGCACATCATACATTTATAATTTTGCCGACTCTTTATTTTAACTTGCAATATGGCAATGTCACCATCAATATGAGTTATCAATTATGTGACCATATACATGTATTGATGATCATGAGTGAGTGAAGATTTTAGTAACGTGACTCTGGATCATAAGATAGTAATTGTGCTATCCAATCCAAATAATTCATGAGGACAAAAAAATGAAGAGAAAAAAAGAAATCAAAGATATATATGGCCAGATATGTGACTTGACAGGGCATGATCACAAATCACATAACAACATTGGAGGGTCCACCATCACCGTTGGATTTAATTAGAGTAAAAAAGTTGACTTTCTGACCATACCAGGACCCTGGACCCTCACTTGACCATCTGCCCTTTTTCATTTATTAATGTTTTTAATTTATAGCTAGCTAGGGCTTGCTTGGAGGTGGAGTTGTTGATGGGTATGCCCTAAACTAAAAGTACCCTCCTTTTCTTTCATTTCCTGGGACCTAAATTTGTACGTTCCCAGACCCATATTTTCTCTCGCAGTTAATAATATGGGAAGCAGTTCTCTCGTGAATCATCGTCTTCCTTTACAACCTCTGCAAAGAAGTTGACAACCCTAAATGCACTGATACAACATCCACCAATCATAATATTCTGTCCCTAGCAAGCAAGCTAGCTATCTTCATTGTGCATGTGAATTATACTAAATTACAATATGGTCGGTAGCATATTTGCATATACACACTATATATGCACGTGAAATTAATTCACACCATTAATACCGTTTATATATATATTTTTTTTGTATATACGTTTAATTATTTCCTTCTTTCATCTTGTGATAGTTTGGTAGTTTGGGGTTTTAACGTTCATAATTTATTATTTGGACAGAACAGGGCTTGAAATACCTAGATTACAGTAGTTTAGGGCTAAGCAACCGTGATTTTATAGCCATGTATTCATCCTGTCCAAATGTCT
>Ga0325402_1004290_pt1 | contig 13121 bp, 7 predicted proteins | sample PopdelMetagenome_22_FD_207212 | JGI IMG/M metagenome (GOLD analysis project Ga0325402, IMG submission 207212) | Populus deltoides microbial communities from Bellville, Georgia, United States - Xylem-PdKOR-R3 | ecosystem: Host-associated > Plants > Phyllosphere > Stem > Wood/Secondary xylem... | reverse complement strand
CTCATAATCATAATTTAGCTTTAATAACTCTTTTAATTAAGTGGTATAGTCCAATGAATATAAAATATGTGATTAAAATAATTTTTACAGGAGAATTCTTAAGATTTTTTAATTTAATGCAAAATTCATTCATTTATTTTTTCACATAATTTATTTGCAAACTTAATTTTCTTCATTTAAATTTAATGAATTAAAACAGGTTTCTACAGTGGACTGGGAACAACGCCCGTACCATCTTGCTAACTATATTTCTATGGATTCTCCTTAATCATATCATGTACAAGCTTTAGATTTACACAAGTAAACTGTGATCAACAAGAATTTATCAGCAGAAGAGAAGTGGGATTTTAGAGAAATTTGTGTGAGAATGGAAAAGAAACGATCTTGGGCTTGTAATTTTGTTTTGCAAGTTTCTCTCTTTATTGCCTTCTACCTTGCTCTCAACTTGGATCAGCCTCAAACATCCCTTTATAATAGCAGAAAAGGCACTAGAACACCTCTTGATGTTTACTTTCTTAGTGTTAGAGGAGGATATAGACCCCTTAAACAACGAGCCCTTCTTCTCAAACAGGTCAATTTCTCTTCTTTTCTTCGTTGAACATTGAAGCACGCTTCTTTATATTTTAGAATTTATCATAATAATTACCAATTCCTAATGTTACTAATGGAGGTTGGATTCTTTTCTTATTTCCCTTTTTTCACATGTTAAATGATCTTGGCTTCATTATCCAAATTTCTTGAAATGAAATCATAGCTTCAACTTTTCTCGTTATTTTTCCTTGTGGGCTTCTTTTACAATTTTCTCAGTTGTCTCAGTTGTATTGGCATTACCGGTTTGGTTCTGTTTGTGGTAAAGAGATTTGGTGTGTATCCTTATTTGATGTCATAGGAAGTAGTTGGTGTTTATGTTCTGAGTTTGCGTTTAGTTAACTTTACTCAGGTAGTCAAATCACCGGAGGGTGTTTCTTTTTTATTTTCATACGCTGTACCAAGTTTGACTGGATATCCTTTTATTGATGAAGATGGAGAAGGTGGCTAACATTTACAAGGCAAGGTTTGTGGTGAACATTAGTGAGCTGGGAGAAGATGATCCACTCACCCAGAATGTAAGATCTCTTTCTTTTTCCTGTTTTTTTTTTTTGTTAATAGTCGAAATTTTATTAAGAAAAAAGGCTACAAAGATAATAGCCTAACTTACATCAGATGAACAAGTAGAGGAAAGGAAAGCATTAAAACTGTTGCATGAAACAAGGGAGATTAACAAAATGGGAACAAAACAAAACTTAAGAAACCAACTTCTCCCGACTAAACATTCTCTAAATTAAGGTCTAAAGAGTTGGAATCAAGCCTCAGCCATAAAGCAATACTTTGGCGCACCATGGAGAAACAAATTTGAAGGTTAGGGGCAGTGTCATTAAAAATAACATCATTTCGGTGAAGCCAAAGATTCCAAACAACACAAGAGAAAAGAAGCTCCCATGAGAGATTCTGCTGCTCGCCTTTAACCATAGAGGACCATTGGTAGCACATATCATCAACAGATTTTGGAAAAACACTACAAACACCCCGATTAGCAAGCAATTTCATCCATATATTCCAAGTGAAGTGGCAGTGAATGAAGAGGTGACTTGTAGATTCCAGGCTTTTATTACAGAAAGCGCATCTTGACTCTTGAAGGGTTAGGTAGTCATGCTGAAATAGAAAATCTCTTGTGGTTACTTTGTCTTGGACAAGGAGCCAAAGGAAAAGTTGCACTTTCGGTGGGCTTAGTTTTATCCAAACAAAAGATTAGAATGGTTTGGCAGAGCAGCTGGTCCATTATTTTGGAGCAAGATTTTACACTGAAGAGGCCATCACTGGTTAGGGTCCAGATTTTCTTATCCATCTTGTGGCAGAACATTGGCTTGGATTCCAGCAAGGATGATAAAATTGAAAGTTGTTCTCGTTCAAAATGAAATAGAGGTCTGCGCCATTGTAGGGACCAGAGCCAGATTCCATTGCTCCATCTACCCATGTCAGCCACCAAAGCAGATTTAGATGAAGACAAAAGATATAGCCTAGGGAAGGCTATTTTAAGAGGGGAGTCACCAATCCAGTTGTCTAGCCAAAAGGATGTTAAACTGCCATTCCCCACCATGAATTTGCAATGATTCGTGAAGACGTGGTGAACGTCAGTTTGAACAATGGAAATAATATCCTTCCAGATCTTGGAGGGTTGGTTGTAGAAAATTGGAACCCCATTCTCATAAGCCGGATTGTACATCGAAGAGATAATCATTTTTCATAAACTTGTACCTGGGGAAGAGAGTCTCCAGATCCATTTTAGCAGCAGGGCTCTGTTTTTCGATATAAGGGAGCCTACACCGAGACCTCCTTGTTTCTTATCACGCATCACTAGTCTCCATTGGATCTTGCAGAAAGATCTTTGCTTGGTACATCCACACCACAAGAAACGCCTTTGGATGGATGAAAGAAGCCTGCCTACCCCTTTTGGCATCTTAAATACAGTCATAAAATAAATAGGCAAGGAATTAAGGACACTTTTAATGAGACATAGACGACCAGCCATGCTTAGTAATCTCCCTTTCCACATATGAAGCCTTTTACGAAACTTCTCTATTATTGGCTTCCATGTAGAGATACGAGATGGATTGGCTCCTAGTGGCATGCCAAGATATTTTCTTGGGAGGGAGTCTGACCTGCAGAAAATAGATGTAGCCAAGCGTAGGCACAAGTGATCATCGACATTGATACCAATAATGGAGCTTTTATGGAAGTTTATATGAAGGCCTGAAGACAAAGCAAACCATCTTAAAATTCTTTTGACTTGAACTAATTGATCAATATCTGCCGGGATGAATATTAACGTGTCATCTGCATATTGTAGGTGGCTGATGAAAATTCCTGATGCAAATTGCAGCCCTTTGATAATGTTCCCACTAGATGCCCTTTGAAAGAGGACTGAGAGGCCCTCAGCAGCTATGTCAAACAGAAAAGGGGAAATCGGGTCTCCTTGACGCAGTCCTCGCCGAACAGAGAATTCTTTTGAAGGAGATCCATTAATGAGGACCGAGAGTTTTGTTGAAGAAAGACATTCATAAATCATGGTTCTCCATTTTCTGCCAAACCCCATATAACCCATGATATCATCTTGGTAATCCTAGGAGATTGAGTCGAAGGCTTTATGAAAATCAGACCTGCCGTTTTTCGCTTCTTTAGATCACTCACCAGCTCATTTGCAATCATAAAGCCATCTATAATGTTGCGGTCTGCTATAAACGCTGATTGGTTAATGCTAATGATATCTTGCATAACAGTTTTCAGTCTGGATGCAAGGATTTTGGCAATGATCTTGTAGATACCATGAATCATGCTGATGGGCCGAAAATCTTTAAACTCTTTGGGTTCTACTGTCTTGGAGAGGAGAGTTACGTAGGTTATATTGATTCCTTTGGGAAGCCTTCCTGTTCTGAAGAAGCTTAAGACTATATCAAGAATGTCTTGAGCAATAAAATCCCATGCTAATCTGTAGAATTTGAAGTTGAAACCATCTGGTCCTGGACATTTTGACCCATCACAACCCCAAACACTGCGCTTCACTTCTTCCATTGTGATTTCCTGCTCCAAGCATTCAGAGGATTCTTTAGAAAGGCATTTGAAACCCAAAGGATTTAACTGCGGTTTTTTCCGGGTGGGGGAGTCATACAGCTCAGAGAAATAAACCACAATAGCCTGCTTAATACCTTGCTGAGAATCAAAAGTGTTGCCATTATGGTGGATTTTAAAGATAGATGATTTAGCCTTCCTGAAATTTACAATCAAGTGAAAAACTTGTTATTTTTGTCACCCAATTTGCACCACATTTGTCTTGATTTCTGCCTCCAAATAGATTCCATATGATTGTTGCGGACCCAGCGGTCTTTCAACAAAAAATCTAGGTGCTCCTGTTCTTGGTCGGTTATACCTTTTTCTTCACATTTTCTCTCTAGTATGTTGATAGCTGAAAGGGTTCGTTGAAGGGCAGCTTCTTGATTTCCAAATTCAATTTTATTCCATTGCCTCAATCTGACTGCAATATGATTGAGCTTTTTGAGAAATTTAAAGTGGCCAGGGTAAAGGGAGCATGCATCATTCCAGAAGTTTTCAATAATGTGTTTGAAATTCGGGTACTGAGTCCAACAGTCCAAGAAATGAAAAGGACGCCATCCATGGTCCTGTAAGAAGCTAGATAGAATTAAAGGGCAATGATCCGAGAACTCTCTTGGAAGTCGTCGAAGAGATAAACTGGGGAAGTGAAGATGGTAGGATGAGTTTGCGAACATACGATCCAGTTTGCTCTTGGACCTTCCTCTAAACCAGGTAAAATAACCTTCTGCTAAAGGGTATTCAGTGAGCTCACAAGTCTGGAGAAATCTACTAAAAGAATTTGAGCCTGCAGGATGACAGATTCCACTGTTTCTATCTTTCTGAGAGAGTGTTTCGTTAAAATCGCCTGCTATTATCCATGGAACTTCAAAAGCGTGCTTAAGAAGAATGAGATCATCCCAAAGCTGTTGTCTGTCTTGATAGTTACAAGGAGCATAGATGCCAATAACAAAGCAATGAAAATCACTGTGGACATGTTTACCATATAAACCAATCCAACCATGACCATATTCAATATTAGAGACTTCAAAATTAGTGTTTTTCCACATAGCAAGCATACCTCCTTTTGATCCCTGAGCATCATTACTAGACCAACTCACATGATTTTCATTCCAAATACGAGATACAAAGCCAATGGAACAATTAGCTAGCTTAGTTACCAGTAGGAAACATATATCAATCTGATATTCTGTTATTAATTTCGTGATTCTTCTTCATTTCCTCATCATGCCCAAGCCACAGGAATTCCATGAAAGAATATTCATGACAGAATTAAAAGATCTATCTGCAAGGAAAGCGATGAAAACTTACTATTCATTGTTGTTTCTGCCAATCTTCCTTCTCCTTTTCTAGCTGCCTTATGATAAGCTCATAAAATTTTTCCAAGAGAGCTGAATTACCAAGACCTAGAGCTTCTCCTAAAAGGATCATTTTGTTGACTTCATTGTAAGACGACTCCGCTGCAAATTCTTTTAGGTTACGGGTATTATTCGCCCTGATGTAAGAGCCTATAGAAGATATGCTTGTTGAAGAGTGCAAGGAGAGGAGACTTCCAGTAGAGGATATTTTCTTTTTCCTGTTTTTATCGATGTGTAATCTCTTTCCTTGGTCCACGAAACTTTCAATTATGGGAAGCCTTGATGTACACTTTTTCGTACTTGTCAAATGGATTTCTGGTGACACTTGGTTCATGATCATGTGAAAATCAAACTGTTATGCAAAAGCTTACTATGGACTCTTTATGATAGAATCAAGTATGGTTACATTTTCATTGAAATCAACAGGTAGCAACAATCCTACATGTATCTTTTGTAGGCAAGCAGGCTCTTCCCACCACAGAAAATCCCCTGGTATTTACTCACGCAATTGGTACCCGTCTTCGGCAATGCAAATGTTTTTTTTTCCTTGGATTGTGATGGATGATAACCTTTTTTAATCCAATTACTTCAAATCCCTGTTAAATGGTAATTGTGAAAAGGAATGCTTGTAGGTATTCTACGAGAGTCTCAAAAGGCAGGGAAGTTGGATGCTTCTTGGAGCAGATCAACATAACTTGTGGGAAAACATTAACAGTTGTTGGTTTGGATACCGGGCTGTTACAGGTATAAACTTGCTTGTGAAATTCACTATTTGCAATTGCTTGTGACGTAAATGATGTATTATCTGTCTGCACTATTCCTCGAGATTTATATCTGAGCTCCACAACATAAAGTTGTTAGTGTCAGTTGTCAAGGCCTTTGGGATGTGCATCTTTCTAATGCTGCTTGGTTGAACTTTCAATAGTTATGATTTGAAGTTATTGCATCTCCTCTTTAATCCCTCATCCAATTCTTTAAATGGATTAACTATTAACAATTATTGCATCTCCTCTTTAATCTACTCATCTAATGTATCACAGTTTGCCTTCAGCGATGAGGTCCTTGGCAATTTCGAAAGTGAAAATAGATCAAATCGAGCTATGGATTTTGTAGAGATATATTTTTGAAGTTGGATTTATAGCACAAGTAGGAATATGGTTATCGATTTTACAGACTTAGCAAGAAATTTGTCAGGGACACTTGCAATGCATTTTTCAGTTTTAGGGCACTAAATTTCAACTGCTTGAGTCTGTTTGAAAGTGTGGTAGATGTTGCTTTTCAAAATACTTTTTGTTTGGAAACGTATTAAAATAATATTTTATTTTTATTTTTTAAAATTCATTTCTTATCTCAGCATTTCAAAATAATCTAAAAACATAAAAATTTAATTTGAAGCTAAAAAACAAATTCAAAAATTTTTAAAAGCGCGATTGAATTGCAATACCAAACAGTGTTATTTTGTAACAAGTAGTTTTGTTGGTTGTTTAATTGATCCCATTTTATTTATGAAATGGGTTGGATTGATATTAGTCTGGATGTAATAAAATAATTCTCTTAGAAATAAGTACATTCAATCTAATAAGTACCTTGTGTCAGAATTGAGAAATTCTATGGTTCGAATCTTTAGTATTCTCTTATTTGTTACCTGTGTCTACTCTTTAGGCAGAATACCGTCACCTATTTTTACTAAGAAACTGAAAGAAATCTCATAAATGAAAGAAAGGGAGAGGAAGAAATAGATGTAGAAATAGAAGCAACTCCCGAAACGAAGATGACTAAACAGGAACAAGAGGGATCCATCGAAGAAGATCCTTCTTCTTCTTTTTTTTCAGAAGAAAAGGAGAATCCTGACAAAATCGATGAAATGGAAGAGATTCGAGTGAATGAAAAGGAAAAAACAAAGGATGAATTCCATTTTCACTTTAAAGAGACATTCTATATACATTCTATATACATTATCAGAACATTCACTTAGCTAATTTCTTTTCAATGAAAGTGTAGATATACATTTGATGTTTTTGGAAGAGTACCTTCGTAGATTCTTTTTTCTTATTTTTCTTGTAGTATTTCCTTATCTCTTCCTGACATGTGCCTGTTTTGAAACTTCAAGGATTTCATGGGATCAACGGGTGGCTTTAAGAATGGTCAGTTAAACTGGCTGACAGAAACACTAGAAGCGACCACTAATAGCTGGTAAAATCAGTCTTTATCATATTGTTTGTTTATAGCTTATTTGGCCTTTGCAACTCAAGCACCAGCAGGCTGTGTAAAAAGGGAACGCAATTTTGAAGATTTGGATGTTGTCCAAAGTTGGGTCATTTTAATATTCATGTTTAAAGCCTTGAGCTGTGATACTCGTATTATGATTTCAAAAAGAACTGAAATTATTGTAATACACAAAAGGTTTTCAAACTGAACTGGGATCTACTCCCTCGCAATTCTAGCTCTTCTTATTTACTCTTTCACACTTGTGCAGGATCATAGTTTCTGGATATCACCCTGTGGTTATCTGTGACAAGGAGCGAGTGGAAGCAAAGCAAATTTATGGGGCTTTACACAATATCTTTATGAAATATGGAGTGGTAAGAAGTGAATGTCTTCACATTTTGACATCTATGGGTGAATCTCCCATGTTTGTGGTTTTAAAATTCAGGATCCCATCACTAGGCAATGCTGCCAACACAAATTAAAAGTGCATCATATTAACTTTGATTTTGCATGTATTTTCCTTAAGAACGAACTCACAGCAAACTAGATGAAGCTGAATATCAATGACTTTTGAATATATTAAAATTTAATAACTTGCATGTGGCACATTTATGAAGGTAATTTGTGTTTCTTTCCTTTTCTCTCTAGAATGCATACATTAGCAGGCAGGGTTGCAGTAGTCATACCGTTCAAGATGGTGTGGCATACATAGGCATTGCAGACTCTATTGAGAGTGAACCTTTGAATTCCTCAAATGGAAGATTGGCTTTCCGAAAGTGAGTACCTTGTTCTCCTTACATTACGTTCTACATGCATTCCACTCATGCAAGTTGAGCTTACGTTCTTCCATCTTCTTTTTCAGCTTCCACAGAGATACGGTGAATGATTGGTTTCTTCTCCACAGAGTTGGCTCCCTCGAGATTGTATGTATTCCATCTTTTTTGCAGTAGATTAGAGTTCATTTGGGAAAATTTGCTGGTCTTCAACAAATCCTAATGATATGCACTAGTCATCATTCTAACATGATAATATAATGCTCTCCTCCTCGTTCCTCTTAATTAGATGCACTTTGTGAATCATAATGGACTAATTCGATACATTCTGAATATTGAAATACGCTCTGTTCCTCTAGAGGACGTCTGAACTTTTCATTTTTTTTTGCAGACAACCTATTTTGTAAGCTCAGCAGGGAAGATTGTGAATAAAGCTGTAATCGAACAGCGTGGTAAGGTGGTCATGTAAATTAAGAATTTAGAGGACCATACTCCATCCATTATCGAAGCCTTGGTGCAGCTGCGTCCATATTGGCATTCCCTATATTAGCTTCCTACATTGAGAGGACGACAGGATTTCTATATACGATACTTTGCCAACGTCTAAAGCACCAAAAATAGCGGTATATATGAAGCTTTTTCTGATCATGTGAACATAGATTGTCAAGCAAACTCTCAAGTTTAGAGCGGAAAAATATGGCAATCAGAAATCATATTAATGAACTGGTAACTAGTTGCAGGCATTGTATTTGATATTGCTAAATTATATCTATGGCGCATTTAAAAAAAAAAAAAACCCTAGCCCTTCAGGGCAGCTCCAAACTGCCTCACTCTTATCAGGACAAGACCGTTCGGTCTATGTCCAAGCTCAACGGGCTACCCACCGTATTCCTCTGCTTGACTGAGTACCATCTAAATTTCACGGCACACCTCTAGCAAAATGTTGAGATTTGACTTTAGATGTTTGGACAGGGACTTCCAGCTTGAAAAAGTGATTGGATGCATGATTATGGACTGCTTTGTTAAGGTCATAGTGAACTTTGCCTTGATATTAACCAATGCCTTTCCATAATCACCATATTTACTGGAAATTTATCTTGCATATAATTTGAATAATAAGAAATTAAAAAAAATATTAACACTCCCTGTTTTAAAGAGTGTGGATGTGATTATATTTCTTAAAGATTTAATTAAAACTAGCTAATTGATCTTTGTTACGTTACGAGTCAAATATTGTTTCTTATATAAAAAAATATATATATACATGCTTCTCTGATGCATATTTATATATAAATAAATTATTAAGTGTAAATTAAAAAATTTATGCATAGATATAATCAAATAAATTAAGAATTATATGTATTAAAACAAATTCATTAATAATAAATGAAAACAAAAATGAAAAAATTGATAGATATATATATTTGACATTGCAAAATGAACATTTTACTCGATTATGTTGAATGACTTTGTTTACAAAAATAAAATTTTTATTTAATCAAATAATAATATAAATAGATACACATGAAATTGATTGAATAAAAAAATATATTATGTAAGGATACACGTATTAGAGATATTATCCAAAAATAAATATTTTTTATTTATATAAAACAAAAAAAATATAAATGAATTAGAATACTCTTTTAAAAAATTAAATGCATACAAAATAACCAAAAAATAATCGTAATTTAAAAGAGGATATATAAACAAAATAAAAGAGAGAATGCATATTAATTTAAATATATAAAAAATAATTTTAAAAAAATACATATAAAAAATCACCAATTAAAAAATTAAATTTAGAAAAAAATATTATAAAAAAAAAACCAAGCATTGCTGGGTCTAACAAGCTAAGCTAGCTTGCGTGCCCCATTTCGTAAAATACCCGTGTTTGGCCCTTAATATATTTTTTGTTGTAAATAATCCAATTTCTTTTTGAAAAAAAATTAAATTAAAGATGTGTCGTCTGAATTTGCTAGTGGCTGAAAAATTGAGACTGAAAGTTTTTTTTTTCTTTTTAAAAACTCATTTTTAACCCAATTTAATACAAAATATCTAGAAAACATCCTAGATATTTTGATAAATATATTCATGACCTAAAAAATATCTCAAAACATAAAATAAAAAATATTCTCGAGTTTCAATATATTTTTCTAGGCACTTTCAAGATTTAAAAAATAAAAAAGAATCTATGCTTTACTCTTCTAAATAATTTGAAACAAAAATCCAATATATATCCTCGACAACCAAAAAGAAAAACAAAGAAATCAATGCAATCTCTCTCTCTCTCGCTCTCTCTCTCGCTTTATGCATGCATGTATGAGGCAGTGATGGTGTTCGAAATGAAAACTCAGATGGAAAGGGAAATGCAATTTTTGGCAGGGTAACCTTATTAGGTCTGTGAAATGAAATGGGTGTTTTACAAGTCGCTAGGAAGACGAAACATCATTGTTTCGTAGGCATAAATATCATTGTTGCAGCCATGATCGTGTTCCCTTTTCGCGCTGACAAACTGCGAAACTTAGCCTCCAGTTCCCTCCCCTCCTCTAATTTTTTTTAAACCTTTATCTGAATGTTATTTAATCCTATACAAGTGTTTTTCTTGAGATCTTGTTTGCCAATTTGAAGGTTTTTAAAAGTTCTCTTTTGTGCTGTTAATTTCTTTCAACCACAGATTGCAACTGATTATTTGATGTTGGAATTTTAAACTTCGACAGATTTCATCTGATAAATGTGATAATGGATTGCTGGGTTGAACTTTGAAAATGCCAGAATTCACAAATTCTTGTTATGGGACGTTGTGCACTCTCGTCACGACACTGCAAAATGGAACAAGAAGTTCTTTCCTTTCCTCTTTGTGTTGCTGGTGCTTTGCTGATACCAATGAACCCTAGTTGCTAGGGCTTGGAGCCAAACATTCAAACCACGAGAAAAGATCAAAGGAAACATCGGCGAACGAGTTCAAATTGGAGATAGGCTGTTCAATCTCAGTTTTAGTATTGAAACTAAAACATGGATGAATCAACCATTGATGTTACATTTCCAGAGAATGCTGTCTGGCTTTCTGGGGAGACCGTGGACCAAATTCAGGAACTGAGGCGGCTCAAATTAATCTCTACTTGCTGGTTATAACTTAAGTTAATTAATCACAACCTGTGAGTGTTTATTTTACTTTATTATAATCAAATGGATTCAAAAGTTAAGTTAATTAATCAAAATATGTTTACTTGAACATCAACAAGAGGTTGAAATTATCAGCTCACAAGTCAGGTTTTTTTTTAAAAAAAAAATTTATAAGATTATTTTAATCATGTATCCATTATTTTTAGGTTAATCGATTAAACTAGATTAACTCGGCTCCTTTAACCTTGGGTTGTTAGATAATTAAGTTTTTTCGGTTTATTCCATTTGTTTTCGACAATGTTATCTCAATATTACAACCACGTTATAGATTTAATATGCTAACCCAGATAGACTTGGGTTGTTCTTTAACCTTTTCTTCTTGCTTATTTTTTTTGTTATTATCATTGTATTTTTTATTTTTATTTATTAAAATTATACATGCTTATTAAATCGATTCAAGTATTTTTTTAACCAAAGTTTAGCCTTTTCATTGTTTTCCTTTGAAGCAGCCAGAATTCCTTTCCAAGTTCTTGTGCTCAGAGACTCCGACCCTGTACCTGGTTTTGTGTCTTCAAGTAATGCCGCTAATTAATCAAATGGACAGTTGAATTGAATTTTGAATGTTGTTGGAAAATTTGCTAAAAAGCATAAGCATATTTGAAATTGAGTACACTCATTTTTTATTAAAAATTTAAATCTACATGTATTTAAGCATATTATATATAAAATGATTTAAACAAATTATAAATTAATAAGAAATTAATCTAAAATAATTAATCTTGGTTGATGAAATACAAATACTCTAAAATAATTCTATCTCACTTAAAAAAATAAAATACAAAAAACAAAATTTTCTTAAAGTTTATAATACGATAAGTTAAAAGTTAAAATTGAGTTCAAAGCACACCTAAACTTTTAGAGAAGAAAGATCCAAAAAAAAATGGACTTTAGATTTAAATTCACATACATGCATGTTGGCTCGTGCTCGGGTTGAGCCTGAGTTTGAGTTTATTATAAAATAATATTTTAGGCTATAAAATATTATTTTTTGCCAGCTAAAACTGGGACTTGAGCTTGATTCATAAAGAATTATTATTTATAACCCATTATTTTGTCCAATTTATAAAATATTAATAGTCTTTTCTAAAAGTTTTTTTTTTTTTTTGCAAATCTGAATAATTTTCTCAACTTAAAAATTCAGATTTATGACCATTATGTTCATGTTTAATTCTTGATTTATGGTGACTAATCAGATATTGATAATGAAGGAAATTAATTCTAATTATTACTAAAATTAATTTTTCAACTTTTTAGCTTTCAGAATCCACCATAAAAAGAGGTGAAGGAAGAGCATCACTCATGTTTTTCCAGATTTTTACTCTCTCTTCCTCTTCTCATTTTAATGTTTTTCTTCTCTTTTATGCTTTGTTTTTCTCTTTCAAATCTAGAGTTTAGATTTACTTTGTTGAGAGATAATTGAATCATTTTATTTTGATTTAAAGATCTTATTTAAAAATATTTTTAAACTAAGATAGTGCTGGTGAAATCTTGGGAAACTTATAATAAACATCCTAGTTGCATAAAAAAGAAAGCAATAAAATTTTAAGAATAAATGATTTATCTTTGACAATAAAAAATAAATTTAATTGCTTTAAAGTACTTCAATAAATAAATATTTTTTTTTGTTTTAATTTAAATATTGATATTTTTATTATTAATATGCATGCTAAGACTTTGATTTGATATATCGATTGTAAGTTTTAATATATGTTTAGTATATATGGTAGAATTTTATTATTATAACTGTATTAAAACTATTTTTTCCATAAACTTTTATCTTGCATGCATTTAAATTTAAACATATATAAACTCTATCTTTTATCCAAATATCTTTTATGTTTTAAATTCACTATAAACTAAATATCATTTGTTGCCCAGTAATTCTATACATTTACAATCAAACAAATGAGAATAAAAATTAAAGAAAAAGGAAGTGTCTTCTCTTGAAGAA
>Ga0325402_1004285_pt1 | contig 13132 bp, 13 predicted proteins | sample PopdelMetagenome_22_FD_207212 | JGI IMG/M metagenome (GOLD analysis project Ga0325402, IMG submission 207212) | Populus deltoides microbial communities from Bellville, Georgia, United States - Xylem-PdKOR-R3 | ecosystem: Host-associated > Plants > Phyllosphere > Stem > Wood/Secondary xylem... | reverse complement strand
TACTCTTTTTATTGGACAAGTCATGATTTCTTCTTTCCTCTGCACAAAGAAAGTCGCCATAATTAAGTTTCTCAAAAAAGGGTTAGAAATTTGTTCTCTCCTGTATATGTAGCCGGTGAACTTTTGGGTTTATTATGCGGCCTAGATGCATGTTTGGTTGAGAAAGATCATAATGCATGCATGGCGGGACTCGTCACAATAACTTTGACCTAGCTAGACTATATATGTTATATATGCCAACAGCCTCGAATAGTAATTTTCCGATGTTCCATTTCCAATTAAGCAATATATCTCTGCAAAAGTGCTTGGCTACAATTTTGCCATAGTTGCCTTGTTGATAATTAGCTTCGTAAGGTCCCTACCTGATCTGATCCCAAATGAAGGCATTGAGGCGCACTAGATAGCCTAATTAATAAGTGTAATTTTGGACAGAAAGAAAAGGAAAAAAGGGAAAAAAATTCACAGCTAAAACCTTATATATATCAACCAAATCTGTATCGATCTTATCGTCCACTCTTCCCATATATAGAGACATAGGTTACTTGAGAGGGGAAAAAAGCTGAGAGAGGGAGAGACACTCGGTACGTGCTCACATTCTTAATTATTCGTCTCCATGTCAATTCCTAGGATTCTCATCACCACCCTGACTGTTGCCCTAGCAATGGCAATGGTTGCAACAATTGTACCTCAAGCAGAGGCAGCTCGTGCTTTCTTTGTGTTTGGTGACTCACTTGTTGACAGTGGCAACAACAATTACTTGGCCACTACTGCTCGTGCTGATTCTCCACCTTATGGCATTGATTATCCAACCCACAGACCAACTGGCCGCTTCTCTAATGGCTTCAACTTCCCTGATATCATCAGTGAGTTTCCAAATCTTTGCATGTGTCATGTACTGTAAGCAATGATGCATTAATTTCTTTCTTAATTTAACACATGATATTATATATTGTTGTATGTACGTGTTTAGGTCAGTCAATGGGTTTAGAGCCAACATTGCCATACTTAAGTCCAGAACTCAATGGACAAAGACTACTCAATGGTGCCAACTTTGCTTCTGCCGGAATTGGAATCCTCAATGACACCGGAATTCAATTTGTAAGTTCAATACTGAGCTCAAGCAAATTTCACTACATATCTCTATATCTTGACACGCCACTTCTTTCAATTATGTTGCTTGATTTGGAGAGCCTTGGTGCGCATGTGACAACACTTATGGAACTACAACCCTTTTTTGACAACTTTTAAGAAGCAGTTGGTCCCTGTCCCCTTCATTAATAATTAAGTTTGCTTTCAAGTTGCAACATGATCTTGACGTTTACTTGTGGTTTAGATATGAGGAATTTGTAGCCTCTCAGACTCTTCCTCTGAGCACATTTTTTACCTTTTTCTGCTGATAACTTGTACATAGTTGATCCCTCGAATCCTGGGTTTGTGAATTAACCTATGGAGCCAAACCAGCTTTAACAACTTTTGTACGTCCTGTGCATAAGAATTGTTTTTTTTTAAAAAAATATAGAAAGATGAGCAATTTTCCATGTTACAATTAGCTAAAGAATTGATTTAAGTATCAATCAGTGAAGCAAAATTTTCAATTTTTCATTTTGCAGGCAAACATATTAAGAATGTTCAGTCAATTTCAGCTGTTTGAACAATACCAGCAACGAGTCAGTGCAATTATAGGAACAGACCGGACACAGCAGTTAGTGAATGATGCCCTGGTCCTTATAACACTTGGTGGCAATGACTTCGTTAACAACTATTTCTTGACACCATTCGCACCTAGAAGAAGACAATTCTCCCTTCCCGATTATTGCCGGTTTCTTGTCTCAGAGTATAGGAAACTCCTCATGGTGATCATTCTCATAGTTCCTTCATTTTTTATTCTCTTTCAGTGCGGGGACTAGCCCGACTCTGTAAAATCTAGGTTGTGTTATTAATTAGGTGTTGGCTTGTCTTGATTTTGGCTTCATGGTTTTCTTTTTATTTCTTTTGCAGAGGCTGTATGATTTGGGGGGCAGAAGGATCCTGGTGACTGGAACTGGACCATTGGGTTGTGTTCCTGCGGAGTTAGCCATGTCTGGAAGCACGAACGGAGAATGTGCACCGGAGCCGCAAAGAGCTGCGCAGATATTTAATCCTCAGCTCTTCCAAATGCTTCAGAATCTCAACAGAGAATTAGGCTCTGATGTTTTCATTACTGCTAATGCATTTGCAATGAATACTGACTTGATCAATAGTCCCCAAAGATTTGGTTTGTTTGATGCCGCTAACTTGATTTTTCTTATACGAACAAGTTCTTCACTTCTTTATAGATTACAAGTTTGCCGGTCAGCCCAAATCTATTCTAAAACAACATAGTTTTATTTATAAAAAAAACTAAAACATTGTCGTTTTATACTCAAATCACGTTTATTTTAGAAAAAAAGTTTTAAAATATCCTTGGATCTTAATGGAGTCGGTTCAATTAGATTATAAGTTAATTCATTAGCTGATCCAAATTTAAACAAGTCAACTTCAAAACTGTTTGGAAAAAAATCCGCCGGATCAGGTTCTAAATTATCTCTGCTGGGTTGGGTTAGTTTTAATAACCATGCTTCTTTGTAAGCCCACTATAAATGTTCTAAATCAGCTATTCAAATTAATGTTAATTCTGCAATATCTGATATTTCCTGGCAATTGCTGGTGCAGGCTTTGTTACATCAAAGGTAGCGTGCTGTGGCCAAGGTCTGTACAATGGACTCGGATTATGCACAGTGGTTTCGAACCTTTGTCCCAACAGGAACGTCTATGTATTCTGGGATGCTTTCCATCCAACAGAAAGGGCTAACCGAGTCCTTGTGCAGCAGCTGATGACAGGGACTACCGAGTACATGAACCCGATGAACCTTAGCACCATCATGGCCCTGGATGCCAAGCTCTAAAATTATCATCGTATGCCTGTTTTCGGTCCTAGTTAAATTGGAACTCTGATCGATTCAATTGTGTCATCACTGCAGACAAGCTATATTAGACAAATAATTCAAGGGATTTAGTAACGTGATAAGATTTCTATCTGTGGTTTTTTTTTTTTTTTGTTATGTAACTGTTGGATGTTTATTCGGTAATAATTTTCTGTAATCTCCTTATATTTCCAGTACTCCATATATTATATATTAAACTTAATTTGAAAGTTAATTTAGGATAAGATTCCAGGTTATGTATAAAGTGAATTTATCTTATTTAATTTAGGTTTTTTAAACTCATAACTACATTGTTTAAAATAAAATTACTAAAAATCAATGAGTTTATTACAAGATTAATTATTGGATAATGAGTCAACCCGGATTTTTTACACAATCAACTCCTCTTCTGTTAATTATAAAACATGAACTGAGACAAGCTCGGAGGGAACCGTTCCAGGCACGTTTCCTGTAGTGAAACTTTTTACAGCTTGTCTGATTTTAGATAATGCAAAATTGTTTAGATATATTTATGTCTTTAATAATTTGCGCTGTCTGTTTTGTTCTTTCTTGGAGGGAGTGGTATTTATTAGAGTTACAAGGTCAATATGTACTGCTCTTCTTAAATGGTTTTGAGTTCGAATCTTCAACCTCTTGTCACGGCTTAATTTTAATGGCCTAAAAGTTCGTTTTCTTGACTTTCGAAGAACTCTAGTTCACTTTATTGTCCCACCAGTGGACAATGGACTTGGGATTTTCTTGCAATTGTCCCCACCAATCATAGAAAGGAGTTTTCGTTTACTCATAGAAATTAAATGGTTTTGTGGGTTTCATTGAAATTAGCAAAGAATATGACAAAAAACCTGATGTTCGATGTAATGATAGCACCTGTCTGTTCCCTGTGCACTGAAGTTGCAGGAGGGAGAGAAGATTCAACCTCAGGTATCATTCTCTTCTTGTATTTTTCTGTCAAGAAGCAATTTTAGCACTCATGTTTGGAAGACATTTTGATCCTGTGAATATGACTTTCATGGTAGATCTAGATGCTCTTCTATGTTGCTATAGATTTTTTACATGGATGATAATTCATTCGTTTGGTGAAACCGTGTAATCAAATACCACATTCACGCAACCTACGAGTGATTATGCTTGAAAATGGGAAATTCTCCTTGTCATAATGTTGTCAAGCTCCAAATGCTAATGTTTGATTGTATAACTATGTGTTTCATGAGTTACAAATTTGGATAAGATTTTTATAAAAATCTTAACCAAATAAAATGGGTCTGGTGAATATGTTAAGTGTAAAACACTTGGGCATGGTAGTCGGACCCAGTCCAAATAAAACGGGTCTGGTGAATATGTTAAGTGTAAAACACTTGGGCATGGTAATCAGCCAAGTCCATCTGGGTCCGACAAGTATGTCAGACCCAAAGAGTTTGGACTTGGTAGCCATCCAAATTCAAGATAACATGAGTCTAACAAATATGTTGAACCTAAAAAATATAGCTTTGACAATCAATCAAACCCAAAGTAGCGTGAATCTAACAAACATGTCAAACTTAAAGAGTATAACCTTGGTGGTCAATTAAGCCCAGGTAGCATAAGTTTGACAAATATATCAGACCCAAAGCAGTCCTAAGAGAGTTCATCTCAATGTTTTGAGCAATTTTTTCTTTTTTAAGTCTATGTACTTTAGACTTGTTAGCACGACACTACTTAATGACCTCCTTTATAGCCCTTGTCTCCTTGGCCCATCTACTTTTGGAGTAGGCACATATCATAATAGTCTAAACAACAAAATAGATAAGATAAGTCATTTTTTAAAATAGTATTAAAAAAAACTTAGTTTGTTATCTTACTTGAAAATTCATATGTCCAATAATGGCCAAATAGTGCTAGAAGCTTAGGTCGGTCGGTCCTTCCATATCAAAAAAAAAAAAAGAAGAGATGAGTTTTTTTAATGTCTCCATCACATCTAGCCCAGCAGGTGCCAAAGTGGATTTTCCTAGAGAATAATCTTCATTATCCACCTCTCTTTCTCATTCATAGTGGAGAAACGGATTGGAACGTGGTCCAACTTGAGATTGAATAAGATATCCTCCACTCTTGAGGGTAAAAAAGTAACAAGAAGATCTAGGAAATAAGTAAATTGGATTTGCAAGAGCAAGAGCGTTATGTGGAGGAGGAATAATCATCACATTAGAATCTAAAGGGATAGAGACTCTCATTCTCTTCCATCATGAAGCAACCTTCAGAATGACTAGGTGGGCGTTAGCACCCCGGGGCCTCCTAATAAGGGAGAATATGACCCCTTATACTACCTCCTGACACACCTCATCAGTAGGAATGTTAGTTACATGGATGTCTTCAGGGACATCCTTAACTTGGACTGTGGAAATCTCCTTAATGTTCATTTAAATAGAAGACCTAACCCTTTTTCTTCATGTTAATGGTTAATTATCTTCAAAAGAAGAGCTGCTATTGGAAGAGGATATGGACACGTGACTGGGTTAGAAGGAGTAGACCCTCTAAATTTAGATCCAGCAGTCCCAAGTAAAGACCTTATATAAAGAAATAGTCGGGGAATGAAAGGTATTGAAATTAAAGAACATATGAAATTGAAATTACCCAAAATGCCATATAGCCCTTTAATCATACAACCATTGTCATATTTAGAATAAAGGTTGTTCAACCTGGTGCAAAATATCTCCTCATCTCGGCCGAATAGGGGTTGTCATTTACATCTGTATGGGATATATTGTAATAGTGGCTAAAACTCCAGATTGGACTATACCCATTTCGAGGTTTGGTTGGGACATCAGACCTTATTATTACCCCTTGTTTCCTCTATTTTTTTAGAGCGGGTGGATTATTCCCTCAATTCATTGTTGACCCATTTGGCTTATTGGTAAAAATAAAAAAACTAAGAAATTGAAGGTCCCCTTTTAGTGTTACTGATCAAGGTAAAACACTGCCTAAATATCCTAATCGTAAACTTTTCATTCAATATCCTCAATAACTTTTGAAATGAGGATAAAATGATCCGTCTATTAGGATGAATCTGAGCAACACTAAAGTTGTAGTACCTCAGAATATCCTTTATAAATCCATGTAAAAAAACGAGTATCTGAACTCATATAAGCATAAGGGTCAGTAATGATAATATCACCCCTATTATATTTGCTAGTGACCTGAGAAATGCGGTCACGACCATTATGTAATCTTATAGCTGACTATAAAGGATATTGAGTATCGTCCACACGAGTCATGAACAACCTTAATTGTCCTTTTAGATTTGAAACCTCTTGAGGAACATCCTCATCTCTTTTTCCAGTGGAAAAAGGTTGAGCATTGTCTCTCATCTCTTTATGGTCAAAGATTTTCGATGAGCGGTTTTAGTTTCAGGTCTAAAATTGAAATCACCTTCAGGAGATATGTTTCCTTTCTCTTTTCTAGAAGTTTTAATGGTATAAGGAAAAAGAGATTGAAAGAGGTTTTACATAAACACAAAGGAATAAAATATGGTTTACCTAGCTAAAGAAATCCTCTCTGGTGTAAAATTACTCTCTTATCGTAAAAAATTAAAAATTTCTAAGTTAAGAGAATACTGGAAAAAAGGTTTTGTAAAATTCATAAAAGGGAGTGAAAATAAGAATAAAAGACAAATGACACCTCATTTATAGCTCTAAGAAGCTCAAAAGCATGCAATATTTATTCTGCATCGTCGAGTGGTCTTCCAAAAATATTTTTACTTTTATTTTCCTAGAAAATCTTTTAAATTAATCAATAATGCATCTTCTCAAAGAAGACAAGATATGTACCAATCAATTATCTCCTTAAAATTCTTTAAAGCCTTCAATGCAAGATTACATATTAAAGGCTTAAAGAGTAATTGATGAGTTAAAATATTCAGTTAATTTTTTTTATAAAAATCTTAACCAAATAAAATGAGTCTGGCAAACACACTAGACTCAAAGAACTTGAGTTTGGTAGTCGGCCAAGCTTTAAGTAGCTTAGGTCTCGCAAGCATGCCAGACCCCAAAAGCTTGGATTTGACAGTCAATCAAGTCTATGATAATACGGGTCTCCTAAACATGTCAGACCTAAAAAGCTTGGAATTAGTTGTCAATCAAGTCCAAGATAACACGAGTCTGCCAAACATGTTAGACCCAAAGAGCTTAGACTTGGCAGTCAACCAAACCCAAGGTAGTCTGGATTTGGCAAACAAGTTAGACCTAAAGGACTTGGGCTTGACAATCAGCTAAGCCTAAGATAGTATGGGTCTGACAAACATACCAGACCTAAAGAATTTGAGCTTAACAGTCAATCAAGCCCAAAAAACATAGGTTTGGCAAATATGTCAGATCCAAAGCATTTGAATTCAACCATTACCAAGTTTTAAGGCTGTGTATCTGATCCTAGACAACCCCTAAAATAAAATTATTGAAGGTATGATAAATTTTCATACCTCTTCATCTAGAATAACCATTCGTATTGATATAATAATTTTCCTATACTTATAAGTGTATACAAGGTCTTTTAAGGTACCTACCATATTTATTGTCTCATTAATATATGTAATAGATATTTGTCCCTCATTAATGTCACTGAAAACATAGGGCTTTTCAATCATTCTCTTCTCTAAAAATAACAAAGTTCATGGGGTATAAATACCCTCTAAATCATCCAGGTAAGGGTTCATAACTTTTTATTTTATAACATAAACTCTTATAAATTTCAGAGCATTAACCTACTTAAAACTCAAGAACAAACATTTTTGTTCCTTAAATTAAAAGTTCTTTTAAGACATTTATTGTCTTTCCTATATATATTGACTTTATCACCGGGGAATATTTAAATTTCCCTGATTAAGATTGTTTTTGCAGGTGCTCAAACTTTTACCATAAGTTTGAAATTCCTGAGACTAGAGAAATGAAATATAAGTATTTGAATATATTAATTAACCATTATTCAAGACACTAAATAATATGTTACCCATACACACACACACACACACACACACACACACACACACATATTGTATTTTTGAACATTATTCATGCCTAGATTTAATGAAAGAGGCTAAATCTTGATTATCTTGTCAATAGGTTGATGGGTTACACAAACTGTTGATCCAAAACAATGAAACATTGACATCAATAAAGTACATTTCCTGCAAGCTTTTATCAACATTCACGAGTGTAATATGTGGTTCTGTAAAAATAGTTGATATGCACGCATATGGAATACAACACTTCACTATCAACACATCCAGCTTTCTTGAGATTAATCAAGTTTCCTTACCTCCTGGATTTGTATAATTCCTTTCATCAGGCTGGTATAACCATTCTTCTCAACTTATGCTCTGTTCTTGATCAACCTCTATATATATTTTTGCTGACTACTTGAGGTTGGTGAGATGCCTATAACTGCCTAATCTAATGTGTTGTATTGAGTTGTTAGCATGTTAGTACCTAGAGGATAAATATTCCTATAGATAGCAGGATGGTTTTATAATTTCAATGGGAATGAAGAAAGCAAACTTCCATCATCTTCAGGCATATAAAAGTCTTTACAATCATTATGTGTGCTCAATATAAGGTGATATGATATGTTGTAATTTTCTCATTTCTTGAACACTATTTTAAACCAAGTTATCCTGATTTTGGCATAACCAGGATCTACCATTTTCTTTTTTTTTTGCCACCGTTTAATTTATAGAATAACAATAATCAGGTTAGTAAGAATGTATGGCCACATTCTATGCTTCCAGAAAGTGTTATAATGATAAAAATTCTTGTATGGTTTCAAAGGAAATGATCTTTGCAAGGATAATGTGGAAAGTCTTAGATATTAACTTGTTTGTATGCCAGGTGAAAATCTCATTAAGGATAATGGCATCAGGTTAGTTGAATTTCCATTTGCCACCAACATTTTTAATGTATTGGGCAAAAATCTCAAAGCTGTAGATGAACTTTGTAAATGTTTAATCCCTTTACTTTGTCGAGGCTCATGAAAGATGTTCTTCCCTTGGTTGAGTTATATTGTGGAGAATTGTGGGTTTTTCTTATAGTGGAGCGACTCAATTGTAGTTTGTAGATACCATTTTAAACTTGATGGTTATCAAGTTTACTTATTATATCAGAACAGGTATTATGACGCTAACCAAATTTTAAATGCTGACAAGTGTTTATGGAAAGTGGTAGTGGTACAAAATGAAATGAATGTTCTTTTGGATATTATACTAATGCCCCTTGATGTTATGTGAAATGTGTGCTTAAATCTAAACCAATATTAAACTTGTTGATACTTTGGTAGTCTTGAGTGCTTGGACTCGACTGGTGATACCCAGTCCTATCTGCCAAGTCATGCTCCAGTGGTTGCTAAATTTCAGCATAATGGAAGCCTAATTTTAATTCTTCCTTCATCTTTTGTCGTGAATGTCCCTTATGATGATATTCAAGGTATCATTTAATTACCAATTTGGAATGGAAAAGATGAAGACGGTAAAAATAAAAAAGATAAGATATAAAATAAAACGAAGATAAAATTGTATTTGGTAGTGGTATATAAGATAAAGTGATTATTTTTGTATATTATTTGGTTTTATTGAACAAAACAAAATAATATCTAAAAAACTATATTTTATCCTTAATATTTATTACTATCAACTTTACATATTAAAAAATAATTAAATATTATTTTTTCATTTTAGTTTATATTGAATATCGAGAATAATAATTTTATAATAACACTATTTATAAATCCAGATTGGCTAGGCGGGTCAACCCGGGACCTAGATCAGTCTGGGTTTAAAGAAAAAACAAATAAAGAATTAACTCGACCTAACCATATCAAAAACCAAGGTCAAACTAGGAAAAAACATAGGTTAAAAACTCGTTGGCTTTTTTTGATTTTTTTTTGCCAAAACAAGCTTGTTTTGATTTTTTTTTTAAAGAAAATTTTGGTCAACCCGAGTTGATCCTTTTGACTAGTGACTCGGGCCTTGCTCCAAATTGACCCTCGAGTTAGGATTTAAAACTATGATTATAATCATTTTTATTCTTATGTTGACCTTCCTGACTTGTGACTCGAGCCTTACCTTGGGTTGAATCCCAAGTTGGGTTTTAAAAATATAATAATAACTTTTATCCATATATTGACATAAATCAATGATCAACCCGACTCGTGACCCGAGACTTGCCTTGGGTTTATCCCTGAATTGGGTTTTAAGTTATGATAATAACCATTTTTATTCTTACATTGACTTGAGTGAACTCGGGCTGACTCGTGACTCAAGCCTTACCCCGGATCGACTCCCTAGTCAGGTATTAAAAATATAACAATAACAATTTTTATTCATACATTAACCAAGTTGACCCTCCCGGCTCTAAGTCAACCCCCAAATCGAGTTTTAAAACTATAATAATAATCATTTTATCCTTACATTGACCTAGAAAAACTAAGGTTGATCCACTTGGTCCTTGCACTGGGTCGATCCCTGAGTCAAATTTTAAAATTATAATAATAATCATTCGTATTCTTACATTGACATAGGTCAATTCATGTTTACATTTTCAACTTGTGAACCGGGCCTTACTTCAAATTAATTTCTAAGTTAAGTTTTAAAACTAGGATAGTAATAATTTTTATCCTTACATGTCTTAATTTGAATTTTAGAATTAAGAATTTTTTACAATGATATTTTAGGAATAGAAAAAAAAAATATTGTTTATGGAGACATATCTCTTTTATGCCTTATATTTTGAAAGTACAAAAATTCACTTTAAAATTATTTTAGAGACAGATTTATTTTTATATCTTTATCTCTTCAACCAAATATATTTTTACCTTCACTTTTATTCTCCCTTTTAAGTTAATGCAGTACTCTATAGAGATTTAAGAGGTTGCTTTTATTTCAACATGAGCATTTAAGCTTGAAGCATGTTTCATGTAATTAAGTATTAAGCTAACAGGTGTGAGAGAAACATTGTTTCTCATAACCATTAGCATTGCGAATTATAATAATAGTAATTTATAATATGTTTTTTTTTGTATTTTTACCCTTTTTTTTCTTTTGATTATTGATTTTTTTTAATTTAGTCTTTATATTATGTGTTTATGGGGATTTAGATATGATAATTTATTTTAATTTTTTTATATGGTTATCGCGGTATCAAAAAAATAACCCAATATCGAGTTGGTATAAGAAAAATATCATAGCATCACGGTATGGTTTGTTTTTGAAAAATTTTAGTTAAGTAAAAAATGATTTTAAAAAAAACTAAGCTTTTAAACTTTGTAGAGTTAATGATCTGATTTATGAGTTTAGTGAGGTATCCCTGGTTGTCCTAGTTCACGAGTTTAGTAGTGGTTTTTTTCTTCTAATTGAACTCGATTATGTGATCATCTATTTTTCTATTTATCATATAGTTAAAAAAATATTTTTAGAAAAAAAAATACATGTTATTAAGTTCTAGAAAGTCCATGGGTCTATTGACGGGTTTGGAAAGTTTGACCTTTTTTTAAAAAAATCATTTTTTTTATTTTATCATTTGATATTGGGATGATTGAGAATTGAGTTTTATAATTTGTTTTGTTTAGTTTTCTAAGAGGTTATCATAATCTTAAAAAAAAAGTCTCGGTGTTAGTTTGACACTTGATTTTGTGATCGTCTATCTTTATTATCATATGGATAAATAAACAATAGTTTAGAAAAAAAAAAACAACTTATTAACCCAATGGAATCCATTACTCGGTTTGCAGGTTTAATATGTTGACCTAGGTTACCCGATTCACGAGTTTAGCCATCAGATCTAATATGTTTTTTTATTAGTTTTTTATCTTTTAATTTTTCTAATTTTTTTTATTTTATTTCACTTTTCTTCAATATTGAATTGGTTAGGAAATTAAATTCATGGTTTATTTTTTGTACTTTCTATAGGGTTATTATGATATTAAATAAATATTTTTTTTAGTTAGTACTTGATTTTGCAAGCATCTAGTTTTATAATAAAATTAAATAAAAATAATTTATGAAAACAACAAAGTTATTAAATCAATTGAAGTCCATGACAAAAATCGTAGAGTGACCGAGGTCGATCCAATCTAACATCGTCTCAATATTAAAAAAATTATCATCTTAATTTTTTTTAAAAAATATTATATCATATTTTTATCGATCATTCAAGTCATTTTTGACCTATTAATTTGAATAATTCATTTTGGATCAGTTTTTACGTGGTTTGATTTGAAACTCGAACAAGGCAAGAAGCCAGTTTGGCAGGTTTCAATATCGAATCACTTGATTGGATTTAACAATACTACCAAAAATATTTTTATATTCTTAATATTTTTTTTAAGTCTAGGAAAAGAATAGTCTAACCCACAGCGGAACGCAGACAAATATATATTATATATTTAGTGTTGATTGGCGGTTCCTAAATGTTTATTTGTTATTGATGTGTAATGTTTTATAAATGCATTTACGGATTAATTAGATAAATGAAGAAAAATCCAAGAAGAGATTTGAACACGTTGATATGCTTAAATTTTTCTAAGGAATTAATTTACGGTTCCAAATTTATAGAAGTTTGGTTATCTATAACTAAACGAGGTTGGGAAGGCCCTTGTGTTAGATTCGGAAGATGCTGATTTTTCATTTTTCATTATTCAGTGTTATTTTCAGGTTTTCCCTATTTTTCTTTAGTTTTTTTCCTTCTACATAAGCTATGCTGGTTCCTTACTACTATATAAACTGTTGCTGGGTTATTTTTCCAATCAATTTTATAAATTATCCAGTTGGTTTGCAGCACATCGTGGCAAGGCTTGAAGGTTGAAAATGCCCTGGGCAAATCTATGTTGCTGCTAATCCGTGTCTCTCCTCGCCATCGATCTGAAAAAGTTTGCACAGAGCTGTAAATCATGGAATTGGATGGTGTTCTAAGCACTGTACCAGACGGCTGATCTCAATCATTTCATTGCATTTTAATGGTAAAGGGTCAGTATATCATGTGGGCTGCCCACCGTTAAAGGTTGTGGAATGTCGCCTGTGGCATTCAAATTGTTTAATGTTGATGTTTCATCTGGCCAAGCTGTAGATCACATGACCTGTTCCCAGCTGGTAGCTGGACGGGCATTTTTCGTGAAAGTTAGATGCAAAGAAGGGTGAGCATCTGGTGGTTAAGTTC